>Ga0111538_10004199_pt1 | contig 20065 bp, 20 predicted proteins | sample SoiMethybrSBSTD1_FD_79669 | JGI IMG/M metagenome (GOLD analysis project Ga0111538, IMG submission 79669) | Bulk soil microbial communities from a Populus tree surrounding site in Tennessee, USA - Soil MetaG P. TD hybrid SBSTD1 (version 2)... | ecosystem: Environmental > Terrestrial > Soil >... | reverse complement strand
TGCACCGCGACCATGATGCAGCAGGGGCGCGCCGTGCGCCTCGTCGCCGACAACGGCGCCGCCATGTTCCTGGTCGATGCGCCCAGCATGGACCGCGCCGCGTCCTTCATCGAAGACGTCGTCCGGAAGGGCGGGCTCCATACCGAAGCGTGATTCGCGCGCCAGCCGGAACGCGGCAGACGCCCCTCAGAAATCAGCCTGACGCCTCTCGCCGACTGGTAAACGCAGCCAAATCCTCGCTGTGGTCGAATCGACCCGGTACCGCCAGTGCGGTCGCTTGACTTCGGCGCGGCCTGACGCTTACTTTGTAAGCACAGTGCCGGGCACGTCCCCGTCCTCCGCCCCGCCGGGCAGTCTCGGCGAGTTCGAGACGCTGCTGCTCCTCGCGGTGCTCCACCTCACCGAGCAGCGGCAGGAGGCCTACGGCTCGGCGCTGCGCGAGGAAATCGCAGCCCGCACTGGCCGCGCCGTTCCGCGCGGCTCGATCTACATCACGCTCGATCGCCTCGAAGAGAAAGGACTCCTCGCCTCGCGCGAAGCCGGCGCGTCAGTCGCCCGCGGCAACCGGCCGAAGCGCCTGTTCAAAGTCACGGCCGCCGGTGTGCGCGCGGTGAAGGCCTCGGTCACCGCGCTCGCGTTGATGCAGCGCGGCCTCGAAAGCGTCCTCGGACGGATCTGATGCGCGACTTCCTCTCGCGCGTCGTCCTGTGGCGGCTCGCGCGACGGCTTCCGCCATCGAGCGCGTCCGCAGCGCTCGGCGATCTCGAAGAAGACTATGGCCGCCGTCTCGCCTTGGCAGGCAGGTTGCGCGCTGGCCTCTGGCTGATCCGTGAAGCGCGCTCGCTCGATCGTGCCTACCGCCGCCACGACCGGTTCAAGCCCGGCATCGCCGAACCGAAAGGCCGCTTCATGCTCGGGGACGACGTCCGGCACGCATGGCGGCGGATTGCGGGACACCCGGCAAGGACCCTGCCCTGTATCGCACTGCTTGGACTCGGCATCGGCCTCGCGACCGCGATGTTCAGCGTCGTGGACTCGGTGATGTTCCGTCCGGCGCCCTTTCCGCACCCGGAACAGCTGGTCGAGGTCGGCTTCTCCCGGGCGGAACCGGACGTGATGGAGGCCTGGCGCGCGACCGGAATGTTTCAAGCGGTCGAGTCGGCGCGGACCGCCAGCTTCCAGACAGCGGACAGCGCCGCCGGCACGAGTTCGGCATCCGGGCGGCGCTTGGCGCGGCGCCGGGCCAGTTGCGGAGTCTCGTCTTCCGGGAGGGGTTCGCACTCGTGGCGGTCGGCGTCATCGCCGGCGGGCTCGGCGGCTGGCTGGTCGCGCGCGGACTGGCCTCGTTTCAGTACGGCGTCAGCGCGTGGGACCCGATCGTCTGGATCGGCGTACTGGGGACGATCGCCTTGACCGCTCTCGCCGCCTCCTGGCGGCCGGCGCGTCTGGCGATGCGAACCGATCCGGTGAAGCTGCTGCGAGAGGAGTAAGCCATGAGAGTCACGAGTCCGCTGTGGATCCTCGGTGCGATCTTCCTCGCCGGGACGGTCCACGCCTTCCAGGCGTCACCCGCTTCGCCCGCAAAGGCGCCCGGCCCCAGCTACGACGAGTTCTGCGGGAAGACTCGCATGGAAAAACAGGACCTGTTCAGGACCATGACGCCGGCAGAGAAGGCAGCGCTCTGGCAGACGCAGATCGAGCGCTGGCGCGCCTTGAACCACGCGCGCCTCACGGACGATCAACGGGCGGTGCTGCGCGATTTCCACGCGATCATCCCGATCGCCGTGGTGCGCCCCGTGACGCCCGACACCGCCGCGAAGCTCAGCGCGCTCGAGGCGCGACTGAAGGCGGCGTTCTCAAAAGCCGAGCTGCACGAGCTCGACAACTACGGCCCGTGCATCAAGAAGGGGTCAGACCCCGGTCTGACCCCTCAATTCCAATACCCGCGCCGCGCGAGAATGGTCGCGCCTTCGCGCCGGACGTTGACCTCGAGCTCGTGAAACCCGCCGCGATCGACGCCGCGCGCGTTGTAGTAAAGGACGTAGGCCGAGCGGAAATCCTCGAGCACGCGGCGGAACGTCGCCGACAGATCGGCGCCGGTCGCGGCGCGCAGCACAGTACCGCCGGTTTCGCGCGTCAACAGGTTGAAGAACGGCTCGAGCGGGCTCGGCGGCGTGAGCTGCAGCCCGCGTGAGATCGTCATCGAGGTCGTGGTCGTCGTCGGGGGCGTCGTCGTGCCCGTCGGGGTCCGCGACGCGGCTCCGCCCCCGCTCTGGATGACGGTCACCGGACCAATGGGCGCCGGTATCACCAGCGTCAGCGTCGCGCGCGTGCGCTGCGCGACGATGCGTAACACCTCGGGCGTCGTGGTACTCGTGCTGTCCGTGGCGTCGGTGAAGAACACCACCAGGTGCCGCCGGTCCGGGGTCATCCGCGTGACCAGGGCGATGCTGACCGCGTCGAGCAGCGACGTCGAGCCGCCGGCGGCCGCCGAGCGAACCGCCTTCTCGACCAGACGGACGTCGTTCGTGAAGTCCACCGAGCGGCTCGCCCGCATGTTGAAGAGCAGCAGCTTCAAGCGATCGTCGCGGCCGAGGTCGCGCATGAGCTGGACGACGGCCAGCCGCAGGCGCTCGAGGAGCTCACCCGTCACGCTGAGGCTCACGTCGAGGGCCACCGTGATGTCGATCGGCAGCTTGCCGTAACTCACGCTGTCCACCTGCTGACGGACGCCGTTGTCGGAGACCTCGAAATCATCCGCCTTGAGATCCGTGATCGCGCGGCGATTGCGATCGCGGACCGTGACGTCCACGGTCACCGCGTTGACGCCGCCGCGGAACGTCGCCTGCGGGGCGGGATCCTGCGGATCAGGCGGGCCGGCGCCGGCGCTGATGGTGAGGCACGCCGTCCACACCGCCAGCACGCTCGCGAATCGAGCCCGGATCATTGCCCCAGTCCTCTCAGATGGGCGATGACCTGCGGATACAGCCGGTACTGCCCCTGCCAATACATCCACCACGGATCGAGATTGGTCGTGCGTTCCGTCTGCACGCGTTCGGCAATCGCTTCGGCCTCGTCGCGGTCGCCGCGGCTGAGAAGCGTGTTCATCAGCGCGACCTGCGCCGAGTGCGAGCCGGGCACGATGGACAGGGCGGATCGAAAGGCGTCGATCGTCTCATCCGGCCGGTTGAGCGTGACGAGGGCATGCCCGAGGAACAGCCGCTGGAGAAAGCGCAGCACCGGATCCGGCGCATTCTTCAGCCGGTCCTCGGTCAGGTGTGCGAGCGCCTCGCTGGTCCGGCCCAGCCGCTGCAGGAGGCGCGCCAGCCGCAGCCGCGCCTCATCGGCCACTTCCGGGCGAGTCAGGAGCGCCTCGAACTGCGCACGGGCGGCGTCGGCGGCTGACAGCATGGTGGTCCGCGGAAGGCCTCCCCCCGGGGTGCCGACGCCCAGCCGTTGATCGGCGGCGACGGCCTTCGCGAAAAGGAATCGCGGCTCGCCCGGAAACCGCGCGAGCGCACGATCGGCAAACGCCTCGGTCGCTGCCGGGCGAAGCGCGCCCTGAAGCTGAGTCAGGACAGCGTAGTACCAAGCGCGTTCGAACTCGTCGGGCTCGAGCGGATGGCGAATCAGCCGCGAGAATCGATCGAGCAATCGATCGCCTTCTTCACGCGTCGGCGCGCGAAGCGAGAACACTGCCGGTTCGGCGAGCTCGATCGCAAACGTCGCCTCGCGCCGCGGCGCCGACGGCCACGGATTCCCTGCCTCGACGAATTCGCGAATCAGCCGCGCCGGATCGACCACCTGGCGGAGTCCCGTGGCCATGGCCTGATAGGCGTGATGCTCGAAGGCGTTCGTGAGCTCCGCCAGGGTGCGCGGGTTGGCCGCCACCGGCGGCGGTGTCCTGGCCGGCGCCGGATCGTCGATGCCGTACCCGGTGCGCGCGCGAACCGTGTATTTGCTGAACTTCGGCACCGTCACCGAGATCGCATGCCACCCCGTGCGGGCCTCGCCGCGCGGCGTGTAGCGCAGGACGTAGCTGCTGCGGAAGTCGTCGAACGCTTTGGTGAACGTGGAGACGAGCGAGGGCGCGATCAGTAGCCCTGTCTGATGCAGGTCGCCTCGCGTCGATTGGGCGGCCGCTGACAACGCCAGCCCGTCGGCTGACAAGACCTGCCCGGGCCCGCCGATGAGCCGCCGCTGGAACGGCACCCACGGCCGCCGTGTCGGCCAGCAGAGCCCCATGTACGTGCACTGGAACGAGCTCAGCATGGCTTCCTCAGCAGCCACCTGTTCCATGATCACCAGATGGAACAGCGCGTCGGATCGCTCCGCCATCGCGCGCACCGCAGCGGCCGAGATCGCACTGATCGTGTCGCGTCCTTTCGTCCTGGCAACGACGACGTGCCGCCGTGCGGGCTCGACCGGCTGGAGCAGTGCCACTGCGAGCGTGTCGTACAGCGCCGCGAGCCCATTCGACTCGACACGGCGAATGGCCGGGGCGGCAGCGACCGGCTGGAGCGGCCACAGTTGCTGCATGTACGTATCGATCGCGAGCAGGCGCACACGATCGTCGGGACGTAAGAGCGTCGTCACCTGACGCGCTTCCGCCTCGACGGCGGCGAGGGTCTTCGCCGGCGGTATCCGCGGCGCCCACGGTCCCCGCGGGTTGCCGCTGACGTCCATGACGAGTGTGACATCGATGGGGACCGCCGCCGCTTCGACACTCTCGATCTGCTGGCGGACGCCGTTGTCGGTCAGCACGAAATCCGCGACCGTGAGGCCCGTGACCGGACGGCCGCTGTCCCTGACCGAGACGTCCACCATCACGACGTCGGTGCTCGATCGAAACGTCTGGCCCGGTGCGGGTGGCGACGGCCGCTGGCCCTGTCCTGCGAGCGCGGCAGCGCCGGCGACCAGGCCGGCCGTGATGATCGCGAGCCGCGCGGTCATTTCCGGATCTCCGTCCGCAGCTTCGTGATGAGCAGCGGCCAGAAGCGATCGTCGGCGTGGACGTACTCGCGCCACGGATCGGACGGCATCGGCCCCGGTGCGAGCAGCGACCCGGTCAACGCGTAGGCTTCGGCCCGGCGGCCGTCATTGAACAGCAGCGCCGCGAGCGCGACGGTGGCCGACTGCGCGCGCGGAATCGCGGCGACGGCGGCGCGATAAGCGGCCTCGGCCTGCTGCATCTGCCGGCGCCGCTCGTAGAGTTGCGCACGGAAAAAGTACAGAAGGTAGACGACGTACGGATCGCGCGTCATCGCCTCGGCGCGGTCGAACGTTTTCAACGCGCCGTCCACGCCGTTCTGCCTCTTCATGATCATCGCGCCCAGCCGCATCAGCGCTTCCCCGCCGACGTCCACGTCGCCTTCCACGGCGGCGTACGCCTGCAGCGCGTCGTCGATCCAGAACCGGTCGCGGGCGATGCCTTGCCCGAGCATGAAGCGCGGCTCGTTCGGGAAGCGCTTCACCACGTGATCGAGGTGTTTGATCTCCTTCTGGGTGTTGCCGATCTCGCCCGCGCCGACGTCCTTACCGATCGCGATGTCGCCGACGAGGAACTGCGGGTCTTCGGAGCGCTGCGCGACTGAGAGCGCGGCGAGTTGCCACCAGCGCTCGATTGGCCTCGGGCTGGCGTCCTTTCTGAACAGCTCGCAGGCCCACTCGATCAGGAGCGGCGGCGGTTTCCAGTAGAGCGTGTTCAGCGGCTGATATCCGCCGTCTACTCCAGGAGCGGTCATGAACGGCTGCTTCTGGGTCCACTTCCATTCGGTCCACGAGTCCACGCGAGCGGCTTCGAGTGCGAACGTGGCGGCCACGAGCTCGCGCCGCGCCTGAGCGGCCGGTCCACCGGCCGCGATCCAGCCAGGTCCGTCGCGCTTGAGTTGGTTCAGCAGCTCCTCGAAGTTCACGTCGCCGTCGAGCTCGGCCACCACGGCGTCGAACTGGCCCGCCGCGTAACGATCGAGGAGCTCGACGACCGACAGACGGCGTGCCGCCGACGTCCCGTCGCCGAGACACGCGCAAATCACCAGCGAAGCGGAGAGCAGCCAGCGTCGCAGCATGGAAGGAAGGCGCCTCAGACGATATACTCGAACCGATAGGCGTGAAGCGCGCTTTTGCCGTCCTGCTGCTCGTCGCATTTTTCGCCGGCCCGGCGGCGGACCTGAAGTGTCTCTTCGCCTGCGCGCCGACGCGCCCCGCCGAGGCGGCGTCCTCGTGCCACGCGTCGCGGGCCGCCGAACCAGTCGTGAGCGGTACCAAGGATTGCACCGACGCGCGCACGACCGCGCCGGCGTTCGTCAAACGCACAGATACTCGGGCGCCGATGTTCGTTGCGGCGCCGGCCCGGTTCGATGATTCCGCCCCGGCCCGGTTCGTGGACGCCAGTCGATCCGGCGCGGCACTGACTGCCCCACTCCTCTCGCATCTCATTGTCCCGCTTCGGATCTGACGTCTCCTTCGCGCTGGTCCACGACCGCTCCGGTCGTGGTGTCTTCACGAAGGAGATTCGAGAATGCATCTACGAAGTACGCTCGGCGTCGTCCTGCTGGGACTGACGCTCACCGCGGGTCCGGCGTTTGCGCAATCGACCCCGGATCCGCAAACCCATCACCACCCGGCGTCGCCGTCGTCCGGCCAGTGGCAGCTGAATCAGGACGGGGTCGTCTACGGCCTGTTCAATCGCCAGGGCGGACCGCGCGGCGGCACCGAGTTCGTCGTCCCCAACTGGTGGATGGGCGTCTGGACGAGCGAGCACGGACCGCATCAGTTCGGAATCAACGCGATGCTCAGCCTCGATCCGGCGACCGTCGGCGGCCGAGGATATCGTGAGCTGTTTCAGGTCGGCGAGGCGTACGAAGGAGCACCGCTCGTCGATCGCCAGCACCCGCACGATTTCCTGATGCAGCTGGCCGGCACATGGCGCCGGTCAGTCGGCGGCGCGAGCGTGATGTTTTCCGGCGGGCTCGCGGGCGAGCCGACGCTCGGGCCCGTCGCGTTCATGCATCGGCCATCAGCCGCCGAGCTGCCCATGGCGCCGCTCGGTCACCACACGTTCGACTCGACCCACATCAGCTTCGGCGTCGTCACGGCCTCGCTCGACCGCGGGCGGTGGACGCTGGAGGGCTCGGCGTTCAACGGACGCGAGCCGGATGACGAGCGATGGGACCTCGATCTCGGTCCACTCGATTCGTTCGCCGGCCGCGTGTGGTTTCGGCCGACCGGCAACTTCGCTTTTCAATTCTCGTCTGGCCGGCTGAAGGAGCCGGAGGAGCTGGTTCCCGGTGATGCTGTCCGATCGACCGCCTCCGGATCGTGGTTCCGGCCGCGGAACGAGGGCTTCGACGCGGTCGCCGCCGGCTACGGGGTGACGAGCGCGCACGGCGAACTTCGCCACGGGACGTTCGGTGAGTTCACCACGAGCCGCCGGACGATGGCGCTCTCAGCGCGCCTCGAGCTCCAGCAAGTCGAAACGGATCTGCTGATCAGCGGCGAGGTGCCACACGATGCCGATCTGGCCGGCCACGCGCCCTCCAACGTCCTGGCGCTGACGTTCAGCGGATCGCGCCGGCTCTTCACCTGGCATGGCTTCGAAGGCGCCGTGGGCGCCGGGTTCACGACGTATCGCGTCCCCGACGCGCTTCGCGAGACGCACGGCGACCACCCGGTCTCGTTTCAAGTGTTCGCGCGCGTCCGCCTGCCGGCCGGTCCGATGGGCCGGATGTGGAACATGGTGATGTCGCAGGGCCACCGGATGGATGGGGCTTCGATGGATGGGAGGTAAGGAGCGTCGGTGGCCGCGTCTAATGCCTCGTCTTATGCCATGAAGGACGTGAAGCACATGAAGCCCATGATCTTCATGACCTTCATGTCATAAGACACGTCAATAGACGCGGACCCTCTCAGTGGACCGTCGACACCGTCGCAGCCAGCGAACGCTCCGCCTTCAGCACTTCGGTAATGAGCGCGTCGAGTTGTTCGCCACCCACCGCGAAGGGCCCGGCCACCGCCGCGCCCATCGGGATTTCGATGGCGATCACGACGCCCTCGCCCACCGGTTCGACGATCCAGCTGAAGCCCTGGAGGATGACGCCGCGGCCGTCAGTGCCGGCCGGATCGCCGGCATGGCCGATGGCACGAAGGATTTCGACGAGGACATCACGCACGGCGGGAGCGTCCCACGTCGTGGGCGCGCCGTGCGGCACGGACACTTCTTCGGTCACCGCGACGTCGCGGCCTTTGAGCACGATCTCGACATTGAACGTCGTCATGAATTGATTGTAAGACCTCGGGGGTGCTTGCTACGAGATTTGTCAGCACGCGCCGCCGAGGTCAGCGATCGCGCCAGCGAGGCGGGCGTTTCTCGAGGAACGCCGCGATGCCCTCGCGCGCGTCCTCCGACCGCATCAGCTCTGCGAGATAACGCCGTTCGGCCTCCGGCAAGTCGCGCTCGACGATCGCCACGAGTTCGGCGCGCGTGGCCCGCACCGCATGCCGCAATGACTCGGCGGACCACCGGCCGAGTGTCGCGGCGAACCATTCGTCGATGGTCCGCACGAGCTCGGCTTCGGGGGCCACGCGCTCGATCAACCCCGCGGCGTGCCAGTCCGCCGCCGATCGCGCCGCGCCGGTAAGGACCGCGCTGGTCGCCCGCGCGCCGCCCGCACGCCACGGCAACAGGACGGCGCCGGCCGGCGGAAAGACTCCGACCGCGATCTCCGGCAGACCAAACGTCGCCGTCTCCGCGGCGAAGATGAAATCGCAGGCGAGCGCCAGCTCGAAGCCGCCGCCGAGACACCGGCCGCGCACGACCGCCGCCGTCGTCGCGGGACACGACAGAAGCTCGCCGATGAGCGCATGCGCTTCAGGCAGTACGTGCCCAATCTGGTCGGCGCGATGCTCGGGGATGCTGGCGCCGAAGCTGAAGTCGGGACCGGCGCCCTCGATGGTCACCAGGCGCAGATGTTGCGCGTCGTGCAGATCTTCGACCGCCGTGCGCAACTGCCGTACGACGTCTGCGGTCAGCAGGTTGCCCGGATCCTGCGCGATCACCACGGACGCGCGGGTCAGGGCTTCGTTCCAGGCGACGCGCACTGGCATGACGCGGGTTCAGACGATGAGACGGCGCGGACCGGAGACGGCCTCGAGTTGCCGATCGAGCTGCGCCGGATCGGAGACGGGTTCATGACAACTCAAGTTCGTGCAGACGAACGCCAGCGCCGTGCCTCGCTTCTCCGACGTACCGGCCATCGCGGCAATTTGCGGTAGCCGTTTGGAAAGCCCATCGTCCCGTCGGCCAGCCCCGGTCGGCATCGTCACTGCCCACGGCAGGTAGCGCCGCGCGATGGCGGCCTCGAGCGCGCGCGCGCCGGCCGGATCTGCGTGCCCCGCCACGACGATTTCCGTTTTCGGCGCATGCCACAGCGCGATGTTCGTCACCATGAGCGGCATGACGCGGACGACCTGGCCGATCTGCGAACCGTAGCGCTCGAGCGTCGCCTTCGCGCGATCCACGAGCGCGGCATCGCCGAGGAGGTGGCCGAGCACGAGCAGATTGCGGACAGTGACGGACGCGGCCGCCGGTTCGGCGCCGTCGTAGTCCTCCTTGAGCCGGAGGAGCACGCTCGGATCGGCGCCGGTCGTGCTGAACCAGCCGCCGTCGGCGGGATCGAAGAACAGCTCGGCCTGCCGCGCCGTCAGCTCGATCGCCCACTCGAGCCAGCGGCCCTCGCCGGTCGCCTGGAAGAGCTCGACGAGGCCCCAGGTGAGGCAGGCGTAGTCCTCGCAGAAGGCATCGACAGCCGCTTCGCCGTCGCGCAGCCGGCGCAGTAATCGGCGCTCGGCGGGACGCCAGAGCTGATCGTAAATCGCCGAGGCGGCGCGTTCGGCGGCGCGGCGCCAGTCGTCGCGGCGCGGGCTGTCGACGAGGACGCGCGCCGCACGGGCCGCGGCCGCGATCATCAATCCATTCCACGCGGTGATGACTTTGTCGTCGAGATGCGGGCGCGGCCGGGCGCCACGCGCGTCGAACATCTTTTCCCGCGCGTCAACGAGGACGCGCAGCACGTCGTCCTCGGTCCGGCTGGACCGCGCCGCGATGTCCTCGATCGACTGCGCCACGTACAGGATGTTCTGGCCGCGGAACTCCCCCTGCGGATCAGACGGCGCATTCCCGTCGTCTTCGATGCCGAACCGCCGACGCACAATCGGCGCATCGTCGCCAAACAGCCGATCGATTTCGCCGCCGCTCCAGACGTAGAAGGCGCCCTCGCGCTTCTCAGGGCCCAGGGCGCCGGGCCCATGGCCCACGACAGAAGGTTCTTCTGCTTGGCCCCCGGCCCCGGGCCCTGGGCCTTCGTCGAAGACCGCCGAGTCGGCGTCTTCGGCGGAATAAAACGCGCCATCGGGCGACGTAAGCTCGCGCGTCACGTAGTCGAGCGTGTCCTCGGCGATGGTCGCGTAGAAGGCTTCGCCGCTGACCTGGCTCGCGTCCAGGTAGGCGAGGACGAGCTGCGCCTGGTCGTAGAGCATCTTCTCGAAGTGCGGCACCCGCCAGTCGGCGTCCACCGAATAGCGATGAAACCCGCCGCCGACGTGGTCGCGCAGTCCGCCGAGCGCCATCGCCCGCAGCGTGTCGAGCGCCATCCGCCTGGCGCGTGGATCGCCGGTCGCGGCGTACGCGTTCATGAGGAACAAGAGCTCCGACGGCCGCGGGAACTTCGGCGCGCCGCCGAAGCCGGCGCGGCGGACGTCGTACGACTGCACGAACCCGTTGATCCCGGTCTCGAGGGCCTCCAGCCCGGCGACGGGCGCCCGATCGGGCGCCGCGCCGCCCGCGCCGGTCGCCGATCGCAGCTGATTGACGATGGCGTCCGCCGACTCGAGGAGCCGGCCGCGCTCGTCGCGCCAGGCCCGCGCCAGCTCGGTCAGCACATCGACGAAGCCCGGCCGGCCCCAGCGTGACGTGGGCGGAAAGTAGGTCCCGCCGTAGAACGGCTTGAGGTCGGGCGTGAGCCAGACGCTCATCGGCCAGCCGCCCGCGCCGGTCGTCGCCTGCACGAACGTCATGTACACGCGATCGAGGTCCGGACGCTCCTCGCGATCGAGCTTGATCGACACGAAGTCCTTGTTGAGCACAGCCGCGACCGACGCGTCCTCGAACGACTCACGCTCCATCACGTGACACCAGTGGCACGTCGAGTAACCCACCGACAGAAAAATCGGCTTCGATTCGGAACGCGCTTTCGCGAACGCCTCATCACCCCACGGATACCAGTCCACGGGGTTGTTGGCGTGCTGCAGGAGGTAGGGGCTTTTCTCGCGCCCAAGTCGATTCATGCTCACACGTTAGCATCGATCAATTCGATCGATTGATCGATGGTACTTCGATCGATGCCATCGTCAGTGCCTGAGGGCGCGTTGCAAAATGCAGAAGGAGGGGCGGGCGTCAGCCCGCCCTCACTGGGCCGGCTGAAGCCGGCCCCTCCGGCCGCCGGCAAATCTGCAACGGCCCCTCCGGCCGCCGGCAAATCTGCAACGCGCTCTAAGCTTCGCGCGCCGGCGCAGCTGGGGCTTGCTGGGGTAGGTGCTTCCGAAGCCGCGCGTACGCCGCCGTGACTTCGACGCCGTACAGCAGGATCACCGCCGAGAGATACGTCCAGATGAGGAACCCGATCACGGCGCCGATCGAGCTCTGCACGTTCATCCGCGCACTGCTGCGCAGGTACCACGAGAAGCCGGCGAACGCGAGGCGCCACAGGATGCCGGCGAGAATCGCGCCGAACCAGACGTCGCGCAGCCGTACCTGCGCGTTCGGCGCGAAGTAGTAGATCAAGCCGACGACGAAAATGAACGTCGGCAGCAGCCAGTGTCGCGAGACGAACGCCTGCAGCGTCTCGAGCCACGGGAAGCGCTCGATCACGCCGGCGAACCAGCTCGCCTGCACGACCTCGACGGCACCGATCAGTACGAGCGAGAGGGCAAGCAGCAGGCCGGCCGCGCACAGCATCACGAACGAGACCAGCTTGTGCTTGAAGAAGCCGAGCGGCTTCTCGACGCCCCACGCGTGGTTGACGGCGGACGTCACTGCGCCGAACACCCCCATCGACGCCCAGATGGTAATGACCGTGCTGACGACGCCGAACTGCACCGGCGCCGACGCGAGCTCCTTCATCTGGTTGCTGACAAAATCAAACCGGCTCGGCAGCGCCCGCTCGATGATGTGCAGGAGCGTCTCGCCGCCCTCCGCGACGGCGATCCGCGAGACGATCGAAAAGACGAGGAGGAGGAACGGAAAGAACGACAGCAGTCCGTAGTACGCGATCGACGCGGCGAACGTGAGGTTGTCGCTCTTGTAGAACTCGACGACGCCGCGTGCGGCGGCGCGCCAGCCCAGCCTCAAGGCCCGCCGCATCCGGGCGATCAGGCCCAGGGTGAGGTCAACGGGCGCGGACGCCGTCTGGGGAGTGGTCACCGCGGGCCGTAGGGCCGGGGCGGGGCGGCGACGTCGTCGAACGCCGCACGCGCGCGCGCCGCGGTCCCACGCGCGCGCCCGAGCTCGGTCATCAGGTCGGTGAGCCGCGGCTCGAGGCCGTCGCGCAGCGCGCGCCCGCGCTCGGTCAGGAAGAGATAGCCACACGCCGCGCCGACCACCGCGCCGGCGACGGCGCCCAGGAGAATTGCCGTACGATCGTTCACGTCTCCATTCTATAAAACCGGTGAAGCGCCTGTGCCGATTTCAGCCGGACCCGTATAATCCCGCTATGTCCGACTCGTCGCGCGCGACGACGCCGCGTCCCGGCTCTCCGCCGTCGCCGTCCACCGTTCCCATCCGCACGACCTCCGCCGTTCAGCCCGCCGTCGATCGCGTGCTGTGCGAGCGCTGCAGCGCCGAGATGTTCCGCATGCACGCCGTCTGGCGCTGCCCGGCGTGTGGCTACAAGACCGACTGCTGCGGCTGGTAGTCGCGGTTATGGAGGTCCTCTCGAGCCAGGTCAGAACCGACACCCCGGAGTTCCAGCAGAATCGGGAGCGGATGACGGCGCTCGTCGCCGAGTTGCACGAGCGGCTGGCGCGCGCGCGCGAGGGCGGCGGACCGAAGTATCTCGAACGGCACCGGCAGCAGGGCAAGTTGCCGGTACGCGAGCGCATCAGTCAGGTGCTCGACGCGAACACGCCCTTCCTCGAGCTCTCACCGCTGGCCGCGTGGGACCAGTACGACGACGAGGCGCCGGCCGCCGGCCTGGTCACCGGGATCGGCCGGGTCAGTTCGCGCGAGGTGATGATCATCGCCAACGACGCGACCGTGAAAGGCGGCACCTACTACCCGGTCACCGTCAAGAAACACCTTCGCGCTCAGCAGATCGCCCTCGAGAACCGCCTGCCGTGCCTGTATCTCGTGGATTCCGGCGGCGCGTTCCTCCCGCTTCAGGCCGAGGTCTTTCCGGACCGCGAGCACTTCGGCCGCATCTTCTTCAACCAGGCCCGGATGTCGGCCGAGCGCATTCCCCAGGTCGCCATCGTCATGGGCTCCTGCACCGCCGGCGGGGCCTACGTGCCGGCCATGTCCGACGAAACGGTCATCGTGAACGGCACCGGGACGATTTTTCTCGGCGGACCGCCGCTCGTGAAGGCCGCGACGGGTGAGGAAGTCACTGCCGAGGAGCTCGGCGGTGCCGACGTACACACGCGCCAGTCCGGGGTCGCCGACTACTTCGCGGAAGACGACGAGCACGCGCTGCAACTGGCGCGGACGATCATGACCACGCTCCACACCAGCAAGCGCCTGCCGGCGGACATGACGACGCCCGAGGCGCCGCGCTACGACGCCGAGGAGCTGTACGGGATCGTCAGCGTCGATCCGCGCCGGCCGTACGACGTGCACGAGGTGATCGCGCGCATGGTGGACGGCTCCCGTTTCGACGAGTTCAAGCAGCGCTACGGCACGACGCTCGTGACGGGATTTGCGCGCCTGCACGGATTCCTCGTCGGCATCGTCGCCAACAACGGCGTGCTCTTCTCGGAGTCGGCGCTCAAGGCGACGCACTTCCTCGAGCTTTGCAACCTGCGCGGCATCCCGCTGGTGTTTCTCCAGAACATCACCGGGTTCATGGTCGGGCGCCAGTACGAGCGCGGCGGCATCGCCAAGGACGGCGCGAAGATGGTCCATGCCGTCGCCAATTCCGTCGTGCCGAAGTTCACGGTCGTGACCGGCGGCTCGTTCGGCGCCGGCAACTACGGCATGGCGGGCCGCGCCTACGATCCTCGCCTTCTGTGGATGTGGCCCAACGCGCGGATCTCCGTGATGGGCGGCGAGCAGGCGGCGTCGGTCCTCGTCACCGTCAAGCGCGACCAGCTCGCGCGCGACGGACAGCCGCTCTCGACCGGCGAGGAACAGGCGATCCGGGCGCCGATCCTCGAAAAGTACGAGCGGGAAGGATCACCGTACTACTCGACGTCGCGTCTGTGGGACGACGGCATCCTGGATCCGGCGCGGACGCGCGAGGCGCTGGCGCTCGGGTTGTCGGCGGCCTACAACGCCCCGATTCCGGACGCGCGCTTCGGCGTCTTTCGCATGTAGCGGCCGCGGTCAAACATGTCGAGTGTCCTCATCACGCCCGGCCCGGTCACCACGGTCACGCTCAACCGGCCGGACGTCCGCAACGCGTTCGACGAAGGGCTGATTCAGGAGCTGACCGCGTGGGCCGCGAGCGTCCCGTCGGACGGCTCGGTCCGCGCCGTCGTCCTGCAAGGCGCCGGGTCGGTGTTCTCGGCCGGCGCGGACGTGCAATGGATGTCGAAGATGCTCGACTACTCGCGCGAGGAGAACCTCGCCGACGCGCGCCGGGCCGCGAGCATGTTTCACGCGATCGACGCCCTGCCGGTGCCGGTCATCGGCCGGATTCACGGCGCGGCGCTCGGCGGCGGCGCGGGGCTCGCAGCCGTCTGCGACGTCGTCGTCGCGGCCGAGGATGCCGTGTTCGGTTTCACCGAGGTCGTGCTCGGGATTCTGCCGGCGATGATCTCGCCGTTTGTCGTGCGAAAAATCGGACTCTCGGCGGCGCGCGAACTGTGCCTGAGCGGCGCCCGCTTCCCGGCCGCTCGCGCGCGCGAGATCGGGCTCGTCCACGAGGTCGTCGCCGCCGAGCGCCTCGACCTCGCGGTCGACCGCCACGTCCAACTCTTTCGCAAGGCGGCGCCGTCGGCCGTGGCCGCGACGAAGAAACTGCTCAGCGCCGTGCACGGCAAGCTGCCAGCCGACGTGCTGACGCTCACCGTTGACGCCATCGCCAGCCAGCGCGTCTCCCCTGAAGGGCAGGAAGGCCTGCGCGCGTTCCTCGACAAGCGAACCCCGTCGTGGGCGGGACCTCATGGCCAAGGGCCAAAGGCCCAGGGCCCAGGCGCCGCAGGCTCCGGGCCCACGGGCCAAGGCCCAAGTCAGAAATGATCCGCCGGGTCCTGATCGCCAATCGCGGCGAGATCGCTCGCCGTGTCATCCGCACGTGCCGCGAGATGGGCCTCACGTCGATTGCCGTGTACTCGGACGCCGACGCCGGCGCGCCGCACGTCAGGGAAGCGGACGAAGCGGTGGCGATCGGACCGGCGCCGTCCACCGAGAGCTACCTGAACGTCGCGCGCGTCGTGGACGCGGCGCGAGGCGGGCGCGCGGACGCCGTCCATCCCGGCTACGGGTTCCTGTCCGAGAATCCGGCATTCGCCGACGCGTGCGAGGCGGCGGGTCTCGTCTTCGTCGGGCCGCCCGCGGCGGTCATGCGGCGGATGGGATCGAAGACCGGAGCGCGGGCGCTGGTGTCGGCGGCCGGCGTGCCGGTCGTTCCCGGCGTCACGCCAGCCTCCCAAACCGAGCGCGACATCACCGCAGCGGCGGCGAGCGTCGGATTTCCGGTCCTGCTCAAGGCCGCGCGCGGCGGCGGCGGCAAGGGCATGCGTACGGTTCGCTCGGCGGCCGACCTGGCGGAAGCGATTGGCGCCGCGCGACGCGAGGCCGAGCGCTCGTTCGGCGACGGATCGCTCTACGTCGAGCGGCTCGTCGACCGGCCGCGTCACATCGAAGTCCAGATTTTCGCGGATGCGCATGGCGGTCTCGTTCACCTTTTCGAACGCGATTGCACGCTGCAGCGGCGCCATCAGAAAGTCATCGAAGAAGCGCCGGCGCCGGGGCTGACGCCGGCGGCACGCGATCGGCTGACGGGCGCCGCGCTCGCCGCGGCCCGCGCGGTCGGCTACGTCAATGCCGGCACCGTCGAGTTCCTCGTCGAGGGCGATGGCGACGACGCGCGCTTCTATTTCCTCGAGATGAACATGCGGCTGCAGGTCGAGCACCCGATCACTGAAGCGATCACCAGCGTCGATCTGGTGCGCGCGCAATTGCTCGTCGCCTCGGGAGAGCGGCTGCCCTTCTCGCAAGGGGACCTGGCGATCCGCGGCCACGCGATCGAGTGCCGCGTCTACGCCGAGGACTCCCGTCGTCTCCTGCCGCAGTCAGGCCGCATCGTTCGCTATCGGGAGCCGGGAGGGCCGGGCATCCGCGTGGACGCCGGCGTCGTGGCCGGACAGACGGTCACCGTCCACTACGATCCGCTGCTCGCCAAGCTCATCACCCACGGCGCCTCCCGCGCGGAGGCGCTCCAGCGGATGCGGCAGGCCGTTCGCGAATACGAGATTCTCGGCCTGCGGCACAACCTCGCCTTTCTGCGCACGGTGCTCGACCGCGACGAAGTACGAACGGCTCGGGTCTGGACCACGTTTCTCGAGGAGAAGCTCGAGGCGCTGGTGCCCGCACCTTCGACTGAAACGCGTCGCGCCGCCGCCGCGTTCGCCGCGTTTGCCGCGACGCGAGAACCTGCGCCGGCCGTCGACGTGACGGACGACGCCGCCGGCGCCCGCCACGTCGATCCCTGGGACCAGCTCGGTCCCGTGGCCTGGTAGCGATGCCGACGCGTCTTCGTCTCGAAGGTGACGGTGGCGACTGGATCGTCGAGGTGAGCGGCCACACCGTCACGCTCGCCGGCGAGCCCCCGCTCACCGTCCGGGAGGACGCCGGCGGCGGACTTCACCTGGACGCCGCGACGCCGGCCGCGAACGGGATCGCGGCACTCGACGGGGACACGGCGTGGGTGTCGATCGACGGCGAGGTCTTCGCGTTTCGCGTCGCCCGTGGGGCGCGCCGCGGCGGCAAGTCACCGACGCGCGACCATGACGCACTCTCGCCGCCGATGTCCGCGACGGTCGTGCGCGTGCTCGTCAAGCCCGGCGATCATGTCCGGCAGGGCGACCCGCTGGTCGCCCTTGAAGCGATGAAGATGGAGCTGCCGATCCGCGCCCCACGGGACGCGGTGGTCGCCGCCATCCGTTGTGAAGAGGGGCAGCTCGTCCAGCCCGGGCAGCCACTCGTGGAGCTCGAACCGTAAGGGGTGACGTGGCGGGGACGGTCGCGTATTGTGGGTGAAGCTTGTCAGTGACTGTGTATGAAGTCGGTCCGCGCGACGGACTGCAGAACGAACCGGCCGCGATCTCCACCCCAGACAAGATCGCCTTCGTGGACGCGCTCAGCACGGCGGGCGTGCCGGCGATCGAAGTGTCGGCGTTCGTCAGCCCGAAATGGGTCCAGCAGATGGCCGACGCGGAGGCGGTGTTCGCCGGCATCACCCGGCGCTCCGGCACGCGCTACGCGGCGCTCGTGCCCAACCTGCGCGGCCTCGAGCGCGCGATCGCCGCCAGGGTGACGGAGATCGGCATCTTTGCGGCCGCGTCCGAGACGTTCAGCCAGCGCAATCTCAATCAAACCATCGATCAGTCGCTCGAGACCTACGGCGAGGTCGCGCGGGCCGCGCATGCGGCCGGGCTGCGTGTGCGCGGGTACCTCTCCACGGCCTTCGGGTGTCCGTTCGAGGGCGCGGTGCCCGCCTCGCGCGTGATCGCACTCACCGAGCGGCTCCTCAATCTCGGCGTGTTCGAAGTGGCGGTCAGCGACACCATCGGCGTCGCGCACCCCGGCCAGGTCCGCGCGCTCCTCAGCGATCTCGTCGCGTCGGTGCCGGCCGCGCAGATCGCCCTGCATTTTCATGACACGCGCGGCACGGCGCTCGCGAATGTCCTGGCCGCGCTCGACCTCGGCGTCGCGACGTTCGACGCGTCGGCCGGCGGCCTCGGCGGGTGTCCCTACGCCCCCGGCGCCACCGGCAACCTCGCCACGGAAGACCTGCTGTACCTCCTGCATGGCCTCGGTCTCGCGCGCGAGATCGATCTCGATCGCGTGATGGCCGCGTCCACCGCGATCGAACCCCGGCTCGGCCACCTTCTCCCCTCGCGGTACGTGCGCGCGGGCGCGCCGGTCCAGGAGCACCATGCCTGATCTTCTGACGGACGACTGGTTCGCGGCGCTCGAAAAGCGGCACGGCAGTGCCTACTCGCGACCTGAGCTGCTCAAGGCCATCCGCGCCCTGTCGGTGCGATACGTCGAGCGGCGGGCGTCGTTCGTCCGCGAGTCGCCGCTCGACTCGGCCGGAAAGCGCGCCGCGTTCGCCCTGTTCTATGCCCCGCTTCACCTCATCACGACGCGCGAGATCCTCCGCGGTCTCGGTCCGGTGCGCGCCGTCCGAACGATCGTCGATCTGGGGTGCGGCACCGGCGTGGCGGGCGCGGCATGGGCCGCGTCGATCGATCCGCGCCCGTCGATCCAGGGCCTCGACGAGCTCGGCTGGGCGATCGACGAGGCGAACTGGAACTGGCGCACACTCGGCCTCGGGGGCCGGGCGCGCCGCGGCGATCTCGTCGAGGCGGCGGCGCAACTGGCCAGGGCCACGCCTCGCGACGGGGACAACACGGTCGGGATCGTCCTGGGCTGGAGCGTCAACGAACTGGCGGCCGACCGTCGGACCGCGCTCCTCGCGTTCCTGATGCAACTGGCCCGCCGCGGCACCGCGCTCCTCGTCATCGAACCGATCGCGCGGCGATTGACGCCGTGGTTCGACGGGTGGCGCGACGCCTTCGTCAAAGCCGGCGGACGCGCCGACGAGTGGCGCTTCACGATCGATCTGCCGCCCCGGCTCGCCGCACTCGACCGCGACGCGGGGTTCGATCGGGAGGAGCTTTCTGCGAAGTCGCTGGCCATCAACCTCACCTTGGCTGATTCTCGAGGTCCGGCACTTCCTGAAGTCCGCTGAAACCTTCCGCGCGGCACGGCGTATCTATGTAGCAACGCACATATGCGCCTGTCCTATACGGCCCTCTTCGTCCTCCAGGCCCTCGCCCAGGGCCACCGGTTCGGGTTCGACATCATGGATGCCACTCGCCTGCCCTCTGGCACGGTCTACCCGATGCTGCGGCGGCTCGAGGGGCAGGGACTGGTCGGCTCTTCCTGGGAAGAAGACGAGCGGGCCCGCAAGGCCAACCGGCCGCGGCGGCGCAACTACCAGCTCACCCGCACCGGCCGCGAGCACCTGCAGGAGGCCGAAGCGCGTTACCGCGCCGTCGCGCACCTGTTCGCGAAGCGAGGCCGCGCGTGAGCCGGCGCAGGGCGCGGTGGCTCGTGCTCATGTCGGCCTGGATCGTGCCGCGCGGCTGGCGCGCCCGCTGGCGCGAGGAGTGGCTTGGGGAAATCGACAGCCGGACCCTCGACGGCACGGCCACCGCGGGCGTCGGGAAGCGCGCGCTCGGCGCGCCAAGAGATGCCGCCGCCGCCCGCGCGGCCTGGGTACACGCGGGGCTTCGCGCGCTCTCGGCCGGCTGGCGATCGGATCTCGTGCAGAGCGCGCGATCGGTCTGGCACAGCCCGCGGCATCTGCTGGGGGTCACCGGCAGTCTCGGGATCGGCCTGACCGTCTCGATTTTCGTCTTCTCCGCGATCAACGGCCTCCTCTACGGCGAGATTCCCGGGATCCAGAGCCGTCGCACCCTCGCGCGCGTCTTCATCAGCCACGACAACGTCTTCGGCGTCGAGGGATTCGGCCGCGCCGGCATGGTGTCCGCCAGTCCACTCTCAATCTCGGATTTCGAGCTGCTCGCGGCCGACGATGGCCCGGCGTTCACGGGCGTCGCT
>Ga0111538_10004198_pt1 | contig 20065 bp, 17 predicted proteins | sample SoiMethybrSBSTD1_FD_79669 | JGI IMG/M metagenome (GOLD analysis project Ga0111538, IMG submission 79669) | Bulk soil microbial communities from a Populus tree surrounding site in Tennessee, USA - Soil MetaG P. TD hybrid SBSTD1 (version 2)... | ecosystem: Environmental > Terrestrial > Soil >... | reverse complement strand
TTATGATGTTCTCTGGCTAATTCCCGAAACTCGGGATCCCGGTTTATCAACTCTTCTTTCAGACTATCCGTGGTTGCGATGTCCATGTTCGTGCATGTCTCCTTTCAGACGGATGGGAGTGGGCAGGATGGTTTTGAAGGTACCGGCCTGGAAACCTTCAGTTGGATTGTCTCGCACGGCAAAAATGGTAGCTCATCAACAGGGGCAAATCAAGCTGGTAGTTCACTCCAAATTCAGTGTTATTGCAGGGGTTGTGCAGGCGGCCGCGATATTACTGTTCGCCAAGCGTTAGACTCATGACGACAGCATCTTCGCGCGGGTCGGAGTAGTAGTCGGGGCGGCGCGCAATGGCCTGGAAACCGATCTTTTGGTAGAGCGCCTGCGCTGCCTCATTTCCGCTGCGGACTTCGAGAAACGCCACCTGGACCTTGAGTCGTTTGGCCGTCTCCATGATGCGGCTGAGCAACGCGCTGCCGATGCCTCGTCGACGATACTGGTCGCGAACCGCGACGTTGTTGATGTGTAACTCGCCTGCCGATTCACGCGCGACGATATAACCCGCGATGCGCTGATGTTCGATGATCGGCGCAGGCGCCACACGCGCGGTCAGCATCAGATCGCGGTTAGTGCCCTGGAGTTCCGCGTAGTAAGCCGCCCAGCCCCAGCGACTCAGGCCCGACGTTTCCTCGATCTCGACGACTTCGAGCAGGTCGTGCTCAGTCATCCGCGTGATCATGATTTCGCTGGCAGATGGTTGCATCAAGCTTTCAACTGGGCGTCCGCGGGACGGACGTAGATTGCGCGAAGGGCGAAGGGGTTTTCGAGTTCCTTGCGTTCAAACCTCGTGAGCGCGAGCCGGGCGACGTATGACGCAAGGCTGTTGGTTTGCGGTGCGATAGTCCAGTCGCGATTGGCGGCCATGCTTTCGATCAGTTCACGATTGACGATCGCTCCTTCACCGCACCACGTGACGGTTTCGAGATCACCGTATCGTTCGAACAGTCGCGCCGGTGGGATGTGTGCGGCATCGTCAAGCGGTTCAACCAGGTCTGGCCGCAGGACCGAGAACAACTGCGTGAACACTTCACCACGTCCGGCAGGCAACAATGCAACTGACTCCGCGGAAACGCCGCCGGAAAGCGCGACTGCTGCCAGCGTTGGAATTCCCGCGGTCGGTCGATCCAGCGTCGCTGCGAGCGCTTTGATCGTGGCGATGCCGATGCGTAGCCCGGTGAAACTCCCCGGACCTGTCGCGACGGCAAACAGATCGATCTGAGACAGAGTGATCCGGGTTTGCCTTAAGAGTTTGTCGACGTCGCCGAGCAGAGTGTTCGAATGTGAAATACTCGAATCGCCGCTCAGCACGCCGAGTATTTCATCGCCGCGTGTAACGGCGACGCTGCCCGACAAAGTCGCGGTTTCAACGCTGAGAATTAACGGTAGTGACATCTTCGATCACAAAATCGTCGAGCCATAGCTCGCCAAAGATTGGACACGGGGAACACGCATTCGCGACTCTCGTGAATTCCAATAGGATCGCTTGCGTTCCGGGCGTGGTGGAAAATTCGAACCTCATCGTTTGCCAACCGCTCGATGGCGTCGGAAATGCTTCGGATTGTCCCAACACTTGATTGCTTGCCAAATCCCTGACCGCGATCGCCGGCGGACCTCCAGTCACAACGTCTTTCGTTTTGACTCCAAAGCTGATGCGATAACGCCTTTCCGGTTCGACGACGATCGTCTGGGTGATTGTCTCCGCCGGCGCGTTCCAATTCCCATTCAAACCCAACAGCAGACTTGCTCGACCACTCAACTTTTCCGATTCGTCTCTGACAATCTTTGCTTCAGACTTTCCAAAGACGATCCAGCCAAATGTGCTATCAGGCGAACCCAGGTCGATTGCATCTTCAAATCCGCCGTTCAATATTACCGGCGGCTTTAGCGACGGATCAGGCCGCCACAGTTCAAACGCTTCGCGAAACGCTTTTCCAGCGATCAACTCCCGAACAAGTGCGCGTCTATTCTCGTCGGAACTCCCCGCGACGAGCAAACGAAACTGTTCGACGCTTTCCTTCCCCTTCCCTTTCTGTGCGAGAAATCGCGCGAAGGCAAACCGATCCTGATCGGTGCCGATCTGAATCAACTGTTCCGCAGTCTTCGCATCGCCGCGTGAGATTCCCCACGCAAGATCGATCAGGCTCGGCACGTAGCTTTTTCGGCTAGCCGCCGCCGCTCGCAGATCGTCGAACGCTTCGTTGTACTGACCCATACGCAACTTCAGATTCCCGCGTTGCCAGTATGTGTGCGCATAGTAAGGCGCGTAGCGCACTGCCTGGTCGAACGCAGCCAAAGCAGCGGTAGTGTCGCCTAGCTCTTCACGCGTCCTGCCGAGTTCGAGCCAGAGATAGTCGTCGCGATAGCGCAGACGCGATGCGGTCTCGAAACTCATTCTCGCCTCGCCCGGCATTTGCAGCCGATTGAGCACGCGCGCACGCGCGCGGTGGACTTCCGCATCCGCCGGCGCCAGCGCTACTGCCTCGTCCGCAGCCCGGATCGAGCTCGCAGCGACCGCGTACTTACCGAGCAGTCGCGCATAACCGAATCGCGCTGCTGTCCACATGAGCAGTAGACAGCAGACGATCGCGACAATGCCGGCGCCTACGCGAAGTAGCAAATTGATATATGGATTGTGCGACACGGAGCCGAAACGACTCCGTGTCGTCGAAGACTAGTTTGAGGGACCGCTGGGATTGTTCTGGTCGTCCGTGAAAAAGAGTGGCGTGAGCCCTGCGGCCGTGCCCGCGCCGACGACTGCGATCGTAGCCGGGACGCCGAGTCCAAATAGCCCGCCGGACGTTCCTGAATCACTCGGCGGAGCGGCGCCACCAGGGCTCCGGCAAACACCTTGGCCAAGAGCAGGCGCCGAACCGGGCTGATAACGCATCTCCAAGTCACCGCCGCTGGCAGGATTAGTTTTACCCTGGCTGCCCTGGTCCGTGGCGACCTCGCCAGTCGCGTTCGTCTTCGCGCTGACCTTCACGCACCCGAACATCACGAGCGCTTTGAAGTTGCCTTGATCGTCGAACGTCAGAACGACTTTGCTGTTGGGAGCGATCTCGACGCTGCCGAGTGGACCAAGATTAACGGTCGCCGATTGATCGGCGCCGGTTTCGAGCGTCGCGCCGCTGAGGATCGAGGCGCCGGTGGCCGCACTCAAACCATTGACCTGGATCGGCGAATTGTTACTGGTGGTTAATCTGCCAACGACCTGAGGTACGATCGTTGTCGCTGTGGTAGTGACAGTTGGTTCAGCAAGTCCGACTTGAAGACCAACCTGCACAATGGAGAAAAGTATTAACGCCGCAATTACTCTGGGACCATTACGTCGTTTAAGATTCATCCAATCCCATCCCTTCTCAAGAGAAACAACACACAGCGACTCATGCGCCATTCATTGGGACGAAGTCTACTGTTGTTGCAGCCTTGGGTCAATAACTTTCTTATTCAACGAAGCCGTCGCGATCGCAATCAACACTATGAAGATCAATGCGTTACTCATCATGTGTAGACCAAAATCGACGAGGCTATGGACCACAACTCCTGCGATTCCGAGTATCGCGCCAAACCGCAACGCGCGAATCTGTCCGCGATCGCTGTTTAGATTCGAGCGCACTCGCTGGACCACGTTTACCGCAAACCAAATTCCGATCAGAAAACCGATCAAGCCACCACTCGACAGCAGCTCGAGATATTCGTTGTGTGCTTCCTGCGGCGTGAGACTTCCGGAGGCATCGTGAAAGGCAGTGATACCGATCCAGTAACCGCCCAATCCGGCGCCCGCGATTGGGTGCGCCGCAAACATCTTCAGAGTCGCGCGCCAGATCTCGTTTCTGCTGGCGCCGTCGCGCGTGGTGTCGCCGACAAAATGCGTGCCCGCCGATTCGATGTTCGTCACCAGCCGATCGCCGCCAACCCACAACGTGCCCAGCAGAACCGCGATTACGACCCCGGTTAACACTGCTGCCCGTAAAGCAACGCGTGGTCGCAGAAACCACAGCGTCGCGATCAGCACCTGCGTGAACATCGCCAGGATCCCGCCGCGCGAGTTGGACAACACGAGCGCGATCCAGATCGGAAACAGAAGCGCGACGTAGATCATCACGCGATCCGGTCTGACACCCCGCGCCAGGATGACTCCGATTCCTAGTCCGAACGCCATCTCCATCAGATACGCGAAGTGGTTCTTGTTCAGAAACTGACCATAGCCTTGGTTCTGTTTCAGCAGCGGCAGTATGAAACCGAGCTCCTGTTGTTGTGTGGCCTGCCGCACGATCCCGAAGATCGCGCTCGCCACGGCGACCGCAATCACTACGTGGACCAGGATCCACAGTCGCCGTTCTTCACTGGCATATCGATATAACAATGCCAGGTACGCGGTCAGGGCGAGTAGTTGCAGTACGAAGAACCGCGTCTGATACGGATCGGCGCTGATCGCGTCCCACGGCCGACTTGCCGCGAGCGCGGGATCATTGCTCAAGCCAAGCGGAATCGTTTGGAACGACGCGAACGTGGCAAGGATGAGCATCGGCAACAGAATCGACCATGGCCCAACGTACGTCGACCCGCTAATCATGCCTTCGATTATCGCGAGAATGCAGACGCCAAACACCGCGCACACAAACGCCGCTTTCCACCACGCTTCAAACGTCCCGTACGGAACCGCCGTCAGCGGAATCAAACAACCTATGGCTGCGAAGATTACGCGGCGCAATTGTCCCGAACCTCTTCCGTGTCCATTGCTGGTGCGATTACTGTGATCTCCTGCAAGGTGAAAATTCTCGCGACCGCGTCCGTAAACTCACGCCGGAAAAGATCGCTCAAGTAGTTTGTATCGACCAGCAGCGTTTCACCGTTCAGGCTGTGATAGAAGTTTAACCAGCCCCACTCGACGCCGTTTTTGATCAGCGGCAAGCGAAGACACCACTCGGAACGCCGCCTGAACGGATCGCCCGCTTCGTTGCCATTTGCCGACCAGTCCCACGACACGCGTCCGTTACGAAGCTCCAATGGCTGTTCGGGATGACGGGTGAGACTCGACATGAATGCCCGCTCGTTGATGTCGGCCCGCCCAGCCTGGCCAACCAGCGCGTTCGCGAAAGTAAACTCACCGAAGTCGAGCATGTGTCGCATCGCTTCGAACATCTCGTGCAAGTCGGAGGCTTTCGACAGCGCCCGCGCCGCGCGCCGGACGCGAATGTTGTTTGCGACCCTCAACCGTCGATCGGCGACCGTACGTTTCACTCCCGCGCGAATCTCGTCAACTTCGTGATAGCGAAGATGGCCCACCGCGATGATCACCGCCACCGAGATTACGAACAACATGAACCCGGTCAGCTTCGATCCCGTCGCGGGAAAGATCAGCGCGACGAGACCGAACACCGCGCACACGCCATACAGCACAAGCACGGCGCGTCGTTGCGACCAGCCGCGCGCGAGCAGCATGTGATGAATGTGTTCGTTGTCACCCTGGAAGACCGGTTTGCGACTCACCAACCGCCGCGCCATCGTCATCGTCGTATCGACCACCGGAAATCCGAACGCAAGAATCGGTACGACGATCGCCACTGCGGTCGTCGCTTTCTGAGTGTCGAGCACCGATAACGCCGCCAGTATGAACCCGATAAAAAGCGCGCCGGAGTCGCCGAGGAAGATCGACGCGGGATTGAAGTTGTAGCGAAGGAATCCGGCAAGGGCGCCACAGAGCACGAGCGACACGACGATCATCAACGTTCGTTCGTGAGAAACAGACACGCCGAGTATCACGAGCGACGAGAACAGCGCAGCGCCCGATGCGAGACCATCCATGCCGTCGATCAGATTGAACGCGTTCGTGATGCCGACGAGCCAGACGATCGTGATCGCGAACGACAGCAGCGCCGGCAGTTGCACTGAACCCAACAACGGAATCGACAACGCGTCGATGCGCCCGCCCATCGCGTAAAAAAGACTCGAAATCGCTCCGAGCGCCGCAAACTTCACGACGGCGTTCGTTCCTCGCAGGTCGTCGTAAATGCCAAGCAGCAGCACGAGCGTGGCCGGAATCGCCAACGTAAAGAATTCAGTCTTGAAACCGCTCAGCGTTTCCGTCAGCAGGTTGTCGACGAACGGCAACAACGACAGTGCCCCGAGACACGAGAGATACAGCGCGACTCCACCGAGTCGAGGTATCGCAGTGCGATGGATGCGCCGGCCGTCGGCGGGCACGTCGAGCAGCTTGAATCGTTCGCACAGCCGCCGCATGAGCGGCGTGGTGACGAGCGAAGCGACGGTGGCGATCAGGAAGAGAGCGAAATAGGTTTTCAAGGCAGAGTTACCCCGCGAACGAACGAGTAAGGTTCTGACTCTGGTTCTGCTTCGAGCACGCCGATCATCTCGGGCAGCAGAGTATGTTTTGAAAACGCATGCAAAGACCGGCGCTCCCGATCGGGAGCTTGATTGCGAGCTTCAATTACGTGGGCCACGACCGCGGCCGTGTCGCCGTGACGTGTGAAAAAGAATTTGTAATTGGTGTCAGTCAGGTCGGTGACGTGGCTTGGCGCTGGGCCAATGTACAGCGCCGGCGCGCCGACCGACATGATGTTGTAGATCTTGCAGGGATGGACGATGCCGACGAACGCGTCGCCCATCACGACCACATGCAGGTCTGCCGCCGACAATGAACTCGAAAGCTCATCGAGCGGTTGATAGGGCAGGCATTTCACGTTCGGGAGCGCGTGTCGTGACGCGAACTCGCGCACCTTCGCGTGTTCGCTGCCGCCGCCGATAAAACAGAAGACGATGTCCTGGCGGGTCTTGAGTTCGAGCGCCGCGGACATCAACGTGTCGAGCGAATGACACGGGCTGTGATTGCCGGAGTACATCACGACGAATTTGTCTGTCAGTCCGTGGCCTTCGCGAAAAGCTTCCCTACCCGGCGCTGAAAAATCGACCGCATCGTCGTGCGACCACGGCGGAATGACCGCTACACGTTCCGCCTTCGCGCCTTTCGCCAGCAGTCGCTCCTTCATGAAGCGATCGAGCGCGATGGTCCTGTCCGCGTGCTTCAAGCTGTAATGCAGCATCCACTGAAGCAGACGGGCGAGCGACGAGTCTGCCCGCAACCATCCGGCGGCGATCGCTTCATCGGGGTTCAGGTCCATCACCCAGAAACAGAAGCGGCCGCCTCTCAACTTCACGAACAACGTCGCGAGAAACGAGATCAGCGGTGGTGAGGTGAGTGCCACGACAACATCGAAACGCTTCAACAAAAGCAAACGAGCGCCGCAGGACGCGAGAAAACTCGCAAAGCCCATCGCTCGTCGCCATTTGCCGCTCTTGCCGAAAGACAACGAGGGAACGCGGATGACGCGGACGTCTTTCCAACGTTCACGACGTCGAAACCGCACCGATGGATCGTCGTAACCACGATCGCCGGTCACTACTGTTACGTCATGTCCGCGGGCTGCTAGTTCAGTGGCGAGATCAGTGAGGTGTTGTGCCGTGGAGACCACATCGGGGTAGAAACACTGATTAAGAAGGAGAATTCTCAACCGGCGATCTATCGATTAGATTTTATTAATCCGTGGTTCGAAGTCCGCAACTGTTCTTTCCAATCCCTCATGCAACGGAATCGTCGGGTTCCAGCCGAGCACGGTTTGCGCTTTCGTGATGTCGGGTTTGCGTTGGCGCGGATCGTCTGCCGGCAATGGCAGGTGTATGAGCCCCGATCTGGAACCGCAGATCTTGATAACCTCCTGCGCCAACTGTTTGATCGTGATCTCGCTTGGGTTGCCCAGGTTGATCGGATCGTGCAATCCATCCGTATTCATCAGCCGGATCATCCCCTCGATCAGATCGTCGACGTAACAGAACGAACGGGTCTGCTCGCCTTCGCCGTAGAGCGTCAGGTCTTCGCCGCGAAGTGCCTGCACGATGAAGTTGGAGACGACGCGGCCATCGTCCTCGAGCATTCGTGGTCCATACACGTTGAAGATGCGCGCGATTCGTATGTCGACGTTGTTCTGGCGGTGATAGTCAGTCATCAACGTTTCGGCGATGCGCTTGCCTTCGTCGTAACAAGAGCGCGGGCCGATCGGGTTGACGTGACCCCAGTAGTCTTCAGTCTGCGGGTGGACCAGCGGATCGCCGTAGACTTCCGACGTCGACGCCTGCAGGATGCGGGCGTGCACGCGTTTCGCGAGCCCGAGCATGTTGATGGCGCCCAGGACGTTCGTCTTCACAGTCTTCACCGGGTTGAATTGATAGTGCACCGGCGACGCGGGACAGGCGAGGTTGTAGATCTGGTCCACTTCGAGAAGGATCGGCAGTGTGACGTCGTGACGAATCAATTCGAAGTGTGAGTTGTCGAGCAGATGTAGGATGTTTTCGCGGCGGCCGGTGAAGAAGTTGTCGAGGCAAAGCACTTCCCGACCGTCGGCGAGCAGGCGGTCGCACAGATGCGAGCCAATGAACCCGGCGCCCCCTGTGACCAAAATCCTCATCCGTGCTCTCCCGCCCGGCGAACCGCGTAGTTGCCAATATAAAGCGCATCCATTCGCGTTTTCAAAAAACAATCGATCGCGTGGTCCGGCGTGCAGACTATCGGCTCGTTTTCATTGAACGACGTGTTCAGCAGCACGGGCACGCCGGTCAGTGCCGCGAAGTCAGCAATGAGTTGGTAATAGCGCGCGTTGGTTTCGCCCGAGACGGTTTGCAAACGGCCTGAGCCGTCGACGTGAGTGACAGCAGGAATCTCGGCGCGACGTTCGGGGCGGACCTGGTAAACCATCAGCATCGTTGGCGCGGGATGTGTTTGCTCGAAGTAGTCCCCGACGCGTTCTTCAAGGATCGACGGCGCAAACGGGCGGAACGGTTCACGCTTCTTGATGCGATCATTGAGGATGTCTTTCATCTCAGCCCGGCGTGGGTCGACGACGATAGAGCGATTGCCGAGCGCGCGTGGTCCAAACTCCATGTTTCCCTGAAACCAGCCGACGACCATGCCCGAGGCGATGTCGTGCGCTGCGCGTTTTGTGACTTCTTCATCTGTGTAAGTTTCAAACGGCAGTCCAGTCCTGATGAGCGCTTGTTTGATGGCCTCGTTTGCATACGTAGGTCCGGTGTAGGCGCTGAGCATGTGTTCACGGCGCTTCGCGATTTCGTAGCAGACGCCGATCGCCGTGCCACTATCGCCCGCCGCCGGTTGCACGAACACGCGGCGAAACGGTGTGTGCAAGAGTATCTTTCCGTTCATTACCGAGTTGTACGCCACGCCGCCTGCGAGTCCGAGATCTGTGAGATCTGTCTGTTCGTGCAGGCGATTCAAGACGTGAAACGCCACTTCCTCCAACCGCAGTTGCAGACTCGCCGCGATGTCACGTTCGCGATCTGAAAGCTCTGTACCGGGCGTTCGTGATGGTCCAAACGTTTCGGCGAAACGATCGCTGTAAATGCGTCCGATGACCGGCGAACCCCGATCCCACGTCATCTCGACGCCTTCTGCATGATGGCGGAAGTAGTCGAGGTTCAAACGAAACTGCCCGTTCTCTTCCGTGCGCACGATCTCGCGAAACTCGTCGATGAAGCGCGGCCGGCCGTACGGCGCGAGGCCCATCACCTTCCCCTCGTCGCCGTAGTGTGGAAAACCGATAAACTGCGTCGTCGCGGTATAAACGATGCCGATCGAATGCGGGTACTCGACCTGTCCGAGTATCTCGACGTCGTTGCCCCGGCCCATCGCCCACATCGTCGAGATAAAGTCGCCGAAGCCGTCGATCGACAACAGCGCCGCGCGTTCGAACGGCGAAACGTAGAAACAGCTCGCGAGGTGCGCGCGATGATGTTCGACGTTATGAAACTGCGCGCGGATCCGGCTCTTCGGAAGGTTGAAAAGGCGCGCCAGTTCCGATTTTAGATCGCGGACCTTCGCTGCGTTGCCGAGCCGGTCTTTGATCTGGTTGATCAGACCCGCGCCTGCGCCACCATTCCCCTTCGCCGCTCGCGACGCCGCGAACAGCACCTTCTTGTGCAGGTGCGCTGACGGATCGCGCGAGATGCCGATGTGGTCCAGATCTTCCAGGCCGATGCCCGCTGCCTCGAGACAGTAACGAATCGACTGCTCCGGAAAGCCCGCGCAATGCTTGATGCGATTGAAGCGTTCCTCCTCGACGGCGGCGATCAGCTTTCCATCGCGAACGATTGCCGCTGCCGCGTCGCCGTGGTAGGCATTGATGCCAAGGACGTACATCAGTTGCTGCGACGGTTTTCGATCAGGTAAAGCGAGAGCATAAATTCAGCGACCGTTCGTTGGAACGCGTAATAGAACCCGGCCCAGCCATCGAAAATTCCGGCGCGGACCACCAGGCAATAAAACAACGCGAGCGGTGGCACGATCAGTGGCCAGCGTCTTAACCGATCGAGTGAGCTGAGTTCAGACGTGTGCGCCGCCCGTAGTTTTTGTGCTTCGAGTTTTGTGTAGCGTTTCTGTGACTCAAACCAGCGTCTCAGAGGTTTGCGATCGTCGTGAAGAATCGGCGAGCGCAGTTCTTCGATTCGCCCGTCGAGCGAGACTCGTTGCGTGTGTCCGTCCTGGATGTAGTCTGCTTTGGCGGCGCGGTAGAGTACCGTGACGGGCGGATAGATGCCGCTGTGTAGTCGTTTGCCGGAGATGCAGTAGATGAAGCGTGCGCGATAACCCGCAGTATCAGTCGCGGGCTGCAACGTAAGCAGTTCGTTTATTAAATCCGTGTTGATTATGTAGTCCGCATCGAGTGCGAGCACCCATTCGGTGGTGATGCCAGTCTGTTTCAGTCCAAACTCCCACTGGTTTCGATGACAATCGAAGACGCGTTGCACCACGCGAACATTCTGGTACGCGGCCGCGATCTGCGCGGTGTCGTCCGTGCTGAAGCTGTCGACGACGACGATCTCGTTGGCCCAACGCAGGCTGTCGAGAGTGCGCGCTATGTTTGGCGCTTCGTTGTACGTCAGTATGAGCGGTGTGATTTGATCGAGCATTATCGCGCGGTCTTGCGAGCGTGGCAGATCATGTTTTTCCAGAGCCACGGTGCGCGTCCGTAATAAGTGAAACTAAGATCTTCGAACGAATGGGTGTTTAGCAGTTGCGATAGAGATCTCACGCTGAAGAACTTGATATGCCCGCCGTCGTGCAGCGCCGAGAAGTGCGAGTCCATGCGGCCGGTAATGGCGAGCGCCAGGTTTTTCAGGTAGCCGTGATAGGGCGTGCCGAGCAGCAGTTGACCGCCGGGCTTCAGGAGCGAGAAGGCCGCTTCGAGTAAATCCGACGGGCGATACAGGTGCTCGATCACGTCGCTCGAGATCACGAGATCGAAGGTTTGAAAACCGGTTAGCTCTCGATTTATGAGCGCCTCGACAAACTTCACTTCTGGGTACGTTTGTTGCGCGATGCGGATACCGCTGCGTGACGCGTCGATGCCGGTGACTTCGTAACCGAGTGAAGCGAGACGTCCGGCGATATGCCCGTTGCCGCAACCCAGGTCACAGATCGACTGAACGCCGTCGAGCTTCTTTGCGAGAGCGACAAAAACCTGGGTCAGCTTTTCGCCCGACGAGCCATTCGCTGCCCGTTCGGTGCGCCACTCAAACTCGGTGTAGGCCGGCGCTGCCATTTGTTATCTCCGTGTAGAGTTCAACCAAATCTGTAGCGACTCGTTCCCATGAGTAGCGTGATGAGAGTGACTTCCCTGCTCTGCCACGTTTTGCGAGTTCCTGCGCGTCGCCCAGCGCTGCTGCAAGCGTCTCGCTTAACACACGCGTTTCGACTGGAGCGATCCAACCAGCGTCAGCAGCCCCAATCTCTTCGGCGAGATTCACGTGCGGGCTGATCAGCACCGGGACGGAGCGCGCGAGTGCTTCCATCACACATAACCCGAAGTTCTCCTGGTAAGAAGGAAGCGCTAACAGCGATGCGTTCCGCAGCGTCTCTTCTTTTCGTTCACCGTCGAGCCAGCCCGTGAAGATGATTCTGTCTGCCGCGGCGGCGGCTTGTTTCTTCAGATCAGCAACGTAATCGGCGGGGCCGTCTCCGGCGATGATGAGCCGCCAATGATCAAAGTCTGACCGTTGCGTCAGCGTGATGAAAGCATCGATTAGAACATCCAATCCTTTTTTGGGGTGAAGACGAGACAGGACCAGGACGTATGGACCGTTCGATTGGTTTTTATCGACGTCGCGCGTCGGCGCTGCTATGGCGTTAATCCCAAGCGGGATCACCTGCCCATGATTGACGCCGAGCAGCGTTTCGGTCGCCGTCTTCTCGGTTTGCGACGTGTAGTGCACCGCCGCAGCGCCGCTCATCATCGTCCGACCGACGAGCGACCAGAAGGCGCGCTTGCGCAGCGCTTTTTGTCTCATGCTCCACGGATCGAGCGTGCCGAGCGGCCTGATCACGTACGGCACTCGCGCCTTTCGAAACGCGCGCGCGGCTGCAACCGACGAATGATTGAACACGGCATGAATATGGCCCACATCAAACTGATCGGCGTTCGCATCGAGCCACGCGGAAAGCGGGCGTGAGTATTTGAACGACTCGCCTAACTGCGTCGGGAAAAAGATCGCCGGCACGCCTTCGTAGTCAATCACTTCAGAAGCTGCGAGTTCACGCACTCCCTCATTCGTCGCTACCAACAACACCTCAATCTCCCGCGCCTGAAGCGCACGGCACATCGGCACGATCGCGATCCCCGGCCCACCGGAACGCTCCGAAACAGAAGGTATGACGTGAAGAACTCTCACTACACCGTTACCTTATTGATCTCGCACCATCGCGCCAAAGCGTACAACGCCCATGGCCGCGACCAGCCGATCGCCCCCGGCTTCTTCAAGAACCTTTGCCAAACGTCTCGGACGCTGCCCCCCACCAATCCCGTGTTAGCGATTCGATCCCCATCCTCCAGCACAGCTCCAATTTCCTCGCGCAACCGGCCCTGCATCCACTTCTCAAACGGCAACGTGAACCCCATCTTCGGACGCGCCAAAAGATCTCGCGGCAGCAGGTCTGCGACCGCGTCGGCCAGCAACGCCTTCGAAACGCCATTCGTCCCGTTACCCAACTTCCATTTCCCCGGAAGCGAGAGCGCAAACTCGACGACCTTCACATCAACCAACGGCACACGCACCTCGAGCGAATGGGCCATGCTCATCGCATCCGTGTCGCGCAGCAACGTGTTCGTCATGTAACCGCGCAACTCGAGCTCGGAAATCTGGTTCACAATGTCAGCAGTCGATTCGCGACAGAGACGATCGTCGTGTGCCGCGCGTCGCGTAAGTTGGCGAACGTAATCCGGCGCGAACAATTGTCGGGTGATGCGATAGACATCCGACGGCGTGCAATCGCTTGCCGCCAATTGCCAGAACTTGTTCCTTTGCGTCGAACCGTTCAGCGCGAACCTCCCAAACCCTGACGTCGCTCGCAACAGATGCTTCGACAGAGGCGACATCGAATCAACCTGGAGCGCGCGTTTGAAGCTTGGATAGCCCGCAAACAGTTCGTCTCCGCCGAGGCCGGAAAGCGCGACCGTCACGCCCGCATGCTTCACCGCCTTCGCAACGACAAACGTGTTGATGCCGTCCATCGTCGGTTGGTCCAACGACGCGAGCGCGTGCGGCAACAACTCCAGCAACTGGTCCTCGTTCAGTCGCGTTTCGCAGTGATCGGTGCGGAACCTCGCGGCGATCGTGCGTGCGTGAGTTGCTTCGGAGTATTCGGGTTCGTCGAACACGACGCTGAACGTTCGCGGTGGTTCGCCGGCGATGCGGCTCGTCAACGCGACCATTGCGCTGGAGTCGGCGCCGCCTGACAAAAACACACCCAACGGAACGTCGCTGACTAGGTGCAGGCGAACGGATTCTTCCAGCTCGGATCGCAGTCGAGCGACCGCCTCCGCGCGGCTGCGTGAAACCTCAGCCTCGCGATTGCACGTTGCAAACTCGCCGATCGTCACCTCGAGCTTTCCATCGCCGTCGATGCGCGCTTGCAGGTATTGACCCGGCAACAACTGTCTCACGCCTTCGACGATAGTGAGCGGAGCTTCAACCGAACCGCACGCCAGGTACGAATCAACACCAGCGCCGTTCAGCTTCCGCGGCACGAGACCACTTGCGAGCAGCGCGCGCACCTCAGAGGCGAAAACAAACAGACGCTCCGTGCGGTAGTAATAAATCGGCTTGATACCCAGTGGATCTCGCGCCAGCAACAACTCGCGCTGTCGCTCGTCCCACAAAGCAAGCGCAAACATGCCGCGCAAACGCCGAAACGCGTCTATGCCCCACTGGCGATAGGCGCGCAGCACGACTTCCGTATCGGAGCTCGATCGCCACGGATTTGCTTGCACCCCGCCGTCGAGTTCGTTGCGGAGTTGTTTGAAGTTGTACGTCTCGCCGTTGTACGTGATCCAGTTGCCCGTTTCCGGATCGTGCATCGGCTGATGACCGGCGTGCGACGTATCGATGACCGCGAGCCGCGTGTTTCCGAGAACGACATCGCCGCAGATTACGATTCCCTGATCGTCTGGACCACGGTGCTTCAGCGCAGCGTTCATCCGCGTTACTGCTTCGGTGTGCGAAGCAGGATCCGCCGTGCTAAAGATTCCCGAAATGCTACACACCGATTGTTTCCCGCGCGAACCGCACAAATCGCTGCGATCCGTTTTTCAACGTATGTTCCTTCACGCTCTCTCTTGCTCGCTGCGAGCGTTCGCTAAGCTCCGCGTTTGTGAGCGACGCAGCCTCACGCATCGCCGTAAGAATCGCCATCTCATCGCCGGCCGGGATCAGCCACCCGTTGACGCCCGTTTGCACAAACTCCAACGCCGCACCCATCCGCTTCGTCGCAATCACCGGCAGCCCGGAAGCGAGCCCCTCCGGAACGACGAGCCCCCAACCGTCATATCGCGACGGCACGCATAAAACATCCGCCGATGCATACAACTCCGGCAGCTCACTCCAATCTTTAAAGCCCGTAAACTCAACTCGCTCGCTCACTGGCCGCAGCAGTTGCGCAAGTGACTCGCGCAGCGCTCCATCGCCGGCAATCCTGAGCCGCACGTCGGGGACTTCAGCAGCGAGCTGCACAAACGCCCGCGCCATCAGGTCAACACCTTTACGCTCGATCAGCGAACCGCAAAACAGAAACACCCGCTCCGACCCGGCCCGCGACCGCTCTTTCTCAAACCTTTCGAGATTCGAAAAGTACGGCAAGTTGAAATACGAGCGTCGTGGTCCAAACTCGCGCCGGTACTCATCAACCGCAAACTTCCCGATCCCCCAGATCGGCGCCGACGAACCATGCAGCCTCGCCAGCTTCCATCTCCGTAACAGGCGTCCGCCGACAGCAGCCCACGCGGTCTGCCGAAACCCCGGACGCTCGCCCCAGAAACACCACGGACCACCATGCGACGCGCGTTCGCCAATCAACTCCGTTGCGTGTGAATGAAAGTAGTAATTGAAGACCACGAGATCCGCATCGCGCACTACCGTGCGCGCTTCCTCGATGCCCCGATCGATCTCAATAGAACGGTGTCGAATATCAGGCCGCGTCCACTGTCGCAGCGGATCGCGGCTGCGCAGGTATCCGACCTTTAACTCGCAGCTCCCCGTTGTCCCGATCTCGTTGAAGAGTTCGACCTGATAGGGCGACGGCGAATCGGTTAGAACGAAAACTCTCATCTGACCTTCACTGCGACCGCGCGCGCCTCAACTTGATGAAGAGTTGCGAGAGTCCGACCCACGCCAGCACAACGTAACTCACGAGAATCAACTCCAGTATCGAACGCATGCCGGAGAACAGCGCCATCACGATGATGCTGTAAATCACCAGCGCGCCCTGCGTCGTCGCGCGTTTGAGCAGCCCGCTTGCCATTGCCGCAATCCGGCCGTAGAACCAGCCGCCGAGCGCGATGCCGAGCAATCCAAGCGACATGTAGAGCTCGCCGATCACCGAATACGAATACGACACGCCTTCCACACCAAGCGCCGTCGGCAAATCAAACCCCGGATCGACCGGCTTGTCCGGCCAAAACACGCGCGGCACCGGCCGCACCAGCACGTACACCAGATACTTGTGATAGACGAATGGATGCGATTGCGGAATGAGCTGAATGATCTGGCAGAGGCGATAGAAGTTGTCGTCGACGCGCAGGTGTTGCACCTCGAGCAACTGACTCTTTTCTCTCCGGCTGCTCATCGAGGTCTCGGTGTTGCCGAAGATCGCGCCGAGTCCCACGTTCCGGTACTCGAGCATGATCTGCAACGCCAACAGCAGTGCGACGATCGCAAAGACTGTCGCCAACAAGTGCTTGATGCGCAGTCGCTGCTGGTCCAGGATCCACAACACGAGCGCCATTCCCGCGACGACTCCAATTACCCTGCGGCTGCCGCTCTGCGCCAGAAACAGCGTCATCACGATCGACATCCCAATACAGATCATCGTTCGCGGACTGCGCAACCCTGCGCGCCGGGCGATAACGACGGTGAGAATCGGCAGCAGATAACCGAAGTACTGCAAGTGATCGAGAAACGCGTCCCAGCCACCCAACTGTCCGCGGCCCCATGGCGCGGCCCAGCGTTCCTGGCCCAGGTAATGGACCATCGCCGCGATGTTGAAGTCGCAGGCGACCGCGAAGTTCAACATGCCGATCAGGAAACACGCGATCGCGAGCATGAAGTAGGTGTTGAGTGAAAACTCCTGCGAGACGGAGCGAATCAACGGCGACGGTATTCGCCACGGACGGCGAATCGCGCCGAGCCAGACCGTACTCACAAACAGACCGATGCCGATGAAAGCAGTCCTCACTTCCCCGGCGGTGATGTAGTCCAACGAATACACGCCTTGAAGCAGATCGAGCAGGAGCCAGTAGATCGGCGCAAGCGCCAGCAGTGATTCGCCGCGCAGGATCGCTTTCGGTTGTCGCAGCGCGGCAGCGAACGGTGCGATGGCAAGCCCGGCGGACAACACGAGCGCGGGATAGAACAACGCACCCGGTGGTGTCGGATCCTCCGGCACCAGCAGCACCGCGACGATCGTTGCCATGCTGGTGCTGAAGATTCCGAGCAGCGTCGATCGCCACGTCAAAGACGGAGCGCCTGCGATGGTGAGTGGAAACCGGTTCCAGGTAACGGACGATTGCATCGCTTACAAGCTCGATAACGACGCGGCGAGTGACTGCAAACTGAATCGATCGTCGACGCGCGAGTTTTCCGACATCGCCTGAAGCGTTTCGGGCGAACGCCGCAACTGCTGCAGCGTGTCGGCGATCGCTGTCGCCGAAACAGTTTCGAGGATGATTCCGTTGATGCCGTTCGCGACGACGTCGCCGCAATACCGAGTCGCGATTACCGGCAGCTTCCACGATTGCGCCTCGAGCTGCGTCAGACCGAAACCATCGGAGAACGTCGGCAGAATGAATACGTCTGCATCGCGGTAGTAGCGAGCGACATCATTGCGTGACGCAACTCCGAACCATTTGAGCTTGTCTTTCAGTTCGTGCGGGATGTCGACTTGCAGTGGTCCGACAAACCAGAACTCAACCGGTTCACCCGTCATTCGCTTCACCGCATTGAATAGTTGAATCGCGCCTTTGCGAAAGTTGATCTGGCCCAGGAACAGGACGCGCAGCGGACGTTCGCTCGTAAAGGCGTTCGGATAGTTGCGTGTGAATGTGCTTGCTTCAGCAGGTGGCTCGAATGCCAGCGGGACGACTCGTATCTTCCTGGCGCGAATGCCTGCGCTCACCAGAGCCTGCCGCGACCACGCCGAGTTCACGACGATCGTCTGGGCCAACTGGCACTCCCGATCCCATTGTTTCCAATACTCACGAGGCGCGCGTTGCCACGAGCTGTGACCAGCGGGCGTTTGTTCGGCGACGATGTCTTCCTCGATCGGACCCGGATCGATCTGGCCCAGCACGGTGCGCCAGCCACGATCGCGAGCAAGCGTCAGAATTCGCTCGGCGGCGTAACTGTAGGCGAAGACGGTGAGCTTCGCCGGCCAGTGCGCGTCCGCGAGTTGCGTAGTGACGGCGCGTTGAAACCAATCGTTTCGCTTGCTGATGAGATTCCAACCTGTCGCGCCCGTGATCTGCGACCGCAAGGCAAACGTTAAGGCACTCGCGTTCGACGCAGAGACGCGCGCAGACGAAAGACCCGGATGAAAACGTCCGGCGAGTCCGCTTCGTAACGAGCGCAACACCGAGCCCGGTCGAATCCACAGGTCCGTGATCAGTTCGCGTAGCAGACCGCTCTGTTGCAGCGCTCGGGGTACGACGTAGTGTTCCCGAGCGCCGAGTTGACAGCACAGCCAGCCTGGATGTGAAGCGGCGACCATTCTTAGTTAAAGGCTCGCATGCGACGGTGCGCGGCGCAGCGCGAGATACGACCGGACTGCGCTATTGCTCACCGTCATTCGAAACTTTCGATGTGTGCGTAGATGTGCCGGAATCATCGTGATCCCGCGTCCAATGCCGCGATATCGTCCGTGTCGCAGCAGCCAGAGCACACGGTTAGCGCATTGCCAAACGCCTATGGACCACAGCGAAACCGGATAACGCAGGTATGCGAGCAGCGCGAGGTTCGCGATGCTGCCCGCCGTGACGTGCGGTTCCGCGTGTCGCTGCAAGTCTGTGTCGTGAAAAACTCGGAGCCACGAACTCGACAAGATCTTGCCACCCTGGGCATGAAGACGAAGCGCGAGGTCCGTTTCCTCCATCCCGTACGCCACCGGCAACGGGACATATCCGCCGGCCTTCATGAAATCACCGCGTCGAAAGACGCAAGCGCCACCAGCGAAGTCGGCGGTCCATTGCGCCTTGCGCTCGTCGAGGCTGATTGCTTCGCCGGCGTGGTAAAGCGACGCGCCGATAATCGACGCCTCCGGAAACCGATCGAAGAGTTGAAGGACGCGTGCGAAGTAGTCGGAGTCGATCGGGTACGAATCGTCGTCAAAGCTGGCGACAAACTCATGACTCGCGGCGGCGACCAATTTATTACGTCCCCCACCTGGCCCAACTCGATCGCTGCTCATTAGCACCCGTATCTCCGGAAACGCAGCACGGATCGCTCTTTCACACTCGACACGGCTCCCGTCGACGTGCACGAGGATTTCATCGGGTTTCGGATCGCAGGATTCGAGGATGCGGAGCGTGTTTAGTATCTGATCGACTCGTTCGAAAGCGGTGACGATCGCCGAGATGTTTACTCTTAGCATAGATGCGAGCGAAGTATCTCGGCCAGCGCAGTGGCGCCAGCGAGGTTTGGATGAAAGCCGTCGCGATAGAAGAATTGCTGGCGTGTCGCGCTTGCTTTCAAGACCGATCCCCAATCGAAGAATTCAGCTCCTGCGGCGTTCGCAACCTCGCTGAGCCTGCTATTGACCCAGGTGAAATATGCACTCGAGCCCGGGAACCGCGCTTCATCAACCGGCAGCAATCCGAGAATCAATACGCGCGTGTTTAGCTCTCGCAATCGATGCAATAACGTCGTCAGGTGCACAGCCAATGCGTCAATGTTCATCAGCGGCCGCGCTGCGCCGCGCGTGAGCAGCTTCAGACGAACCCGCTGTTTGGTTGCGTCGATCGCCTCTTGCTTCGCCTTACGCCACCACGTAGTGCTGAAGTAGCAACGCGGATCCATCGCGGCATAACCGCGCCACGACGACGGCACCCACGCCGGCCAGGTCCCATCGTGCAACGCCGCGGGCCTGATGATGCTTTCCAAACTCCCGCGGAAGATCACCACCAACTCGGGTCGTAACGTGCGCATGAGCGGCAGCCAAGCGAGATCGGTTTCGATCGTCTGCCCTTCGCACGCCAGGTTCCATAACCACAGATCGGAGGCGGCGTGCTCGGTGTCGAGATCTAGCTTCCCCGCCACGTTGAATTCGACAAATTCACTTGGATCGGAGTGTCTCAGTCGCAGCTCATGAACATTAAGCTGTTCTGTCGATCTGATCTGTTTTACGACCTCGGTGACGTAGCTGATTCGCTTCCATCCA
>Ga0111538_10004195_pt1 | contig 20067 bp, 17 predicted proteins | sample SoiMethybrSBSTD1_FD_79669 | JGI IMG/M metagenome (GOLD analysis project Ga0111538, IMG submission 79669) | Bulk soil microbial communities from a Populus tree surrounding site in Tennessee, USA - Soil MetaG P. TD hybrid SBSTD1 (version 2)... | ecosystem: Environmental > Terrestrial > Soil >... | reverse complement strand
GAGGTCAGCGTCTGCTCCGCCGCGAAGGTGGTGGTGATGGTGCGCTGATCGATCCAGGAATCGACGCGATCGATGAACGGGACCACCCAGAACAGCCCCGGCCCCTGCAGCCCGATGAAGCGCCCGAGCCGCAGCACCACCGCACGCTCCCACTGCTGCGCCACCTTCGGCGCCTGTGCCAGGACGACGCCCAGCGCCGCCAGCAGGATCGCCGGCGCGGGTGTATCCGTCGCCCTCGATGCCGCCGCGCCGGCGGCGACGAACACGGCACAGATCACGACGGCGACGATGTTGACGCGTGCAGAAGAGGGCTGAGATCCCGACGCTCCGCCGCGTCGAACGAACCCGGGGGCCATGGCTGCTCCTTTCACCGCTACTTCCGTTTGTCGAGCTCGTGGACGACCTCGTCGCGAGTGAAGCCGGCGGCGGCGGCATCGGCCAGCACGCGGGTGACGAACGCGCGCAGCCGCTTGACGTGCTCGGTCGCCGAGCGCGCCGCGCCCGGCGCGGCGTTGACGAACGAGCCGACGCCGCGGCGCGTCTCGAGCACGCCGTCGCGTTCGAGCTCGGCGTAGACGCGCGCGACGGTGTTGGCGTTGACCTGCAGCTCGACCGCGAGCTGGCGCACCGTCGGCAGCTGGTCGCCGGGGCGGAGCCGGCCGGTGACGATAGCGGCACGCAGGCCGCGATCGAGCTGGGCGTAGATCGGGGTGCGATCGCGGGCGTCAATCGAAACCAGGGGGCCGGGCGTCACGTGACCTATTGTACTAGTTCATTAATACAAGTCAAGCAAAAGAAAAGGCCCCGCCAGGAGCAGGGCCTTCGACTGACCTACTTCGAGATCATCTTCAGGCTGCTGCCGTTGATCGTGCGCTTGCCGTCCTTGCTGGCGACATCGCCGGTGATCTCGACCGTGTGCAGGACGTGCGGGACGATCTTCGCGTTCATGTTGGCGGCGAGATCGCCGGTGATTAGATAGACCGTGCCGTCGGCGGTGACGAGCGCCATCGGCGCGCCCTTCTTCGCGCATTCCTCGGCGCAGGCCCGGTCCTCGCCGGCGATCGGATCCTTGCCGGGGTTGGCGGCCTTTTCTTTCAGGTAGCAGGTCTGGTCGACAATCTGACCCTTGACCGTCTCGACCTTCGCGAACGCCGGCGCGCCGAGGGCGACGACGAACGCGGCGGTCGTCAACGCCGCAAGCATCCTGCGCATACGATCTCCTTTTGAAAACAGTAAAATCCCACCGCTTATACGCCTCGCCTTCGGCACTGTCAATTCCATATACTTGCGCGTCGCCGTCATTCATTGAGATCGGGAGCCGCCATGAAACACCTCCTCGCCGCCTGCCTCATCGCCGCCGCGGCCAGCGACCTCGCGGCGCAGCGCCCGCCGGCCGCCCTTCGACTCGCCGCGAGCGGACAAACGATGCCGGCTCGCTCAGGACAGGCCGGTGCGCGGACGCCGACGGTCGACGAGATCCTCTCTCTCAAGCGGGTCGCGTCGCCGGAGATCTCGCCGGACGGACGCTTCGTCGCCTACACGCTGCGCGAAACCAACTGGGACGACAACGCCTACGAGACCGAGATCTGGCTGGCCGACGCGAGCAACCCGTCGGCGCCCCCGCGACAGCTGACCAACGGCCGCAAGTCGAGCGACTCGCCGGCCTGGGCGCCGGATGGATCGCGCATCGCCTTTCTCTCGGACCGCACCGACAAGCGCCAGATCTACGTCATCAACCCGGTGGCCGGCGAGGCTGAAGCGGTGACCTCGCTGGAAGACGGCGTCACGGCCTTTGCGTGGGCGCCCGACGGCCGGACGATTGCCTATACGGCGACTGAACCGAAATCGGCGGCGATCAAGGATCGCGAGAAGAAGTACGGCGAGTTCGAGGTCGTGGACGAGGAATACCGGATGACCCACCTCTTCACGATCGACATCGCGACGCGCGCCACGCGGACGCTGACCAGCGGCGCGCTGACCGTCGGCGCCTTCCAGTGGTCGCCGGACGGCACGCGCATCGCCTTCGATCATCGCGTCAACAACAGCCCGGCGAGCCGCGGCTCCGCCGATATCTCGATCGTCACGGTCGCCGACGGGTCGGTCCGGCATCTGGTCACCCAGGATGGGCCCGATTCGCAGCCGGTCTGGTCGCCGGACGGGAGCCGGATTGCCTTCGAGACCGCGATGGCGAACCCGTCCTTCTACTACACGAACGCGCTGGTGGCGGTCGTGCCGGCCGCCGGCGGCGCGCCAACCGTGCTGACGTCGGCCTTCGACGAGAATCCATCGCTCGTCGCGTGGAAGCCGAACGGTCTCTTCTTCGCCGCGTCGCAGCGCACCTTCTCGTACCTCTTCCGGCTCGATCCCTCCAGCAAGGCGATCGCGCGCCTCGCGCCGTCAGAAGCGTGGGTCGGCTCGAGCTTCTCGCTCTCGCGCGACGGCAGCCGGGTCGCCTTTCTCGGCGCCGATGCGCGAACGGTCGCGGACGTGTTCGTCGCGCCGTCCTCGCTCGCCAACCCGGTCAGGCTGACCGACATGAACGCGCAGCTCGCCCGCTTCGCCATCGGCACCCGCGAAATCGTCTCGTGGAAGAGCCAGGACGGCGCCGCCATCGAAGGCGTGCTGCACAAGCCGGCCGACTTCGACCCGTCGCGCAAGTACCCGCTGCTCGTCGTCATCCACGGCGGGCCGACCGGCATTTCCCGACCGGTGCCTCTGACCAGCACGATTTATCCGATCGACGTCTGGGTGCCGCGCGGCGTCCTCGTCCTCGAGCCGAACTATCGCGGCAGCGCCGGCTACGGCGAGAAGTTCCGCGCCCTGAACGTCCGCAACCTCGGCGTCGGCGACGCGTGGGATGTCGTCTCCGGTGTCGACGCCCTGATCGCGAAGGGCATCGTCGATCCGGCGCGCGTCGGCACGATGGGCTGGAGCCAGGGCGGCTACATCTCGGCATTCCTCGCGACCCACGACGCCGCGCGTTTCAGGGCGATCTCGGTTGGCGCCGGCATCTCCGACTGGATGACGTATTACGTCAACACCGACATCCATCCGTTCACGCGGCAGTACTTGAAGGCGACGCCGTGGGAGGATCCCGGGATCTACGCGAAGACCTCGCCAATCACCTACATCAAGCAGGCGAAGACGCCGACGCTGATACAGCACGGCGCCACCGATCAACGCGTGCCGCTGCCCAACGCCTTCGAGCTCTATCAGGGGCTGCAGGACTACAACGTGCCGACCAGGTTGATCGTCTACCAGGGGTTCGGCGGCATCGGCCATGGGCCGACGAAGCCGAAAAGCCATCGCGCGACGATGGAGCACAACCTGGAGTGGTTCGATCGGTATCTGTTCCAGGCCGCGGCGCGGCCGTCGAGCGCGGGGAAATAGCGGCGCGGTGGTGGCGCGCGAAAGGGGCGGACTGCCGGGCATGCGTTCATGAATCTCGCCGTCATCTCGGTCGCGGCCCTTGTGCTCGCGATCATCCTCAGCTGCGTCACCACCATCAACGTCGGCGTGTTCGCGGTCGCGCTGGCCTGGATCGTCGGCGTCTACATCGGCGGCATCCCGGTCGCCACCGTGATCAACGGCTTCCCCACCGCGCTCTTCCTCACCCTCGCCGGCGTGACCCTGCTCTTCGCCATCGCGCAGTGCAACGGCACGCTCGACCGGGTGGCGCACCACGCGGTGCGCATCTGCCGCGGCCACCGCGGCGTCGTGCCGATCATGTACTTCCTGCTGGCCGCCGGCCTGGCGTCGATCGGCCCCGGCAACATCTCCACCGCCGCCCTGGTCGCGCCGATGGCGATGACCACGGCGATGAAGGCCAACATCCCGCTCTTCCTGATGGCGATCATGGTCGGCAACGGCGCCAACGCCGGCTCGCTGTCGCCGTTCGCGCCCACCGGGATCATCGTCAACGGGCTGATGGCGCGGATCGGGATGACCGGGCTCCAGCTCGAGACCTACGTCGCCAACCTGCTGGCCCACGCGCTGGTCGCGTTCGGCGGCTATTTTCTGCTCGGCGGCGTCAGGCTCTTCACCGAGCATTCCGCGGCGAACGTGCCGGCCGAGACAGCAGAGACCGCGGCGGACGGCGCCTTCGAAACGCGCCACTGGCTGACGATGGCGGTGATCGCGGCGCTGATCGTGTCGGTGATCTTTTTCGGCGTCAACGTCGGCATGGGGGCGTTTCTCGCCGCGACCGTGCTGGTGCTGGCCAGAGCCGGCGACGACCGCGAAGCGATCAAGCGGATGCCGTGGGGCGTCATCGTCATGGTCTGCGGCGTCACCGTGCTGATCGCGCTGCTCGAGCGGGCGCAGGGGATCGACCTGATTGGCTCGCTGCTCGCGCGGATGTCGACGCCGAACACGGTTACCGCGGTGGTGGCGTTTCTCACCGGCGGCATCTCGGTCTACAGCAGCACCTCCGGGGTCGTGCTGCCGGCGTTCCTGCCGATGGTGCCGACGATCACCCAGCAGCTCGGCGGCGCCAACGCGGTGGCGATCGCGATGTCGATGAACGTCGGCGGCCACCTGGTGGACGTCTCGCCGCTGTCGACGATCGGCGCGCTGTGCCTGGCGTCGGTGACCGGCGAGGAAAGCCGGCGGCTGTTCAACCAGCTGCTGGCCTGGGGCCTGTCGATGACGATCGTCGGCGCGATCCTCTGCTACCTGGTGTTCGGCCGGAGCGGCCTCTTCTGACTTCGGACATTCGACTTTTGACTTTTGACTTCAGACTTTTGACTTTTGACTTTCGACTTGCCGTTAGGCTACGCTTTCTGCGCTTTGACGATCCGCTGCGCGCATCACCACCGCCACCATTTCCACTGCGGCCATTGGCCGGCGGAGCGCGCGTGATCTAGGTCGACAGCGAGCGACAGACCAGAAGGACATGCACCCCGCCACTTCCCGGCGGGGTTTTTCTTTTTATGGACTATTCCAAACTGGACGGGCTGATCCCCGCGGTGGTACAGGACGCCGCCAGCGCCGAAGTGCTGATGGTCGGCTTCATGAACGAGGTGGCGCTCGCCGAGACGCGGCGCACCGGCTTCGCCACCTTCTTCAGCCGCTCGCGCAACAAGCTGTGGATGAAGGGCGAGACCTCGGGCAATCGCCTCGAGGTGGTCGAGATTCTCGTCGACTGCGACGACGACACCGTGCTGCTCAAGGTCAATCGGCTCGGCGACGGCAACGTCTGCCACACCGGCGAGCGCACCTGCTTTTTCCGGACGCTGCCATGAAGCTCAAGCTCGGCATCCCGAAAGGCTCGCTGCAGGACGCGACGATTCACCTGTTCGCGCGCGCCGGCTTCAACATCTACGTCAGCACGCGGTCGTACTTCCCGGCGATCGACGATCCGGAGATCGACTGCATGCTGATTCGCGCGCAGGAGATGGCCCGCTACGTCTCCGACGGCGTCCTCGATGCCGGGCTCACCGGGCAGGACTGGATCGCCGAGCACGAGGCGGGCGACGGCCGGACCGGCGTGCTGACCAGCGTCGCGGACCTGATTTACGCCAAGCAGAGTTTTGGCAAGGTGAAGTGGGTGCTGGCGGTGCCCGAGGAATCGCCGTTCCAGAGCGCGCGCGATCTCGAGGGCAAGACCATCGCCACCGAGCTGGTTCGCGTGACCCGCGCCTACTTCGCGCGGCACGGGGTCAACGTCCACGTCGAGTTCTCGTGGGGCGCGACCGAAGTGAAGCCGCCGACGCTCGCCGACGCGATCGTCGAGGTCACCGAGACCGGCTCGTCGCTGCGGGCGAACCGCCTTCGCGTCCTCGACACGGTGATGGAGTCCAACACCCAGCTGATCGCCAACCATACCGCGCTGGCCGATCCGTGGAAGCGGACCAAGGTCGACAACATCGCCCTGCTGCTCCGGGCGGCGATCGAGGCGCAGGGGCGGGTCGGCCTGATGCTGAACGTGCGCCGCGCCGATCTGGGCGCGGTGCTCGACCTGCTGCCGGCGCTGCAGCGGCCGACGATCTCGGCCCTGAGCGACGAGGAGTGGGTGGCGGTGAACACGATCATCGAAGAGCGCACCGTGCGCGACCTGATTCCGCGCCTGAAGGGCGCCCGCGCCCAGGGCATCGTCGAGTACCCGCTGAACAAGATCGTGCTGTGACGTGGCGCTGAAAATCATCCCGTCGAGCGATCGCCGCGCGATTGACAGGCTGCTGACGCCGGCCAGCCGCGACGACCGCGGCTTCGACCGCCGCGTCGAGGCGATCGTCGACGCCGTGCGGAAGGGCGGCGACCGCGCCCTGGTCCGGTTCGCGCGGCGGTTCGACAAGGTGTCCGCGCCGATCGAGGTCACGCTCGACGAGATGCGCGCGGGGGCCGCGCGGGTTTCCTCCCCGGTGCGGCGGGCGATCGCGCAGGCGGCCCGCCATATCGCCCGCGTCGCCGCCCGGCAGATCCCGAAACACTTCGACGTCGACGTCGTGCCCGGGGTCACCGTCGAGCAGCGCATCGAACCGCTCGCACGCGTCGGCTGCTACGTGCCCGGCGGCCGGTTTCCTCTCCCCTCGTCGCTGCTGATGACCGCCATCCCGGCGCGGGTCGCGGGAGTGCGCGAGGTATTCGTCTGCTGCCCGCGCCCCGATCCGGCGGTGATGGCGGCCGCGCTCGAGGCCCGGGTCACGAGGCTCTTCCGCGTCGGCGGCGCCCATGCCATCGCGGCGCTCGCGTACGGGACGCCGACGATTCCGCGCGTCGACAAGATCGTCGGCCCCGGCAACCGTTTCGTCGCCGCTGCGAAGGCGCTCGTCAGCCGAGACTGCGCCATCGATTTCCACGCCGGCCCGACCGAGATCGTGATCGTCGCCGGCGAGGGGCGGCCGGAGTGGATCGCAGCGGATCTCGCCGCGCAGGCCGAGCACGATCCGGACGCACGCGCCATCCTGGTGACCTGGAACCGCGCGCTGGCGGCCCGGGTCGCGAAACAGCTCGCGACCGCCGCCAGCCTCCGCCCGATCGTCCGCCAGTCGCTCGCGGCCAACGGCGCCGTGATCCTCGCGCGCGATGCCAGCGAGGCGATGGCGATCGCCAACCGCTTCGCGCCCGAACACCTCGTGCTGGAAACCGATGCCCTTGCCAACCGGCCGATCGTCGCTGGCGCCGTCTTCATCGGGCCCTACACCGCGCAGGCCGCCGGCGACTACGCAACCGGTTCGAACCACGTGCTGCCGACCGCCGGCGCCGCCCGCTATCGCGGCGGCCTCTCGGCGGCCGACTTCGTGCGCGTCATGTCCGTGCAGCGGCTGACGCGCGCCGGGCTGGCGCGCATCGCGCCGGCCATCGTCGCGCTCGCCCGCGCGGAAGGGCTCGACGCGCACGCCGAGTCGATCGAAGTGAGGCTGAAGTGACACCGAGCCGATTGCCATGAGTCATTACCAGAAACCGCCCGAGCTCTACGACGGCCTGCGCCTGCACCAGAACGAGAACACCGGCGGCTGCTCGCCGCGCGTGCTCGAGGCGCTGGCGCGGCTGCGCCCGGAGGCGATCGGCTTCTATCCGCCGTACGCCGAAGCGACCGATGCCGTCGCGGGCTACCTCGGCGTCGAGGCCGAACGCGTCACCCTGGTCAACGGCCTCGACGAAGGGATCATGGCGATCGCGGTCGCCTATCTTCGAGCCGCCATCGGCGGGCCGATGCTCGAAGCGGTCGTCCCCGAACCCGCCTTCGAGATCTTCCGCTTCGACACCGCGGTGGCCGGCGGCAAGCTGGTGCAGGTGATGCCGCACGCAGATTTCACCTTTCCGCTCGACGAGGTGCTGGCGGCGATCACCCCGAATACGCGGGTCGTCTTTCTTACCAACCCGAACAACCCGACCGGCGTCGGCATGCCGCTCGAGGCGATTCGCCGCGTTGCGCAGGCGGTGCCGACCGGCGCAATCGTCCTGGTCGACGAGGCCTATGCCGAGTTTGCCGGCGTCACCTTCATCCCCGAGCTCGCCCGCTTTCCCAACGTCGTCGTCGGCCGCACGTTCTCGAAGGCGTTCGGCCTCGCCGGCATCCGCATCGGCTGCCTGGTCGGCGATCCGGCGACGATGTATCCGATCCGGCAGGCGATTCCGGTTTACAGCGTCAACATCGCCGCGGTGGCGGCGGTGCAGGCGGCGCTGCAGGATCTCGATCACCTGAACGGCTATCTCGCGCAGGTCGCCGAGTCGAAGCGCCTGCTCTACGAGGCATGCGACCGCCTCGGCATCAAGTACTGGCCGAGCCTCTCGAACTTCGTGCTGGTGTGCGCCGGCAATCGGACCGATGCCCTCGTCAAGGGGGCGTTCGCGCGCCAGATTTACCTGCGCGACCGCTCCACCGAGCCCGGGTGCGCCGGCTGCCTGCGCATGGCGACCGGGGTGGTCGAGCACACGCGCCGGGCGATTGCCGTGATGGAAGAGATCCTGTGCGCCGCGCGGTAATCGACCGTCGCACGACCGAGACCGAGATCGAGCTGGCGATCGCCCTCGAGGGCAAGGGCACGTACCGCGTGCGCACCGGCATCCGGTTTCTCGATCACATGCTGGAGCTGGTGGCGCGTCATGGCGCGTTCGATCTCCGCGTCGAGGCGCGCGGCGATCTCGACGTCGATCAGCATCACACGGTGGAGGACCTCGGCATCGCGCTGGGCGAGGCGGTATCGAAGGCGCTGGGCGATCGCCGCGGCATCAACCGCGCCGGCTACTTCGTCATGCCGATGGATGAAACGCTCGCCGTCGCGGCCATCGATCTCGGCGGCCGGCCGCACGCCGTCGTCGATCTGCAGGTGAAAGTCGTCCGCGTCGGCGATCTGCAGACCGAGCTGGTGCACGACTTCTTCGAAGGGTTCGCGATCGGCGCCCGGGCCAACGTTCACCTCAAGGTGCTCTACGGCCGCTCCAGCCATCACAAGATCGAGGCGGTGTTCAAGGCGTTCGCGCGCGCGCTGCGCGTCGCCTGCGCGAAGGACCGGCGCCTCGCCCGGATGCTGCCGTCGACCAAGGGGCTGCTGTGATTGCGCTCATCGACTATCACGCCGGCAACCTGACGTCGGTGAAGAAGGCGCTTGCGACCGTCGGCGCCGAAGTGGTCGTACCGTCGACGCCTGAGGAGCTCGACGAGGCGGCTGGCGTGATCGTTCCGGGCGTCGGACACTTCGGCGCAACCCGGGCGCTGGCCGGCGAGTGGACCGATGCGATCCTGGCGCGCGTCGGCGAAGGACGGCCGCTGCTCGGCATCTGCCTCGGCATGCAGTGGCTGTACGAGGGGAGCGAGGAAGCGCCCGACGTGCCGGGGCTCGGGCTGCTCGCAGGTCAATGCTACCGGCTGACCGGCGGCGTCAAGGTCCCGCACGTCGGCTGGAACAGCCTGACGATTCAGCAGAAGACCTCGATGGTCGAAGGGGTGCAGGACGATTCGCAGGTCTACTTCACGCACAGCTACGTCGGGCCGGTGAACGGCGACACGGTGGCGGTCACCGAACACGGCGAGACCTTTGCCGCCATCGTGCAGCGCGGGCACGTGGCCGGCGTGCAGTTTCACCCCGAGAAATCGGGCGAGATCGGGCTGCGCATCCTGCGGAACTTCCTCGAGCTGGTGGCCTGACGATGTTGTCGAAGCGCATCATCGCCTGCCTCGACGTGCGCAACGGCCAGGTGGTGAAAGGAATCAACTTCGAGGGGCTGCGATCGGCCGGCGACCCGGCGGAGCTGGCGCGCCGCTACAACACCGAAGGGATCGACGAGCTGGTGATCCTCGACGTCACCGCGACGATCGAGGCGCGGCGCGCGCTGGCCGACACGATCGCCCGCGTCGCGCGCGAGCTGTTCATCCCGCTGGCGGTCGGCGGCGGCATCCGCAGCGAGGCCGACGCGGCCGCCGCGGTCGAGGCCGGCGCCGACAAGGTGAGCCTGAACACGGCCGCGCTCGCCAACCCGGCGCTCGTCACGGCAGTGGCGGAGCGCTACGGCAGCCAGGCGGTGGTCGTCGCCATCGATGCCAAGCGCGAGCCCGCCGGCAGCAGCCGCTTTGGCGTCTACGCGCGCAGCGGATCGACCGCCGCCGGCCGCGACGCGGTCGAGTGGGCGCGCGAGGCGGAGGACCGCGGCGCCGGCGAGATTCTGCTGACCTCGATCGATCGCGACGGCACGCGCGCGGGATTCGACTGCGAGCTGACCGCGGCGGTCTCGGAGGCGGTGTCGATTCCAGTGATCGCCTCGGGCGGCGCCGGCCGGCTCGACGACTTCGTCGAGGTGTTCACCGCCGGGCGCGCCGATGCGGCGCTGGCAGCCTCGATCTTCCATTACGCCGAGACCGGCGTGCGCGCGCTCAAGCAGCATCTGCAGGGGCACGGCATCCCGGTGCGGTTATAGCCATGCTCATCCCATCGATCGATCTCCAGGGCGGCGCCGTCGTGCAACTCGTGCAGGGCGAGCGGCTCGCCGTCCGCGACGAAGACATCTTTCACTGGGTGCGGCGGTTCGAGCGCTTCCCCAAGGTGCAGGTGATCGATCTCGACGCCGCGAAAGGCGTTGGCGACAACCTCGCGATCGTTCGCCAGGTCGCTGCGCGGCTCGCGTGCCGCGTCGGCGGCGGCATCCGGACGGTCGCGCGCGCGCGCGACGTGCTGGCGGCAGGCTCGCAGCAGATCATCGCCGGGTCGTCGCTCTTCAAGAACGGGCGCCCGGACCTCGACTTCGCGAAGACGCTGGCCGGCGCGATCGGCCGCGAGCGTGTGATTGCGGCGGTCGACAGCCGCAACGGTCACGTCGTGATCCACGGCTGGAGGACCGAGTTGACGCTCACCGCCGCCGACGCCGTCCGGGCCCTCGAACCGTTCTGCGACGAGTTTCTGTATACGCACGTCGACGCCGAAGGGCTGATGCGCGGCACGAACTTCGATGCCATCCTCGAGGTGAAGCGCGCGACCAGCCGGCGGCTGACCGCGGCCGGCGGCATCACCACGAAGCAGGAGATCGACGATCTGCACGCGCTCGGCGTCGACGCCGTCGTGGGGATGGCGATCTATACGGGCGCGCTGGCCGTTGACGCGCCCACGCAGTAGGGGCTGGGGACTTGGGGCTGGGGGCTGACTGCAGGGGGCTGATGGCTGGCTTGAGACTCGAACATTGCGCGCATGCCACTCGTCAAAGGTCGCATGCGCAGCTACATCCTTGCTTTCGCCGCCGTTGCGCTCGTCACGACGTTTCCCGCCGCCGCACAGGAAGCCGAGCACATCACCCGCACGATCAAGATGGAGCCGGGCGGGACGCTGCGACTGAAGAACTTCTCGGGCCGCGTGCGAATCACCGCGTCCGACCAGCCCGAGGTCGTCATCGATGCCGTCCGCCGCGCGCCGCGCCGGCGGCTCGAACGCATCCAGCTCGACATCCGTCGCGAGGGCTCCAACGTCGTCGTCGTCGACGCGAACCGCCGCGATCGCTCCTGGTTCGAGTTCATGGGCGGCAGCAACGTCGTCGAGACCGACTTCGAGATCAGGGTGCCGCGGCGCACCGACCTCGACGTATCGGTGTTCAGCTCGCCGGTCACGGTCGAGGGGGTCGAGGGCTCACACCGCGCGCACAGCTTCTCCGGACGCCTGACGCTGAACGATGTCAGCGGCCCGGTCAGGGCGCATACCTTCAGCGGAGCCGTCGTCATCCGCGAGAAGGCGTGGGACGACGGCCAGAGCATCGACGTGGACACGTTCAGCGGGAACGTCGAGCTGCACGTGCCCGAATCGACGCGCGGCAGCGTGAGCTTCAACTCGTTCAGCGGCCGGCTCAACTCGGTGATGCCGCTGACGCTCCACAGCTCGAACCGGCGCTCGCTTCGTGCCGAGCTTGGCGGCGGCGGCGGCGGCCGGCTGCGATTCAAAACCTTCAGCGGCAGCGTCCAGATCGACCGTTAACGACTGATACAATAGGGGTTGCCTGATTATGGGCTTCACCCTGTTGTGACCACTGCCGTTCAGCCAGACGCCGAGGTTCGCCGCAAGACGACCGCCGCGTCATCCGCACGCATCGTCACCGACGGGAAGTTTCTCCGCCTTCCGCCCGCTGCAAACGCGGCCGGAGGCGAGCGCTTTCTCGTCAAAGGCGTGACATACGGGACGTTTGCGCCCGACGCGCAGGGCTACCAGTTCCCGCCGCTCGCCCAGGTGGTCGAGGACTTCCGCCAGATGGCGAGCCTCGGCATCAACACCGTCCGGACCTATACCGCTCCGCACCGCGAGCTGCTCGACGCCGCTGCCGCTGAAGGGCTTCGCGTCATGGTCGGGCTGCCGTGGTCGCAGCACGTCGCCTTCCTCGACGATCGATCGCTGCGGCGCGCGATCCGGCGCGAGCTCGTCGCCAGGGTCGCCGCGCTCGGCGACCATCCGGCGGTCGTCGCCTTCGCGCTCGGCAACGAGATTCCGCCCGGCGTGGTGCGGTGGCACGGGCGCGTGCGCGTCGAGCGCTTCCTGCGCGACCTGTACGACGATGCGAAGCGTGCATCGCCGCAGAGCCTGTTCACCTACGTCAACTTCCCGCCGACCGAGTTCCTCGATCTGTCGTTCTTCGACATCTGCGCGTTCAACGTCTACCTGCACCGGGAGCCGGAACTGCGCGCGTACCTGGCGCGCCTTCAGCACATCGCCGGCCAGAAGCCGCTGCTGCTGGCCGAGGCCGGGGCCGACAGCATCCGCGAGGGGGAAACCGGCCAGGCCGAGATCACGGCGATGCACGTGCGCGCCGCGTTCGAAGAGGGGGCGTGCGGCGCGGTTGCCTTTGCCTGGACGGATGAGTGGTGGCGCGGCGGCCATCCCGTTACCGACTGGAAGTTTGGCCTCGTTGACCACGAACGCCGGCCGAAACCGGCGGCCGCCGCGGTGGCCGCAGTTTTTCGCGACGCGCCGTTCTCGGCGGAGCGGCAGCGCACCTGGCCGCGCGTATCGGTGGTGGTCTGCGCTTACAACGCCGCCGACACGATCGAGGACAACCTGCGATCGCTCGAGGCGCTGACCTACCCCGATTACGAAATCATCCTGGTCAACGATGGATCGAAGGACAGGACGAGTGAGATCGCCAGGCGCTTCGCGCGCGTCCGGGTGATCGACACGCCGAATGCCGGCCTGAGCGCCGCGCGCAACGTCGGCCTTGCCGAAGCGACCGGCGACATCGTCGCCTATACGGACGCCGACACGCGCGTCGACCGCTACTGGCTCACGTTTCTCGTGCAGCCGTTCCTCAACTCGGATGTCGTCGGCTCGGGCGGTCCCAACGTCGTGCCGCCGGACGACCCGTCGATCGCCCAGTGCATCGCGCGCGCGCCCGGCGGGCCCACCCACGTGCTGCTCGACGATCGCACCGCGGAGCACGTGCCCGGCTGCAACATGGCGTTCCGGCGCGATGCGCTCCTGGCGATCGGCGGCTTCAATCCCATCTACCTCCGCGCCGGCGACGATGTGGATGTGTGCTGGCGGCTGCAGGCGCGCGGCTGGAAGATCGGCTTCGCATCGGCGGCGCTGGTGTGGCATCACCACCGATCGTCGCTGAACGCCTACTGGCGGCAGCAGGTCGGCTACGGCGAAGGCGAGACGTGGCTGATGGCGCATCATCCGGACAAGTTCCTCGACGGCCGGATGTTGTGGCGCGGCCGCATCTACAGCCCGCTCCCCTTCGTGCGCTCGCTGTGGGGCACGAAGATCAACGCCGGAGTCTGGGGAACGGCGGCGTTTCCGTCGGTCTATCGCACCGACGTCCACCCGTTCGCCTTCCTCCCGCATTCGATCCGCTGGCAGGTGTTCTCGCTGGTGCTGACGATTGCCGGCGCCGTGGTGGCGTCGACCGGCGATCACCTCTGGGCCGCGGCGCTGCTGCTCGGCGTCGGCGTCATCGGCCTGCTGGCGACGATCGCCAAGAACATCGCCTACGCGCTACGGTCGGAGGTCGACTCGCTGCGCGGTCCTCGCGCCTGGAACCGCGCGGTCGTCGCCTACCTGCACTTCCTGCAGCCGCTGGCGCGGCTGCGCGGCCGCATCCGCGGCATGCTCTCGCCGCCCGAGGTGGCACTGCCGCCGGTGGAGCCGCAGACCAGCCGCGGCCCGCGGCCATCGCTGGCCGAAGCCGGGCGCGCGCTGCTGCTGATCACCGGCAACATCACCGAGGATCGCTTCTGGAGCGAGACGTGGACATCGGCCGACCGGGTGCTCTCGGCGCTGACCGACTGGCTGCGGCACTCGCGCGCGGTGCGCACGATCGAGGTCGACGAAGGGTGGTCGGACGACCGGGACGTCAGCGTCTTCGTCGGCCGCTGGGCGTGGCTCGATGTGCGTGCCTTGGTCGAGGAGCACGGCAGCGGCAAGGCGCTCGTCCGCGTCAGCACGCACCTGCGCCCGACCACCTTCGGCGTCGTCTCGGCCATCGGGCTCGGCGCGGCGCTGCTGGTCGGCGCGGCGACGGGCGTGGCGCTGCAGCAGCGGCTCGCGGGAACCATCGTCGCCAGCCTGACGGTGGGATTGATCATCCTGGTGGCGTGGCACACGGCACAGACGACGGCGATCGTCCGTCGCGGCATCGCGCGGGTCACGATCGGCAACGGGATGGTGGCGCTCGCGTCGAGCTCGGCGCGGGTGCCGCTGATCTCGCCGTCGTTGCTCCGGCGCTACGGCCTCCGCAGCGCCTTGATCTTCGTGGTGACGATTCTGACGCTGGGCGCCAGCACGTTCATGCTGCGCGAGGCGGCGACCGGTCCCGTCATCGGCGGGCGCAAGGGCTACGCCGGCGACTACGGCCCCGCGATCGAGGCGTGGCTCGACACGCCGGGCGGCCTCGCCGTCGGGCCCAACGGCGAGATTTACATCGCCGACTCCAACAACCACGTGATCCGGCGGGTCGATTCGCGCGGCAACATCGAGCCGGTCGCCGGCAGCCACGAACTGGGCAGCGGCTTCTCCGGCGAGAACGGCCCCGCGATCGTGGCGCAGCTGGATACGCCGGACGGCGTCGCGATCGCGCCCGACCTGGATTTGATCGTGGCCGACTCGCACAACGACCGCATCCGCCGCGTCGATCGCCAGACCGGCAAGATCCAGACGATCGCCGGCTCCGGCGAGAACGGCTACGACGGCGACGAGAAGCCGGCGGTCGAAGCGGCCCTGAACACACCGAGTGCGGTGGCGGCGGCGCCCAACGGCGACATCTACATCGCCGACACGCTGAACTACCGCGTCCGCGTCGTCGACGCCAAGACAGGGCTGATCCACACCGTCGCCGGCGACGGCCGGGCCGGCGATGGCAAGGAGGTCGGCGACGGCGGGCCGGCGACCAGCGCCCACCTGAACATGCCGAGCGACGTCGCCATCGACACGCGCACCGGCGACATCTACATCGCCGACATGCACCACAACCGGGTGCGCAAGGTCGACGCGAAGACGCACATCATCACCACGGTGGCGGGCAGCGGCGTCTGGGGCAACTCGGGCAACGACGGGCCGGCGACCGCCGCCCGGCTGGCCGGGCCGGCGGGCGTCGCGGTGGTGCACGAGCCGAACGGCAAGGCCACCGTCTTCATCGCCGACTACTACAACGGCCACGTGCGGGCGGTCGGCCCCGACGGCGTCATCCGCGACCTGAGCGACGAGGGGCGGGAGGCGTTCGGGGCGCCGACCCGCGTCGCCTACGATCCGCGCCGCGGCTTCCTCTACGTCGCCGACTCGAGCCAGGACCGGGTGGTGCCGTTGATCATCCCGAAGATCGCGCCGAACCTGGTGCCGCCGCGGCCGCTCGCGCCGCCGCGCAAGGTGGGTGGATGAAAGACCAGATGCTCGTCTGGTCTCTTCGCTTTCTGTCTCCGTACCGGAAGCGCGTCGCCGTGCTGGCGGCGCTGCTGCTCGCCGAGATCGGCCTCGGCGCGCTGCAGCCCTGGCCGTTCGCGATCGTCATCGACAACGTGCTGCAGGGGCGGCCGTTCCCGGGACCGATCGCCCGCTGGCTCGGCGCGCTTCAGGCCGGCAATCGATACGTCCTGCTCGTCGCCGTCGTCGTCCTCGGCGTGCTCGTGCAGATCACGAACCAGTTCGTGTCGGCCTACGGCACGCAGGTGCAGGTCGACACCGGCCAGCGGATGGTCTACGACCTGCGGCGGCGGCTGTTCCAGCACCTGACCGCGCTCGGCCTCAACCACCACATCACCACCAGCACCGCGGACGCGGTCTACCGCGTCGACGTCGACGCGTATGCGATCGAGAACCTGGTGATGAGCGGCATCTTCCCGCTCGCGACGTCGGTGATCTCGCTGACCGTGATGTTCGGCATCCTGCTGCGGCTCGACGTGACCATCGCTCTCTTGTCGCTGACGGTGGTGCCGTTCATGTTCCTGTGCCTGCGCTACTACACCTCGACGCTGGTGAGCCGCGAGGAACGGGTCAAGGAATTCGAGTCGAAGCTGCTCGAGCGGCTGTACGAGACCTTCGGCGCGATGCGCCTGATCAAGAGCTTCGCCCGCGAGCCGCACGAGCTCGACCGCTACGCGCGCGCCGGCGACACGACCATGAACGCCCGCATCGCCGTCACCTGGCAGCAGTCGCTCTTCTCGGTCGTCGTCAGCACGATCACGATCATCGGCACGGCGCTGGTCGTGATCGTCGGCGGCAGCTTCGTGATGCGCGGCCGCCTCACCGTCGGCCAGCTGACGGTGGTGATCAGCTACCTCGGCGCCGTCTACGGCCCGATCTCCGCGATCGCGCACACCACCGGCCAGCTTCAGGGCGCGCTGGCCGGCGCCAAGCGCGTCCGGGCGATGTTCGCGCTGCTGCCGGAAACCTCGGACGACGACGCGCCGGACAAAGTCGACGCGAGCGGCGTCAAGGGATTCGTCACGTTCAGCGACGTCGGCTTCACCTACCCCAGCGGCGCGCAGGTGCTGCACGACATCTCGTTCGAAGCGAAGCCGGGCGAGATGGTTGCGCTGGTCGGCCTCACCGGCGCCGGCAAGACGACGCTGGTCAGCCTGATTCCGCGGTTCTACGACGCGACGAGCGGCTCGGTGACCGTCGACGGCATCGACGTCCGCCGCTACCGCGTGCGCGCGCTGCGCGAGAAGATCTCGATCGTCCTGCAGGATCCGGTGCTCTTCCAGGGCACGATCGCCGACAACATCCGCTACGGCCGGCTGGACGCCACCGACGAGGACGTCGAGGCAGCGGCGCGCGCGGCGCACGCACACGAGTTCATCGCCCGGCTGCCGAAGGGCTACGCCACCGAGATTGCCGAAGCGGGCGGCGGGCTGTCGGGCGGCGAGCGGCAGCGGCTCAGCGTGGCCCGGGCGATCCTGAAGAATGCGCCGATCCTCGTCCTCGACGAACCGACCTCGTCGCTCGACGCGATTTCGGAAGAGATCGTCTTCGCCGCCCTGCGGCGGCTGCGCGCCGGCCGCACCACTATCGTCATCGCCCATCGCCTCTCGACCGTGCGCGACGCCGACCGCATCCTGGTCCTCGACGGCGGCCAGATCGCGGCGCAGGGGCGGCACGACGAACTGCTGAAGAGCAGCCGCCTCTACAGGCGCATGTGTGCACGGCTCTCGGTCGGCAAGTCGCTCGACGAGCCGGAGAGCGTCGATGAGCTCATCGAAGCCGCCAAGCGATGAGCGCGACATTGCGGAATGCGGATTGCGGATTGCGGATTGATTGTGGATTGAAGGATTCCGCAATCCGCAATCCGCGATCCGCAATGTCATGAGGATCCTATTCGCCGGAATCATTGCCCGCTACCCGTTTGGCGGCGTCACCTGGTGTTCGCTGATGTACCTCCTCGGGCTGCGCGCGCTTGGCCACGAGGTTTTCTACATCGAGGATACCGGCGAGTGCGTCTACGATCCGGTGCAGAACACCCGCGCCACCGATCCCGGGTACGGCACCAGCTACATCCACAACGCGCTCGCGCCGTACGGGCTCGGCGAGCGCTGGGCGTTCGTCAACTACGACGGCAGCTATCACGGGCGCAGCGCCGACGAAGTCCGCCGCTATGCAGCGGGCGCGGATCTGTTCGTCAACCTGTCGGGCGGTTCGTGGTTCTGGCGCGACGAGTACGCGCGGATTCCGCACAAGGTGTTCATCGACTCCGATCCCGCCTTCACCCAGCTCGCGATCGCGAAAGCCGAGCCGTGGTACGTCGAGTTCTTCCAGCGCTTCGATCGGCTGTTCACGTTCGGCGCCAACATCGGCACCGCGGCGTCGCCGATCCCGACCGGCTCGTTCGTCTGGCACAAGACCTGGCAGCCGATCACGATCGACGACTGGTATCCGCCCCGCCATGAGCCGCGCGATCGCTTCAGGACGGTGATGACCTGGCAGATCGAGAGCTTCACCGACGTCGGCGGCAACAAGGATCAGGAGTTCGTGAAATTCATCGACCTGCCGACGCGGACCGCGCAGCGCTTCGAGCTGGCGGTCAACGGCCCGCAGCAGCTGCTGCGCCAGCACGGCTGGGAGACGGTCGACGCGATGCAGGTATCCCGTACCCCCAACGAGTACCGCGACTTCATCCACGGCTCGAAGGCCGAGTTCGGCATCGCCAAGCACACCTACGTCGTCAACCGGTCGGGCTGGTTCAGCGACCGCACCGAGTGCTACCTCGCGACCGGCCGCCCGGCACTCGTGCAGGACACGGGCTGGACCGCGCACCTGCCATCTGGATGCGGGCTGCACGCCTTCTCGACCATGGACGAGGCGCTCGCCGGCATCGATCGCATCAACGCAGACTATCCGCGCCAGGCGGCTGCGGCGCTCGAGGTCGCTCGCGCCCATTTCGACGCCCGCGTCGTGCTGCCCCGCCTGCTCGAGACGGCCTGCTCATGAAGATCGCCCATATCGCGCCGGTCGCGACCACGATTCCACCGCCGAAATCGGGTTCGGTGGAGACGATGACGTCGCTCCTGACCGAAGGGCTGGTCGCGCGCGGCCACGACGTGACGCTGTTCGCGACCGGCGACTCGAAGACCACGGCGAAGCTGCACCCGACCTACCCGCAGGGCTACTGGCACGACGAGAACATGTGGCCGTGGGAGCTCTACGAGATGCTGAATCTGGCCGCCGCGGTGGAGCGCGCGCGCGACTTCGACATCATCCATTACGAGGCGGCCTACTACCCGATGTCGCTCGCCTTCGTGCGGCTGTCGCCGACGCCGATCCTGCAGACGCTCCACCACTCGCCGAGCGCGGCCGAGATCAAGCTCTGGTCGCGCTATCCCGAGGCGCCGTTCGTTGCCATCTCCAACGAGCAGGCGCGCCTGCTGAGCGGGCTCAACGTCGTCGACACCGTGCTCCACGGCATCGACACAGATAATTTTTTCTTTAGGGAAAAGCCGGACGACTACCTACTGTTCCTCGGCCGGTTCACCGAGGGTAAAGGGGTGCTCCAGGCGATCGAGATCGCCAAGCGGGCCGGAATGCGCCTCATCCTGGCCGCCGCCGAGGACGACTACTATCGCGAGCGGGTCGCGCCCCACGTCGACGGCCGCCGCATCATCTATTACGGCGAAGCGGATTTTGCATCGAAAGTAAAGCTGTACGGCGGTGCGCGCGCGCTCCTCTACCCGATACAATCGCGCGAACCGTTCGGCCTCGTGCTCGCCGAGGCAATGGCCTGCGGCACGCCGGTGGCGGCGCTCGACCGCGGCGCCGTGCGCGAGGTCGTCGACCACGGAGTGACGGGCATGGTCTTCGACGATCTCGAGCAGATGGTGAACGAGCTGCCGCGCGTTTTCGATCTCGATCGCAGGAAGGTGCACGAGCGCGCGGTCGCGCGGTTCGGCGCCGCGCGGATGGTCGACGAATACCTCAAGGTCTACGAGCGCCTCGTGGGGAGCCGGCGTGGGAAGTAGCAACCCTCAGCCAATAGCGCGCACAGCCGCGCTGCCCCTCGCCGGCCGTACTGTCCTCGGCATCTTCGCTCACCCGGACGACGAATCGCTCGCCTGCGGCGGAACGCTGGCCCGCCTTGCTGACGCCGGCGCGAAGGTCATCGTCATGTGCGCGTCACAGGGCGAAGCTGGATCGCTCTGCGACCCCTCGCTGGTACCCGAAGGCGAGAACCTCG
>Ga0111538_10004194_pt1 | contig 20070 bp, 17 predicted proteins | sample SoiMethybrSBSTD1_FD_79669 | JGI IMG/M metagenome (GOLD analysis project Ga0111538, IMG submission 79669) | Bulk soil microbial communities from a Populus tree surrounding site in Tennessee, USA - Soil MetaG P. TD hybrid SBSTD1 (version 2)... | ecosystem: Environmental > Terrestrial > Soil >... | reverse complement strand
TCCCTGATGGAGCCCCTGCTCGACTACATCGGGAAGGTGGAGGCCGAGCGGCCCGACGACTTCGTGACCGTGCTGCTGCCCGAGTTCGTGCCCCGGCGCTGGTGGCACCACCTGCTGCACAACCAGAGCGCGCTCCTCATCAAGGCCGCGCTGCTGTTCAAGCGCCACACGGTCGTGACCAGCGTGCCGTTCCATCTGAAGGCGTAGAGCGATGCGGGCTCAGTCCACCTTCAGGCGGTAGCCCACGCCGATCTCGGTGGTGAGCCAGCGCGGGCGGGCCGCGTCCTCCTCGATCTTGTGGCGCAGCGTGCCCATGTAGACGCGCAGGTAGTGCGTCTGGTCGGCCGAGCCGGGGCCCCATACCTCCTTCAGGAGCTGGCGGTGCGTGACCACCTTGCCCGCGTGGCGCACCAGCAGGGCCAGCAGACGGTATTCGGTGCGGGTGAGGTGCACCTCCGTGCCGCGCACGTGGACCCGGCGCGCGCCCAGGTCCACCTTCAGCTCGCCGGCCTCGAAGACCGGCTCCTCGTCGCCGTCCACGTCGCGGTGGCGCAGGGCCACGCGCATGCGCGCCAGCAGCTCGCCCATGCCGAAGGGCTTGGTGAGGTAGTCGTCGGCGCCCGCGTCCAGGGCCTCGATCTTGTCGTTCTCCTGGCCGCGGGCCGAGAGCACGATGACGGGCGTGGCCGTCCACTCGCGCAGCCGGCGCGTGACCTCCACGCCGTCGAGGTCGGGAAGGCCCAGGTCGAGAAGGATGAGGTCGGGGCTGCGCGTGGACGCCTCCACGAGGGCCTGCGCGCCCGTCTCGCATTCCACCAGGCGGTAGCCCTGGTGGGGCAGCGTGGCCCGCAGGAAGCGGCGCACCGCCGCCTCGTCGTCCACCACCAGGATCAGGGGCGCCGTGGCCGGCGGGGCCGGCTCAGGCGGGGCCATCGGTCGTACCCTCCCTCTCCACGGGCGGCGGCGCGCCCACGATGGGCAGGCGGACGCGGAAGCGGGCGCCGTGGGGCTGCACGGCTTCGGCCGCGATGGCGCCGCCGTGGGCCTCCACGATGGCGCGGCAGATGGCCAGGCCCAGCCCGAAGCCTTCGCCGCCGGGCGTGGGGCGATAGAACTTCTCGAACACCTTCTCCTCCTGGCCGGACGGCAGGCCGGGCCCGTCGTCCTCCACCACCACTTCCACGGCCGATGCCGCCGCCCGTGCGGCCAGGCGGACGGTGGCCGTGGCCGGCGTGTACTTGGCCGCGTTCTCCAGCAGGTTGACCAGGAGCTGCTCGATGAGGATGGGATCCACCGGCACCAGGGGCAGGTCCTCCGGCACCTCCACCAGCACCCGCCTTGGGCCCAGCCGGTCGCCGCCGCGGGCCAGGGCCGCGCCCACGATCTCCTCCATCGAGTACCACTCGCGCTTGAGCTGCAGCGAGCCCGACTCCAGGCGCGTCATGTCGAGGAGGTTGGAGACGAGGCGGTTCAGGCGCAGCGCCTCGTCGAGGATGGTGCGCAGCAGCTCGAGCCTGGAGGCCGCGCCCAGCGTCTCGTCGTCGAGCAGGCTGCTGGCGGCGCCGGTGATGGCGGAGAGGGGCGTGCGCAGGTCGTGCGACACCGAGCTCAGGAGCGTGCCGCGCAGCCGCTCGCGTTCGGCCTGGACGCGCGCCTCCCCGGCCGCGCGCTCCAGCAGGGCGCGCTCCACCGCGGCCGCGATCTGGCGGGCCAGCGCCTCCAGCAGGCCCGACTGGTCGGGCGTCAGCGGCAACATCTCCGCCCGCGGCTGGAGGGCCAGCACGCCCAGGGTGGCCTGGGCGCCGGGCAGGGGCAGGTAGAGGAACGCGGCCGCCGGCAGCGTGTCCGTTCCCTTTCCGGCAGGCCGGCCGTTGCGGAACACCCAGTCGGCGACGGCCCCCTCGCGCACGTCCGTGGCGAAGGCCTCCGGGGGCGGGCCGGTGGCCTGAAGCTGGTCCGCGTCGTCGGGCAGGAGGACCAGGGACGGTCCCTGCACCAGCTCCTCCACCTGCCGGGCGGCCAGCCGGGCCAGGTCTTCGGGCCGGCGCGGCGCGGCCAGCTCGCGGCTGAGGGCGTACAGGATCTCCGTGCGCCGCTCGCGCTGCCGCGCCGCCTCGGCCTGGTCCTTCACGCGCACGGCCAGGCCGCTGATGAGCAGGCTCACCACCAGCATGATGGTGAAGGTCACCACGTACTGCGTGTCGGTCACGGCGAAGGTGAGGTGCGGCGGCACGAAGAAGAAGTCGAAGGCGGCCACGCTCAACGCGGCGGCCAGGGCCGAGGGCCAGCGGCCGAAGCGGGTGGCCACGAAAGACACCCCCAGCAGGTACACCATCACCAGGTTGGAGCGGTCGAAGCGGGGGAACAGCGGCCAGCACACGAGGGTGCAGGCGACCACGACCGCCGCGGCCCAGGCGAAGGGACGGGGATCGACCACGCCGGCACGCCGCACGGCCGCGGCCGGCGCGGGCTCCGCGGTCTCGCCCGAGATCACGTACACGTCGATCTCGCCGCTGGCGCCCACCACCGCCTCCAGCGGCGAGGGCCGCAGGCGGTCGCGCCAGCGGCGGCGGGCGGGAGGCTTGCCCAGCACGATCTTGCTCACGTTGTGGGCGCGCGCGTAGGACAGCAGCGCCTCGCCCACACTTTCGCCGCTCAGCACCGCGGTGATGGCGCCGAGCTGCTCGGCCAGCTTGAAGGCGGCGGCCAGCGACTCGCGCTCTCGGGGAGAGAGCGCGGGCTGGGCCGGGCTCTCCACCGAGGCCACGATCCAGGGCGCGCGCAGCCGCGTGGCCAGCCGGCTGGCCGCCCGGATGAGCCGCCCGCTGTCGGGGTTGGGGCGGATGCACACCAGCACGCGCTCGGCCACCGGCCAGGTCTCGGCGATGGCGTGGGCGCGGCGGTAGTCGCGCATGTCGGCGTCCACGTGGTCGGCCGTGCGGCGCAGGGCCAGCTCGCGCAGGGCGGTGATGTTGCCCTTGCGGAAGAAGCCGTGCGCCGCCCGCTGGGCCTGCTCGGGCACGTAGACCTTGCCTTCGCGCAGCCGCTGCAGCAGCTCGTCCGGGGGCAGGTCCACGAACTCGACCTCGTCCGCCTCCTCCAGCAGGCGGTCGGGAACGGTCTCCCGCACCGTCACCTCGGTGATCTGCGCCACCAGGTCGTTGAGGCTCTCCAGGTGCTGGACGTTGAGCGTGGTCCACACCGAGGTGCCGGCGTCGAGCAGCTCCTGCGCGTCCTGCCAGCGCTTGGCATGGCGCGAGCCGGGGGCGTTGGTGTGGGCCAGCTCGTCGAGCAGGAGAAGGCTCGGGCGGCGGGCCAGCGCGCCGTCGAGGTCGAACTCGTCGAGCGCCGTGCCCCGGTAGTGGACGGTGCGGGGCGGCAGGCGGGGCAGGCCCTCCAGCAGGTCTGCCGTCTCCGCCCGCCCGTGCGTCTCCACCCAGCCCACGACCACCTCGTCGCCGGCCGCCCGGCGCCGCTGGGCCGCCTCCAGCATGGCGTACGTCTTGCCGACGCCGGGCGAGGCCCCGAAGAACACCTTGAGCCGCCCGCGCGTGCGCTGCGCCCGCTCGGCCTGGACGCGCTGCAGGAGCGCGTCGGGATCGGGCCGCTGAAGATCGCTCGGCACGTGGCCCTAGGCTAGTCGCTCTTCCCCGCCGAAGCGACCGCGGCGGGCGGGCCGAAGCGCGCGTCCAGGTCCAGATTGAGGAGGAGCACGTTCACCACCGGCTCGCCCAGGAAGCCCAGCGTACGCGGCTCGACGTGGGCGGCCACCACCGCCCCGATCTCGTCCGCCGCCTTCCCGCGCGCGGCGGCCACGCGCGGCACCTGCCACAGGGCCGCCGCCGGGCTGAGGTGCGGGTCGAGGCCGCTGGCCGACGCCGTCACCAGATCGTCCGGGATGGGCCCTGGCGCCTGCGGGTTCTCGGACTGCAGCCGCCTCACGTCGGCCGCGATGCGGTCGCGCAGCTTCTGCGAGGTCGGGCCCAGGTTGGAGCCGGACGAGGCGGCGGCGTCATAGCCACCGCCCGCGGCCGAGGGCCGGGGCTGGAAGTACCCGGGGCGGGTGAAGGACTGCGCGATCAGCGCGGAGCCCACCACCCGGCCGGCCCCGTTCTTCACCAGGCTGCCGTTGGCCCGGTGCGGGAACAGGACCTGGGCCAGGCCGGTCATGGCCAGCGGATAGAGCAGGCCCAGCAGGACCAGCGTGGCCACGGTCATGCGCAGGGCGACGACGATCTCGGACATGGCGGTCTCCTAGGTGAGCCCGATGGCCTGGAGGACCAGGTCCACGAGCTTGATGCCGATGAAGGGCGCGACCACCCCGCCCACGCCGTAGATGAGCAGCGACCGCCGCAGCAGGGCGGCCGCGCCCAGCGGCCGGTACTTCACGCCCCGGAGGGCCAGCGGGATGAGGGCCACGATGATGAGCGCGTTGAAGATGACGGCCGAGAGGATCGCGCTCTCGGGCGACGCCAGGTGCATGACGTTGAGGGGCGCGATCTCCGGAAACACGCCCACGAACAGGGCGGGCAGGATGGCGAAGTACTTGGCCACGTCGTTGGCGATGGAGAAGGTGGTGAGGCAGCCGCGCGTCATGAGGAGCTGCTTGCCGACCTCCACCACTTCCAGCAGCTTGGTGGGGTTGCTGTCGAGGTCCACCATGTTGCCCGCTTCCTTGGCCGCCTGCGTGCCGGTGTTCATGGCGATGGCCACGTCGGCCTGGGCCAGGGCGGGGGCGTCGTTGGTGCCGTCGCCGGTCATGGCCACCAGCTTGCCCTTGGCCTGCTCGGCGCGGATGAGGGCCAGCTTCTGCTCGGGCGTGGCCTCGGCCATGAAGTCGTCCACTCCCGCCTCGGCCGCGATGGCGGCGGCGGTCAAGGGGTTGTCGCCGGTGATCATCACCGTGCGCAGGCCCATGACCCGGAACTTGTCGAAGCGCTCCTTGAGGCCTCCCTTGACCGTGTCCTTGAGGTGGACGACGCCCAGCATCCGCGCGCCGTCGGACACGGCCAGGGGCGTGCCCCCCGTCTGGGCGATGCGCGTGACCGCCTGCTCCACCTCCACCGGCACCACGCCGCCCAGGGCCTTCACGTGCCGGGCCACGGCGTCGGCGGCGCCCTTGCGGATCACGTGGCCGTCGAAGTCGCAGCCGCTCATGCGGGTCTGGGCGGTGAAGGGCACGAAGGTGGCCCCGGCCTGCTTCAGGTCGCGCCCGCGCAGCCCGAACTTCTCCTTGGCCAGCACCACGATCGACCGGCCTTCGGGCGTCTCGTCGGCCAGGCTGGCCAGCTGCGCCGTCTCGGCCAGCTCCTCCGGCCGCACGCCGGCCGCGGGCAGGAACGCGCTGGCCATGCGGTTGCCGAGCGTGATGGTGCCGGTCTTGTCGAGGAGGATGGTGTCCACGTCTCCGGCGGCCTCGACGGCCCGGCCGCTCATGGGCACGATGTTGTGGCGGATGAGGCGGTCCATGCCGGCGATGCCGATGGCGGAGATGAGGCCGCCGATGGTGGTGGGGATCAGGCAGACCAGCAGGGCCACGATCACCGTCACCGAAAGCGTGAGCCCGGAGTAGATCCCGAACGGCACCAGGGTCACGCAGGCGATCAGGAAGATGATGGTCATGCCGGCCAGCAGGACGTGCAGCGCGATCTCGTTGGGCGTCTTCTGGCGCCGGGCGCTCTCCACCAGGCCGATCATGCGGTCGAGGAACGACTCGCCGGGGTTGACGCTGATGCGCACCACGATGCGGTCGGACAACACCTTGGTGCCGCCGGTCACGGCCGAGCGGTCGCCGCCGCTCTCGCGGATGACGGGCGCCGACTCGCCGGTGATGGCCGACTCGTCCACGGAGGCGATGCCCTCGATCACCTCGCCGTCGCCGGGGATGAGCTGCCCGGCGTCCACCACCACCACGTCGCCCTTGCGCAGAAGGGAGGCGCGCACCTCCTGCTCGCCGCCGTTCACCCGCTTGCGGGCCACGGTCTCCTGGCGCAGCCCGCGCAGGGCCGCCGCCTGGGCCTTGCCCCGGCCCTCGGCCAGGGCCTCGGCGAAGTTGGCGAAGACCACGGTGAACCACAGCCACAGGGTCACGTTGCCCGTGAACCACTCCGGCCGGCGCAGCCAGAGCAGGGTGGTGAGGACGCTGCCCACCTCCACCACGAACATGACGGGGTTGCGGGCCATGGTGGACGGCGCCAGCTTCTTGACGCTGTCCAGCAGCGCGCGCCGCACCAGCGGGCCCTGGAAGACCGACACCGCAGGGGAGTGGGACATCTCAGAACACCTTGCCGGCCGCGGCCAGGAAGTGCTCGACGATGGGGCCGAGCGCGAGGACGGGGAAAAACGTCAGGGCGCCGACGATGACGACGACGCCGATGAGCAGGGCTACGAAGGTGAGCCCGTTGGTGGGCAGCGTGCCCGGGCCGGCGGGCGCGGACTTCTTGCCGGCCATGGAGCCGGCCAGGGCCAGCGCGGGCAGGATCATCCAGAAGCGGCCGATGAGCATGTCCAGCCCCAGCGTGCTGTTGTACCAGGGCGTGTTGGCGCTGATGCCGGCGAAGGCGGACCCGTTGTTGCCGGCCCCGCTGGTGAAGGCGTAGAGGATCTCGGTGAGCCCGTGGGGGCCGGCGTTGGCCGTCGATGACACGCCGTACGGCACCGCCACCGACCAGCCGGCGAGGAAGAGGATGACCAGCGGGAAGACCAGCGCGTAGAGCATCGCGTACTTCACTTCCCGGGTCTCGATCTTCTTGCCCAGGTACTCGGGCGTGCGGCCCACCATGAGGCCGGCGATGAACACGCTGAGCACGGTCATCATCAGGATGCCGTAGAGGCCGGCCCCCACGCCGCCGAAGATCACCTCGCCCAGCTGGATGTTGAAGAGCGGGACCAGGCCGCCCAGGGGCGTGAAGCTGTCGTGCATGCCGTTGACGGCCCCGCAGGAGGCGTCGGTGGTGACGGTGGCGTAGAGGGCGGAGCTGGCCACGCCGAAGCGCGCCTCCTTGCCCTCCATGTTGCCCAGCGGCTGGGCCACCGGCCGGCCGTGCAGGATCGGGTTCCCCCGCGACTCCGCCCAGTAGGCGGCCCCCACGCCGGCGAAGAAGAGCAGGCTCATGGCCGTGAAGAGGGCCCAGCCCTGCCGCTGGTCGCGGGCCATGCGCCCGAAGGTGGAGGTGAGCCCGGCCCCGACCAGGAAGATGGTGAACATCGAGAAGAAGTTGGTGGCCGCGTTCGGGTTCTCGAAGGGATGCGCGGCGTTGGCGTTGAAGAACCCGCCGCCGTTGGTGCCGATCTGCTTGATGGCCTCCTGCGAGGCCACCGGCCCCATGGCGATCGTCTGCTGCGCGCCCTCCATGGTGGTGACCTGCGCGTAGGGCGAGAGGTTCTGGATCATGCCCTGCGACACGAAGAACAGGCCCACCACCAGCGACAGCGGCAGGAGCACGTAGACATTGGCGCGCGTGAAGTCCACCCAGAAGTTGCCGATGCTGCCGGTGCGGGTTCCGGTGCCCTTCCGCGTGAGGCCGCGGGCCAGGGCGATGGCGATGGCCATGCCGGCGGCGGCCGAGGTGAAGTTGTGCCAGGCCAGCCCCGCCATCTGGCTCAGGTAGCTCATGGTGGCTTCCCCGGCGTACCCCTGCCAGTTGGTGTTGGTGGTGAAGCTGGCGGCGGTGTTGAACGCGGAGGCCTGCTCGACTGCCCCCAGCCCCTGCGGGTTGAAGGGCAGCAGGGCCTGCAGGCGTTGCAGGAGGTAGGTCACGACCATGGTGAAGAAGCTGAAGGCCAGCACGCTCCCGCTGTAGGCCTGCCACGACTGCTCGTGCCCGTCCACGCCGCAGAGCCGGTACGTGAGGCGCTCCAGCCCGCCCAGCGGGCGCGTCAGGAAGTGTTCGCCTCCCTCGAAGACACGGAACATGAAGGCGCCCAGCGGCTGCGTCGCCACCACGATGCTGGCGAAGAAGAAGACGATCTGGATCCATCCGTTGGCGGTCATGCCGTCCTCAGAAGCGCTCGGGCCTGAGCACCGCATAGCCCAGGTAGCCGAGCAGCAGAAGCGACAAGACGATTCCGATCACGTAGTCGAGGGCCACGGCCTTCCTCCTAGAGCTTCTCCAGGCCGCGCACGTACAGCCAGGAGAGGGCGAAGAAGGCGACCGTGGCGGCCAGGAAGGCGATGTCGCTCATGTGGGGTCCTTCAGTGGCGGGCGGCGCCGGGCGGGTCTTCGCCCTGCGCGTCGGCCCGCGCCTGCTCGGCCCGCTGGCGCACCGATTCGCGGCACAGCCAGACGGTGAAGGCCGTGATGGCCACGGCGCCCGCGAAGGCCTCCAGAGCCCCTCGCGGCGACAGGGTGAGCTTCGCGATACCGGGCCAGCCGAGGGCGAGCAGCGCGGGGAGCAGCATGGACAACCTCCACCTGGGAGGATGGGCCGGCCCGCCACAGAACGGGCTCAAGAAGGCCCGGGCGCGCGTCAAGACGCCGTCAAAACATGGCAGGATGGGCCCCATGACCACGGCCAAGGCGATCCTCCTCGGCGGCGCGACGGTCACGGTGGTGGACGGGCTCGACGCCTACCTGTTCTGGAAGCTCTATCGCGGCGTGCCCGGCCTGGGCGTCTTTCGCGGGGTGATGGTGGGCGCCTTCGGCCCCGCCGCCCGCGAGGGCGGGCTGCGCACGGGGCTCATGGGGCTGGGCGTCCACATGCTGGTGGCCTTCAGCGTGGTGGCGACGTTCATCCTCCTGAGCCGGGCCCTGCCGGCCCTCCGCCGGCCCTGGCTGCTGTGGGGACCGCTCTACGGGATCGCCGTCTACTGCTTCATGTACTACGTGGTGATGCCGGCCACGCCCATCGGCTGGCCGCCCTTCCGCACCGTGCCCTTCATCAACAACATCCTCATCCACATGCTGGGCGTGGGCGTGCCCGCGGCGTTCTTCGCTTCCCGCGTCGACCCGGCCTGACCGCGGTGCGCGTCCTGGCCGTGTCGGGCAGCCTCCAGGCCCGCTCGGGCAACCTCGAGCTGCTGCACGCCGCCGCCGCCGCCGCCCCGCCCGGCGTGGAGGTCGTCCTGTTCGACGGCGTGCGCGACCTGCCGCTGTTCAACCCCGACCTGGAGCCGGAGGGTGGCCCCCCGCCGCCGGCCGTGCAGGCGTGGCGCGACGCCCTGCGCGGCAGCGACGCCGTGCTCATCGCCTCGCCCGAATACGGCCACAGCCTGCCCGGCGCGCTGAAGAACGCCGTCGACTGGGTGATCGGCTCGGGCGAGCTGCACCAGAAGGTGGTGGCCATCACGGCCGCCGTGCCCAGCGCGGCCCGCGGGCGGCTGGGGCTGGGCGCGCTGCGCCAGACCCTGCTGGCCGTGGACGTGATCCTGGTGGGCGGCGAGCCCATCGCCCGCGGCCCCGGCTTCGCGCCCGCGGTGGCGGAGCTGCTGCAGGCCCTGGTCGCGCGCGCCCGCGCCCCCGCCTGAAGGGGCCGCGGGTGGTGTATGTTCGACCGCGGGGGCGGGAAGGTGTCTTCATGTCGAGCCTGCACATCCCGGCCGTTTTCCTTTTCAGGGCCGCTCTCCTGCTCACGGCCGGCCTGGCCGCTCCGGCCGCGGCCCAGACGCCCGACGAAGCCGGCGCCCGCGTGCCCCTCGAGCTCTACCTGAAGGGCCACGCCACCGGCGACGGCGCCCACTGGCGGCGCGCCTTCCACGAGGGCGCCAGGATCGAGGGCATCCGCGAGGGCAAGCTCGTCTCGCGCACCCGCGACGAGTTCGTGGCCGGAGCCACCGGCAAGCCGGCCGACGACGAGGCGCAGCGGAAGCGCCGCATCGTGAGCGTGGACGTGGTGGGCGACGCCGCCTACGCCAAGATCGAGCTGGACTACCCGAAGGTGCGCTTCACGGACTACATGACCCTGCTCAAGGTGGACGGCGAGTGGAAGATCATGAACAAGGTCTACCAGGCCCAGCCGAAGTAGCGGGAGACGGGAGATGGCCACCGTCCGCGACGTGGAGCAGATCGCGCTGTCGCTGCCCGGCGCCAGCGGCGCCCTGGAGCCGCGCCTCGCCTTTTCGGTGATGCACAAGGGCGAGGCCAAGGGCTTCGTCTGGTCCTGGCTGGAGCGCGTCCATCCCAGGAAGGCGCGCGTGCCCAACAACGAGGTGGTGGCGGTGCGCGTGCGCGACCAGGGCGAGAAGGCCATCCTGCTGGCCGCCGACGCCTCCTCGAAGCCGAGACGCCGTAGAGGCTGAGGCCTGATCAGGCGGCGGGCGGCCGGCGCGGGCGCTGCTTGGCCGAGACCGAGCGGATCACGAGCCTGACCCGTCCCTTGGCCGCGAAGGCCACCCGGCTCTGGGCCACCGCGGCGTCGATGAGGCGGGCCACGTCGCGCGTCGCCAACACGTCCGCGCTGGGCACGCGCACGAACCGCGTCTGGCGGCCGCCGCCCTGCAGCAGCTTCCGGGGGTCGGGGAGCCGCGCGCCGTACAGGAAACAGAGGCTCAGCCCGTTGGCCCCGGCGGCCAGCGACAGCACGGCGTCCGACGGCCGCTCCGTGGGCGAATAGCCGATGACCAGGAAGTTGTAGTTGTCGTAGACCATCTCGACGGCGGTGGGCAGGCGGCGCCGCATCCACTTCCGCGCGGCCCGGATCCGCGCCTGGTCCTTGCGCTCGAACTTCGCGATGAACGCCCGCAGGCGCTCCTCGGGCAGCCGCGGGGCGCCTTCCTTCACGATCACTCCCGGCATCGCGCTCCTACTGCGTCACGAACGTGTAATCGACGCCGTTCACCCTCAGCAGCCAGTCGCCGGGCGGGAACGTGCCCTCCAGGGGAATGTCCTTGCGGTAGAACTTGGCGGTCTGCAGGCAGATGGCCTTCCGTGGATGCTGGGAGAGGATGGTGATCGTCACCGTGTTCCCGAAGCGGACCTGGCGCTCCGAGTTGAGCTCGGCACAGCCGTCGAACGCGCCTTCGACGTGGGCGGTGACCCGGGGCGGGACGCTCTCGAGGATCTGCACGTCCACGCGACTGATGTAAATGGGCATGATCACGAGCTCGGGAAGGGGATTGGGCGTGACGGCGCTCGAGCACCCCCCGGCAGCCAGACCCAGGGCGACAGCGACGGCGGCCTTGGCGTGACGCATGACTCCAAGAAGATACGCCCGCGCAGGCGGCGCTTCCAGCCCGCGCCGTCTCCAGCACAGACGGGCGTCTCGGCGGGAGACGCCCCCGTCTCCGTTCGGGATGGCGGCGGTTCGGGAAGCGCGCAGATGGCGGACTTCCGTGAGGAGTGGATCTGGCACGTCGCGTGCTGCACCCGCGGCAACAGATTCCGTATCCGCGAAGGAGACCGTCATGAGCCCAGCCCGTCCCTCCGGGCCCCTCGTGCTCGTCCTGGCCGTTTCCGTCTTCCCCGCCGCGTTCGCCTCCCCCGCCGCCGCCTTCGACCCCAAGCCGCGTTCGGGCCCGCTGGCCGAGCGGGCCTTCGTGTCGCCCGAGCTGGCGGTGCCCGGCAGCCACGTGCCGCTCGACGCGATCGCGGCCCGGCTGCCCAACCGCGCGGTCTGGGACGCGTTCCGGGCCGAGCGGGCCGCGCGGGGCGGCGCGCCGCTGCACGTGTTCATCGACCCGCGCAGCGGCACGGCCTCCAACGTCATGGCCGCCCTGCCGCTCCTGCCCGGCGACGGCGTGGGCAACCACGTGACCGCGGCCGGCGCCGTCGACGCGGCCTTCGTGGCCGCGGCGGCGCGAGCCTTCTTCATCGAGCACGCCGCCTTGCTCGGCATCGACCCGGCCGAGCTGGGCCCGGTGCGGGCCACGCCGGTGGCCGACACGCTGTGGCAGGTGAGCGCGCGGCAGGTCGTGGAGGGGGTCACCGTGCGCGACGCCCGCCTGGCCCTCACCATCAGCCACGGCAACGTGGTCACGTTCGGCACCGAGTCGTGGGCCCGCGTGCAGGTGCGCCGGCAGCCGTCGGTGGCCGCCGCGGAAGCGCTGAAGGCGGCCTTCGACTACGCCGGCGGACGCCAGGCGGGCGACCTGGTGGTGCAGGAGCCGCTCCTCGAGGTCGTTGTGGCCGCGCCCGACGCCGCCGGCGCGGGCATCGCGTACGCGGGCGCGCCCGGCCTGGGTTACGCGCACCGCCTGGTCTGGAGCCTCACCTTCGAGCGCCGGCCCGATCCCGCGCGCTGGGAGGCACTGGTGGACGCGGAGACGGGTGCGCTCCTGTCCTTCCAGGACGTCAACGATTCGGTGAACCGCCAGGTCACGGGCACCGTGTACCCCCTCACCAACACCGGCCAGTGCCCCACGCCGCAGACCTGCGGCCTGGCCCAGACCGGCTGGCCCATGCCCTTCGCCGATACCGGCCTGGCCGCGCCCGCCAACCTGACCAACAGCGCCGGCGTCTTCGACTGGAACGGCCTGCCGCCGACCACGACGCTCAGCGGCCCCTTCGTGGACGTGGCCGACACCTGCGGCCCCCTGAGCGCCGGCGGGCCCACGGGCGACATCGACCTGGGCGGCCTCAACGGGCAGCACGACTGCACGGTGGGCAACGGGGGCGGCGCCGGCAACACGGCCGCCTCCCGCTCGGCCTTCTACGAGCTGAACAAGCTGGCCGAGCAGGCCCGCGGCTGGCTGCCGGCCAACACCTGGCTGCGCTCGCGCCTGGTGGCCAACGTGAACATCGCCCTCACCTGCAACGCGTTCTGGAACGGCTCCACCGTGAACTTCTACCGCTCGGGCGGCGGCTGCGGGAACACCGGCGAGATCGCGGCCGTGTTCGACCACGAGTGGGGCCACGGCCTCGACGACAACGACGCCAACGGCGTCCTGTCGAACTCGTCCGAGGGCTACGCCGACATCGCCGCCATCTACCGCCTGCAAGCCTCCTGCGTGGGCCACGGCTTCAGCATCGGCGCCACCTCCACGGGCTGCGGCCTCACCGCCGACGGCAGCGGGCCCAACCGCAACGAGAACCAGCTGGGCGGCCTGCACTGCGACCTCGACTGCTCGGGCGTGCGCGACGCCGACTGGGACAAACACGCCGACCACCAGCCCGACACGGCGCTCGGCTTCGTGTGCGGCCAGTGCGGCGCCGGCAGCGGCCCCTGCGGGCGCCAGGTGCACTGCGCGGCCGCGCCCGCGCGGCAGGCGGCCTGGGACTTCGCGTCCCGCGACCTGGCCGGGCCGCCGTTCAACCTCGACAGCCAGAGCGCCTTCCTGCTGGCCAACCGGATCTTCTACCAGGGCAGCGGCAACATCGGGGCCTGGCACGCCTGCACCTGCGGCGGCAGCTCCAGCGGCTGCGGGGCCACCAACGGCTACATCCAGTGGCTGGCGGCCGACGACGACAACGGCGACCTGGCCGACGGCACGCCGCACATGACCGCCCTCTTCGCCGCCTTCGACCGCCACGGCATCGCCTGCGCCGCGCCCGCGCCCGTCAACAGCGGCTGCGCCGGCGCGCCGGCCGCGCCCACCCTGGCCGCCACGCCCGGCGTCTACGCGGCCGGCCTCGAGTGGAGCGCGGCCCCCGGCGCCGGCGCCTACTGGGTGTTCCGCAGCGAGGGCCATGCCGGCTGCGACTTCGGCAAGGCCCGCATCGCGGAGGTGGCGGGCACCACGTTCACCGACACCCAGGTGGCGCCCGGCCGCTCGTACGCCTACAACGTGGTGGCGGTGGGGGCTCCCGCCGCCTGCCACGGCCCGGTCTCGAACTGCGTGCAGGTCACGCCCACGGCGACCACCGATCCCGACTTCAGCGTGGCCTGCGCCCCGGCCGCCCTCACCGTCATCCAGGGCGGCAGCGCCAGCACCACCTGCACCGTGGCCTCGGCCAACGGCTTCAGCGCGGAGGTCGCACTGGCCTGCGCCGGCCTGCCCGAGGGGGTGACGTGTACGTTCGCGCCGCCGGCCGTGACGCCGGGGCCGAACGGCAGCGCCACCAGCACGCTGACCGTGAGCGCGGGGCCCACGGCCGCGGGCGGCCCGGCCACGGTCCAGGTGCAGGGCACCGACGGCACGCTCACCCGCGTGTCGCTGCTGTCGCTCTCGGTGGTGGCCCCCACCTTCACCCTGGCCTGCGTGCCGGCCAGCCTGTCGGTCGTGCAGGGCAACAGCGTGACCAGCACCTGCACGGTCGCCTCGCAGAACGGCTTCGCGGCCGAGGTGGCGTTCTCCTGCGCCGGGCTGCCGGCCGGCGCGTCCTGCACGTTCGATCCACCGCTGGTGACGCCGCCGGCGGGTGGAACGGCGGGCGCGACGCTCACCGTGTCCACGGCGCCGGACACGCCCGCGGCCACGACGTCCGTCCAGGCCGTGGGCACCAGCGGGACGCTGGTGCGCAGCGCCGCGCTCACGCTGACGGTGCTGGCCCCCAGCTTCACCGTGGCCTGCGTGCCGGGAAACCTGGCCGTGGTTCAGGGCACCCGCGTGACGACCACCTGCACCGTGGCCTCGCAGAACGGGTTCGCGGCGCCGGTGGACCTGGCCTGCGCGAACCTGCCCCCGGGGGCCACCTGCGCCTTCAGCCCCAGTCCGGTGACGCCGCCGCCCGGCGGCACCGCGGCCTCCGTCCTCACCGTCACCGCCGCCCTCGACACTCCCGGCGGCGCGCGCACCTTCCAGGTCACCGGCTCCGGCGGCGGCCTGCTGCGCAGCGCCACCCTGTCCCTCAACGTGCTGGTGCCCGGCTTCACGGTGGCCTGTACGCCCGCCGCCGTGACGGCGCAGCAGGGGGGCTCGGGGACGAGCACCTGCCGCGTCACCTCCGTCAACGGCTTCGTGGCCCCGGTGGCGCTCTCCTGCGCCGCCCTCACACCCACGGCGTCCTGCGCCTTCAGCCCGGCCGAGGTGGCGCCGCCGGCCAACGGGTTCGTGAACAGCACGCTCACCGTGGCCACGACCCCGGCCACGCCCCTGGGCGTGAGCGCGTTCCAGGCCGTCGGCACGGGCGGCGGGCTCACGCGCACCGCCGCCCTCTCGCTCAACGTGACCGCGCCGCCCGACTTCGTGGTCACGTGTACGCCCGGCGCCCTGGCCGCCGCGCCGGGCGGGAGCGCCTCCAGCGTCTGCCGCGTCACCTCGCTGCGCGGGTTCGCGGCCGCGGTCGGCCTCGCCTGCGCCGGCCAGCCCTCGGGGGTGACGTGCACCTTCGCCCCGGCGGCCGTGACGCCCTCCCCCAACGGCAGCGCGGTGAGCGGGCTGGTGGTCACGGCCGCGGCGGGTACGCCCACCGGCCTCTACCCGTTCACCGCCACCGGCACCAGCGGCACGCTGACGCGCTCCGCCGCGCTCACCCTGACCCTGAGCACGACCGTGTTCAGCGACGACTTCGAGGCCGCCCGCGGCTGGGTGGCCAACGCTGGCGGCGGCGACACCGCCACCCGCGGCGTGTGGGAGCGGGCCGTGCCCGAGCAGTACACGGGCGGCGGCATCATCATCCAGAACGGCACGCCGCCCAGCGGCAGCAACGACCTCGTCACCCAGGCCAGCACGGCCGGCTCCAACGGCGACATCGACGGCGGCCTCACCACGATCCGCTCACCGGCCATCGACCTGCCGGCGGGTGTCGTGACGCTGACGTTCTCCTACTACCTGGCCCACCGCAACGACTCCTCGGCCGACGACTTCTTCCAGGCCCGCGTGGTGACCGCGGCCGGCACGGCGGTGGTGTTCGAGGAGCGGGGCACGGCCGTCAACGACAGCGCCTCGTTCGTGGCCCGCAGCGTGGACCTGTCCGCCTTCGCCGGCCAGACCGTCCGCCTCGAGTTCGCGGCCGCCGACCTGGCCACGGACCAGCTGCTGGAAGCGGCGGTGGACGACGTGAAGATCGTGGTGCGATAGGACGAGGACGCGGCGCTCCTACTCCTTCCACCACCCGAAGACGTTGCGGGCCACCGACCAGCGGGGCCCGCGCTCGGCCAGGGTGCCTTCGCCCTGGATCCAGTAGCCGACCCTCGACTCGACCAGGCCGCTCGCCGTGTGCTCGTCGATCCAGGAGTCCACGAAGCGGAGGAGGCTGTTTTCGCCCGTGGGAACCGTAAACGTGATCGGCACCGTCCCCATCTCGGGCTTGGGGATGATGGCCGAGAACTGCGGGTACAGCAGGCTGTAGGCGGTGCCGCGGCCGTAGCCGGTGAACATGGCGTCGAACCGTCCCGCGGGCGCCTGCACGAAGTCGGGGATCGACTCCACCGGCGTCACCTCGGCGTTGGGCAGGATGGCCTTCAGGCGCGCCATCCACTCGGGCGCGCCGATCACCGCCACGCGCAGCCGGGGGTGGCGCCGGGCCTCCTCGAGGCTGGCGAACACCTCGCGATGGTAGTCGGGCACCAGGAAGGCCCAGGCTTCCTCGGTCAGGGGACGGGAATAGAGCACCTGGCGCGCGAGGTCGGTCCGCACGCGCCCGATGGCCAGGTCGCAGGCGCCGCTGGCCAGGGCCTCCACGCGCACCGGCCGCGGCACCGGGACCAGCTCGAGGCGCACGCCGAGGGCCAGGGCCACGCCGTGGGCCACGTCGACCTCGAGACCCACCGGCTCCCCCCGGCCGTTGCGGAACGACCACGGGATCTCGTCCGCGGTCACGCCGAAGCGCAGGGTCCCCCGGCGCGCGATCTCCTCGAGCCTCTGGCCCGGCACCGGCGCCGGCGCGGCCGGAGCCGCCGACGGCATCACCTCGACGGGAGCCAGGTGGCCCCAGAAACCCGTCACCCGGAGCCGGTCGAAGGCCGCGCTGGCCTTCTCGGGACCGGGCAGGATGCGGCCGGAGACCACGCGGGTGCCGGCCAGGAAGACCCCGACCAGCACGATGCTGGCTGCTCCGAAGGCCAGGAGGCGCCGGCGGTCCACGCGCACCCGCCCGGCCATCAGGAAGGCGCCCAGCAGGGCCAGCGCGAAGGTGTGCATGGCGGCGCCGGCGCTTCCGAAGTGGCTGTTGACCACTCCGGAGACGATGTAGAGCTGCAAGAGGTCGGCGGGCAGCCGGACCAGGTCGAGCAGGAAGGGCATGGCCGTGTTGACGCTGCCGAAGAAGCTCAGGAGGCCGGCGCTGACCAGGACCGGATAGTGCCCGACCGGAACCGGGGCCCCGACGAACCAGCCCGCGAAGAGCACGAAGGAAAGGCTCAGCAGCTTGGCGCTGTGGGGGAACGTGAAGCTGGTGGGCACCAGGACGTCCACCGCCTCGTCGATCTCACCCTGGGCCAGCCCGGCCTCCGCCAGCAAGGTCTTGCTGCGGCTGGCCAGGAGGGGCAGCACGATGAAGACGTTGGCGGTGACGAACGCGGTCAGGAGAGGGTCGGTCGCGAGAGAGACGATCCGCTTGTAGGGCAGGCCGGTCAGGGCCGCCACCAGCCCGGGCAGGAGCCAGAACATCAGGATGATGGACAGCCAGGTGTAGAGGTGGAGGAAGGCCTGGAGCCGCTCGAACTCCTCGAGACGCAGCGTTCCCGCGGAGTGGCCGGCGATCGCGAACAGCCCGTATGGCGTCAGCTTCACCAGCAGGCTTCCGGCGCGCCCGAGGGCGTCGTTGACGACGCCCAGCGGCCCCAGGATCCGCTCCTTGCCCGGGAGTCCCAGGACGGCCACGCCGAGCAGGATCGAGAACACGACCACCGCCGGGACCACGTTGTTGGCCAGGGCGCGGAACGGGTTGGCCGGGATGTAGAGGTCCACCCAGTCGATCTCGGAGGGGCTGCTCAGCTGGGTGGTGGCGAAGAAGGAGCCTCCCTTGTCGGGCGGGAGGGCCAGGGGGCTCAGGAAGACGAGGGCCAGGCTGATCGCCCAGAGGAGCCCCATGACCAGGCCGCCCTTCGTGGCCAGGCGCCGGGCATTGGCGGGAGTGGCGCGGCCGATGCCCGCGATCAGCGATCCCACCACGAAAGGGAGCACCGTGACCTGGATGAGCTGGATGAAGCCCCGCGCCGGAAGGTCCAGGAAGGCGACCTTCTCGCCGAAGAAGAGGCCCACGGCGATGCCCGCCGCGAGTGCGATCAGGATCTGCTTCGAGAGGTTCATGGTGCCGCCGATCGCTCCTTCACCTACTCCGTGGCCGTGCGCCAGTAGCCGGGCCGGGCCAGCACGTCGCCCTTGCCCTTCCGGAGACGGACGTCGAGCGCGTGCCAGCCGGGCCGGGCGGTGCCGTCGGGGACGAACCGGAGGACGTAGCGCGAGCGGATGTCCTCGAGGACGTCGAGGAACCGGGCCCGCAGGTCACGTTCGCTGGAGGCCTCGAACAGCCTCCCTCCCGTCTTGCGGGCCACGTCGCCGAGGAAGGGCTCCTTCAAGTCGCCTTTCCCGCGCACCGTCACCCCGTACACGGTGGTGTTGGTGCGGCCCGCCGCCTCCACCACGTCCGCCGCGGAGAGCCAGCTCAGGGTGTCGATGCCGTCGCTGAACACCACGACGGCGGTGCGGCGGTCGCCGGGCTCGCGGAGCCGGAGCGCCGCGTAGACCGCGTCGTCGAGCGCCGTGTTGCCGCGGGGGGACACGCGGTCGAGAGCGCGCCTCACCGCCGGGAGCTCGGCGGTGAAGGGCTGGAGGAGCTGGACCTCCTGGTTGAACGCGAGCAGCGCCGCCTGCTCGCCGCTGCGCAGGCCGTCCAGGAAGGCCTCCGCCGCCGTGGTGAGCGCGTGGAGCTTCGGGCCGCCCACGCTGCCGCTCGCGTCGAGGACCAGCACCGCGTCCACGGCCGCCTGTTCCTCGACGATCGGCTCCAGCTCCTGCAGGAGCCCCTCGTCGCGCAGCTCGAAGTCGTCTGCGGTGAGGCCGCGCACCGGCGTGCCCCCGCGCGTCACCAGGACCTCGACCCGGACGACGCCGGCCTCCGCACGGAACACGGGCGGCCCCTGGAAACCCGGAGTGATCAGCAGCGCGGCGGCCAGGAGCGCCTTCACTTGCCGAGCGTCCCGTTCCAGACACGGTCGAAGGCGGCGCGGGCCAGGCCCGGGGGGCCGATGTGGTAGACGAACCAGGGATCGGATGGCCCGTCGCGCGGCCGGGACGGGTCCAGTGCCTCCCCGATGACAGGGCGGGAGGCGCCGGCACCGAACGCCTTCTCGAGGGCGTGGGCCAGCCCGAGCCGAGCCGCCTGGCTCTGGGGCCAGGCCTCCAGGGCGCGGTTGTAGGAGCGGACGGCCTCGCCGGGCTGCCCGCGGCGGTCGGCCGCGCGGCCCAGGAACAGGCGGGCCAGGTAGCGCTGGCGCTGGTCCGTGGTGGCGACGTCGACCTCGGCCAGCAGCGGCTCGGCCTCCCCGGTGCGCTGCTCGTCGAGAAGCAGCTTCCCCAGGCGCAGCCGGGCCTCGTGCGTCCCGGGCGCCAGGGTGAGGGTCTCGCGCCACGCGTTCTCGGCGGTTGCGCGGGCTTGCGCCGCCACGTCGTCCTGGTGCTCGAGGGACTTCACCCAGTCTTGGGCGGAAGCCGCGCAGCCGAGCACCAGAGACACTTCCGGATTGAAGGGCGCGTCCTTGGCGGCCTGCTCGGCCAGCGGGAGGGCCACATGGGGGTAGCCAAGGGCGAGCGCGGCCGCGGAGAGGGCCACGTAGAAGTCGGTACCGTCGATCGTGACCTTCAGCTCCAGCCGCGGGTCGGGCGGACGGCCGATCTTCTCGAAGGCGTGGCGGCGCATCTCGATCCAGTTGCGCCTCTCGGCCGCCGCGCGGACCGACCAGAGCCGGAGGGCCACCGCCGTGTCGATGTGAACCTTCGCCGCCTGCGGACTCTGCTGCTGGAGGTACAGCAGCCCCGCCTCCGCGTGCATGAGCACGGCCGCCTCGATGGTGTGGAAGTCGATGTCGCCGGGGTCCTGCACCCGCGCCCGCAGCTTCTTCTCTTGCCGCCGCAACGCCGCCGTGGCCTGCACGAGCTGCAGGGGGGACCACCGCCGGATCTCTTGCACCGCCGCCACCCGGCTCACGGTGGCGTAGTGGTCGGCCGTGGCCAGGTAGAGCTGCAGGTCGCCTGGCGGCTCGGACGCCAGGGCGGGCAGGACCGCCAGCGCCAGGAGGAGGGTCAAGCCCGGAGGATACCGCTCTTCGGACGGCTGCCGACGTAGGCCGCCAGGTGCTGGCCGGTCAGCGTCG
>Ga0111538_10004190_pt1 | contig 20083 bp, 19 predicted proteins | sample SoiMethybrSBSTD1_FD_79669 | JGI IMG/M metagenome (GOLD analysis project Ga0111538, IMG submission 79669) | Bulk soil microbial communities from a Populus tree surrounding site in Tennessee, USA - Soil MetaG P. TD hybrid SBSTD1 (version 2)... | ecosystem: Environmental > Terrestrial > Soil >... | reverse complement strand
GACGGTGGTCGGCCGAGCAGGCGAACGACTGGTGGCAGCGCCGTGAGCCCAGCCAGCGCGCCCCCGCGAGCGGCGAGCACACGATCGCCCTCGACGTCGGGGCGCGCCGCGAGCCGGCCTAGGGCTCCCGCACAAAGAACGCTTGACTCAGCTGTTCTTCCAGTACGGTTCGCGGAGCTCGCGTTTCAGCACCTTGCCGATCGCATTTTTCGGGAGCTCGGCCCGGATCTCGATCGCGCTCAAGCGCTGGATCTTGCCGAGCCGCGCGTTGCAAAACTCGAGGATCAGCTGGGCGGACGCCGAGCCTCCGGGGCGCAGCACGACCAGGCCGAGCGGCGTTTCACCCCAGCGCTCGCTCGGCACGCCGATCACCGAGGCCTCGAGCACGTCCGGATGCCCGAGCAGGACCGCTTCCAGATCGGTTGCGTACACGTTGAAGCCGCCCGAGATGATCACGTCCTTCTTGCGATCGAGCAGATACAGAAAGCCGTCCTCGTCGAAGCGACCGAGGTCGCCGGTCTTGAAGAAGGGGGTACCGGAGTCGACCTGGATCAGCACCGCCGCCGTGTCGTCGGGGCGATTCAAGTAGCCGCTCATCAGATTTGCCGAGCGCCCGACCACCTCGCCGGCGGCGCCGCGCGGCAGCTCGCGTCCGGCTTCGTCCACCACCAGGACCTCCGAGCCCGGCGCGGGTTTGCCCACGCTCGCGAGCTTGTCGGGGTAGTGGCGCGCTTCCAGCACCGTGACCGGGCCGCCTTCGGTGAGCCCGTAGATCTCGACGAGCTCGGCGTTGGTCTGGTCGAGCAGGCGCCGCTTGGTCTCGGCGCGCAGCGGCGCGCTGGTCGAAAACAGGTGGCGCAGGCTCGAGCGATCGCCGTTCGCGAAGCGCGGTGATTCGAGCAGCCGCTCGTACTGGACCGGAACCAGCATGGCGTGCGTCGCGCGGTGGCGTTCGACAACGTCGGCGAAGGCTTCCGGCGAAAACTTGCCGAGGATCACGTTGGTGCCGCCCGCGGCCGTGGTCAGAAACCAGGTGACGCAAGTCGTGTTCGAGTAGAACGGCGTGGCGACGACGTTGATCGCGTCGGACGAGAAGTAACGGGAGCGCGAACCCGCGTAGCTTGCCTTGCGCGCGGAGTGGGTATGGACGATGCCCTTCGGTGTGCCCGTCGTTCCCGAGCTGTAGAAGACGTCGAACGCGTCGGAGCCGGCGATGGCTGGAGGCGTGAAGCTCTGGCCGCCGTCGTGCCACCTTTCGTAGCGCTCGAAGCTGCCGCTCTCGAAGTCGAAGCCGACGCACTCGAGCACTCGACCCGCTGCCAAGCGCTCCGCGGTCTCGCGATAGGCCGACGAGGCGAAAAAGACACTCGCCGCCGAGTCGGTGATCATCAGCGCCAGCGCCTCGGGGGACGCCAGGGTGGGCAGCGGCACCACGCACAGCCCCGCTCGCAACGCGCCGAAAAACGCCTCCACGTACTCGAGCGAGTTGTTGGACAACACCACCACCCGCTCGCCGCGGCGGGTTGCCAGGGCTCCGGCGACGCGGTCGACCGCCGCCGCGAGCTCTCGCCACGAAACCGTTCGCGTTGCATCGACGAGCGCGATGCGCTCCGGGGTCTCGCGGGCGAAACGCGCGACGATCGCCGGGAGATCGTCGCCAGGCCGAAACTCGATCGGCGGTCGGTCCAGCATCGCCCCGCATTTTAACCGCCCGGAGCGCGAATCGTGCATCGGCCCCCACCCGCCCGGGCCGAACTAAAGTTTACTTAAATAGCGACGTAGTAATTTGAGAAGCCCAATACGTCCGGGACCCGAGAAAGTTCCGTCCGCGAGCCCTTCGGCTGCCTGATTGCGCGAAAACTCTGCCAGAGCGCAATAAACCGGGGTCACAAACCTCACGGAAGCTGGTAAGCGCGCTAGACTCGCCGGACCGCCTCGGATCCCCCCTGGGCCGTCCCTCATGCAGCTAGCGTCCGGTGACATCATTGCCGACAAATACCGTATCGAGCGGCTGCTCGGTGAAGGCGGCATGGGAACGGTCTACGCCGCGATCAATCAGCTCACCGGGCGTTCGGTGGCGCTCAAGTGGCTGCGCCCGGATCTGTCGCTGAACTCGCAGTACGTCGAGCGTCTGATGCGCGAAGCGCGCGTCGCCGGCCGCCTCGATCATCCGAACATCGTCAATGTTTTCGACGCGGGGTTTCACTCGGGGTCCGCGTTCTTGGTGATGGAGCTCTTGCGCGGGGAATCCTTCGACGCCTGGCTGCGGCGCGGGCCTCATCCGGCGGCCAACTGTCTCGGGCTCTTGATGCCGGCATTGCGCGGCGTTTCGGCGGCGCACACCGCGGGCGTCATCCATCGCGATCTCAAGCCGGACAATATTTTTCTCTGCAGCGACCCGAACGGTTTCATCGTTCAAACGAAGGTCCTCGACTTCGGCATCGCCAAGGACGTGAACGAAGGCGTGGACAGCAAACGCTCGCTGACGTCGCCCGGAGCGTTGATCGGCACCATTCACTACATGGCGCCGGAGCAGGTGCGCTCCGCGCGCACGGTCGACACGCGCTGCGACGTGTACGCGCTCGGCGTGATCCTCTATCACTCGCTCAGCGGCACTCTGCCGTTCGGCTCGGAGAGCCTCGGTGAGCTGATCATCGAGATCGCGGAATCCAAACCGGAGCCACTCGAGAAGCGCCGGCCCGATCTGCCGTCGGGGCTGTGTGCGGCCGTGATGCGCGCGATGTCGCGCGAGCCGCACGGCCGCTACCAGAGCGTGGCCGAGCTGGCGCGCGCGCTGGAGCCCTGGGCCGGTGGCGTCCGCTTCGATTCCCGCGAGTTTCTCGCTTCGGGCGAGTTTCGCACCGTGGTCGAGGCGCCGGGCTCGTCGGCGGCGCTGTCCAAGCCGATGACCAACGTCGCCGCGTCACGCGGGGTTTCGCCCTGGGTCTGGGCACCGGTCGCGGTCCTGGCACTGGGTGCGACTGCGTTTTTCGCCTGGCCGCGCGGGGCCAAAGCGCCGGCGCCCGAGGAGGTGCCGCCGCCGCCCGTGCCCGCGACAAACCAGGTCCCCACGGTCATGCCCCAGGTGACGCCACCGGCGGTGGAACCGGTCGACGTTCCGGCCACGACGCCGGCGCCCAGCAGTTCGGCGCAGCCAGTGGAAAGTGCAACGAAACAAGCCGGTCGCCCGCCGGTGCAAAAGCCGCCCACACGCTCGGGTCAGAGCGGCACGCGTCCCGCGGGTTCCACTGCGACGCCGCCCCCCGTCACTCCGCCGCGGCCTACCGGTCAAAGCTACGAAGATAATCCTTACGTTCGCCACTGATCACTTCGCGCCTCGGCGTGCAGCAGCTCCTATTGCTTCGACCTGGGGGGTCCGCTAACAGTACGCTCCTCCGCATCGAGGTCCGTTCGGTAGCGGCCAGGAGCTTAAGTGATGTCTTATCGCTCGCAGCAAACGAGACGCCGGCTCGCCGGTGTGCTCGTGCTCGCCCTCTCCGCGCTGTCGTCAGCCGCTAGCGCGCAACAGGGCGATGTCGGAGCGGCGGCATCTGCATTCTCGCGCGCCCAGGAGGCTGAAGCGCGCGGCGATCCTTCCCGCGCCGCGTCGCTGTACGAGCTCGCTGATCGAATTTCGCCGGCTCCCGCCTCGCTGCGCAACGCAACGCGCGCCCGGCTCGCGGCGGGGCAACTGGCTGCCGCGGCCGTCAACGCCGAGGAGCTCAAGCGCCGTTACCCGGACGACGCGGCCTCGAGCGCGCTGGCCGATGAAGTGCTGCTCGACGCCCGGCAGAAGCTCGGGCGCCTCTCCGCGCAGTGCGCACCCCAATGCCACCTCGTGGTCGACGGGCTCGCCGTCAGCACCGAGATGAAGCCCGCTCACGTGGTTTATGTGGAGCCGGGCGCTCACACCGTGGTCGCGCGCTTCGAGAGCGGGGCAAGCGCCACCCAGAACGCCGATGCCAAAGCCGGGCAACCGATCCAGCTTCAGCTGATCGAACCACCGGCGGCTCCGGCAGCGCCGGCTCCCGCTCCGGCTTCCTCCGCACCCGTGACCCCTGCCGCCCCGAGTCCCATGGCCGATCAGGGTGGTTTCCGGGGGCTGCCGCCGGCGGTCGGCATCGCAATCGGCGGTGCCGCGGTGGTCTTGGCCGGCGTCGCGGTGTGGTCGGCGGTCGATACCCAGAACGCGGCCGATGACTTCAAGAAGAACCCGACGCGCGACGCATTCGAGGACGGCGAAGGCAAGGACACGCGCACCAACGTTTTGATCGGCACCGCCGCGGTGCTCGGCGCCGCCAGCGCCGGTGTGCTGCTCTTCGCCACCGACTGGGGCGGCCACGGCGCGCAGCCCGCGGCCGGGCTGAAACTCCGAGTCGTCGGGTCGCCGCGGCAGACCGGGCTCAACCTGCAAGGGACGTTTTGACGATGACGCGCCGACGTCGATTCTTTTCAGCCTGCGTGCTCGCGGTCGCGTGGGCCGCCGGTTGCAACACCTTCGACGACGATCTCGAAGCGCGGATCCCGGACGCCAGCGCGTCCGGCGCCGCGGGCAGCGCGGGTGCGGTAGGCGCGGCGGGTGACAGCGGCGAGGGCGGAAGCGCGGGGACGGAGGGCAGCGGCGGCGAGGGCGGAACCGCTGGCAGTAGCGCCGGAACGGGCGGCACGGGTGCCACCGATGCCGGCGATGGCGGCGTGCTGCTCAAACCAGCGGACTTCTGCGACCCGGTGGTGAACGTGCCGGCACGCGCCTTCGACAACAGGTTCTTGAGCGTCGACACGACGGGGCTCAAGGACGATTTCAGCGACCTGTCGTTTTGCGGAGGCATCAATCGCGAGCTGCGCGAGACCGACGCATTTTTCAAAGTCGATTTGGACGCCAACGAACGCTACCACTTCCACGTCAAGGCTTCGCCCGGCCAGAACCTCGCCGTCTATCTGTTGCGGATGTGCGACTCGCGCACCTGCGTCGGGTCAATCGACGAATGTCCGGCAGGCAGCGACGAGCACTTCTCGTTCGTCGCCGAGCAGGCCGGCAGTTACATCCTCGGTATCGACGGGATCGGCACGGGTCCGACGACGATGCCGATCACGGTCCTCGCCACGCATCCGAGATGCGGCAACCGGGATGCGCTGCACGGTGGCGCCGACGAGCACAGTGAAGTCTGCGACGACGGCAACACCAACGAGGGCGATGATTGCGACAAGTGCCGGCGTGCGATCACGAACAACGGGCGCGAAGCGGAGCCGAACGGCGATCGCTTCGGCGCCAACGTGCTCCGGGTCACCGACGGCACCGAGCTCACCGTGCAGGGCAAGCTCGGTGGTCCGTGCGACACCGACTTCTTTGCGTTCACGGTGCCGAAGGGCGGTACCTCGCTCAAGGCGAGGCTCGTGAACGCGTTGGCCGGCGACTGCGCCGGCATTCAACCCTCCGAAATGCGACTGCTCAACGCTGCGGGGCAGGAGCTCAAACTCTCCCCGGGGCCGTGTCCGGCCTTCGACGACGCCGATGCCGGCGGCACACCGGTGGCGAATCTTGCAGCCGGCGAATACTACATCACGATCCGCACGGCCGCCTCGGGACCCACCTACGACTACTTGCTCAAAGTGACGATGGACGTTCCGTAGCTCGCAGCGCCCGCCGTTCGCGCGCGAGGAGCGCCATGCCGAACGCGGATAGCCCGAGCCCGAAGGCGATCGGCGCGGGCTCGATCGGATGGTCCGGCAAGCCCAGATCGGTGTAGCGGAGCGTGAAAACCACGGCCGAGTTGTAGACGGCGTGAGCGACCATGCACGGGATCAGCGAGTCCGTGCAGAGCCGCGCCACGGCGAATCCAAAGCCGAGGACCAGCGTGCCGGCGACCTGGGTTGGCTCGAGGTGAAACGCGGCGAACAACAGGGTCGGGAGCAACAGCGCGGCGGCTTCGGAACGCGCGAAGGCGGCCGTGACGAAGCCGCGAAACATCGCTTCCTCGACCAGGGCGGGTGCCACGCCGATCGCGACGATCAAAAAGGCGAGCTCGGCGGGCCCGGCTCCTCGCGCCGCGCCGGCGACGATTTCGGTGGCGGTCACGTCGCTGCCCAGCCATCGGCGGCACAGGTCCCCCGCGAGGTCGGCGAGCGGCGCCACGCCGAAGATCACGAGCACCGCCGCGAGAATCGAGGAAGGCCTGGGGCGCCTCAGCGGTAAAACGCGCGCGGGTGACGCGTGCAGCCATCGGATCGCCACGTAGAGTGCGATCGCGACGACCGCCTCGTTCAAGATGGCGCCAGCGGCAATCCAGGTCGGGCTGGAGTACGCGGGAAGCAACCGCGGATTGGCTTCCAGCGTTTTCTGATCGTAACCGGAGGCAACCGCTGCCGAGACCGCGACCATGCCATACACGAAACCCGCCACGAGCATCCCGCCCAGGGCGACGGCAGCGACCGTGAGCGCGTGCAGCGGTGACGGAATTCCTTCGCGGCCTTCTGTTTCGTGCCGAATACTCACGCGTCTAGTATCGTCGGAAGGGGCAATACCATGCGAACGACCGTGAAACTGCTTTCTTGGCTTTTGGTGGGTTCTGCCGCGGTGAGTGGCTGTGGCTCGGATAAGAAGCACGGGGCGCAACAGGTTGACCCGCTCGCGGAAGTGACGGGTTTCTGCGCGGAGTGGGGCAAGCGGGCGTGCAACGCGAACGTCCTCGAGGCGTGCGCGTCCAAGCTCGAGGATTGCCAGGAGAAACAGGCGCTGTTCTGCCTGTCGATCTTGCCGCCGAACTACGCCAGAAAGAACGCGGATGCGTGCCTGGCTGCGGTCTCGACGGCTTACGCCGACGCCAAGCTGGACGCGAAAGAGTACGCCACCGTGATCGATCTCGCCGCGCCCTGCGACAAGCTGATCGAAGGGCCCGGCGAGGCCGGCGCCGCGTGTCGGGAGACCTTCGAGTGCAACACGCTCGAAGACCTGATCTGCGTCGCCCTTCCCGGCGAACCGGGGACCTGTCAGGTGCCCGTGACCCAGGGCGGCGGGCGCTCCTGCGTCGAAGCGTTCCAGGTCTGCGAGAGCGACTTCTACTGCAACGGGTCGAACTGCGTCGAGCGCCGGGCCGCGGGCCAGCCGTGCAGTGCGCAGGATCCGTGCATGGAGGACAGCACGTGCGCCGGGCCCGAAGGCTCGGCCGTTTGCACGCCCAAGAAGCCCGACCGCGAGCCGTGCACCAGCAACGACGAATGCGCTTCCAAGATCTGTGGCTTGAGTGTGACCGGCGGGCGCTGCGCGCCGCAGATCCTGCTCGATGTCGCCGACCCGTTGTGCAGTAACTTGGCGAAATAGGAGCGAAAGGGGAAGATCGCGCGGTGCAGGCTTCGAGTTTCGTTTCGTGGCTTCGCCCGTGCACCGCGCTGCTCGCGCTGGCGCTGCTGTCGGCGTGTGACGACGCAAAGAAGCCGGCGAATCCCTTCGATCCGCCGCCGGACAAACCCAAGCAGCCTCCCAAGCTGACCGAGCCCCCGAAGCCCACCGGGCCGCCGCACCTGACGATCGACACCGTGTCCGTGAAGGTCGGTTTCGAGCAAGCGCTGCTCGACAAGCCCGAGGGCAGAGGACAGCTGACTCAGGAGGTCGCCGCCGTCCGCCAGCACTTCGAGGGCAAGGAAGCGCCGGTGATCGTCGATCGCAAGGCGCACATCAGCTGGGTCGTCGCGCTGATCCAGGAGCTCGAGAAGATCGGCGTCACCGCGATCAAGCTGAAGACCGAAACCCGCAAGGAATTTCCCGCCGAGATCCGCTTTCTGCCGCCGAGCAAGGCCAGTGCTGCTCCGTGCAGCCTGGTGGCGATGGTGCTCGAGGACCGCGGCACCGCGGTCTGGAAGATCTCGGGCGGCACGGCGATGAAGCGCGCCCGCGGGTTTGCCGGACCCGATCTGTCGATGACGCAGGAAACGCTCGAACGCCTCGGCAAGGCGTGCTCGAGCTCGAGCGTGCTGTTCGTGTCCGGGGCGGAGGCCATCGAGTGGGGCCTGGTCTACGACCTTGCCGCGTCGGCAAAGACGATGACGGAGCCCCGCTTCGAGGACGTGGTGCTGCTGCCGGAGACGCCGGTCCCGGGGCACAAGGTCGACGTGGGCAAATAGCCCTTCTACTTTGACCAGATCGTTCATGGCGGGGCAGAGGCTCGGCCGGTATAGTCCGGACCGTGAAGTTTCGAACCCTGCTCCTGGGCCAACACGACGATCACGCCAAGCAGCGCATCATCGAGGCGCTCGACCGCATGGAACCGAAGAGTCGCCTCGACACGGTGATGAGCATCGAGCCGCACGAGCAGCGCGTGTTGTGGGAGCTCTGCGAGGGACAGTCCGTCGGCGTCGAGCACTTCGTTCCGTCGGGTGTCGATCCTTTGAAAGAAGTGATTCATCACGGCAGAAACTCGCTGCCCACGCACAATTTCTTCCAGAAGCGCTTCACGCGCGGAGACTCCGACTCGAGCGACCTCTACGGCTACAACGAGCAGAGCTGGGCATGGATGACGGGGCCCGGTTACTTCGTGGCGCACCCGACCGCCGACGAAAAAGAGCCGCCCGGCGAATACGTGATCGACTACACGCGCATCCCGCCCAAAAAGGTCGAGGCGTGGCCGAAGATCATCCCGAACGAAGCGCGCCTCGGGCGTTTCGTGTACGCCGGCATGAAGGACTACATGCGCCGGGTTTCCGAGCACGTCTCGATCGGCCGCGCTTACAAGAAGGGCCAGCCGATGAACGCGTGGTTCATCCTGTGCCGCGAAGACGCTAGCTAGGGGATCAGGCTTCGCTCGACAGGCGGTCGAGCAGCGCTTCGACGTCGTCCATGTCGAACGGCTTTTCGAGACGCGGACCGCGGTGGCTGGCGAGGAACGCGCGCGCCGCGGGCGTGAATGCGCCGCCGGTCATCAACACGAAGCGCCGCGCGAGGCCAGCGTCGAGCTCGGCGGCGCGCTGGTACACGACCATCCCGCTCACGTCCGGCATCGTCAGGTCGCAGAGCACGAGGTCGAATGAGCTGTCCTTTTCGAGCAGCTCGATACCTCGGCGGCCGCTGGTCGCGACCACGACGTCGTGCGTGCCGTCGAAGGCGAGACGGAGCGTTTGTCCGAGCAGCGGCTCGTCGTCGATGACGAGAATCCGCGCGCGCCGCTGGCGATGCTCGGAGCTCGGACCCGAGCTCGGCGCCCTTGGTTCAGCAGGATTTTCGGGAGGCGAGGCCTTGCCCCGCGATGTGTCCCCTTCCGTCTCCGCCATGCTGTCGGCTTACCCAACGCGACCCGCAGCCGCAACCCGCGCGACCGAGGCCCAATTCGGGACAGCTCATGGCTTCTGTATTGGGCCTGAAATCGACGGAGGTCCGGCGATCTCGCGGGCGCGCTCGGGGATTTTCGCGCTACCTTCTCGGCATGCCTCCGGGGCATGGGCCGCAAGCCCCACGAACCCTCGGCCGCTACGAGCTGGTCGTCGAAGTGGCCAAGGGCCAGCTCGGGCCACTCTGGCTGGCTCACGTCGGGAGTGAGCTGTTCGGTATCCGCCGGGTCAAGACCGCGGCGCCGATCGAGCCCGGCGAGGTCGATCGCTTGAGCGCCGCGGCGCGCTGGTCGCTCGACCTCCAGCACGACAATGTGGCGCGGGTCGTCGACGTCGTGACGACCGAGGGCGAGCTCGGCGTGGTCGCCAAGTACGTGCCCGGTGAGCCGCTGCGATCGCTCTTGCGACTCAGCAGCTTCAAGCGCAAGCCCGTGCCGGCTCCGATCGCGATGCGGATCGGGTTGGACGTGCTCAAGGGACTCGCCGCGGTGCACGAACGAGCGGGCTCCGGCGGCGCGGGCGAAGGAATCGGTTCCGGCGGGGTGAACCCCGATGCCGTGCTGGTCGGCGCCACGACCGGGCAGGCGCTGCTGCTCGACGTCGGCATCGGGAGCGTGGCGAGCGCGGTGCCGAGTCTCGCTCAGCACCCCGAGCTCGGCGCTTACGCCGCGCCCGAGCAAGTCGACGATCCTCGTGCCGCCGACCCTCGCAGCGACGTGTTTTCGCTCGGCGTGTTGCTCTGGGAAATGATCAGCAGCCGCCGCCTGTTCGCCGGCGCGTCGGAGAGCGTGATCCGCGAAAAGCTCAGCGCGTGTGCAGTCCCGCGCCTGGACGCGACGCCACCGGTCGGCGGGGAACCGATCGCAGCGGATATCGCCGACGTGGTGGCCCGCGCGCTGGCACGCGATCCGGCCGAGCGATACCAGGACGCCGCGGCGATGTCGGAAGCGATAAAGGCACTCGGTACGGACGCGATCGCGGAGCCGGCTGCGGTCGCCGCGATGGTCGACGAGCTCGCCGGGCAGGCCATAAAGACTCGAGCCAAATTGAGCAGCCGAGCCGTGGCCGGCAAGAAGGTGCCCATGCCCGGGCCGCGACCGCAGCAGGCGACCCTGGTCGGCATCGCGCCGGAGGATCCCCTGATCGTGGCCCCTCCACGCGCGCGTGCGCCGAGCGTGCCGGAGCCGAGCGCGCCCGAGCCGAGGCAGAAGCTGCCGAGCGCGCCCGAGCCGAGGAAGAAGTTGCCGAGCGCGCCCGGGCCAAGAGCGAAGCAGGCGAGCGCGCCGGAGCCGAGCGCGCCGGAGCCGAGCGCCCGGGAGCGGGAGCCGAGCTTTCCCGAGCCCGAGGTCACGCTCTCGGAGCCCGAGCCGAGCACGGTCCAATTGATGGCTTCCGTTCTGGCGAGCTCCGTTCCCCCCAGCAGCTCCGAGCCCGAGCCGACCACACTGCGCCGCGCCTCCGCTACGGATGAACCCACGGCCGAGGCCGGGGCGATTTCCGAGCGCGAAATCGTCGACGCACTGACGCGCGAATCCAACCCCGGTCCCCCGCCGCTCGACTCGATCGATTTCACGACGCACCCGTCGGAGGCGAGAGTGCCGGCGGCACCCGCCCCGGCGCCCAAGGCTGAATCGCCGCTCAAGCTTCCCAAGCTCACGGCACCGGCCGCCGATGCGGCGCCGGCCGCCACCGCGGTGGCCAAGCCCGAACCCATTCGCCCGCCGCAGCCCAGCGACGCACTCTTCGCACCACCGAGCCAAGAGCAGATCGAGCGCACGCAGAAAGCGCGCAAGGTCGTGGCAGCAGTGGTGGCCGGCCTGGCCGGCTTGCTGGTCGTTGGCCTCGCCGTCTCCGCCTTGCGCTCGGGCAACGACGCGGCGCCAGCAGCGGTGCGCGAAGCAACCGAGCCGGCTCGCCCGACGCCCGCGGTGCCGGCGCCGGATCCGTCGCCCGCCGAGCCGGCGGCCCCCGATCCTGGTCCAACCGCGACGGCCGCCGCTCCCAGCGCGAAATCGGATCCGGCGCCGGAGCCCGCCGAATCCGCCGCTCCGCCTCCCGTCGAGCAAAGGCCGAAGACGACGGCCGCTCCAAAGCCTCGCTCCGAAGCGCGAACGAGCTCGAAAGCGACGACGACCTCCAAGCCGGTATCGACGCCGAAGTCGGCATCGACTCCAAAACCGGCATCGAAGCCGGAATCGACCTCGAAGCCTGCCGCAAAGAAGCCGAAAGCGAAGCCCAAATACGTCCCTTCCGGCATTTGAGCGGTTTTCGGCCGAACGTGAAGTCGGGTAAGCTCGCTGTCATGTTCGCGCGTGGCTCGAACCCCCCGCGCTCGACGCTGCGGCGCACGGCGCTGCTCTCGATGGTCGCGGCGCTGGCCCTTCCGATCCTCCTGATCGCCGGGACGGCTCTGGCCGCCGGCGCCAGCGTGACGGCCGCCACCCCGGCCCAGAAGAGCGAGGCCGGGAAGAGCTTCAAGCGGGGCGCGGAGGCACTCGAGGACGGAAAGCTCGAAAACGCGGTCACGGAGTTTCGGCGTTCGCTCGACGTCGTGGACAGCCCGAACACTCGCCTGATGCTCGCCCGAACGCTGGCCAAGCTCAGCCGGCCGGTGGAGGCCTATCGCGAGCTCGAGCTGACCGTGACCGCGGCCGAGCAGGCGGCGCAGACCGACAAGAAGTACGCCACTGCCGCCGACGCAGCCCGCACCGAGTCCGCCGAAGTGCGTTCCCAGATCGGACTCGTCACCGTCAAGGTCTCGGGTGCCGAGAACGGCGACGCGCTCAGCGTCGGTGGCGAAACAGTCGAGCGAGCGGCCTGGGAGCGGCCCATCGCCGTTGTGCCCGGCAAGGTGCGCGTCGTTTTGAAGTCCGCGCGAGGCGAAGTGACGCGCGAGGTGGACGTTGCCGCGGGCGGCTCGGCCGACGTCGAGATCGCGCCGCAGGCGCCGCCGGCAGCCTCGGCTCCGGTCGAGGCCAAAGTGGAGACGCCGCCGCTCGCGCCGAGCCCGCCGACTACGCGCACGATCGGTTACATCGCGGGCGGCGTTGGAATCGCCGGCGTCGTGACGTTCGCTGTCTTCGGCGCGATGAACAACTCGAAGTTCAGAAAACTGCAGGACGATTGCATCAACAACGTCTGCAATCCCGACCTCGAGAGCGAGCGCGATACCGGCAAGACCTACCAGACGATCGCCAACGTCGGGCTCGTCGCCGGCGTGGTCGGGCTCGGCACCAGCGCGGTACTGCTCCTGATCAGCAGCGGTGGAGGAGAGAGCAGCCCGGCGAAAGCGGCACGCACGCGGGGCACCGGTTTGTCGTCGGCCCGGGTCGGGGTCGGCGTCGGCTACGTCGACGTCAGCGGGAGCTTTTGAACCATGACGAAGCGCGGCTGGTTAGCCATCTTCGCGGTCGCGGGTTTCGTCGCCTGCACGAACGACTACGAGCAGTTCGATTTCACGGGCGGCGCCCGGCCGTCCGACGCGAGCGCGCAGGGCGGTAGCGCCGGCACGGGCCAGGGCGGCACCTCCCAGGGCAGCGGCGGCCAGGTCGGTGTCGGCGGGACGGGTCCGGACGCGAGCGGCAGCGGCGGCCAGGGCGGCAGCGGGGGCAGTGGGGGCAGCGTGCCCGATGCCGCCGGTGGGACGAGCGGCGGTGGTAGCGGCGGGACCGGCGGCAGCAGCGGCACGGGAACCGGCGGCACGGGTGGTTGCGGACAGTTCCAGGTGCAATGCGGCCCGACTTGCGTGGACGCTACCCAGCGCACCGACTGCGGCGGCTGCAACAACGACTGTGGACAGCAGGGCATGTCGATGCGCTTTCAGTGCATCGACCAGCGTTGCGGCTGCAATGCGAGCTCTCAGTGCGGCCAGAGCTCGGGCGCGCGCTGCTCGACGCTGAGCGCGCGCTGCAACTGCAACGGCATGCAGTGTCAGTCTGGCGAGACGTGCTCGTTCTCGGGGAACTGCAGCTGCAACGGTGGCCCGCGCTGCCAGCAGGGGCAGATCTGCTGCCAGAATCCGCCCGGCTGCCGCAGCTCTTGCGGCGAGTGAGCTCAGCCGCGGTAGCGCGCCACGATCGCGTCGTGGCGCTCGCGCGTGACCAGATCGCGCACCTCGACGCCGCCCTCCGCGCTGCGACGTAGCAAGAGGCGGTGATGGATGCCGATCCGCAGCGAGTAGAGGTCCTCGAAGTCTGCGAGCTTCTTCGCGTGTCGCCAGATCGCTGGATCGTAGGAAGCGAAGCGGATCGCCTGTTCCTGCGCCTTCAGCGCGATGCGCGGGTCGAGCCCGCCCAGCGAGCGCTGAAATACCTCGCTGAACTGCACGGGGCGCAGCGGCCGCTGCTCGGGCAAGGCCGTTCCACTCGGCTCCGCCTCGTCCTCCGGCGCGCCCGCCGGCGCGGGGCGCTCTCCGCCGCCACGGCGCGTTTCTTCGCTGTTCGAGCTCTTCAAACGCTCGCGCAGCTCGCGCCGTTCCTCTTGCTGAGCCCGGATTTCCGCCTTGAGCTGCTCCACCTTGCGTTTGAGCGCCCGCTCGTCGCGCGACTCGGCCGTGCGCGGCGACGCCCCGTGCTCGGCTTGCGCCGCCGAGGCTTCGGCCGCTGCGGCGCGTTGTGCTTCGAGATCGCGCAGGAGCTGCCGCGTGTCGCGCAGATTCGCCAGAAGCTCGGCGTTTTGCGCTGACTTCTGCTCGAGCAAGTCGGGCCGGGCGCGATCCTCTTCGAGCCGCTCCAGGAGCTCGAGATGGGCGCCGATCACAGCGTCCTGCTCCGGCAATTCGAGCTCGGCGCGCAGCGCTTCCGTATCCTCGTTCACCAGATCGAGCTCCTCGGGATGCAGCTGCTCGAAGCAAGCGGCGCGCAGCAGCGCGAGCGCCAGCGCGGGATTGCCCCCGGCTCGCAGCATGTCCGCGATCTCGAGCATGCACGGGCCATGGTCGACCTCGACCCGCAGCAGCGCGTCGAGCCGAGACAGCACGTCCTTTTCCCCGCGCAGCGCGCCCGCGGCCACGGCTGCGGCGCCGAACAGCGGATCCTTGGTCTCGCCCACCGCCGCGACGTGAGCGAGCACGCGCTCCGACTCTTTCGCGAGCATCAGGCTCCGCACCAGCTCCGCGCGGGTGTCGTCGGCGCGCTGGCCGAGCTCGTCGTCGCGAGCGGCGAGGTCGTTCAACACGCGGTCCGCGTCGGCCCAGCGCTTCAGGTCGGCGAGACGGCGCACCAGGGCGACCAGCTGTGCTGAGGACAACCGCTCGCTCGTCAACGTAGAAAGGTCCGCTTCGGGGATTTTTTCGATGATGCGTGGATCCCCGTGGCGCCCCGGATCGGCGAGCGCCTCCTGCATGGTCATCCCGGCGTAGGGGGAAGCCGCCCGCTCGCGATCCGCGGCCTCACAGCAGCGTTTGTACTTCTTACCGCTGCCACACGGGCACGGATCGTTACGCCCGACCTTGTCACTCGGGCGCCGCAAGGGCATCCAGTCAAGGGGAAGTTCGGCTGGGTTTCTCCAGTCGTCGGCCATCGATTTCACTCCCATTAGTAGCGCAATCCTCGTCCGCGAGCTTGACGACGCTGCGGACGGGGAACACGCTCTTTTGCCCGCCACGCGGGCGAGCTCGAACGTGACAACCAAGACCGGACGGAAACCCAAGGTCGAATCGAAGCGTCCCCCCAAAAAGGGCGGCGGTAGCGCGCACGCGGACACGGCCGCCAAGGCCGAAGCGGCGAAAAAGCCGGCCGAGGCCGAGAGCGACGCCGAAAACGAGAAGGAGGGCGAGGACGAGCTCGACGACAGCGCGATCGAAGCCGCTGCCGAGGTGATCGAGGAATCCGATCTCACCCAGCTCGATCGCGAGGAGAAGAGCGACGGCAAGTCGCTGGCGCGCGTCGACGCCTTGCAGCTCTACATGCGCGAGGTCCAGCGGCACGCCCTGCTGTCGCCGGACGAGGAGCACCGCCTGGCCGTCCACTATCACAAGCACGAAGACGTCGAGACGGCCGCGCGGCTGGTGACGGCGAACCTGCGGTTGGTCGTGAAAATCGCCTACGAGTACCGGCGCGCCTACCGCAACATGATGGACCTGATCCAGGAGGGGAACATCGGCTTGATGCAAGCGGTCAAGCGCTACGATCCCTACCGGGGCGTCAAGCTGTCGAGCTACGCGGCGTGGTGGATCCGCGCCTACATGCTGCGCTTCATCCTCAACAACTGGCGCATGGTGAAGATCGGCACCACCCAGGCGCAGCGAAAGCTCTTCTTCAACCTGAGCAAGGAGAAGGCGCGGCTGAGCGCGATGGGCATCGAGCCGACGCACGCCGAGATCGCGCGCCGGCTCAACGTCGACGAAAAAGAAGTCGTCGAAATGGATCGGCGCCTCGCCCGCGGCGACGCTTCTCTCGATGCTGCGGTCAGCGAGAGTGACGGCAAGCCGACCACGCGCATGGACCTGTTGCCGGCGTCCGGCGCGGGGCCCGACGCGATCGCCGAAGGCTCCGAGCTGCAAGAGTTGGTGCGCCAGCATCTCGAGGAGTTTCGAGGCACGCTGGCGGGGAAAGACGTGGCAATTTTCGACAAGCGTCTGGTCTCCGACGAGCCGCTCACGCTGCAGGAGCTCGGGGACGAGTTCGGCGTGTCGCGCGAGCGCGTGCGCCAGCTCGAAGCACGGCTGACCGGCCGGCTGCGCGAATACTTGCGCCAGAAGCTCGGCGACGCGGTGGAAGTTGGCTGATGCCGCCGGGACGCTTTACGTCGTAGGCACCCCGATCGGCAATCTGGGCGATATCACGCTGCGGGCGCTGGAAACGCTGCGCGCGGTCGGCGACGTCGCCGCCGAGGACACGCGCCGGACCCGCGCGCTGCTCACCCACTTCGGCATCGCGGGCAAACGCCTCCACAGCATCCATGCTCACTCCGGCGAGCGCGAGCTCGGCGCCGTGGTCGCGCGCCTGCTCGACGGTCACGACGTGGCGCTGGTGACCGACGCCGGGATGCCGTCGGTGAGCGATCCCGGCGCGGCGCTGGTTCGCGCCGCCACGGCGCGCGGGCTCCGCCTCCTGGTGTTGCCCGGCCCCAGCGCGGTCACCGCCGCCGCCGCGCTCTCGGGGCTGGTCGAGGGGTCGTTTTTTTTCGTCGGCTTTCCGCCGCGCCGGGGCATCAAACGCACGAAGCTATTCGAACGCATCGCTGCGTGCCCGGACCCGGTCGTGCTGTTCGAGGCGCCGAACCGGGTCGAGGAGACGCTCGCCGATCTGGCGGCGATCGTTCCCGAGCGCGCCGTCAGCGTGTCGCGCGAGATCACGAAGCTCCACGAGGAAACCTTGCGCGGCAGCGCGGTCGAGCTCGCGGAACGCGCCGCGGGCCGCGCCTGGCGTGGCGAAGTGACGATCGTGCTCGGCGCCTCGTCGGCCGAGCCCGAGCCGTGGAGCCTCGACGATCTCGACGCGCAGATCGCAGCGCGCCTCGGCGACGGCGTGCCGACCAAGGCGATAGCGACCGAGCTCGCGGCGGTCAGCGGGCTCCCGCGCCGCGAAGTCTATGCGCGCGTCGAGCTGCTCCGAAAACGCGAAGGCAGCGACAAGCCTCGCGCGTGAACCAACTCCGACCGTAAAATGCCCATCTACCAGGCGAGCGCTGATCAGCGCATTTCCTACGAGCTCAGGCCCTCCATCACCGAGAATGCATACGGCGCCAACGTCACCACGGATGCGCGGGGGCTTCGGGCCACGCGCCGTAACGGAACTGGACCCCCGATCGTGCTGCAAGGGGACTCCGTTGCCTTCGGATTCGGTGTCGATGACGAGGAAACGATGCCGGCGTTTCTGCAGCAGCGCCTGCCAGAGTACACGGTCTTGAACGCGGCGGTCGCAGGCTACAACGTCGAACAGCAGAGCGCTCAGTACCGCCAGAAGCTTCGCGCCTTGACCCCGAAGGTGCTCGTCTTGCTCTTCGTGTTCAACGATTTCGAACGGCCTGACCGAACGCGCGACCAGGAAAGCATGGTTTCGGCGGCCCGCGAACCAGCGAAGCATCGAGGATGATCCCGTGCGCGACGATCAGCTGCGGACCTACGCCGGACACTTGACGGCGCTCGCGAGCGCGGCTGCCGACACGAAGAAGCTCTTCGTCATCTGGCCGGAGGAGAACCAGCACGCTGGCAGTGAAATCGACGGTGTGCGTGACGTCCGGAGCAAGACCGGGCGCCCCGGATCCAGCGCGGTTAGCTCTGCGGGACGAGGGCTGCCCACGGGACGCCCTCTGGGGTCGAGATCGGCAATCATCCATCCGCCGTCGTCCCAGGCCAGGCGAAAGCCGCTCGCGGTGGCGGCGAGGTGAGGATCGAATGGACGCCGCCTGCCGAAGGCAGCTGCTGCGGAAGGCTGCTCGAGCCAGCGCTCGAATCCGAGCTCGAAGCTGAGCGCGCTTCGAGCCATCGACACCGGCGTCCGGAACATCGCCCGCATCCGTCGGGCGCGTGTTTACCGGGGACCCGCGCCGCGAGTGATGGTAGGACCGCCGACATGAAAGCCGTGCTCTGCAAGGCCTACGGGCCCCCGGAAAGTCTGACCTTCGAGGAAATCGAATCGCCCGCGATCGGGCGTTCCGGAGTCCGCATCGGCGTGCACGCGTGCGGAGTGAACTTCCCGGACGTCCTGATCATCAAGGGCGAGTACCAGTTCAAGCCGCCGTTTCCGTTTTCGCCCGGGGCCGAGGTGGCGGGCGTCGTGCTCGAAGTCGGCTCCGACGTCACGAACATCGCCGTTGGCGATCGCGTGATCGGCATGACCGGCTGGAACGGATTCGCCGAAGAGGTCGTGGTCGACGCCGCCAAGTGCCTGAAGATGCCGGCCAACATGGACTTTGCGACCGGCGCGGCAATCCCGATGACCTACGGCACGAGCTACCACGCGCTCGTGCAGCGGGCTCAGCTCGTCGCTGGTGAGACGCTCTTGGTCCACGGCGCGACCGGCGGCGTCGGTACGGCGGCCGTCGAGATCGGCAAGCTGCTCGGCGCGAAAGTGATCGCCACCGGCGGCAGCGACGAAAAACTACAGGCGCTGCAAAAGCTCTACGGCATCGAGCACGTGCTCAACTACAAGAGCGACAGCAACTGGAAAGATCGCGTCAAGGAGCTCACGGGGGGCAACGGCGCCGACGTCGTTTATGATCCAGTCGGCGGTGACGTGTTCGAGCAGTCGCTGCGCTGCATCAACTGGAATGGCCGTCTGCTCGTGATCGGGTTCGCGAGCGGCGCTATTCCGGCGGCCAAGGCCAATCTGATTCTGCTCAAAGGCTGCGCGGTGGTCGGCGTGTTCTGGGGCGCGTTTTCCGCGCGCGATCCGGGGCTGAACGCGAAAAACTTCGAGCAGCTCCTGCGCTGGTTCGAGGCAGGTTCGCTGAAGCCGGCGATTTCCCATCGCTTCCCGCTCGAACGCGCGGCGGACGCGCTGAACGCGATCCAGCGCCGCGAAGTCGTGGGCAAGGCCGTGCTGCTTACCAGCCGCAACTGAGTCAGAGCGGCGTCAAGAACTCGGCTGGCAGCGTGCGGGCGCTGACCGCGGACGTGATTTCGGCCGCCAGCTGGTTCTCGCGCCGCCGCGGCGGAAATGACGAGATGCGTTCGGCGAGCCACGCCGGATGGTCGCCGCTCTCGACTGGGAGGTAGAGTCGCACCGCTCCCAGCGTGCAGCCGAGCTCGGAAGCACCGGCTCCGCCCAGCGCTCGATTGAAAGCGTCGAGGGCGGCGTCGTCGGCGAGGCAGGCTACCCAGGCGATCGAGCGCAGCCAGCGCGCGAGCCTCACCGCGTCGATGCCGGGATCGCGGCGGGGCGGTGCTACGAGCGCGATCGGTACGCCGCGCGCGCCGTCGAGCACGCCGCGCGCGAAGCCGGGTACATTGGCGAGACTGAGCGTGACGGGCGCTGCCAGCCGCAACTGCGGAGGGTCCACGCTCACCTGCTCGCGGTCGAGCAGCATCGTCAGCGCCGCCGGTGCCGTGACGATGGCCTCGAGCGTCCAGCCCGCTGGTGCGGTGCGGCCGATCGCGTGCTCGACCACGATGGCCCCGTTGGACGGCGTGAGCCGCGTCACCGAGTGCCAGTAGATCCGGGAATCGGACTCGTCGGCGTGGACCAGCGAGACCGAAACTACCGGTGGCCGGTGCTGTACGCAGGCGCGGCATCCGTTGGCGCCGTCGAGCGCTGCTCCCGCGCACAGCGCGTCACCGTCCCAGGCCGCAACGACGCCGAGCCCGAGCCGGCGCTGGCGCAGCCGAACGAACTCACCGAGCCCGAGCACCCAGTCGACGTAGTGCCGGAGCACGGCTTTTAGCGAAAGACCGGTCAGGGTGAGGCGCGCGAAGTAATCGGGTTTGACCAAGGAGTGCTCTGAGATCGCAAGGAAAACCGTTTCGGGGTCGAGACTCACGTACTACTAGTGGGTTGTGTGGGCAGTAGTAACCAACGGCTCTGAAAGCAGGCGGAGCTGGTTGAGGAAAAGTGCGCTAGCTTGGTAAAGTTTCCGATTCGATTCGAGGTGCGAATGAAACGGGTACTGACTTTCGTTGCAGCGGGCACGGTCCTCTGGTTCTACGGCTGTGGCGGTGACGACGGATCACCGGTAGCCGCCGCGGGCAGCTCCGGCAGCTCTGGCAGCTCCGGGAGCGCGGGCAGCGCCGGCCGGGGAGGCGGCGGAGCGGGCGGTAGCGGCGGCGACGGCAGCGTGGGAACGGGTGGCGTCGCCGGCAGCGCGGGAGATGGTGGCAGTCCCG
>Ga0111538_10004189_pt1 | contig 20084 bp, 13 predicted proteins | sample SoiMethybrSBSTD1_FD_79669 | JGI IMG/M metagenome (GOLD analysis project Ga0111538, IMG submission 79669) | Bulk soil microbial communities from a Populus tree surrounding site in Tennessee, USA - Soil MetaG P. TD hybrid SBSTD1 (version 2)... | ecosystem: Environmental > Terrestrial > Soil >... | reverse complement strand
GGCGCAGCCGGTCGCTGAACGCGGCGTCGCCGGAGTCGACGTGACGCCGGACGAAGTCGGTCGCCCTTCCAGGTGCCGTCGGCAGCACCCACCCGGGCGGCAGCGTCGTGCATCCGCCGGACGAGGCCTGCGGTCGATGCGAGCGCGGCGTCCGTCTGCGCCCAGGCCGGGTACGGCGGGACGGCGACGTCGCCCGGCACGAACGCGAGGCGCTCCCGCCCGTCGTCGTCCACGCCCCGTGGTTCGGGCACGCCCCCGAACCCCGCGGCTCGCAGCGCCGCGAGGTGCTCGTGCACCGCTGCCGTGTGAGGGCCGGCGGGTCGCAGCACCAGGTCGCCGCGCCGCACCACGGCGCCGGCGTTGGCGATGCCGCCGTCGAGGAGGTGGTCGTCGTCTGGGCCCACGGGCGCGCTCCTGGGGCCGGTCGGCGGCCGGTGAGGGGAGCGTCACCGTACCTGCGGGTCGGCGTGCCGGCCCCGCGGCCTCTCGCCGCGCCGGCATACCTGATGGAGGACGTCGGCGTCCGGTGGTCGCCCGAGCCGCAGGTGCCAAGCTGACGGCATGGTGACGTGGGACGAGTGGCGGCAGCGGGCGACGTGGATCGACTCGGGCGGCGTGCGGGTCGCGACCTACGACCTGTCGGGCCCCGATCACCCGGCCGACGCGCCGACCGTGACGTTCTGCCACGGCTACCCCTCGGCCTCGCTCGACATCGCCGAGGTCGCCACGCTGCTCGGCCCGCGGGCGCGGGTGCTGGCGCTCGATCTGCCCGGCTTCGGCGCGTCCGACAAGCCGAGGGGCGGGCCCGACGGCCACACCTACTCGATCCACGCCGCCGCCGACGCCGTCGAGGCCCTGTGGGCGGCGACGGGCACCACGGCCACGGTCCTCGCCGCCCACGACTACAGCGTCTCGGTCGGACAGGAGCTGCTCGCCCGGCGAGGCGAGGGCTCGCTCGGCGTCGACACCGACATCGCGGGCGTCGTGTGGATGAACGGCGGCCTGTACCCCGACCTCCACCGACCGACGCCGGGCCAGGCGTTGCTGCTCGACCCCGACCACGGCGCCGAGGTCGCCGCGGCCGTCGACGAGGCGGCCTTCACCAACGGCCTGCGGGCCACCTGGGGCGACCGCCGGCCGTTCGACGAGGCGGTCGTCCACGAGATCCACCGCTCGATGGCCGACGGCGGTGGCGTGCCCCTCATGCACGACCTGCTGCACTACGTCGCCGACCGCCGCACCCACGCCGACCGGTGGCGGGACGCGCTCGAGGGGGCCGACGTGCCGATGGTGTTCGTCTGGGGCCTGCTCGACCCGGTGTCGGGCGGGCACGTGGTGCCCCGCCTCCTCGACCACGTTCCCCAGGGCCGCATGGTCGCCCTCGACGACGTCGGCCACTGGCCGACGCTCGAGGCGCCCGACGTGGTCGCCGACGAGATCCTCGCCCGGCTCTGACGCCGCCGGGCTCCGACGACCCGCCGGGCTCCGACGCCCCCCGCGGTCGGCGCGCTCCCGCGCCGGCTCACCTCGCGGGCGTGAGCACCTCGCCCAGCTCGGTGCGGCCGGCGACGCCGAGCTTGTCGTACACGCGCTGCAGGCGGTTCTCGACCGTGCGCGGCGAGAGGTGGAGCTGCTCGGCGATCTCCCTGTTGGCCCGCCCGCCGGCGGCCAGGGCGGCGGTCTCGCGCTCGGCCGGCGTGAGGACCGCCCGGGTCTCGACGGCCTGGAGCGCCGGGGTCACCGGGTGCTCGGCCCGCTCGGCCAGCTCGCCGGCCCGGCGGGCGGCCGCCGCGGCGTCGCGCCGGGCACCGCCCCGACGATGGGCGACGGCGGCATCGGCCGCCGCCTCGGCGGCGAGCAGGTCGGCGCCGATGTCCTCGAAGCGGACGGAGACCGCCTCCAGCCCGGCGGCGTCGCCGGCGGCCAGCGCCTGGCAGTGGTCCACCCGGGCGGGGGCGAGGTCGCCGTCGATGCCGGCGGCGACGCCGGCCAACCGGTCGCTCACCGCGTCGGCCTCGCCGAGGCGCGCCAGCGCGTGCAGGGCCGCGGCCTCGCCCACCGCGTCGCCGATCCCGGCGCCCAGCTCCGCGGCGCGCTCGAGCTGGGCTCGGGCCGCGGGCATGTCGCCGCCGGCGGCCGACACCCACGCCCGGGCCTGCAGGAGGTCGACCTCGTCCCCGAGCGCCGGGGGCAGGCCGAGGGCGTCGAGCTCGGCGAGCTCGGCACCGGCCGCGACGGCGTCGCCCGCCAGCGCGAGGGCGACGGTGCGGGCGATGCGGTCGCGCCGCACGAGGGCGGGTCGCCCGAGGCGCTGGTGCACGGCGAGCGCCCCGCCGGCCCGGCGCGCCGAGGTGCGCACCCGGCCGCGGTCGGCGACCGCGCCGGCGTCGAGCGTCGCGAAGGCCGCCTGGGCCTCGGTCGACCGGTCGGCCGGCGAGCGCCCGGGGTCGTCCTCGGCCAGCTCGTCCGCCTCGCGGAGGCGACCGGCGTGGCCCAGCGCCGCGCACTCGGTGACCGTGTACCACCACGAGGGCCAGGCGAGGGCGCCGTCCACCTCGGCCCGGACGGCCCGACCGCGTTCGGCGAGCGAGACGGCCTCGTCGAGCCGACCCTGGCGAACCCGTGCCGCGGCCGCGACCAGGCAGGCGAACGCCCGCGCCTCGGCGTCGCCCTCGTCGAGCAGCGGGGCGGCGGCGTCCACTGCCGCGCGCGGGCCGTCGGCGTCGAGCACCGCGGCGAGGCGGCGGGCCGTCAGGCGGGCGCGCCACGCCGGGTCGGTGGTGGCGTCGAGCGCGGGGCGCAGCAGGTGGGCGGCGTCGCGCGCCGAGCGCAGGGACGACGTGTCGAACCGGGCGATGGCCACGCGCGCACGCTGGGCGTCGCCGGTGGCGCGCTCGCCGAGGGCGGCCAGCTCGCGGTCGGCGTCGTCGCGTCGTCCCTGCAGCCCGGCGACGTGGGCGGCCAGCAGGTCGGCGTCGAACCCGGCGCCGCCGTCCGCCGCGGCCCGGGCCAGCTGCTCGGCGCGGGGCAGCTCGTCGTTCCAGCGGGCGGTGGCGGCGCCCTCGAGCAGCACGTCCGGCTCGCCGCCGCCGGCGACGAGCCGCCACGTGGCGATGCGCAGGGCGTCGTCGTGCCGCGCATGGCCCGTGGCCTCGACCGCGTCGGCGAGCGACGCGGCGATGGCCCGGGCCCGCACCGCGGGCGTGCCCGCTCGCACCACGTCGCCGAAGAGGGGATGGCCGAGCTCGACGAGCAGGCGGCGCCCGTCGAGCCGGCTGGCGACCAGCCCCCGGCGCTCGAGCGCCTCGGCCACGGCGGGGTCGGACAGCGAGCCCAGCTCCGCCGGGCCGAGCGGTTCGCCGTGGGCGACGAGCTCCATGAGCGCGCGCTCGGCGGCGTCGAGGGGGCCCAACCGGTCCTCGACGATCTCGACGAGCCGCGCCGACGGCACCAGAGGGCCGACCTGCCGCCAGGTGCCCTCGTCGTCGCGCAGGCTGCCGTCGTCGAGGGCGCCGCGCACGAGCTCCCGCAGGAACACGGCGTTCCCCTCGGATCGTGCCGCGAACCGGGTCGCGGTGGCCGGGTCGACCGGGCCGTCGAGCACGGTGCGGAGCAGCTCCGCGGTGTCGTCGGCCCCGAGCCCGGCCAGCTCGACCCGCTCGGCGATCCCGTCCTTCCACAGCGCGCCGACGGGATCGGGCGCCGGGGCGCCGGAGAGCACCGTCGCGAGCACGACGGCGGCGCCGGTGGTGGCGACCTGGTGCACGAGCGTGGCGGAGGCGTCGTCCAGCAGGTGGGCGTCGTCGACGAAGAGGAGCAGCGGACGCTCGTCGGACCGTTCGGCGAGGGCGGCGACCGAGCGGCGGAGCTGCTCGGCCGGGTCGTCCGGTCGGCCGGACCGGGGAGAGGCGCTCAAGAGGGGGGCGACGGCGCCCAGCGACACCTGGGCGGCCGCCCGGGTCGCCGTCACCGTGGCGGTGTCGTGGCCGTCCTCCGCGGCGAGGTCGACGCAGGCGCGCCCGACGGACGTCCTGCCGACGCCGGGAGGTCCGGCGAGGACGACGCCGCGGGGATCGGGGCCTGTGAGCAGGTCCCGCAGCTCCGCGAGCACCGCCTCACGGCCGACGAGGGGCCAGTCGCGCACCGGACCAGTCTGGCGGGCGGCGGCTCCGAGCCCTCCGGAACGGGGCCCCGGCGAGCGACCGGCCGGGCGGCGTTCGATGCATCCGAGCCCTTCTGCGGTCGTTCCCTGCCTGTTGCGATGGTGTGACATCTGTTGCGAGGGGGTGTCGGCGTGCTGAACGCGAGTAGCGGTCACTCGTGACGTGGCGTGGCGGGCAGTGTCAGGTGGGGTGAGCAATCCACCCGCCGCGATCTCGTCTGGTGCCTGGGTACGCACGGCGAGTCCTTCAGCTGGGCCCTGAGAGCGCCGACGCGCGCTCGTCATGGCTGGGGCGGGTTCTCCCCCGAACCCAAGGAAGAGGAACACACACGTGCTCTCACGCAACATGAAGCGCGCCGCGGCCACCGCGGCCGTCGCCACCGCCGGCCTCGTCGGCCTCGGCGGGGTCGCGGGCGCAAGCCCCACCGCGCCGACGACCCCCTACACCGTCCAGTCGGGCGACACGCTCTCGCGGATCGCTCCCGACAACTGGGCCGAGGTCGCCGCCGGCAACGGCATCGACAACCCCGACCTCATCTACGTGGGCCAGGTCATCGACCTGAGCGCCACGGCGCCGGCGCCGGCCCCCCGGTCGACGCAGTCGTCGTCCTCGTCGTCGTCCTCGTCGTCGCGGTCGCAGGCCCCGACGCAGTCCCGCAGCAACGCCGCTCCCGCCGCGTCGAGCAGCTCCGGCAGCGGCGTGTGGGACCAGATCGCCGAGTGCGAGTCCGGCGGCAACTGGTCGATCAGCACCGGCAACGGGTACTACGGCGGCCTGCAGTTCTCGCAGGGCAGCTGGAACGCCGCCGGTGGCTCGGGCAACCCGGCCAACGCGTCGCGCGAGGAGCAGATCCGCGTGGCCGAGAACCTGCAGAGCCAGCAGGGCTGGGGCGCCTGGCCGGCCTGCTCGAGCGAGCTGGGGCTGCGCTGATCACCCGCCGTCGCGGCTGACGATCACGCAGAGCCGGGAGAAGGGCCCTCCGGGGCCCTTCTCCCGCGCCCGGGTGCCGATCGCCCGTGGCGCTCAGCCCAGCGCCGCGAGCACGGGCCGGACCAGCGCCTCGGCGGTCGCCCGGGCGCCGGCCTCGTCGATGGGCGACGTGTCGAGGTCGGGCTCGACCCCGGCGTCGACGAGCGCGGTCGCCGTGCACACCCGCAACGTGGCCTCGCCGTCGCTCTCGTACTCCCACTCGGCGGACTCGCCGAGGTCGTCGACGGCCTCGGTCTCGCCGCCACCGCTGGGGATGGCCGGGCACGCCAGCGCGCCGCCCGGGAAGTCCTCGGGCCCGGCCACGTCGAGGTCGACCTCGAGGTCGTCGGCCTCCCAGCTGCACCTGTCGGGTCGCCAGGTCAGGTCGTTCTCGGAGATCGTCTGGTCCACGGGCTGCCCGGCCCCGAGCGCGACCCCGGCGGCCGCCTCGACGGCGGCCTCGTCGGCGACGTCGCACGGGTGCGCGCCGAGGGGACCGTCGGTGCCGTCGCCCGTCGGCGCCGACGGCGCCGGGTCGTCGGGGTCCGGGAGGACGCGGTCGTCGGCCGTCGTCGGTGTCGCGTCGTCGTCGGACGCGATGGTCGGCGGGTCGTCACCCTCCGATGCGCAGGCGGGGGCCAGCAGGGCGGCGACGGCCAGCACCAGCCCGCCGGTCGCCGCCCGAGTCCGGACGCCCCGCAGGCTCACAGCGTGCCGGCGGCGTGGCGCTGGAACAGCGTGATGCGGTCCTCGCCGACGCGGGCGCGCTTGTCGGGGTCGGTGACGCCCAGCCCGGCCTCGGGGGCCAGGCACAGCACCGCCAGCTTGCCCTCGGCCTCGTTGCGGTGGACCGTGCGGGCCGCCTCGCCGGTCTGCTCGAGCGGGTAGACCGCCGACATCACGGGCTGGATGGCGCCCCTGTCGATGAGGCGGTTCATCTCCCACGCCTCCTTGTAGTTGGCGAAGTGGCTCGAGACGATGCTCTTGAGCTTCATCCACAGGTGGCGGTTGTCGTACTCGATCATGAAGCCGCTGGTGGCGGCGCAGGTGACGATCGTCCCGCCCCGCTTGGCGATGAACACCGAGGCGCCCATGGTCTGGCGGCCGGGGTGCTCGAACACGATGTCGGGGTCGTCGCCGAGGAGCGAGCGCACCTTCTTGCCGAGCCGGCGCCACTCGGCCTCGTCCTGCGTGTGCTCGTCCTTCCAGAACCGGTAGCCCTCGGCCTTGCGGTCGATGACGTTCTCGCAGCCCATGGCGTTGAGCAGCCGGGCCCGGTCGTCGCTCGACACCACGCCGACGGGGGTGCCGCCGCCGTTGACGACGAGCTGGGTGGCGTAGGCGCCGATGCCGCCGGTGGCGCCCCAGATGAAGACGTTGTCGCCCTGCTTCATGCGGGCGGCGTGGCGGCCGACCAGCATGCGGTAGCTGGTCGACGCGCAGAGCCCGTTGACCGCGGACTCCTCCCACGTGAGGTGGGACGGCTTCGGCATGAGCTGGTTGGCCTTCACGATCGACAGGTCGGCCAGCCCGCCGAAGTTCGACTCGAAGCCCCAGATGCGCTGGTTGGCGGCGAGCATCGAGTCGTCGTGGGCCGACGGGTCCTGGTCGTCGACGTAGTTGCAGTGCACGACCACCCGGTCGCCCGGCTTCCAGTTGCGCACGGCCGAACCGACCTGCAGCACGACGCCCGACGCGTCGGAGCCGACCACGTGGAAGTCCTGCTTGTGGCGGGCCGCCCAGGTGGACTCGCGGGCCAGCCGGTCGAGGAACCCGAACGTCGACAGCGGCTCGAAGATCGACGTCCACACGGTGTTGAAGTTGATCGAGCTGGCCATGACCGCGAGGTACACCTCGTCGGGGGCGAGCTCGGGCGTGGGGACGTCGCCGATGTGCAGCGACTTGCGGGGGTCCTTGTCCTCCGACGGGACGCCCTCCCACATGTCCTGCTCGGCGCGCAGCACGTGCGCCGCCCGGTAGCTCTCGGGGATGGGCAGCGCGGCGATCTCGTCGCCCGAAGCGCCCCCCTGGATGGCCTCGAGGATCTCCTGCATGGCGGGGAAACGTACTCGGCGGTAACCGGGACACTCCACCGGGGGTCGCGACGACCGCGGCACGCGGTCGGGTGCCGGGCGTCGATCTGTGGGCGCTGACCCCGGGTCGATAGTCTCGGTGGCGTCCGAGACGTCCACTTCCATGGGGGATGGCCACGATGGCTGGATCCGTGATCGTTGCGGGTGCCCGCACTCCGATCGGCAAGCTCTCCGGTGCGCTCGGCGGCTTCGCCGCCACCGACCTCGGAGGCTTCGCCATCAAGGCCGCCCTCGACCGCGCCGGGGTCGCCCCCGACCAGGTCGACTACGTGTTCATGGGGCAGGTGCTGCAGGCCGGCGCCGGGCAGATCACCGCCCGCCAGGCCGCCGCCAACGCCGGCATCCCCATGACCGTGCCCGCCACCACCGTCAACAAGGTGTGCCTGTCGGGCCTCAACGCCATCTTCCTGGCCGACCTCCTCATCCAGGCGGGCGCGGCCGAGGTGGTCGTCGCCGGCGGCATGGAGTCGATGACCAAGGCGCCGTACCTGCTGCCCGGCGCCCGCGAGGGCTACCGGCTCGGCGACAAGTCGGTCGTCGACTCGATGATGTACGACGGCCTGTTCTGCGCGTTCGACCAGGTGGCGATGGGCGCGGGCACCGAGCGGTACGCGGCGTCGGCCGGCCTCGACCGAGCCCCGCAGGACGACCTCGCCGCCAAGTCGCACGAACGGGCCGCGGCCGCCATCAAGGAGGGCCGCTTCGCCGACGAGATCGTCCCGGTCGAGGTGCCCCAGCGCAAGGGCGACCCCGTCGTGGTCGACACCGACGAGGGCGTCCGCCCCGGCACGACGGTCGAGTCGCTCGGCAGCCTCCGCCCGGCGTTCGACAAGGCCGGCAACATCACCGCCGGCAACGCCTCGCAGATCTCCGACGGCGCCGCCGCGGTGATCGTGGCGTCGAAGGCCGCGGCCGAGCGCCTGGGCCTCGGCACGCTCGGCGAGATCGTCGGCTACGGCCAGGTGGCCGGCCCCGACCCGTCGCTGCTCACCCAGCCGTCGCGGGCCATCAACGCCGCGCTCGAGTCGTCGGGCCGGGCGGTCGGCGACGTCGACCTGTTCGAGCTCAACGAGGCCTTCGCCGCCGTCGGCGTCGCCTCGATGCAGGACCTCGGCATCTCCGACGACATCGTCAACGTCAACGGCGGCGCCATCGCCCTCGGCCACCCCGTCGGCATGTCGGGCACGCGCGTCGCCCTGACGATGCTGCACGAGCTGAAGCGGCGGGGCGGAGGCCTCGGCGCCGCGGCGCTGTGCGGTGGTGGCGGCCAGGGCGACGCCATCCTCCTGTCCGTCTCGAACAACTAACGTTCCCCGACGGGGGCGCGGCCGGTCCGCGCCCCCGTCTGCCGTCCCGCCGGGCGCCCAGCCTGCGCCGGCACATGGCACTGGGGGCCGACCTGCGCATGGACGAAGCCACGACGAACGTGATCGAGCGGCCGCCGGCCGACGCCGGGCAGGTCGATGCGGCGGTCCTCGAACGGGCCGCGCCGTCGTGGAAGCTGTCCTACAACCCGGCGTTGGACGGCATCCGCGGCGTCGCCGTGGCCGTGGTGCTGCTGTTCCACGGCGGCTTCCCGTGGGCGCGCGGCGGCTACCTCGGAGTCTCGACCTTCTTCACGCTGTCGGGCTTCCTCATCACCTCGCTGCTGCTCGGCGAGCGGGGCGCCCGCGACAGCATCGACCTCGGTGCGTTCTGGGCCCGCCGCATGCGCCGGCTGCTGCCCGCGTCGGCGGTCACGCTCGTGGCGGTGGCGATCGGCTCGCGCCTCTGGGCCGAGCTGCAGACCCCGGGCCTCGACGGCGACATCGTGGCCTCGGCCCTCCAGGTCGCCAACTGGCGGTTCCTGTTCGACGACCAGTCCTACGCCGACCTCTTCGCCACGCCGTCGCCGGTCCTGCACTTCTGGTCGCTGGCGATCGAAGAGCAGTTCTACTGGGTGTTCCCGCTGCTCACCGCGGCGGTGTTCGTGGTGGCCAAGGGGTCGGTCAAGGTCTACGGCGCCGTGCTCGTCGGCCTGTTGGGCGTCTCCGCGCTGGCGACCGCCATGCTCGGCTACAGCGAGAGCACCACCGTCTACTACGCCACCTACACGCGCATGGGCGAGATCCTGGTCGGATCGCTGCTGGCGGTGGCCCTGTCGCTCGGGCTCACCCGCCACGGGGTGGTCGAGCGCCTCGCCGTGCTCGGCGGTGCCGTCGCCCTCGTCGCCATGGCGTGGTGCTGGTGGAACCTCGAGCAGGAGACGCCGTTCATCTCGCGCGGCGGCCTGCTCGTCTACTCGCTGCTGTCGGCCGCCCTCGTCCTGTCGGCCTGCGTCGCCGGCCCGATGCGCCGCCTGCTCGGCGTCGAGCCGCTGCGCCTGCTCGGCCTCGTCTCCTACGGCGTGTACCTCGTGCACTGGCCGATCTTCCTGGTGCTCGACGGCGAGCGCACCGGGCTGGGCCGGCTCCCGCTGTTCGTCCTGCGCGTCGCGGTCACGTTGGCCGTCGCCGTCGCCTCGTACTTCCTGCTCGAGAAGCCGATCCGCAAGGGCTGGTCGCTGCCGCGGGTGCCGATGCCCGCCATCGCGGGGGTGGCGGTGGTGGCGGTGGTGCTCGTCGGCGCCACGGTCCCCGCCGAGCCCGGCAGCGACGCCGACCCCCGCATCCAGGCGCTGTGGGAGGGATCGGCCCGGTTCCAGGACCCGACCCTCGTCCCGTCCGACGCCCTCGTCGGCATCGCCTTCGGCGACTCGACCATGCTCGAGACGGGCCGCGGGCTGAGCGCGTGGGGCAACGAGACCGAAGACATCGTGCTGCCGTACGCCCAGGTCACCAACGCGCTGGGCTGCTCGGTGTCGCGCGGTGGAGAGCGCCGGTCGCGCGGCGACGTCGCCGGGTCGCCCCCCGGCTGCGACAGCTGGGCCGAGACCATCCCGCCCGAGGCGCAGCGGCTGCGGGCCACCTACGGCCACCTCGAGTTCGCCGTCGTGCAGACCGGTCCATGGGAGGTCACCGACCGCCAGATCCCCGGTGACGACCGGTTCCGGGCCCCCGGCGACCCCGTCTACGACCAGTTCCTCTACGACGAGTTCGCGGCGGCCACCGACCTGTTCATGCAGCAGGGCCTGGTCGTCGTGTGGCTGCTGTCGCCGCACATCGACGTGGGTCGCAACGAGGAGCCCCCGCCCGAGCACCCGTACCCCGAGTCCGACGACGCCCGCATGGACCGCCTCAACGAGATCATCCAGCGGGTCGCCGACGAGCGCCAGGGCGCCGTCACCGTCGACCTGCCCGGGTACCTGCGGGGCCAGGACGGTGGCGAGATGGACGACGGCCTGCGGCCCGACGGCGTGCACTTCACGCTCGACACGGCCTACGAGGTGTCGCGCGACTTCCTCGGGGCCGCCATCCGCGCCGCGGTCGAGTCCGAGCCCAACCCGCTCGCCCCGCCGCCGCAGCCGCCCGACCCCAGCGTGCCTCCCGCGTCGATCCCCGACTTCTGACCGGGGCCTCGCGCGGCGCCGCGCGCCTCGCGATCCGTGCCGGGTGAGGGCGGGGATCGGACCGGTCGGCGCCGGGGAGACCAGCCGCCGGTGGGGTGGCTGGGCCGGGGGGTCAGCCGCCGGTGACCGTGGTGGCCGACGTCGACGTGCCCAGCGTGTCGCCGTCGTTGCACCGGGTCTCGAGCGTGGTCGAGATCGTGCCGGTGCCCGCGAACGACGAGATGCGCCAGCGGCCGTTGTCGTCGATCACACCACCCACCGTCGCGGTGGCCTGCACGGTGGTCGAGCCGATGCCGGGCACCACCACCGACGTGTACGACTCGTCGTAGCAGTCGATCTGCTGGGCGAACGACAGCGTCACCGTGCCGTCGGCGACCCGGGCGCTGCCGCTGGCGCCCTCGGCGGCGGTGACGGCCACGTCGCACGCCACGGGTGGGCAGGCGCTGCCCGCCGCACCGAGGGTGAGGCTGTAGGTCTCGCCGGCCGAGTAGACGAGCGCCGACGGCAGGGTGTCGCCCTGGGGGTCGCCCACGACGTCGATGCGGAACGGGTAGGAGCCGTCCAGCACCGCCGAGGCCCGCACGCCGAGCTCGTCGCCGGGCTCGGGCTCGGCGAGCCCGGCGCTGCCGTCGGCGTCGAGGTTCTGCTGGGCCCACGGCGTGACCTGGGTGCCGTCGCCGAGGGCGAGCGACGTGTCGGCCCGGACGGTGACCACCTCGCCGGCCACGGGTTGTGCCCGGCTGCCGGAGTCGCTGTCGATGGTCGCACCCCCCGCCGGGGCCTCGATGCTGCACTCGCCCGCGCACTCGACGGCCACCGGGTTGGCGCCCGTGGTGACCGCGCCGCCGGTCACGCGGACGGTCACGCCGGCGCCGTCGGCCGGGTTGATCCACGCCCGTCCGGTCGCGACCTCGATCGCCGGGGCGCTGTCGCCGTCGGACGCCCCGGTCTGCGGGTCGGCGCTGTCGTCGAGGAACGCCAGCCGGGCGCCGCTGTCGAACCTCACCACGCCCCGATCGCCGAGGTCGATCGCGACCGCGCCGTCGGTCGGCGCCTGCACCACCGACCCCGCCTCGACGGCGTCGCCGACCGCCAGCTCGCGCTGCTCGTCGCCGACCTGGACGGTGGTGCCGGCGCTCACGTCGGTGACCTCGCCGAAGGTGTAGACCGTCGCTGCCTTGTCGCCCTGGAGCGTCAGGAGCGCGGCGGCGGCCACCATCACGAAGACGATGGCCAGGCCGAGGAACAGCAGCTGGCCGGCGCGGTGCGACGGTGGTGGGAGCGGTTGGTCGGTGAGCCCGACCATCGGGTCGCGCTCGAGCTCCGCCGGCGCGGGGACGGCGCCGGGCCCGGGGCGGGACCGGAAGTACTGCGGCGCCCCGGTGCGGGGCGAGTAGGCCGGTGACGACGGCGGGACGTACCCGGGCGGCCATCCACCCGGGGGTTCCTGCGGCTGCTCCCCGGAGTCGCGGCCGGCGTCGTCGTGGCGGCCCCCGGCGGCCGGGTCGTCGACGGGAGCGGTGCCCGGCTCGGCCTCGCCCACGGTGGCGGAGGCGGCGGCCGGGTCGGGATCGGGTTCGGGCGACCACCAGGTCTCGGACGGGCGGAGCTGTCCGGGGGGCACGTCCTCGCCCGGGGTGGCGCCGGAGTCGGCGGGGTCGCCCCACTCGTCGAGCCAGCGCTTGGTCTCGAGCCAGGACTCGTCGGGCTCGCCGGGGGCGTCGGGGGAACCGGCGTCGTCACCCGGCACGCGCGACAGGTCGCGGGCGTCGTCGTGCTGTCTCGACATGTGCGTTCCCCCTCCCTGGCGGTGGTCGTGAGCGTGTGCTCAACCCAATGAGACGAGCAGCCCCTCGCAGGTGCGTATCACCACCCGGGAGGCGTCGGCCACCTCGCGAGACGACATCGGGCTCTCGGCGCGTCGCTGCCACCTGCCGATGGCGTTGCCGAGGGCCCGGCGCACCTCCGAGGTGTCGGCCTCGGCGGTGAGGCCCAGCCGGGTGTGGATGGCGGTGCCCTCGTTGCCGAGGAGGCGCTCCATCTCGGTGGCCTCGGCGGGCTTCACCTTGACGCCGCCGGCCCGGAGCGCGTTGAGCAGGCGGATCTCGGCGAACTCGTGGGCGGCCGAGGTGATGCGCTCGAGCTCGGAGGCGAGCACGTCGCGGTCGGGCACCGGGTGCTCGTGGAGGACCGACTCGAGGGCCAGCAGCGCCGAGCGGGCCTTGAGGACGTCGCGCCGCTGGGCGAACTGGCTGAGCAGCACCTCGCGCAGCTCGACGAGCCCGCTGCGCCGCACCAGCTCGGTCGACAGTGCGGTGGCCGTGGCGGCCGCGCCCTGGCGGATCAGCGCCACCGCGAGCCGGACGCCGAACAACCCGAACCGGTCGAGCAGGTGCTCGCGCTCCATCGACGTGAGGGGGATCGACGTCTCGGCCTGCACGAAGCGGTCGGCCGACAGGAACAGCGCCTCGGCGTCGTCGCGGGGCGCCGACGCGATGGAGTCGAGCGCCTTGTACTCGGCCTCGCGCAGGGTGGCGCCCGACTGGGCGAGGAGGCCCGCCACCGGCACGACCGTCTGGGCCAGCTTCCGCACCTTGGGGTCGAGGCGGTAGCGGCCGGCGATGCGCTGCGCGGACGCCATCGAGTCGATGCGCCCGACGCCCACCTCGTCGGCGCGGGACAGCACCGCCACCGCGTTGACCGGGGTGGCCTGCGAGAACTCCTCGTCGTGGAACGCCTCGAGGAAGTTGATGTCGGAGGCGTGCAGGTGGCGCATGAGGTAGAGCACGGCGTCGGCGGGCGTGACCTGGTCTTCGCCCGGGGTGAGGAAGGCGGTCGTGCGCGCCGACACGTCGGTCGACAGCGAGGCGATGCCCGGCGTGTCGATGAGGGTCATCTGGCGCAGCGACGACGACGGCCACTCGATGACGAGCCGGGTCACGTCGTCGGCGTCGGTGCCGCCGAGGTCGATGGTGATGGCGCCGCCGTCGCGGGTGAACGGCACCTGGTGCGGCTCGCCGGACTTGGGCTCGAGCGTGGCCCGGTAGGTGATGCCGTCGCGGTACCAGGTGACGATGCGGGTGCACTCGCCGGCGTCGGTGGGGGCCAGCTCCTCGCCCACGAGGGCGTTGAGCAGCGTCGACTTGCCGGCCTTGACCTTGCCGGCGATGGCGACGCGCAGCGGCTCGTCGAGGCGGTCGAGCACGGCCTGGAGGCGGGACGAGGCCGCCGGCACGGCCGCGTAGCTCCGCGTCGCCCCCTCGAGGAGGCGGCGGACGCTGTCGAGCAGCGACGACGAGCTGGGCACGGTCACCTCGCCGCTCCCTTCTTGGTCGGCTTCAGGTCGGGCGCGAGCGCGTAGGCCTTGTCGCGGAGGACGCCGATGCGCTTCAGCTCGGCCTCGACGTCGCGCAGGCGCTTCTGGCGGGTGGCGGTGTCGGACTTGACGGCCTGCTGGGCCGCGGCGAGCGCCCCGGTCGTCGACCGGTGCAGCTCCTCGGCCCGGGCGGCGAAGAAGTCGCGCATGCGGCGCTGGACCCGGCGCAGGGTGTCGCGCGAGTCCTTGCCCACCACGAAGCTGACCTCGTCGGTGTACTTGCGGTGCGCCTGGCGGGCCTGGTTGCGGCGCATGGAGAGCTGGCGCTCCTTCTCGCCCCGGAGCGCCGACCGTCCCATGAACAACCCGATGATGATGGTGGCCGGGTTGGCCATGGCGAGGCCGGCCATGCGGCCGAGCATGCCGAACATGAGCAGTCCGCCGTAGCTGCCCCGCAGGGCGGCCATGCCCTGCGTGCCGACGCCCATCTTGCGCATGTCGACGTCGGTGTTGGCGTCGACGGTCACCAGCACCTCGGTGGGGTTGGCCACGTCGAGGTCGACGACGATGTCGTTGCCGTCCTCGCCGAAGTGCTCGGCCACGCGGGCCGTGAGCTCCTGCGCTCGAGAGTGCAGGAACGTGTAGTTGTGCACGACGTCCTCGGCGACGCGGCGGTAGAGCCACGCCTGGAACTCGTCCCAGGTCTCGGCGGGGTCGCTGGCCTCGAGCGCCTCGTCGGCCTGGCGGGTGACCTGGCGCAGGCGGCCTCGCAGGTCGTGGTCGACGTCGGCCTGGAGGTCGACGACCCCGTCGCTGAGCGTCTGCTGCCACTTCGACACGCCGCTCTTGAGGCGCTCGGCCTTGGCCTTGGCCTCGGTGAGGTTGTCGACCACCTGCTGGGCGCGGTCAGGGTCGTCGAGGGCCTGGCGCTCGCTCTGGAACTGCGATTCGAGCATGGCGGCCACGGCCACCACGTCGTTGGCGGCGGCCCGCACGCTGAGGCGCTCGGCGTTGGCGGCGATGGTGTTCTGCAGGTAGTTGGCGAGCTGGGGGAAGCCCGACTCGCGGTTGAGGTCGCGGTCGTTGGATCGCAGCGCGTGGATGCGCAGCGACGACGACACGCACAGGATCTCGCTGTTCACGCCCTGGCGCTTCAGGTGCCCGACGTTGAGGTCGCGGATCTTGCGCCAGGCCGGGTAGAAGTCGATCTTCGTCAGGACGCACACGACGTTGGGGCACATGCGCCGGGCGGTCTGGAGGAACTCGAGCTCGGGCCCGGTGAACTCCTGGCTGGCGTCGGACACGAACACCACCGCGTCGGCCATCGGCAGCGCGCCGATGGTGGCGGCGCTGTGGGCCGAGCCCAGCCCGCCGACGCCGGGGGTGTCGACGATCACCAGACCGTCGCTGAGCAGCTTGCGGGGCAGCGACACCTCGACCGAGCTGACCTGGCGGTCGCCCGCCGGATCGGAGGCCTCGGTGACGTACCCGGCCACCTGGTCGACGGCGATGTCCTCGCGGACCGGCTCGCGGTCGGGGTCGGACGGGTCGCCGCCGGGGTCGAACAGCACGGCCGCCGCCGGCGGGTCGCCGAAGCGGATGGCGGTGGGCACCGACGTGGCGATGTCGTCGTCGACCGGGCAGACCGGGGCGTTGAGCAGGGCGTTGACCAGCGAGGACTTGCCCTGCTTGAACTCGCCGATGACGAAGACGTGGAACGCGGGGTCGGACAGCCGCTTGCGGGTGGTCGCCAGGCGCGCGGTCAGGTCGGGGCGCGCGTAGGCGGTCGTCGCCTGCCGCCCCAGATCGACGACGCCGAGGGCGTTCTGGACAGCCGGCGACCGGGCGCCGGCGTTCGGGTCTCCCGCCATTGAGATGTGCTCCTTGGGTGACGCGTCACGCTAACGCACACGGCCTGCGCCTCGGCACCGCGTGACGCCACTCCTGCCCCCACCGCCACCGGCGGGACCTGCGGATCGTCCGTCGGTCCCGCCGGAGGTGGGCGTGCCGGATCGGCCACCCGGTCAGAGGATGTCGATGCCGTCGTTGTCGTGGACGTCGACCGTGGTGTCGCCGCCCGAGTTGTCCTCGAAGCTGTTGTCGACCGAGTTGTCGGACGAGTCGTTGAACGAGTCGGTCACCTCGTAGTCGACGCTGTTGTCGACCGAGTTGTCGACGGCCGTGCTGTCGAACGAGTCGACGACGTCGTAGCTGTCGTTGATCGAGTTGTCGGTGGCGCCGGTCTGCGTGCCGTCGTCGGCCAGCTGCACGGTGCCGCTGTTGTCCTCGATCGTGACGTCCTGCGTGTCGGCCGTCGCCTCGGAGCCGTCGCCGAACGCCACCGCGCTGCCGTCGTCGGCGTCGATGTCGACGTCGTTCGACTGCACGGTGCCGTCGCCCACCACCGACTCGTCGAGGGTCGAGTCGTCGATCTGGGTCAGGTCGCCGTCGCCCTGGTTGAGGGTGATGTCGCCGTTGCCGCCGTCGACCAGCGTGCCGTCGCCCAGGAGGGCGTTGTCGGCCTCGACGTTGGTGGCGTCGCCCTCGCCGAAGCTGGCGGCGCCGACGGTCGAGTCGGAGATGACCTGGTTGCCGTCGCCGACCACCGAATCGCTGATGTCGTCGGCCAGGACCGAGCCCTCGACGTCGCCGGTGACGACGTTGGAGCCCTCGATGTCCCCGCCGGCCTGCACGGCCCCGTCGCCGGTGTTGACCTGGGCGTGGTCGCCCGCGGCCACCGCACCGTCGCCGGACACGACGTCGTTGTCGAAGTCCTGGTTGACGTCGCCGAAGGCGGTGATGTCCTGGTTGACCGAGTTGTCGACCGTCGTGTCGCGGTCGTCGATGTTGGTGACGTCGTTGTCCTGGAACGTCTGGTTGGTCGTGTTCGTGACGGTCGTGAAGTAGTTGAGCTGCTGCACGACCTGCTCGATCGGGTCGGCGCCGGGGTCGACCGGCGGCGGGCCGGAGGGACCGCTCGAGGGGTCGATGTCGAACCGGTCGGGCCGGGCCCCGGCCGAGGCGGCGGCGGTGGCCGTGCCGGCGCCCGTCAGGCCGTAGGCCGTGCGGAGCACCTCGGCCTGCTCGGCCGGGAGCGCGGCGCAGACGTCGGGCATGGCGGCGAGGACCTGCTCGGCGGTGAGGCCCTCGAGGCCGTTGGCCTCGAGGAAGTCGGTGGGGCTCTCGGCCAGCTCGGCCTGGCTCTCCTCGCTGCGGAAGAGGTCGAGAAGGGTGTCGATGACGCTCATTGGAAGGTCTCCCTGGTGGTGCTGTCCGTGCCTCGCCCGCTCGGGAGGCCGTGTTCCCGCAACCTACGACGGCACGGACCGTCGCACATGGGGGATCACCCCCTGTCAGCGGGGGTTTCGCGGGGTCTCCGGCCGGTTCGGACCGGGGTGGGCAGGAGGGGCCACGCGCCGTGGCCCCGGCGGGTGCCGGGGCCACGTGTGGTGATGGTGTCGGTGCCGGCCGGGCCGGCGCCGGGGTCAGAGGATGTCGATGCCGTCGTTGTCGTGGACGTCGACCGTCGTCTCGCCGCCCGAGTTGTCCTCGAAGCTGTTGTCGACCGAGTTGTCGGACGAGTCGTTGAACGAGTCGGTCACCTCGTAGTCGAGGCTGTTGTCGACCGAGTTGTCGACGTCGTAGGTGTTGAACGAGCCCTCGGTGTCGAAGCTGTCGTTGATCGAGTTGTCGGTGGTGGCCGTCTGCGTGGCGTCGTCGGCGACCTGCACGGTGCCGTAGTTGCCGTCGATGTCGACGTCCTGCGTCTCGGCCGTGGCCTCGGAGCCGTCGCCGAAGGCGACCGAGCTGCCGTCGTCGGCGTCGATGTCGATGTCGTTCGACTGCACGGTGCCGTCGCCGACAACCGACTCGCTGAGGGTCGAGTCCTCGATCTGCGTCAGGTCGCCGTCGCCCTGGTTGAGGGTGATGTCGCCGTTGCCGCCGTCGACCAGCGTGCCGTCGCCCAGGACCGCGTTCTCGGCCTCGACGTTGGTGGCGTCGCCCTCGCCGAAGCTGGCGGCGCCGACGGTCGAGTCGTCGATGACCTGGTTGCCGTCGCCCACGACCGAGTCGCTGATGTCGTCGGCCAGGACCGAGTCGCTCACGTCGCCGGTGACGACGTTGGAGTCCTCGATGTCGTCGCCGGCCTGCACGGCCCCGTCGCCGGTGTTGACCTGAGCGTTGTCGCCCGCGGCCACCGCACCGTCGCCGGACACGACGTCGTTGTCGAAGTCCTGGTTGACGTCGCCGAAGGCGGTGATGTTCTGGTTCACCGAGGCGTCGACCGTCGTGTCGGAGTCGTCGATGTTGGTGACGTCGTTGTCCTCGAACGTCTGGTTCGTGTTGTTGATGACGTTGGTGTAGTGGTTGATCGACTCGATGGCGCCGCTCAGGCCGCCGCCGGCGCCGCCGGCCTCGTAGTCGCCACCGGCGTGCGCCGGGGGCGGCGGCAGGACCACGTTGCCGCTGCCGGCGAACGAGGCGAACCCGCCCTGCGCGGCACCGCCGGCGTTGCCGGAGGCCGCCTCGAGGACCCGCGGCATCTCGGCCTGGATGTCCTGGCTCGTCACGTTGCCGAGCCCCTGCTGGTTGAGGAAGCCCTCGGAGTCCTGCTCGAACTCCGCACGCTTGTCGTCGTCGGTGAAGATGCCGAACAGGGTGTCGAAGAGGGACATTGGTTCGCTCCTGGTGTTCAGGCCACCCGCCTCTCGAGCGACCGTGTGTGAAACGCAAGCTAAAGGCGGGTCGTCTGCCGGCCATCGGGGGAACCCCCGTGCCCGGCGGGACGCCCCCTAGGGGTCTCGCCGGTCCCCGCCCGCACGGCCCGCGAGGCTCGGCGAGGGCCGAGGTCCGGGGGCGGTGCGGGCGACACCGTAGCCGCAGTCCGCAGCCGGTGCGGGTGGTTCGGGCGCGGTTCTCCCGGCTGTCGCGCCGCGGCCATCGGAGCAGCACGGGCGACCTCCCCGGCGGGTGGCGGCAGGGGAGCGGTGGTGGTCAGCCGGGCCGGCGACCGACGGCGACGAACGCCGGGGCGAACAGCCACGGACGCTCGGCCGCGGCGTCGGAGGCGGTGAAGTCGGCGTCCCACCGCGCGATGTCGGCGGCATCGGCCAGGCCCGCCTCGACCAGTGCGTCACGCGCCGCCCACGACGGCGGGCGCACGGTCGGTGGCAGGTGGATCACCGGCGCCGAGCACCGATAGGTCTCGACGGCCAGCCCCGCCTCCTCGAGGTACGAGCCGAGCCGCAGGCCCACCATGAGGTCGGTGCCCCGCCGGACCAGCAGCTCGCGGTAGCGGTCGTCGAGGTCGGGGGCGGGGTGCTCTGGCACGATGCGCAGGCCGGTCAGGTCGACGTCGACGAGGTAGACGGCGCCACCGGGGCGGACGAGGCCCACGAGGTGGTCGACGATCGCCCCCTCGCCGCCGCCGTTGTGGGCGAGGACGTGACGGCACATCGCGACGTCGAACGCTCCGGCGGGCAGCCCCGTGTCGTCGGCGCGGCCGACCTGGGCGGTCGCCTGGGGAGCGTCGGCGACCGCGGCCTCGGCGTGGCCCACCGCCTCGGGGTCGGCATCGACGCCCGCGACCCGCCCCTCGGGCCCGACCCGCGCCGCGAGCAGGGCGAGCACCGCACCCGGTCCGCACCCGACATCGGCCACGTGCGCCCCCGGCCCGATCCCGGCGGACTGCCAGGCATCGGCCTCGGACGCCTCCGCCATCTCCGCCATCATGCGGTAGCGCCCCAGCTCCTCGTCGCTGAGCCGCAGCACGTAGTCGGCCATGCCGCCCTCCCGGGGAGTCGTCCTGTCGCCGCCGCGACGGTACCGCCGGAGGGCGAGCCGGGAGTCAGCCTGCGCCCGCGCCCCCCGCCGCCCGCCGCCCGCCGCCGGGTCTGCCGCCCGCCGCCCCGCGCCACCCGCCCCCCGCCGCCCGGCCGCCCCGCCAGCCGGGTTGCGCGCGTCCTACATCCGAACCTCGGTGCGAAGTCCTCGTTCTCCGTGACGTTGTGGTTGGCCGGCAACCATTTCGTCACGGAGATGCGTCGAGACGGAGC
>Ga0111538_10004187_pt1 | contig 20087 bp, 16 predicted proteins | sample SoiMethybrSBSTD1_FD_79669 | JGI IMG/M metagenome (GOLD analysis project Ga0111538, IMG submission 79669) | Bulk soil microbial communities from a Populus tree surrounding site in Tennessee, USA - Soil MetaG P. TD hybrid SBSTD1 (version 2)... | ecosystem: Environmental > Terrestrial > Soil >... | reverse complement strand
CGCCGCCAGCGCGTCCTTGTAGTTGACGCTCGAGTAGGCGGCCTTGATGACGACCTCACCCGGTGTCAACTCGTCGAGCGTCGTCTCGACGACGCGGCCGGCGATGCGTCCTGCATCGTTGAAGATTCGAAAGGCGCGGAACGGAGAACTGCTGTTCACGCTTCCACGTTCTCCCTTCTCGGTTCGTGTTCAGGTTCGGTTCTGGGTGCGGCGTTCATGTTCGGGTGTTCGGTTCAGGTGCGAAGTTCGGGGTGCGACGTTCGGGGTGCGACGTTCGGGGTTCGGTGTTCGCGGTTCGGCGTCCAGGGTCGGGAGCGTTCGGCATTCGGGGTTCGTACCAACGTCCGATCATACGAGTGAATGCGCCAGTTGCGGTACCGAACCGAGAACCGGAACATCGAACCTGAACCGAACCCCGAACCCCGAACACGAACAGAGAACCGAGCACCCGGAAGCGTGAACAGCCGTTTTAGCCGTTTTTCCCTACCGCTTCCTGATGTATTGCCGATCGATCCGGAAGGCCACTGCACTCAGTCCGATCATCAGCAAACCGAACAGCACGAGCGCGAGCGGCCAGCCGAGCGAGTCGGCGAAGTGCTCGCTGGTGAACCAGCCGGTGTATCCGAGAATCCCGGCGGTGGCAACGAGAAGCAGCGTGCGGCTTGGGATGACGGCGCTGAGATAAACGAGCCCGCTCGCCGAGAGAATGAAGAGGATCTCGAGCGGCGTCTCGCCGACGAGATCGAACAGGCCATACAGGAACCCGATTGCCCCGAAGAAGTACCACGGAGGCGTGATCGACCGATGCGACGTGCGATCGACGCCGATCGCACCGAGCAACAGACTGCCGCCCAGCACGACCGCGGCACTGCCATCATCCATGTCGAGAAGATCGAACGTCGTCAACCAGAAGAGCGCGCCGAAGAACACGGCGATGAGGAGAAGCATCGAGTGGCGCAGGACGGCGAAGATGACGGCGAATTGCACGCCGACGACGCCGGCCGTGATGAGCGCGGCCCAGCGCGGGTCGCCGCCCGAGCCGAACTCGTTGAACATCACCAGCAGCCCGGTCGGTTCGAGGGCAGCGGCAATGAGGAACAGCGGCGGCACTGCCTTTTCGAAACGCGCGTCGCGCGTCGACAGCACCGCGAGCGCGCAGGCCGCGATTCCCGACCCGAGCGTGATGACGACGCGGGCCGCACTGTTCATCGAGTCCCACTGCAGCGCGATGAAGGCAGCGATGCCCGCGAAAACGAACGTCCCGCCGAGATAGCCGAGGACACGGACGAGCACGGCGCGGCCGCGACCTTCGACCGGCGGCTTCGTCTCCCCCGCGAGCGCGGCGCCGATCTCTGCCGTCGTCAGTCCATGTTCACGCGCAAGCGAGACGATCCGGGTCAGCGCGCGGGCTCGATCGTCCATCGACTGTGCTCCGGACACGTCCACGTCAGCGCCCGCCGCCGTCCTGCATCCAGCCGATCGGGAAGATCACGCTGTACGAATCGCTAAACGGCGACGGGAGATCCAGTTCCACGGTCCGTCCCTCCTTGCCGACGGCGATCCCATGACGGTATCGGCGATTCATGCCGAACAGCTCGCCGACAATACCGCCTCCGCCGCCGGCGTTGAGGCTCGTCACCTTGTAACCGTCGGGGGCTACATCGCCGGGAACCACACGGCGGTCCGACAGCGCCTCGACGGCCACTGTCCGCGTCTCATCCGGTGGAAGCGTGCGCGGGAGATCGAGCGGAATCTCGCGGACGCGCATCGTGGCGTGGTCGAGCAACAGCAAAGCCCAGCGCTGCGCGTAAGGAATCCCGAGGTTCGGGTTTTCAGGACGCGCCAGCGGCCTCACCACCGCCTGGACCCTTCCGTCAGTCACCGAGAATTCGACGCTGACGTCGGGTGGCGGCGTCGCGTAAGGTCGCTCGGCGCGCAACAGCAGGTCGTGCTGCGGCGGAGGCACCGTCCACCGCGGGATCGCCGTTGCCAGCATGAACAGGAGAGCGACGGCGGCAGGCAGGACGAACGCCGCCACGAGAACGAGGTTGTCGCGGAAGAACCGTTTCGCCTCAGTCATGTCCGCCCATCCGTTTCACCGGGTGAATGCTACCGCCGACGCGCGCTATCATCCAGCGCGCTGCAGGTTACGCAGACAAACCCAGGTAACCCAGGGCCCCGGAGATCACCATGATTACCGTGCCATCGGCCGTGCGGACGATGATCGAGGATGCGCGTCGCGACCCGGAGACGTTCTGGGCCGATGCCGCCCGCAAGCTGCCGTGGCTACGCTCATGGGATCGCGTATTCGAGCGAGGTAGCGCTTCCCCTGTCCCCGAGTTCCAGCCGGCCTACCGCTGGTTCGTCGGCGGACAGACGAATCTCGCCTACAACGCCCTCGACCAGCAGGTTGCGCACGGACGCGGCGACCACACCGCCCTCATCTATCTGAACGAGCGCGATGAGCGTCGACTGCTGACGTATTCCAGCCTGTTGCAGGAAGTCGAACGCGTCGCCGCCGCCCTGCGCGCGCTCGGCATTCAGAAGGGCGATCGCATCACCATCTACATGCCGACCTGCCCCGAGGCGATCATGCTGATGCTGGCGATCGTGCGCATCGGTGCGATTCACTCGGTAGTGTTCGCCGGTTTTGGCGCCCGTGCGCTGAGCGATCGCATCATCGCCAGCGGCTCACGTCTGCTCGTCACCGCCGACGTCACTTATCGCAAAGGCAAGACCATCCCGTTGAGGCCGATCGTCGATGAAGCGCTGCAGATCGCGCCGCATGCGGTCGAGCGCCTGGTGGTGCTGGAACGCGAAGGTCCGGCTAACCGCCTTCGACAAGGCTACGGCAGTCAAGAAGCCGGACATCACATCGATTGGGACGCATTCGTGCGCGGGGGCGAAGGCCATTCGGGCGCGCACGTCGCGATGGAGTCGAACGAGCCCGCATACATCCTCGCCACGTCGGGCACCACGGCCAAACCGAAGCTTGCCGTACACACCCACGGCGGTTATCAGGTCCACATCGTCAGCATGGGCCGATGGTGCTTCGGCCTGAAACCCGCCGACGTCTGGTGGGCGACCTCTGACATCGGCTGGATCGTCGGCCACAGCTACATGGTCTATGCGCCGCTTCTCGCCGGCTGCACCACCGTCGCATTCGAAGGCGCACTCGATCATCCAGGTCCGGACGCGCACTGGCGGACAGCCGTCGAGGAATACGGCGTGACCGGCATTTTCACGTCACCAACGGCCGTGCGCATGCTGATGCGCTATGGCGAAGACACGCTCGGCGACGTCAACCACACCCGCCTCGAGCGCATCGTCTGCGCGGGCGAGGTGCTGAACCCGCAGGCATGGGACTGGCTGCAGAATCGCGTGCTGCGTGGCCGCGTGCCGGTGCTCGATCACATGTGGCAGACCGAAACCGGCGGACCCGCGTTCGGCAATCCGTTCGGGATCGAGATGATGCCGATCAAGCCCGGCTCGGCGACCATCCCGCTGCCTGGCATCGAAGCGCGAGTCGTCGCCATGACCGGCGAAGCGGTAGCCGCGAATGAGAAAGGGATCATGGTGCTCACGCGTCCGTTCCCCGGCATGACGCCGGCGCTCTGGGGTGAGCCGGATAGATACCAGCGCGATTACTGGGGCAAGATTCCGGACGTCTACTACTCCGGTGACTCCGCCTACGTCGACGACGACGGTTATTTCTGGTTCTGCGGGCGCGCCGACGAAGTGATCAAGATCGCCGCGCATCGCATCGGCACAATCGAAGTCGAGAGCGCGTTCATCAAGCATCCGGCGGTAGCCGAGTGCGGGGTCGTTGGACGACCGGACGAGACGCGAGGCGAAGTCATCTCGGCGTTCGTCGTGCTGAAACACGGCCAGACGCCGTCCGCGGATCTGCGGCGCGCACTTCTGCGCACCGTGCGCGGCGAACTCGGCCCGGTTGCCGTCATTGGCGAGCTGAACTTCGTCGGCATGCTGCCGAAGACGCGCAGCGGCAAGATCATGCGCCGCGTGCTCAAGGCTGTGGTACTGAACGTCGACCCCGGCGACATCACGACGATCGAGGACGAGGGCTCGGTCGAAGAAGCGCGACAGGCCTGGGAGGAACTCAGAGCTGTACGAAGCGGTAAGGCTGAGCAAGTCCCGTCCGCCTGAGCCAGACCTAGGCCTCGTACATGCAACAGCCTGAGCCGAGGAACGACCGATGCTACACAGGCTGAGCCGGATGAACGGTTTTCATGTGCGCGCCGCCGATGGGCCGATCGGCCACATCGACGATTTCATCGTCGACGACTCGACGTGGGACGTGCGCTATCTCGTGGTTGATACGAGCAACTGGATGGGCGGCAAGTGGGTCGCGGTATCGCCCTCCGCCGTCACCGGAATCGAGTGGGCTGAGCAGCGCATCACCATGGGGCTGACGAGAGACGAAATTCGCCACAGTCCGACGCTCGACGAGGCGAAAGTGCCTTCGCACGAGCTCACCCCACGGTTTGTGATCCTGTAGGCCTGAGGACTAAGGGCTGCCACCGCGCGATTGACCATCGCGTAGTAGTTGCCCGCCTCAGGGTCGGCCTCTACGATTTCCCCCGTCGGGACTACGGCAAAGCGTAGGTTACGACGGTGCCACCGGCAACGATGGCCACGTACTGCTTTCCGCTTCTGCCCTGATAGCTCATCGGATTCGCGTTCGCCGACGGTGAATTGCCCTGCGCGTTTGGCGGTGTCTTCGTCGCCCACAGCTCCTTGCCGGTCTTCGCATCGAACGCGCGGAAGCGACCGTCGCTGGTGGCGCCCACGAACACCAAGCCACCGGCGGTCGCAGTCGGTCCGGCGCTGCCGCCGCTTCCGGCGAGCTGCTTGCCTGCCGGCAGGCTTTCATTCAGACCGAGTGTCGATTCCCACAGGATCGCTCCGGTGTTGGCGTTGACCGCATACAGCTTCGACCATGGAGGCCGTACGCACGGCGCGTTCGGCGGCGTCTTGCCGTTGAGCGGCGCTGAAAAGGTGAAGAAGGGACCGAGGGCCGTGGCAGTGGGGGTGGCCGGCACGCTGCCACGGTCGTACGGGTGATCGGACCCCGCCGACTCGCCGGCGAAATCGACACGCCGCGGCTGTCCGGTCGCCGGGTCGGTGACGGCGAGAGGCCGTGGCTGCGTCCAACCGACGAGGGTTGTGTTCTGCGCGTTCACGTAGAACACGCCGTTCACCGGATCCATCGACATCCCGCCCCAATTCACGCCACCCGTTCCGCCTGGCGTCTGGATCGTCGACTTCGGCGGCGCATCCAGGGCCTTGTACATGAACGGCGTAAACGGCCCGGCGTTGTAGTAGCCGCCGGCCTTCTCCATCATCGCGACACAGGCGGCGACGTGTTCTGGCGTCGTGTCTTCGGCGCGCACGAGATCCACCTTCGGATCGAAGCTGACGCGGCTGAGCGCACGTGGACGCACGGGAATCGGCTGCGTCGGTGAGTACCACTCTGTCGGTACGTCACCTGCGGGCACGGGCGTCTCCTTCACCTCGATGAGCGGCTTCCCGGTCGTGCGATCGAGCACATAGACGAAGCTCGACTTGCCGACTTGGGCGATGGCTGGCGTGCGTTTGCCGTTCAGCACGAAATCGAACAGCGCTCCTGCGCTGGGCATGTCGGTATCCCAGATGTCGTGATGCACGGTCTGAAAGTGCCACAGATACTTTCCGGTCTGCGCTTCGACGGCGATGATCGAGTTGCCGTAGGCGTTGTTCCCCGGTCGATCGCCACCGTAGTAGTTCGTCGCCGGACTGCCGACAGGGAGATAGACGATGCCGCGCTCGGCGTCGACCGGCGCATGAAACGCCCACATGTTCGCGCCGGAGCGTCGCTGCCACCCACTGTCGTTGTGCGAAGCGCCCAGGCCCCAGGTATCGTGGCCCGGTTGTCCGGGCTGCGCGACGGTCCAGAACTCCCACAGCTTCTTGCCGGTCACGACGTCGAACGCGCGCGGGTTTCCGGGGGGGCCCTGCGGGACTTCCTGCGTTGCCGCGCCGATGATCGCGACGTTGCGATAGATCGTCGGAGTTCCTCCGTACGTCACGACGCCGTTCACAGCCGCGGGGGAATCAGAGGTCGTAATCACCGAGCCGTCCTCGCCGAAGCCCGCTGACGGCCGTCCCGTCGCCGCGTCGATCGCGTACAGCCGATTGCCGCCAAGGAAGAGGATGCGTGGTCCGTGCGTCGCGTCGCCCGGCCAGTAGCTCAAGCCGCGCTGCGACGCCGTCGGGCCGCCGCCGCGACCGCCACCAGGGCCACCGCCCGCGCGACCACCGCCTGCACGGCCCCCACCACCAGGTCCACCGCCTCGGCGGCCATCACCTTGCGGAGCCGCTCCGGCCTCGGCCGCTGGAGCTGGCGGCGCCGGTGCAGGAGCCTGCTGCACGGCGGTCGCCGGCGGCGCGGGAGGTGGCGCAGGTGCGGGAAGTGTGAACTCCCACACCTCTTTACCTGTGTCGCCGTCGACGGCAACCACGCGGCGGCCTGCCGACAGATACATCACGCCATTGACGACCACCGGCACAGACGAGCCCCCGACGCCAGCGAACGTCCACACCTGCTGCAGTTTCGCCACGTTGCCGGCGTTGATCTGCGTGAGCGGCGAGAAGCGGCTGGCCCCCGAGTCGCGATTGATGTTCTGCCAGTCACCCGGCGCCACGGCGGCAGTCGGCGCGGCCGTGCGATTCGATTGCGCGAACACCGCCGCGCCAATGGCGATTGCGGCGAAGGTCATGAGTGCTAGGTGTTTCATCGAGGCTCCAGTAGATGAATCCGTAATTCAGAATGCAGAATGCAGGCATCGCGCGCGCGTGCTTGCATTCTGCATTCTGCATTGAACGTCATTTCTTGAGCGCCAGCGCCATGTACTGTCCCGGGGGACCGCCGCCTGCTCCGCCGCGGCCGCCGCCACGTCCAGCGCCGCCTTGCCGTGCTGCCGCCTGCTGCTCGGGCGGATCGCCAGGTGCCGCGGCCGGTGGTGCTCCTCCGGCTCCGCGTCCGGGTGCCGGACCGGGACCACCGAATCGCGCAGCAAACTGTCCGGTGCCTGACGCAACAGGCACGACGATGAACTGTCGGCCGTTGATGTCGTAGGTCGCCGGCATCCCTTCAGACGCGGCCGGCAGTTCCATCGACCACACCTCTTTGCCGTTGTCGCGGTCGTAGGCACGGAAGCGACGATCCGCTCCGGTCGCAAAGAAGACCAGGCCGCCGGCGGTCACGAGCGGCGCGGCGCGCGGGAAATGCGATCCGGTGTTCGGCGGAATTCCGAGCTCCGGAGGCGCGAGCACGGTTCCAGTCGGAACGCGCCACTTGATTTCGCCGGTGTTCAGGTCGTATGCGGTCATCTCCGACCACGGCGGTCCGATCGCCGTCATGCTGTAGCTGTAGTTGTTCATGAACTCGTACGGCGACGGAAACGGCACCGTTGCGCCCTTCGCCTTCGCGGCATCGACGAGCGCTTGTGCCTCTTTGATCAGTTGGGCCTTCTGCTCGGGCGTGATGGTTGGGCCGCCGGCCGCAACCTGCGCACCGCCACCACCGCCACGGCCAGCGCCGGGGGGTGTCGGCAGCGCAATGCGGTCGACGGTCGGGAGCGTTTTCGCGAATATGTATATCTCGCCGCGCGTCGGGTCGACCGCAGACGTCTGGAAGTTGGCGCCGCCGTTGTGGCCCGGAATCGAGATCGAGCCCTCGAAGCTCGGCGGCGTGAACAGTCCTTCGTTGCGCAGGAACTTCATCCGCTCGGCGATCGCCTGACGCTCGGCGGCGGGCAGATACGGGTTGATGTCCTTCTCCGTGAAGCTCTGGCGCGCAAAGGGCGCGGGCTTCGTCGGGAACGGCTGCGTCGGCGACGAGTATTCACCCGGGACATCTGACTGCGGAACCTTCCGCTCCTCGATCGGCCAGATCGGCTTTCCGCTTTCGCGCTCGAACACGAACAGGAAACCGTGCTTCGTCGCCTGCGCCACGACGTCGACGTTGCGTCCATTCTGTCGAATCGTCAGCAGCTTCGGCGCCTGCGGCAGGTCGTAATCCCACAGATCGTGGTGCACGAGCTGCTGGTGCCAGATACGACGGCCAGTCCGCGCGTCGAGCGCCACGAGCGAATTGCCGAACAGGTTGTCGCCCTGACGATCACCACCGTAGAAGTCGAACCGCGGACTCCCCAGATTGATGAAGGCAATGCCGCGCTGCTCGTCCACCGTGGACTCACTCCAGTTGTGTACGCCGCCCGACTTCTTGTACGCCTCCGGCGGCCAGGTGTCGTAGCCGAATTCACCGGGATACGGGATGCTGTGGAATACCCACTGGATCTTGCCGGTGCGAACGTCGTAGGCCTGCACTTCGGCGGGTGTCGCGTCGTAGCCGGCGCCCTGCGCCGGCAGCGACATGATGATCGTGTTTTCGAAGATGCGTCCGGGGTTGCTCGTCTGAAGTGGTGCGTACGCCTGCCGGTAGAGCGCAATGCGCAGATCGACGCGACCGTTATTACCAAAGCTGGGGATGATCTCCCCGTTCTGGGCGCTGATGGCAGTCAGCATGCCGCCGGCGAGAAACAGAATGCGCCGGTCCGATCGGTCGGGGCTCTCCCAGTAATTCATGCCGCGGGCGCCCAATGTCCCCTGCATCTGTTTGCGCCACAGTTCTTTGCCGGTGGCTGCGTCTACAGCCGCAAGCGTGTTGTTGTTGGCCTGCAGATACAGAACTCCGTCAACGACGAAGGGATTGAAGATCACCGTGCCGGCGACCGGGAAGGTCCACGCCACCTCGAGCTGCGAGACGTTCGCCTTGTTGATTTGATTCAGCGAGGAGTACTGCGACGAATGAGCGCCTCCGCTGTAGGTCGTCCAGATCGTATAGGGCTTCGCGCCTCTGGTGCCGTTGGTCGAAGCGGCGGTGGTCTGTCGGCCCTGACCCTGAAGCGGCTTGATGAACAGGTAGTCGCCGACGACGAATAGTGTGTGGACGGCAAGTGCCGCCGCCAGCACGCCGCCGGCCAGCACGGCAACACGCCCCAATCTGCGCATGAGGATGCCTCTCGGTCAGCAAAAAATTGCCGCGTCTGCCGTACGACGCAGCGGCTGCATCTTACTCCAGTGACAGGCAGATAATCGCCGCCACGCACCGTATAATGCGCGGCGAACCGCCTCACGGAGGAACAATGAAGCGACTCGTCGCATCGATCGGATTGGGCACAGCGATCGCGCTGATTGCATCGCTGCCGGTGTCGGGCCAAGGCAGCGGCGCGGCAGCTCCCGCACTCGTCATCACCGCCTACAACGGCGGTCCCGCCCCAGCCAACTGGACCGCGCCGAAAACGCCGTGGGGCGAACCGGATCTGCAGGGTGTCTGGAGCAGCGATGATGCGACGTTTCCGATCTCGCGCGCGCAGCCAGGCCAGGGTGGTGGTCGCGCCGGCGCGCCGGCGGCGACCAATGCCGCGCCGCAAGGCCTGTATCTGACCGACGAACAGTTCGCGGCGCGACAGAAACAGATCCAGGACGGCGTTCGTGCCGGCGAGACTGCGGTCAGCTCGTTCCGCGGCGATTTTGCGCGGCGCGCGTTCCGTCAGACGTCGTATGTCGTCGATCCGTCAGACGGCGTGATGCCGCAGCCGACCGCCGAAGCGAGAAAGCGCGCACGCACCGGCGACCGCGGCACCTTTGGCGATGGACCGTTCAATGACTTCAACGACTTCACGCTCTACGACCGCTGCGTGACGCGCGGCATCTACGGCTCGATTGCGCGTGTCATCTACGGCAACGGCAACCGGATCGTCCAGGCGCCCGGCATCGTTGCCATCAGTTACGAGATGATCCACGACACCCGGGTCATCTACACAGATGGACGGCCGCATGTCAACAGCGCCATCCGTCAGTACCTCGGCGATTCCAAGGCGCACTGGGAAGGCGACACGCTCGTCGTCGAAACCACGAACCTCACCGACAAGACGAGCATCGGGTTGAACGGCAACGGCCTTCGTCACAGCGACAAGATGAAGATGACCGAGCGAATCCGCCGCGTTGCCGACAACATCGTCCAGTACCAGCTGACGGTCGATGATCCCGTCACGTATCCGCGACCGTTCACGATTTCGATTCCGCTCACGCCGCTCGATGGCGGAGTGCTGCTGCCCTACGAATGTCACGAAGGCAACATGGCCGTCCGCAATGCGCTCGCCGCTGAGCGCGAGGAAGATCGAGCTCTGGCCGCGGACCTCGCCAAAGGAATCAAGCGCGAGCGGCGAAGCGCACAGGAGGGCGGGCTTGGCGCCGGCGGGTTCGGCCCTGGCGGCAACCCGGGAAATGCGCCCGCCGGGCGCGCCGGCGGCGCGCCCGCTGAAGGGGATCAAGAGAGGTGATCGAAAATTCGTACATTCGTAGATGGTCAATTTCGAGGAGCCGCTATGTCGCGTGGTGTCGTCACGTCCGTTGGTATCTCGGTCGTCATCGGTGCGATCGCAATCGCCACGCAACGTCCCCTATCCGGCCAGAGCGCCGCGGCGCCGCCGCTCGTCGTCACCGCGTTCAACGGCGGACCGAGTCCTGCCTACAACACGCCGCGAACGCCATGGGGTGATCCGGATCTCCAGGGCGTCTGGAGCAGCGACGACGCGACGTTCCCGGTTTCGCGAAATCAGGGGCGTGACGGCCGCGCCGGTGGTGCGCCGGCGAACGCCGCAGCGCAGGGCCTCTATCTGACCGACGAGCAATGGGCCCAGCGGCAGAAGCAGATCCAGGACGGCGTCCGCCAGGCTCAGAACGCCATCGGCTCGTTCCGCGGCGATTTCGCCCGGCGCGCGTTCCGTCAGACGTCGTACATCGTCGACCCGCCGGACGGCGTCATGCCGCAACCACTCCCCGAGGCGCAGAAGCGGCGTGCGCCACGCGATCAGGGGACGTTTGGCGCCGGACCGTTCGACTGGACGACGGACTTCACGAACTATGATCGCTGCATCACGCGCGGGATCTGGGGGTCGATCGCACGCGTCGTCTACGGCAATGGCAACCGGATCGTGCAGGCGCCCGGGATGGTCGCGATCAGCTACGAGATGATTCACGACACGCGCGTGATCTACACAGACGGGCGGCCGCACATCAACAGCGGCATTCGCCAGTATCTCGGCAACTCGCGCGGGCACTGGGAGGGCGACACGCTCGTCGTCGAAACGACGAATCTGACGGATCAGACGAGCATCGGTGCCAACGGCAACGGCCTCCGCCACAGCGCGCAAATGAAGATGACGGAGAAGATCAGACGTGTCGCGGAGGACGTCCTTCAGTACCAACTCACAGTCGAGGATGCCGTCACGTATCCGCGGCCGTTCACGATGTCGATTCCGCTGACGCCGCTCGATGGGGGTGACCTGCTGCCGTACGAGTGTCACGAGGGCAACGAGGCGATTCGCAACTCCCTCGGCGCGGAACGCGCGGAAGATCGCGCGCTCGCCGCGGACCTGGCAAAAGGGATCAAGCGCGAGCGGCGCCCGGTGCAGGACGGCCTGGACGTCGGCGGCCGCCCCACAGGCGCAGGCGCGCGCGGTGGTGGACCCGGCGGCGGCCGCGGTGCCGCAGCGGACCCGAACGTTCCGCCGCGCGAACAGTAGGTCGATTCTTCCGCTTGAAGGCGGGCAGCCGCAAAATCATTGACGACCTGCGCCTCGCGCAGGCGGATCGAGACTAGGTTCGGTGCTGTGAGCCTACAGGATGAGCTCCGATCGTGTGCTCGGATGCCCGAGTGAACGCGAACCGCGTCGAGCGGCCGACGCCGGACTGAACGCGTCCAAATCATCATGCGAATCGCGGCGCTGGCCATCGTCCTGATGGCGGCAAGCCCGACCGCGGCTCAGCAGCCGCCCACAGATGCCCCGGAACTGCCGGTCTCGGCCGAACGGATGCGCGAGGCGCTGCAGCGTCCGCAGCTCAAGATTCCCCCGATCGATTCCACGCCGGTGTTCCGCGAGTCGATCGAAGAGAGGCCGTTTGACAATCCACTTCAGGGGATGCGCCGCGCGCTTGCAGAAGACCCGGGCGGCCACGGCAGTAGCGGCTTGGACGTCCTTCCCCTGGTGATGGGAATGGTGAAGTCGATTAAAGCGGCGCACCGGGCGCACGTGGAAGCAGAAATTCGGAAGGATGTGCAGGCCGCGTTGGACGCCTTCTGCGCCGAACACGACTGCTCGGCGATCGCGGACGGTCCACCGCCAATGGAAGGGATTGTGCTTCCCCGTACGCAAGTAGGGCGCCCCTAAGAGGGGCGCCCTACTACCAACTACCAACTACCCACTACCAACTACCAACTAGTTCGTGCTGTTCGGCTTCAACAGCCGCGCCCAGCGCGCGTTGAAGAACTCCAGCTTCGCTGCCGGCACGGTCGATTCCACCTGCACGGTGTCGCCGAGGACGATGACCTTGTCCTTCGCCATGTCCTTGTATTGCGGCCACGTCGGCAGGCCCGATCCGTTCGGATCCCCCTTGGTGATGAAGTTCACCCAGTAGGACGACATCTGATCGCCGAGCTTCTTGTCGACGTCGTTCCACTCGAGCGGACCGTTGGCGTAGGCGTGGTTGAAAACGTAAGAAATCTCAGCCGTGTGGCTGGCGCCGCGCGCTTGCGGCTGACCGTTTTGGAGCGGAACGCGCGTGAAGAAGTAGGCGTAGCCCTTCTTCCCCTTCTTCGCCTGCAACGCCGCAGAGTGACGCATGTTCCAGTTGATTTCGTCGTTCTGCGCCTGCGCCTGCATCAGCGGCACGTCGGCGTCGCTGGTGACGGGATACAGCTTCAGGAACGTATCCGCCAGATCGCCATACTGCTGCTTCGCGCGTGCGATGTAGGCCTCCATCGCGGCACCCGGAGCAGGAGGCGGACCACCGGCAGCCGCACCACCGCGACCGCCGCCACGCCCACCACCGAAGAACGTGTTCTCGTCCTTGTTCGATCCGGCGAGCAGGTCCACGTCGTTCTGCCTGCCATTGGCAAACGTGATCGACAGGTCCTCCGGGAAGATATAGCCGTCGATGACCATCCCGGACTGAACCGTCAGATTCGGCAGTTCCGCGAACGGCTTCGCGCGGAGCTCGGCGATAGACTTGACGCCCGCCGCTTCCAGCGCCTTCGCGCCGTTGCCCTGCGCCTGCTCGGTCGTCGTCATCCTCGCCATCTGCAGACCCATCCAGCCGCCGCTCTCGAGGATGGCGCGATTGAACAATCCCTTCGCCTGTGGGGATCCGACGAGGGCCCCGACCATGATGGCGCCCGCCGACTCGCCGGCGATCGTGATGTTATTCGGATCGCCGCCGAAGGCTGCGATGTTCGCCTTGATCCATTTCAGCGCGGCAATCGCGTCCATGACGCCATAGTTGCCCGAGCCGCTGTGGCCCGCTTCCTTCGCCAGCTCGGGATGCGCAAGGAAACCGAACTGACCAAGCCGGTAGTTCATCGTGACGATCACCGGCCCCTTGACCGCCAGGTCTTCGCCGTCATACCAGGCCTGTCCGCCCGATCCGCCGGTGAAGCCGCCGCCATAGATCCACATCATCACCGGACGCTTGTCGTTCGCGCGGCTGGCGCTCGTCCAGACGTTCACGGTCAGACAGTCTTCGCTGGCGGGTGGCTGCCGCGGCGGTGCAGGAGGCGCTGCGGGTGCCGCCTGCGGTGCCGCCGCTCCCGGCGCTGCGCCCGGTGCGCCGCCTCGACCGGGGGCGCCGCCGCGTCCACCGCGGCCGGCACCTGGCACATTGGCAATGCACGACGGACCAAAGGCGTTCGCCTTGAACACGCCGTCCCACTTTGCCGCAGGCTGCGGCGCCTTCCAGCGGTTCTCACCGACTGGCGGCGCAGCGAACGGAATGCCTTTGAAGATGCGCACCGTCGGGTGCACGGTGCCGGTGACGCCTTCGAGCAGCCCGGTGTCGATCTTGACCTGCTCCGGAATCATCGCGGACGTGCTCGACACCGCCAGCGCGACGGCGGCAAGCACGGAAAAGATTGCCAGTCGTTTCATGAATGCCTCACTTGTAATCGGAACTTCGCGGCGGGTCCGCTCGCGCGGTTCGTTCAACGCGCGGAACCCCGCCCTACTTCGCCGCTTTCTCTGCCGCCCTCGAGATGCTCAGGATATTGCGCATCGCGTAGTTCCCCTCGTGGCATGCGTACTCGAACATCCCGTATACCGGCTCCCGCTTCCACGGGAACTGGATCGTCCACGGACGCGTCCACGTGCCGGGATCGTCGATCGTCACCTGATATAGGAGCGTGTCCTTGTCGAGGAGCCGGAAACGCTCGGTCAACTTGAGGCGCTCGCTCGTCTGGCCGCCGCCGTTGCCCCCAATGCCGGTCCGGCCGTTGAGGTTCGTCGTTTCAACCACGAGCGTGTTGCCTTCCCACCAGCCGCGGGCATCTCCCATGTAGGACTTGATCGTGGACCCGGCATGCGGGCGTCCATCAAGCGGGACGACGCGGGCTTCGTGGATCATCTCGTGGCGGATAACGACATAGCCGGGGCCCTGGACGATTTCGTTGCCGTTGTTGTAGATCGTCGGCAAGAGCGATCCGATTGGTCCGCGCGTGATGCAACGGTCGTAGAGGCTGCGGTCGGTGTAGCTGTCGGCCTCGCGTCCCTGCAGCCGCTCGCGCCGCGCACGCTGCTCAGCCTGCACACGTGCCTGCCGCTGCTGGCCCTCTGCCGACAACGCAGGCTGGCGGCCGTCCGGCGGATCGACGATCAGCGACGCCTGGCGCGACGGCTTCCCGGTTTCCTGCCAGTGCGGCTGCGGCGAGGTGGGACAGCGAATCGCGCAGTTCGGGTTGATCTCGGCCGTGAAGACGTCGATCTCCGCAAGGAGCGACTCTTCCTCTTCCTTGAGCTCGTTCCCGCGCTTCGCGAACTCCTCGTCGGTAAGCACATTGCGCGTACCGAATCTGGCCGGCCGCTGCAGCGGAACGCCCACCATGTCCACACCCGGCCAGAACCCTTGCAGATCGGGGTCTCCCCACGGCGTCTTCGGTTGGACGAATCCGGGCGCCGCCGGCGGCGGCGGTACCGGCGGACTCTGCGCCGCAACGGCGATGGAAGCGGCGATCACGGCAGCGAGGAGGGCGAGGAGACGTCTATTCATGGCCTGCTCCTGGAGCGGCCTAATGATACGCCCGAACCGAAACGGGACGAACGGGAGCGCCGTTCACGCTTCCGAGTTCTCGCTTCTCAGTTCGTGTTCAGGTTCGGTTCTGAGTTCAGGGTTCTGAGTTCAGGGTTCTGAGTTCAGGGTGCTGGGTTCGGAGTGCTGGGTTCGAAGTGCCGGGTTCCAGTGCAGGTTCGTGGTCGGCTCGGGGTTCTGGAACCAGAACCCCGAACCGAACATGAACACGAAGCAGGCACCGAGAACCTGGAAGGGTGAATGGTCCCTACTGTGCCCGTGCGCGGCCGATCGATTCACCAGACACGATGAGCTCGACGCGCCGGTTCTGTTGACGCCCTTCGGCAGTGCCGTTGGTCGCCACTGGCCGCGATTCGCCGTAGCCGACTGCCGACACGATCGCCTTCGTCACGCCCTGTTCATTGAAGTAGGACCGGACGGCGTCGGCACGGCGTTCGGACAGCCGCTGGTTGTAGTCGTCCGATCCCGTGCTATCGGTGTGCCCTTCGATCTCGATCTGCAGATCGGGGTGCGCCGACAGGATGCCGGCGACCCGCGCCAGCTTTTCACGTGCGCCGGGTTTGAGCGTCGCCTTGTCCACGTCGAACAGCACATCTGACAGATTGACGATGAGACCGCGCGCGGTTTCACGGGTTTCGAGAATGACGTTGAGCTGCTGGCGCAGCTGCTCGCGCGCCGCGTCACGATCCTTCTCCGCCTGATTCGCCGCCTGACGCGCCCGTTCCGCTTCCGCGGTCTGCTGCTCGGCGAGACGTCTCGCCTCGTCCGCCTGCGCCTGCGCAGCCGCACGTGCCGCGTCCGCTTGCGCACGCGCCGCGTCGGCTGCCGCGCGGGCGCGCTCGAGATCGGCCCTGGCCCGCTCCGAAGCTAAGCGCTCCTGCTCCGCCTTCGCCCGCGCTGCCTCCGCCTGTACGCGCTCGCGCTGGATCCGGAGTGTGTCCTCTTCCGCCTGACGGCGACGGTCTTCCTCGGCGCGCAGCCTGGCGGAAATCTCGTCCTGCTTCTGCTGCGCAATCCGCCGCTCGTTCGCCTGGTACTCCTCTTCCTGCTTCTGCAGGGAGATCAGCCTCGCGTCTTCAGCGGTCTGGGCCGCCTGCCGCGCCGGCTGCTGGACCGTGTCGCCCTTCTTTCCCTTTTCGCGCGCGGTTTCTGCTTCGGTGAGCAGTCCGCCGGCCTTGGCGAAGGTGTCGGACGCGTACTTGTCAGCCTTCGCGAGCCGCGCCAGCTCCACCGCATTGCGGGCCTGCGCCAGATCGAGCGGCGCGCCCGGCTCCAGCGGCTTCACCTTCAGCGCGCTCGGGTCCTGGTTCATCAGATACGAGCCGCGCTTCAGCAGCTCGTACTTCGCCTGGAGCGCCTCGGTGCGTGCATCGTCACGCACCATGTTTTCCATCACCACGACGTCGCTTGGCTGCGACACGGCGAAGTACGGTTCGGCTGTAACGATCAGTGCAAACGCCTGCAGCTCGCTGGTGACCTTCAGGCGGCCATCGTTGCCATTGACCTGCAGTTCACCGAGATTCGTCGCACGTCCTTCAGGAGTAATCGCCCAAAGCACGTATGTCAGATACTCGCGGCCGAAGCGCCGTGGCGCGTCGAGTTTGTCGAAATGAGCGTCGATCTCCATGTAGCCTCGTTCGCCTTCCACTGTCGCCTGGCCCTTGGCCTTGGGCATGAGCGCGGTGCCGACGAAATCGACGCGTGTGTCGCCCGAGCGCGGGCGGTAGTTGATCGCAGGCACCGTACGGCCGACGACGGTGACGCGAAATACTGGGGTCTCGCCCTGCGATGCGGTGACCGACTGCTGCGTCGGATTCGGCGCGACCTGCGCCACCACGGGCGCTGGTCTCGCGACGGCGACGACGGCGGTCAGCAGCAGAGCTATTGCGACTCGCTGAACCATTGATCAGATCCTCCGGCCGCTAGCAGAGCAAAGCGCCCGCCAGTCGCATCCTCTGAACGTTTCGTCAGAAAACCTTAACGTTGCCTTCCCGAAACGGCTGCGGTAGACTCGCGGACCGAATTGCGCCATTTTCCCTCGCGGGTGGTTCTTCGACATCCGCTCCACATCGTGGGTACCTTTCTCGTGTTCAAGTCCTTTATCCCTACAGCTCGAGTCCGAGGAGAGCGCGTATGAAACGGTTGTATGGAGTGATCGTCGTCGTGGCGTTTGCCGCTTTTGGATGTAACCGGCCTGCAGAGACCCCGGCTCCCGCTGCCTCCGCAGCTCCGACGTATACCCCGCACGGCACCCTGTTGCAGGTGATGCGGGCCATCCCGTTCCCGGCGTCGAACATCATCTTCGACATGCAGTCGAACGACCCCGGCAAACCGGCAAAGCCGAGCGACAGCGGCGGCAACGCGAGCTCGCAGTACGGCGGGATTGCGGCGTACGCCGGGTGGAACGCCGTCGAGAACGCCGGCGTGGCGATCCAAGAAACGGCTAACCTGATCATGATCCCCGGGCGCAAGTGCGGCAACGGTCAGCCGGTGCCGAACGACCAGGAAGACTTCAAGAAGTGGGCAGCGGCGCTGCAGGAAGTGGGCGCCGAGGTCACCAAGTTCGCGCAGGCCAAGACCTACAACGAGGACGCCATCCTCGACCTCACCGGCAAGGTGTCGGACGCGTGCTCGAACTGCCACATGAAATACCGCGAGACGCCGAAGCAGCCGGACGATCGCTGCATGGTCAACGCTGCACCGGCAGCGGCGAAGTAACGGCGGCTCCGGTTGTTTGATCTTGCTTTAGGCGATTACTTCGCCCCGCTGCAGAACCTCGCGAACTACGTCTCGGAGCTGCCCACGAGCGTCCAGCTGCGCGAGTCGCAGTATGTGATGCCGTGGGTCTTCGTCCTGCACGTCGTCAGCATGTGCATGTTCGCGGGGACGATTCTGATGATGGACCTGCGACTGCTCGGCGTCGGCCATATGCAGACGCCGTTCTCGCAGGTTCAGCGCCGCCTCTTCCCCTGGCAGATGGCCGCGATGCTGTTCTCCTCCATGACCGGGCTGGCGCTCGTCTGGGGAAACCCTCTCAACTACGTCGTCAACATCATCTTCTGGGTCAAGATGCTGGCGATGCTGGTGGCCGGGCTGAACGCGCTTGCCTTCCACTACATCACGGAATACACGCTGGTGGATTGGGACGCAGGCCAGACGCCGCCGGCAGCTGCGAAGCTTGCCGGCGCCCTCAGCATCTTTCTCTGGGCGAACGTGATCGTCTCCGGACGCCTGATTCCGTACGCACTGACCTGGTTCCGGAGCTAGGCGGATGGAACAGTATTTCATCGACATCGCCGCGTGGCCGGTCAGCCGCGCCATCAACGAATCGTCCTGGATCTTTCCGCTCGTGCAGGCGTTCCACCTCGTCTCGCTCGGCTTTCTGGCAGGGTCGATCCTGATGGTGGATCTGCGGCTGCTCGGCAAGGGGTTCTCGAAGCAGCCGACGGCACGAGTCGCCCGAGACGCGCGGCCGTGGCTGATCGGCAGCCTCTTCGCCATGGTCGTCACCGGCGTCCCGCAGTTCATGTCGCTGGCGACCAAGGAATACGACAGTCCGTACTTCCGGTGGAAGATGCTGCTGCTGCTCATCGCCCTGATCTTCACGTTCACGGTGCGAAAGCTGGTCGCCTATGCGCCCGATGGCCGTTTCGGCGGAGGCATCAGCAAGCTGGTCGCGCTGGTCTCGATCGGGCTTTGGACGAGCGTGGCCATCAACGGCCGGCTCATCGGATTCTTCTCATGAACCGGATCGGTATCGTCCTTGCGGCGGTCGTGACATTTGCAATCGCGATCGCCAATTACATCCTGGCCCAGAACCTGATCCTTCCCCTGCCGGTCATGCGTGAGCGGGCCGGCGGCATGCCCTGGTACATCACCTGGGCGATGGTATGGGTCAGCGTCGCGTGCTGCGTCGCACTCGGAGGGTTTCTCGTCGCCGCGACCATGAAAAAGAAGTAGGGAGTGCAAGACCTCACCACCGGATCCCTCACGCGCCATCTGCTGCAGACCACCAGCTACATGCTGGTGACGATGCTGTTTCAAACGCTGTATGTGCTGGTCGACCTGTACTGGGTCGGCCGGCTCGGAACCGAAGCCGTCGCGGCCGTCGGTATCAGCGGCAATCTCCTGTTCCTCGTGCTGGCGGCCACACAGATGCTCGGCGTCGGCACGACCACGATCGTCGCGCACGCCGTCGGCCGTCGCGACCGCGACCACGCAAATCTGGTCTTCAACCAGGCGCAGGTGCTCTCGACCGTTGTCGGGATCGTGTTCCTGGCGCTGGCAATGGCGACGCGACGCACGTATGCGGAAGCGCTCAGCGCCGATACCCTGACACGTGATCTGACCGACGAATACCTGCTCTGGTTCATTCCGTCGCAGGCACTCTCGTTTCTGTTCGTTGCCATGGGCGCCGCGCTCCGCGGCACGGGCAATTTCCGCCCCGGCATGATCGTTCAGACAGCTACGGTCATCATCAACATCGTGCTCGCACCGGTATTGATCTTCGGCTGGGGACCGGCGCCGGTCATGGGCGTCGTCGGCGCCGCGCTGGCCACGTTCCTGGCGATCCTGATCGGCGTCGTCTGGATGGTCTTCTATTTCCTGCCGGCGGATGCCTACCTCAAGTTCATACGCGCGGACTGGCGCCCACGCTACGGCCTGTGGGCCGACATGCTGAAGATCGGCCTGCCTGCCGGCGCGGAATTCGCGCTGATGGCCGTCTACCTGGTGGTCGTGTATTCCATCAGCCGGCCGTTTGGTGCGGCCGCGCAGGCGGGCTTCGGCATCGGGATGCGGCTGGTCCAGGCTGGCTTCATGCCGATTGTCGCGCTCGGTTTTTCGGTGGCGCCAGTGGCCGGCCAGAACTTCGGCGCGCGCCT
>Ga0111538_10004185_pt1 | contig 20091 bp, 17 predicted proteins | sample SoiMethybrSBSTD1_FD_79669 | JGI IMG/M metagenome (GOLD analysis project Ga0111538, IMG submission 79669) | Bulk soil microbial communities from a Populus tree surrounding site in Tennessee, USA - Soil MetaG P. TD hybrid SBSTD1 (version 2)... | ecosystem: Environmental > Terrestrial > Soil >... | reverse complement strand
CCGGTCTCAGGGTCGTGGGCGTGAGCCCGCAGTCACCGGAGAGCCATCGGCGCTTTCGCGACAAGTACGCCCTGCCCTTCATGCTCCTGTCGGACGAAGACAAAGCGGTCATCAAGGCCTACGGCGTGGACGGCCCGCTCGGGATCGGTGTGCGGCGTGCGACCTACCTTGTTGGCAAGGACCGCCGGATCGAGGACGCGGTGCTCGCGGACCTCCGCATCGCGCGACACCAGGATTTCGTCTCGCGCGCGGTCGCGGCTAGGGAAGGTCGAGTCGCGTGACGGATGCCCGGCTGAATCTCGGCACCGCGACCACGTAGATGATGCCGTAATCGACCTCCGACATCGGGCCGACGTCGATCCCGGAAAGCTCCCTGACGATTTCAGGCACGGTGTCGGAGTGCCCCACGATCAGTACGCGACCGCCGCGGTTCTCGGCGAGCGCGCGCTTGGCGGCGCGTGCCGGCTCTTCCGCCGGAACAACGATGACGGGAATCCCGAGCCGGTTCGCGAGCGGTCGCACGGTGTCCTGCGTGCGACGGAACTCGCTCACGATGACCGCGTCGAGGCCCTGCCCTTTCGGGGCACGCCCGAAAAGCTGGGCGAGCTCGAGCGCGCGCGCCTCGCCGGCCGGCGCGAGCGGCGGGTCCTGATCTTGCGGGTCCGAGGTCTGCTTTTCGGCGTGGCGCATCACGTAGACGGTCGTCGTCGATGCCGCGCTCAGGAGCCAGAATCCGAACGCGATGACGAGGAAACCGGCGAGCGCCGCGAGCCACACGGGAGCCAGCAGCGGCCGGCGTCTGAGGCTCGCGTATTCTTTGCGCATGCGATCGATGATACCCCGCCCATGGGTGGTCCTGCTCGCGGCTGGCGGCTCCCTGCGATTCGGCAGGCAAAAGCAGCTCGCCAGAATCGACGGTGAAACGCTGCTCAGACGAACGGCGTGCATCGCGCTCGCGAGCGAGCCGGCGGGGTGCGTCGTCGTACTCGGTCGGCATGCCGCACGCCTCGCCCGCGAGGTGCGGGACCTACCGGTGGCGATCGTCGTCAACCGGGCCTGGAGATCCGGGCTCGGACGTTCGCTCGCGACCGGCATCGCTGCATTGCCGGCGAGCGCCCGAGGGGCGCTCATCCTGCTCGCCGACCAGGTGTCGATCGGGCCCGCCGATCTCGAGCTGTTGGCGGCGGCATGGCGGCTCGATCCACAATCGATCGTCGCTGCGCGGGCTGGGCGCGTGTTGCGGCCTCCGGCAATCCTGCCGCGACGACTGTTCGGCTTGCTCCTCCGATTGCGCGGTGACCGGGGCGCGCGGGACATCCTCCGCAACCCTGCTCGTCGCATCGTTGCGATCGAGATCGCTACGGCCGCGGTCGATATCGACCGGCCGGAAGACTTTGACAGGATCAGGCGTTCGCGAGCTCCTGTCCGAAGGCGACGATCCGCTCGATCGTCTCGCTCACGTCGCTCCAAACCGTCTGGTGCGACATGATGCAGAAGCGGAGGGAGTAGACGCCCCGCAGACGCGTGGACGAGATCATCGCGGCTCCGGAGCCAATGATGCGGGATTGAATCGCCTCGTTGAGGCGGTCGATGCGATCGCCGGTCCACATGGGTCCGTCCGGCCGGTAACGAAAGCACAGCACGCCGAGCGAGGGCGGGCTCAGGAGCTCGAGTCCGGGCGTCGACTGGACGAGCTTTCCGGCCTCGTCGGCAAGCTCGATCGTCCGGCCGATGGCGGCGCGGAAATGGGCGAGCCCGAAGGTCTGGATCGACATCCATACCTTCAGCGCCCGGAAACTTCGCGTGAGCTGGTAACCGCGGTCCGCGAAGTTCACCTGCTCGAGGCCAAGCCGCGTGTCCTGAAGGTAGTCGGGATTTACGCTGAAGGCGCGCACGAGCGTCGCGACGTCCCGCACCATGACGCAGCCGGCCTCGAACGGCTGGTACAGCCATTTGTGCGCATCGAGGCTCATCGAGTCCGCACGCTCGAGCCCGGCGAGCAGGCGTTTACCGCGGTCGCACAGGACGGCGAATCCGCCGTACGCCCCATCGACATGGAGCCAGATCTTCTCGGCGGCGCAGTAGTCGGCGATTGCCGGCAACGGATCGACGGCACCGGTATTGGTGGTCCCGGCGTTGGCGCAGATGGCGATGGGCACCAAGCCGTCGCGCCGCGCTCTCCGGATCGCCTCCGCGAGCCCTGCGACCGGCAGCCGAAAATCCCTGTCGGCGGGAACCACCACGATGCCGTCGCGGCGCACGCCGATGATGCGCGCGGCGCGCTCGACGGCGGAGTGCGTCTGGTCGCTCAGGAAGATTGCCGGGCGCTCCGGCGCGCCGGCCTGTTCTCGTGCCGCGACGAGTGCATCGAGGATCGCGGCAGATCCTCCGGACGTGAATAGGCCTCCTGCCGAGTCCGGATAGCCGACCCATTGCCGGATCCAGTCGATCACGACGAGCTCGAGCTGGCTCGGGCCACCGGATCCGAGCCAGGTGCCTTGGAACGTGTTGAAGCCGGCCGCGAGGTAGTCGGCGATGACCCCGGGCCACGTCGGCGCCGAAGGCACGAATGCGAAAAAGCGCGGGTGGTCAACCCGCGCCGCGACGGGCAGGATATCGCGCACCGCCCTCTCTAGGACTGCGACGGGATCCCGTCCCTGCTCCGGCGCGGTCTCACGGAGCAGCGGCTCGAGCTCGGCGCGGGTCGCGCCGCGCCAGGGAACGTCCTTCCGGAGCTGCCCGATCCGCTCGATCAGCCGCGCGGTCGCGGCATCCGCCAGGCACCGCATCTCGTCGGCAGACAGGTGGAGACCGGCATCGCCGGGACGCGGCCGCTCCACCATGCGAATGACTCCGGAGCTTGCGGAAAGCTTGGAGTTTACTGCGAGCAGGACCCCGAGATCTGCGGATGCAGCGCCTCGAACCAGCGCTGCGCCATGATGGCTTCGCCCGAGTTGTTCGGATGGACCTGGTCGTAGTTGTTCGTTGAAGCGCTGTAACCCGCGTACATGTTGACCACGATCACCGGCGACACGCCTGGTTGGTCCTTCTGCGCCGCCAGCAAGGCGATCTCATCGTTGAGGTTGTTCACGGCCGCTTCGTTGGCGGGATAGTTCGGGATGATCTGCGCCAGCAGGACGCCGACGTGCGGGTTGAAATTTCGCAGCGTATTGATCATGCCCCCGATGTTCGTTTTTGCCGCTTCAATGCCAGTGCCCTGGAGGACATCATTGGTCCCGATGTGGATCAGCGCCCAGTCGGGGACGTTGCCGGGCAGCCACAGCGCCAGCTTCGCGAGAATTTCGTCCGTCCGGAATCCCGGATGGCCTTCGTTGTCGCGATCCTGCAAGGGCTCGCCGGGGCCGGTATCCGGCCCGAAGCGTCGGCCGACGAAATCGAACGAGCAGCCCGAGTCATTCAGCGCCGCTTCGAGATCCCTTCGGTATGTCCAATGGCCGTTCTTGCCGCGCGTAATCGAATCGCCGAGCGGGAGGATGCGCTTGACGAGCGCGGCAGGATCGCCGCGTGCCCACTGCACCGCTGCGTTGAACAGCTTGCCGCCATTGCCGTTCCAGGCACTGATCGCCCCCATGTTCGGATAAAAAGCGACCCTGCGCGCCGGCGAAGTCGTCCCGTTGGCGAGCATCGCTCCTTCGTCATAGGCGAAGATCGTCGCGCGCGTCGTGTCATTCCGGAGCGTCGCCGCGACGATCGCTGCGGGCGCCGGTTTGCCCCACGAAAAGCTGGCCGGGGCGTCGCCGACGATCACATTGCCGGTCAAGCCCGCGGTCAGGAAATGCGAGCCTGTCATGTGCAACTGCGTCTGATTTTCCTTCCGCCCGAAGTCGGTCGAGGCAGCCGTTCCCGTCAATCCGAGGTTGTCGTACAGCGAGGCCTCGTACACGATCATCGGCACCGCGACCAGGTTGAACCTGTTGCCGACATTGCCGGGGAGTATGGTTTCCGAGATGACGACGAGATCCTTGCCCGCGGCATCGGCGGCCGTGCTGGCGGAATCCTTCACCACCGTCACCGTCTCCCCCAATTGCTGGAGGCGGTTGACGATCGTCGCATCCGGCCCGGAAGCCGGTACCTGACCGACCACGAGCAGCGTTGCAGCAGCGGCCGGGAAGGCGCCGAGCGATGCGACGACCGCTAAAAGCTTTCGGAAAATCATCAATCTCCCAACATTCGTCTTTGTTAGACGATCACCTTAATCGAAAATTGCGCCCCGAACATCCGTCCCACGACTCCTTTCCTTGTGTCCTACGATTATTGTGAACTATGCCTGCTCGGTCAGTACGCGCGTGCACCTGAGCCCATCCGTCGGGCGACTCTTTTCTCGAAGATTATGTGCAGAGCCGGCACCAACGCGCGTCCGCCCGTGTAGGAGAGATGGTCGTCATCGTAATAGAGCGGCCGGCCTTCTCTTGACGTGACCTGGCACGCGACCTGGTCACAGAGCTCCTCGTGCACTGGCACGATCGTCGCGCCGTGCTGGGCAGCCACCCGATCCAGGATCTCGAATGTACCGCGTTGCCGCGAATCGAACTGCTTCCGGGATGGCTTGATGTCAACGTCGAGCCCGAAACGCTTGGCATTCGCCAGCGTTTTAGGGACGTTGACGCCGATCTCCGGCACCGGGCCGACGATCCACACGCGCTTGCCAACGGATGTCAGCCGGTCGATCGTCCGCGCCAGCGCACGCTCGAAAATCCGCCCATTGTCCGCCGGATTGCGGGCGCGCGAGTCGCCATCCGCCAGCAGAATGGGATCGCCCGTCTCTGGAGCGTAGTAGGTGCCTTCGATCAGCAGCACCCAGCGACTGATCAGGACGACGTCCTTGATTTCCGGATGTATGCGCACGTAGTCAAGGATGGCGGCGGCGGTCGCGACGCACTGCGATTGATCCGGCAAGTCGCTGCGAGTCACGCCCAGTAGAGGTGGACAGCCGGCATGCGGAGCGATAACTCCTCCGCGGCCGTAGGAACGAGCGGCCTCGCCCACCGCGTCGACCAGGGCGCGCGCATGGGAGTCGCCCCAAAGGATGAAAGTCGGCGCGGCTGAAAATTGGCCGATGCGGCAGAGCTTGCCGTCCCTGACGTCCTTCGGTCCCGATTGGTAGCAGACATCGCCCAAGGGCGCGTGCTCGGTGCTGCCGGCGGCAATCATTTCGACGTCCGGCGCGAGCCGCGCCGGCCAACCTCGTTGCGCGGTGACCGCCAGTCCGAACGCCAAAACCAGTGTCATCGCAGCCGCACCGCCGAGCATCAGCTGTGGGCGCGTCAGGATGCCGGTGCGCCCCCGGAACGGCCGCTCGACCCAGCGCCAGGTGATGAGGGCGAGTACGTACGACGCCGCGAGTGCAAGCGCCTTGACCCGCATGGATGCGCCGGCGACGGACGGGTACGCGGCGAAAGTCAGGAGTGGCCAGTGCCAAAGGTATAGAGAGTAAGAGACGAGACCAGTCAGCACGAAGGGGCGCCAGGAAAGTAACTCCCCGGCCAATTGTCTCTCGCTGCCCGAACCGGCCCAGATTATCAATGCGGTGCCGACACAAGGCAGCAAAGCCGCGGCGCCCGGAAACGGCGTTTCGGCGGTATAGAGAAAGACCGCACAGAGGACTAGGCCGAGTCCTAGAAGCCCGAGCGCGCTCCGTGCCTGACGCGAGGCTGCCGGTGCGATGGGCGCCAGGGCCAGCGAGCAGCCGAGGGCCAGCTCCCAGGCGCGCGTCACCGGCAGGTAAAAAGCGGCGCGCGGGCTGGTGACAACCATTGCGTGTGCAGTCACGAAACTGACAAGGCCGAGGAATGCGACCAGCGGAAGAACCAGCCTCGGGCTCAGGCGGTAGACGATCCAGATGATGAGCGGATAGAGAATATAGAACTGCTCTTCGACCGCTAGCGACCAGGTGTGCAGGAGAGGAAACTCGTGGGCGTCCGGTGTGAAATATCCCGACTTCGAGAAGAACAGGTTCGAGACGAACAGCGCCGTCGCAGCGAGGCTTCGTCCATAGGCGACGAGATTCCGCGGCAGAAGCAGCCAGCTCGCGATGATCGAAGCAACCACCAGCATCGCAATGAGTGCCGGGAAGATTCGCCGCATGCGGCGCTCGTAGAAGGTGACCAGGCTGAAACGGCCTTCCTGGAGTTCGCCGTGGATGAGCTGCGTGATCAGGAATCCCGAAATCACGAAAAAAACGTCGACACCCACATACCCGCCGCCAAAGCCGGGAATGCCCGCGTGATACAGCAACACGGGCACCACGGCGACGGCGCGGAGGCCGTCAACGTCGGAGCGATATTTTGGGTGCGAGTAGTTCCGTTCCAACGCGGGCTTGCTTCCATTCAGCCCAATTTGCAATCGAAAACTCCAAGCATCTCAGCAGACAATCGACGATTTCGAAAACCTATATTAACTCTGACTGCTCCAACGCGCGATCACCCGATTGGTCACAAGTTTTGCGCAGCGAAGAGAAGTTTGCTCAGCGTCCCCGCGACCACGCGTCGGAACCTGAATACACGTAACTGGCGAGCCCGGCCAGTGCCAGGAAATCGTTTTCCTCGCATACCGCGAAACTTCGGACTCCCAGGGCCCCACAAAGGAGGCCAGGATCGAGCAGTCGCGACCTGATGGGACCGGCAATGTGGGAGCCGGCGCAACCGGGCCCGCGGGATTATGTTCGTTACGGATCTGCGACGGAAGTACACACCCTAGAAACCGTCGCATGTCCGCGTGCCCACTACGATGCAACGTCGACGGACGATGCAATGCTGGTTAGTAACGGGCTTGGGATCGTGCAGTTATGGACCGTCCGCCACGCTACTGAAAGTGCGGTAGCGTCGAGCCATCGTATTTTTCTGACGGCTGTGTCGGGTACGGCTGACAGCAAGCAGGCATATTGCCCTTGTCGCCGCAGCCTATGAGCGTGGCGAAACTGCGATCTATCGCAATCACGTCACAAGAGAAAATGAGCCAAGGATTTGATCCCATGACTCATGTTGCTGAGCTGATTACCTATTCATACTTGGAACTCCAAGCGCCGATTCGCACGGCGGGATATCGGTCACAACCAATTCGGCCACCCGATTGGATCCTGGCTTAGCAAAAGCTCGCCCGATGAACGAGACGCTTCACACTTCTTGCAAGCGATGCCACGTCGCCGAGGGGTACGCATTAGGAAGCCAGCATGAACCTTCGTAACCTGCTGCAGTTTGCCGTCGCGCTCGCACTCGCCGCTTGTGGCGGCGACGGAATGGGCGGGGGCGATGACGGCAATGGCGGGCCGCCGCCGCCGCCGCCCCCGCCGCCCCCAGCTGGCTGCAGCCCGACCCTGTCGACACCGCGTGTTTTCGAGAACCTGGCCTTCGATTCCCCGGTCGCCTTGAAGCAGGCGCCGAACGACGCCTCGCGCTGGTTCGTTGTGGAGCAGGGCGGCCGCATTCGAACGTTTGTAAACGACCCCGCTGTCGCGACCACCGATGACTTTATCGACCTGTCCTCGCGTGTCCATTTCGAAGGCGAGGCAGGCCTGCTCGGCATGGCGTTTCATCCGGATTTCGCGACGAATGGCCGTGTATTCCTCAATTTCACGGACCTTTCCGGTGACCAGATTCGTTCAGTCACCGCGGAATTTACGAGCCGCGATGGCGGCCAGACGCTCGATCCGGCCTCCGAGCGTGACTTGCTCACCGTGCACAAGCCACAAGCCAATCACAATGGCGGGAATATTGAATTCGGCCCTGACGGTTTTCTCTACATTGGCCTCGGGGATGGTGGCGGCTCGGGAGACCCGCGCGAACGTGCGCAGGATCCGCACGTCGTGCTCGGCAAGATGTTGCGTATCGATGTGGACAACCGACCGGGCGGTACTCCGTATGGCATTCCATCCGGCCCGGAGGGCAATCCTTTTGAAGGCAACGCGCTCTGCAATGACGACGGAACGAGTGGGCAAAATTGTCCCGAAATCTACGCACTCGGCTTCCGCAACCCTTGGCGCTGGAGTTTTGACCGTCAGAGCGGCGATCTTTGGCTCTCCGATGTGGGCCAGGCGGACTGGGAAGAGATCGACTTCGTCGAGTTGGGCAAGAACTACGGCTGGGACTCGCGAGAAGGGGCCCATTGCTTCGAGCCGGCAAGTGGTTGCCCGACGGCGGGGTTGACCGATCCCGTCGCGGAGTATGGCCACGATATCGGTTTTTCTGTCATAGGCGGCTATGTATATCGCGGTGGCCAGGCCACCGAGAAGGCGGGGAGATACGTGTTTGGCGACTTGGGGGGCATGATCGCCTCACTTGCGCCGGACGGCGCCGGGGGTTTTGAAGTGGAGCAGATGGTGGAGCAAGGCTGCGCACCTGAGGGTGCGAGCGGTGAGCTGCAGATTTCATCCTTCGCGGAGGATCTGGACAGCGAACTCTACGTGCTGGACTACGGTCGCGGGGAAATCCTGCGTCTCGAATTCAACGAGTAACGGTGCCGCGAGGCTTGATGAGGACGGGTGCGCGTTTATCCGGTCGAGCTATCTGTGCACCGGTAGCTGAAGATTTGCTCCTTATCCTTAACGACTGCCCAACTTAGGCGGGCCACATTCCTTGTCCTGCTTTTGGCCCCTGCACTGGCTCTCGTGCTGCCCGCCCGGGTTCGCGAACGATTTGCAAGCAGGCCCGCCAGGCCCGCTCCGCTTCAGCACCAAAGTTAGTCCCAATTGCCGAGCGCCGCGCAGTACATATACGCGGGACTGTCCTTGACGATCGAGTTGATCTTGCCACGAGCGTCAGAACTGATTCTCGACTTCCACGCGTCCTTTTGCTCGCGCGGATTGCGGTACACGGTAAAGTACTTGGCACCCCACCCGGTGCGGCGAGGCGCCATCTTTCCGGAAGATCGAAGGCCAAGCAAGAAATCGATGAAACGCTCGGTCTGAATCGTGTAGTTCAAGCCGAAGTGAGCGAGCAGTTGTCGCGTCCGATCATGGGTGTCGCTAATAAGCTGTTCATACGTCATTACCAAGCCTCGCGCCGATTTGAGCACATGCGAAATGCTGAAATCGACTTCGAAGCGCCAAAGGAGGGCTGCCCGCGGCACCGGGTCCGGATCGACGAGCACGTCGCTAAAACGCTCCGCGAGATGTGGCGCGTTTTCAGCGAGGATGCTCGGTAGCCGCTGCAGCCGGCCCGATGGCATCTTTGCCTGGACCTGACCCTCTACCTCCGACAGCACTGTGGCACACGGATGCCTTGCAATGTAAACGACGGGCATGGACGTGCGGCCCACGAGAGTTTGCGTCGGCTTGAGAAATGTGACTTCCTTGAAGATCAGCGGTGGTCCCGGCGCGGGACTGTAGACGGCGCCATATAGTCTGCCAACCGCAGAAAGAGCGCGCGCAGCCGGCCACAGCGGCGCGCGGCAAAGAGTCGTCATCCGGTACGACTTGTGAAAGAACGGCGGCTTATTGGTCAGTGGATGCGCCGCCAGCAACGACGAGTAGATGCGCGCAAGTTCGCTGTCGCTGATGTCCTGCCTCTTCAGCCTGTTGAGCCATGTGCGGATCTCCATGTCGATCACGGCCATCCGTCGGAACGGCTCGAACCGATAAATGACATCGGGACAACTGTCTACCAGCGTTCCGGCCCAGGTGGTGCCCGAACGACCGGGTCCGACGATTGCGCCCAACGATCCTGGTGCCGAGCCCACGCTGGGATGCATCAGGTTTCTCCGACTACATCACGCCCTCGAAGTCCCTTGCAGCGGGACGCAGGGGCTTGCGATTGATGCGATGGACGATTTTTAGAACGCGCGACATCGCGCTTCGATAGGAGCGGTCGGCGCTCAACGCATAGTCATGTCCGACCTGCGCAAGCCTGTGATTCGGGGTGACTCCGGTAACGTCGGGGAACCTGCCTGGGTTGCGCTCGAGGCGATGCGCAAATCGGGTGCCGCTCATGATCAGGAAGCGGTTGAGATTGATTCTCTCGATGTGTTGTTCGTGCTTTGCCAGAAAGGCCGCGGTCGCATGCACATCTGCGGCTTCTTCCCCGGGGTACCCGGTAATCATCGTCGCCCGAACGCTGATGTCTGCCGCGTAGGCATCAGCCAGAAACTGGCTGGTCAATCTCAGGTCAACGCCCTTTGCCATCGAGTCCAGGACGCGCTGACTACCCGACTCGAGCCCCGTCGTAAGGCGAACCATGCCGGCCGCTCGCGCCTGCTTGAGTTCGGGATGCGTAAGTCCGTTTTCGCCGTATCGGCCGACGTGAACCGATCCGATCCACCGCGCTCCGGGAACGACATGCTGCATTTCGGAAGTGAGGACGCGCCACATCTCGAGGCTCGAATTCAGCTTCAAATCCGTGAACACGAACAGCGTCGCCCGGTGGCGTCCACTCTGGTAGGCAATTTCCGCGAGTACATTCCCGGGCGATCTGGACCTGAATGTCCGACCTGCGGTACTGGTAACGTCCGAGCAGAATGTACAGACACCCCAGCTACAGCCGCGTCCGGTAATGAGCGGAACTATGACGTTCGGGTATTTTGTCCAGGGAAACTGCGAGTAGTCCGGAAAAGGCAAGCGATCAAGGTCGCCGAGCGGGGGCGCATTCAGGATCAATTGGCCTGAGCCACCGGACCAAACCCCACGAATTCCGTCCGCTGTTTCTCCGTCGACGATGCGCCGGACCAGCGCGCACAGATTCGACTCGATTTCGCCGCCGACGAGAGCGGAGAGCCCCGGAATATTCGTCCATTCGCGCGCCACTTCGATTGCCGCAAAGTAAGGGCCGCCAACGATCATGGGTACGCCCCTCGCCCGACATGCCTCGCCGATCGCCACGCAGTGCGGGTAATACATCAGGTAAGTGGATACGAGCACCGCGTCGAACCCGTTTTCCAGGCGCGCGCAGAAGCTCGCTAGGATTTCGTCCATGGAGCGCGCCAGTTGCGAAATTCTGTGCGCCGCATAACGAGAACGCGCCCTGCGCACTGCTGTGTTGCGTGTGACGGCAGTGCGGTAGCGAAATTCCAGGCCAAGCCTGCCCCACCAGGGAGTTGGCGGCTCCCGGGGAACTCCCTCCAGACCGATCGACAGTGGCGCAAACAGCTCGGCTTCGATGCCACCTGATCGCAAAATCGCGATCACGTATCCAACCGCGATGGACGGATACCTGGCAAAATTATTTAGATCGACTAGGAGTACGCGCATCTGAAGTCGCGAGCATTAGTCTGCGCCGCGCGCGTGCGCGCCTCAAGGTGTCCTACGTGGCGCCCGGAGAATGCTTCTGAACCAGAAGTTGACCCGACGCAACAAACCGGAGGCGATGATGACTTACGGAGCGCAAAGTGATGCTTCACTGCCAAAATCTGTGCTGCGGAAGACGGTATCCCTTCCTTGAGCACAATGACGAACTGCAACGCTTCGGCACTCCAATTCTCAACGACATATGGGCTTGGGCTGCCGCAAAGTGGAGCTGCGATGATGGGTTGCTTCGCGAGACGAGCGTCGGGTGTCGGGATGTCCCCCATCGCCGATCCAATGTGGCAAGCGACCATGCGGACACCGCAGAAGAGCGCCTTCATTGGATCTTGCCTAACGTCCGCGTTGAAAGGCCGGGTTGCGCGGTAGCCCTAGAGAACTTTGTCGAGGCAGTCCAGCATCATCAGGCCTGGCTGCAAGATCTCCAGCAAGCGCTTTCGCACATCGCCATCTGCGAGGATGAATGTCGAACGGAGTAGCTGGCCGCGAGCGTCAATGACCACGTTTAGCCCATCCGGCTCAAACTTCTGGGCCGCGACAATCGTTGCACCACGGAGCAGCTGCATCAACATTCCGCCCTGGCGATTGCTCGGCCAAGATTCTGGATCACCGAGTACGTCGAGGACCGTTCTTGTCACTGTCTCTTAGGGTATGGCATCGGAGCCCGCACCCGCCAGTCACCGCGAAACCGGCACGGCACGAAGGGCTCGCTCACATAGTGGCTCCCTGCGGAATGCACAAGGGAGAGACCTTCGAGGACCGGCAAGTCTACGTCGACGGGAACGAATTCGACGGCTGTCAATTTGTGCGGTGCGAATTGACCTACGGCGGAGGAACCTACGCGCTCACGAACAATCGCTTTGCGGAATGCTCGTGGACCTTCGACGGCCCCGCGATGCGGACGGCGCAGTGCATGGCGATTTCGTCGGGATCCTCTGTGAGCCCCTGCGACGGACGCGCTCTCTGTGGACTTTCGTGATCCAGATTCATCCTGCCAACCCGCTGGCTCGGAGCAAATGGCGGCTTTAATTGCATCCCACTGTTCGGATTGACCCTGTCGCCACAACGACTTCACCCGCGAATGTCTCACCCGTCAACGTCGCGGTCCTGTCACCGCATTGGATGCCAGTTTCTCGTGTCTTAAAGTGGAGCAGCAGATCCATATCCCCATCGCCATCGACGTCACTTATATGACTACGTCCATGAGCTTCGGTGCCACCGTCCGGGCCGAATCGGACAGTTTCCCAATCAACTTGCAGTGCATCAAAGGTCTTCGTGGTCAAGATGGCGACCGGAATCTTTCCCTTCGCACGAACGTTGATTTTGTTTCGATCACTGCCAGGTAGAATGTCGACAGCAATATCGCTTCCAAGAGAAAAAACATATACCGAGCCGCTTGCGGTACCCGCATCGTCAGTATGATCCGCGCCCACCAAGATCGTATTTTCGACGGCAGCTACTGAGTTACCGAATCGATCTCCCACCTCCGCGTCGCTCGCCATTAGCTTCGCCTGCTCGACCCACATCGTACCGATACGCATGAACACGTAAGCCGCGCCGCTATCGCTGCCCGCTTCGTCATCTAGGTCAGCGCCAATCACAACCATGTTGCTGTTGATCGCTACCGAGAACCCGAATAGATCGCCCGTCGAAGCATCGCTTGCCGTGAGCTTCGCCTGCTCTGTCCAAGTCGCTCCGGAACGCGTGAACACGTAGGCCGAACCGCTATCTTCGCCCGCGTCATCATCGGTCACGGCGCCGATCACGGCCGTATCGCCCGTGACCGCAATTTCGTATCCAAACCTATCGCCCGCGGCCGCGTCGCTTGCCATAAGTTTCGCCTGCTCAATCCATGCTGCACCGGTAAGCGTGAACACGTATACCGAACCGTTGTCCACTCCCGCGTTTATATCGAAAGGCGCGCCAACCAGCAACGTTTCGCCGGTGATCGCAAGGGATAGACCGAAAGCATCGCCGGCGTCGCCATCACTGGCCGTGAGCTTCGCCTGCTCCGCCCAAGTCGTGCCGGTACGGGTAAACACGTAGACTGAACCCGAGTCATCATCGGGTGCGCCAATCACAGCCGTGTTTCCAATTACGTCGACAGACCAGCCGAACTGGTCGCCCGCGGCCGCATCACTTGCCGTAAGTTTCCCCTGCTCCGTCCAGGTCGTGCCGCTACGCGTGAACACGTAAGCTGAACCACTGCTGCGGCCCGCGTCGGAATCAGACAGAGCGCCAATCACAATCGTGTCGTCGTTAATCGCCACGTCGGAACCGAATTCATCGCCCGCGGCCGCATCACTTGCCGTGAGTTTGGCCTGCTCCGTCCAGGTCGTGCCGCTACGCGTGAACACGTAAGCTGAACCACTGCTGCTGCCCGCGTCGGCATCGGACGGTGCACCAATCACCGCGGTGTTGCCGGCGACCGCCACAACTAGACCGAACGCATCGCCTCCAGACGCATCGCTCGCGAGTAGTTTGGCGATCTCAGTAGGGGTTGATGCGGAGGCGGGTAGCGCAAGGGTCAATAGCAGTGCGTTAGCAAGTCCCAGGTAGAGTGATTTTCTTGGCTCTGCGTTCATGACTATCCCCCAAAGACGTGGACCCTTGGACTTGCCCTGCTTTCGTGGGCTCATACGGAAGAGTTTCTTCCGCCGGATTAACTGATGCGGATGACGTTTGCTGCTCCTCTTCTGATCGCCGTTCCACTGAATAGTACTTCTTTCTGACGCCGGACTAGGCAAGCTATTACCGCTGAGAGCCTGCCCGAAGTGGCAATAGTCATCAGCCCACGTCGGCTAGGTCTTGCGAAGAAGCGAATATGGATGCGGCTGCTGGGCATCATGTGACCTGGCGTTGCGCCATCCCAGACGTAGGCATGATTGCTGCCATCTACAAAGAACCCAGTACCGGTCACCTGACCCGCGAGATTAAGGTCAGCACACCCATCCATCGAACGGTCAAGCGTCCCGTTGTCCTCCATTGCGCTGCCGTCCCAGAAAAATGCATGGAGGCCGATCGGATTATTAGGTAATGAAGACGGACCACATATCTGCCCTGCGGAGTTAATCGCATCACCCGTGCTAAACGAGCCTCCCAGCGTGCCGAGATCAGTCAAGCGATAAAGCTGCTGAGCTGACGCCATCCCACATGTAAATGCCAGCGTTACAGCCAGCGCCCCCGATGGCCGTAGACGCAAAAACTCGGTAGTCATTGGGCACATCTCTCAGCGCGACAACACAGACCGTATGACGAAGTCTTGGACGCACTGAACTTGATGGTATACGCCCTATCAGACCAGTCTCACACCAACAATTCTGGTATTACGAATGAAAACAAGCGGATGTAAGTTATCGAAAGAAGCGCACCGACACGCGGACTTTCAGTCCGCTGGGACGTTACTTAACGTCGGGCGAAACCTAAGCCATTGATCAAATTACCAAGGCGGCTAGCAGCGGGGCTCTTGAACCACGGTCATTGGGCGCAATAAACACCAACTTTTTTGTGCCAGCACCGTATTTGAGAACCAATCATGGGTCCAGGGAGGGGACGCATGGAATATCTCGTTGACATCAAGCTGCGAAGCCGCCGTCTTTTGACCAAGCGAATGCTGCTCGCTATTGCGCAGATCGGTGGAATGGCCACTGGGAAAATCGGCGGTAGAACACTCGAAACGACGTTAACTGTCACCGCCGACGACGCCAAGCAAGCTGAAACCTGCGTTAAGGACTTCATCCGTAGACGTCTGCCCAGTGAATTCGAAGTCATTGAGGCGATAGCTATCCCCGCAGGTGAGATGGTCGCGCACTGATTGGCTGCCGGGTTTTACAGCTTCACACGTGCGAAGCGCAGTTGCGGCACTCCCATGGGACTTGTGTCCGTTTCCACCAGATTCTTTGCTCCGCACTTCGAACATATGAAGTAGATATCGTCTTCGTCCTGATGCAATTCGGCCTGGGTCGCGGTGCTGACCGCCATGTGCCCTTCTGCGTCGAGTCGCACCTTTTTGAACATGACTTCACCGCATTTCATGCAGTGTTGATCTGTCGCGATTTCCGTCATGGTGATTCCCTTCTTCGATCTGCCCCCGCTCCGCGGGGTGCCGGGCCCTTCTATATTTTACGAACCTTTCGGCAAAGGGTCCTCCTCACCATATTCCTTGCTGAATTCAAGCGCCCCATCGTCTGAGGTCCAAACGCCTGTAACGTCGCCTTGCTGAATTCTGAATGATGCCTTCCACTCTCGATAGGAAATCATTTTTTGGATACAGTTTTCATGAATGCTGGTGGTACTCGGCTTACCCAATTTCTTAACAATCGCCTTTTCTGATGAGTAGTGCGAAAAGCCAAGCGCCGGAGTCTGTCGGTCGCGTCGGTGATTCATGTTCACGAGCAGCATGGGACCGGCATCCTCAATAACCACTGCTACGTCGGGGTCGTTACTTAAGGTCGCACCCGTTGGGAGCGGGATTCGGCTGACTCATCGCAGCGTCGCATACGCGCCGCTCGCGAGCCCGCCATCGAGCACTCGATGAACGACTGCGCATTGTTTCGGATGCGCAGTGAGGCCGCGTGAAGGCACGCCAGCAGTAGACGCAAGCGGCGAGCGCCAAGGTACGCTTGAGCCGAAGCTTAGTGCAACTCCGAGCGCAACTTTATAGGGTCTTCGGCCGACCGTGAGACGTTCGTTTCGCACATAACTAATTATTTTTATTGGCGGAGAGGGTGAGATTCGAACTCACGAGGGACTTGCGCCCCTGCCGGTTTTCAAGACCGGTGCATTCAACCGCTCTGCCACCTCTCCTTCGGGCCGCAGACCGCCGGGCTGGATTCTAGATCATCGCCTGCATGAGGAGTTTGAGCAGGTCCTTGAGCGGCATGACGGTCAGCAGAAGCGGAAACATCGGGATGACGGCCGACAGAGCGAACGCCACCGCGCTCTTCAGCGTGATCGGTAGCAGGCGCATGCCGAAGACCCGGTCGAGGCTGCCGCCGATGTCGGCGAGGCCCTGCACGTCCCCTGATGCCTCGAGCGGCGTTTCGGCAGCCCGCGTGTCGACCCACTTGCGCTGGAAATCCTGGACGTAGCGCGACGCGAGCGTCCCGTAGGCCAGCAGGCCCCGTTCCTTCGCGAAGCGAAGGGGGCGCAGGAACACCGCGAGCGGCGCGAGGCCAATGAGGATCGAGATCCCGACGAAGACCGCGAGCGGCCACTGGTATTCTGCAAGCGTCGCGCCTTCGTGCAAGATGCGCGTGCCGACGGCACCCGCCACGAGGCAGCTCACCGTGAAACCGAGGAGCGCGAAGGACGTGTGCCCGAAGCTCACGAATCCGAGGCCTGCGGCGTAATCCGGATGCGTCGCGACCAGCTTGAGGTCGAGGCGCGAGGTCCGGTACAGGAACCAGGACCACACGACGTAGCGCCATAACCACCGCAGGAACAGGAACGGCGGAAGCCAGGACCCGATGGCGTACCACCAGCCTGCCGTCGTGAGCTGCGATCCGCTTTCGGTCGGTTCCTCGAACCAGAACAGCGTGCCATCCGACGCAAACACTCTTGTCGCCCTCCACACGAAGAAGACGGCGAGCGCGATGATGATCGCCTCCGCGATCGGAGAATCGAAGGCACGGCCGGCCTTGCGCAGGAGCTCCCTGTAACGTCCTTCGTCCGCGCCCGAAACCAGCTTGGCATGGACGAAGTGCGCGGCGGTGAGACGGGTCCGGCGACCGATGCCGAGCTCGACGAAGAGCAGCAGCGGCACGACGACGAGGAAGCGCACGTGCGTCGCCAGGTCCTCAAAAAACGTGATGGTGACACCGTCATCATGGCGCGGCTGCAGGAGCGCGACGGCGAGGAGCGGAAGCCAGATGAGTGCGGCGGGCAGGAAGGCGCGCAGCAGCATTCGCGGTGGCTCCGCGCTCTTCAGTCCCACACGCATCAGCGCGCGGTCGACCGGACCGCAGTTGGTCAGCGAGAAGCCATCTGCGTCGGTCGGCTTAACCATGCGACTCTGCGTGCCACGGCCCGGTCGCCTTGCTCATGCGCAGGCTTTGACCGCGCCGCGCAGCAGCGTCATCCACCAGTACCGGGACAGGATTTTCGCGAACATGGCCGCCTCCCCTCTGCGGTTGAATCGTTCGAGACGCCGTGTGTACCACGGGAGCCCGCCCTCCGGCCATTGCCCCTAGGGGTCGACGTCCCCTAGGCCGGGCGCAGCCGATCGACGCCTCCGAGGTAGGACCGCAGTACGCCGGGTACGGCTACGCTCCCGTCGGCCTGCTGGAAATTCTCGAGCACGGCGACAAGCGCCCGACCGACCGCGACGCCCGATCCGTTCAATGTGTGCACCGCCTCGGGCTTGCCCGTCTCGGGATTGCGCCAGCGCGCCTGCATGCGGCGTGCCTGGAACGCTTCGCAGTTGCTGCACGACGAGATCTCGCGATAGGCGTCCTGACCCGGCAACCACACCTCGAGGTCGTAGGTCTTGGCGCTCGCGAAACCGATGTCACCCGAGCAAAGCGCGACGACGCGGTACGGCAGCTCGAGGAGCTCCAGCACCTTCGCTGCGTGGCCCGTGAGTTCGTCGAGAGCGCGGTACGAGTCGTCCGGCCGCGCAATCTGCACCAGCTCGACCTTGTCGAACTGGTGCTGGCGGATGAGACCGCGCGTGTCCTTCCCATAGGAGCCGGCCTCGGAGCGGAAGCACGGCGTGTGTGCGACGAGCCGCAGCGGCAGCTCTTCCGGCTCGAAAATCCGTTCGCCGGCGAGGTTCGTGAGCGGCACCTCGGCCGTCGGGATCAGGAACAGCTCGCTCTCGGACGCGTCGCGCGCGAGCTTGAAGAGATCCTGTTCGAACTTCGGCAGCTGCCCCGTACCGGTGAGAGTCCGGCGCGTGACCACATAGGGTACCCACGCTTCGCGATAGCCGTGCTCCCGCGTGTGCAAGTCCAGCATGAACTGCGCAAGTGCGCGATGCAGGCTCGCAACGGCGCCCGTCAGAACCGCAAAGCGCGCGCCCGAGAGCCGGCTGGCACCCACGGCGTCGAGGCCGCACAGGCCCTCCGCGACGGCCACGTGGTCGGCGGCCTCGAAGTCGAATCGCCGCGGCTCGCCGTGACGTCGCACTTCTACATTGGCCGAGGCGTCCCGGCCTGCAGGCACGCTGTCGTGCAGCAGGTTCGGCAGATCGAGGAGCAGGCGATCGAGGTCACCCTGCAGTGACGCAAGCTCCTGCTCGCCGTTCGCGAGCCGCGTGCCGAGGGTCTCGACCTCGGCTAGGAGCGGCGCGATGTCTTCACCCTTTGCCTTGGCGTGGCCGATCGCCTTGGATCGCGTGTTGCGTTCGTTGCGCAGCGCGTCGACCGCGACCTGCGCTTCCTTGCGGCGCGCCTCGAGCGCGGTGAACTGTTCAAGGTCGAGCGCGAAGCCACGGCGCGCGAGGTTGGCGGCGACACCCTGCGGGTCGCTTCGAAGCTGCCGGATGTCAAGCATGGTCGTCCTGTTTCGTCCTCTGGCGGATGCGCTCGAGCACCTCCCGAAGCTTCAGCTCGAGTCCGCGCGGCACCGGCTCGTAGTACGTGCGCGGCGCCATCGTATCCGGGAAATGAGTCTGGCCGGGCGCCAGCGCGTCCGCTTCATCGTGCGCGTAGCGATAGCCCTCGCCGTAGCCGAGGTCCTTCATGAGCCGCGTCGGAGCATTCCGCAGGTGCAGCGGGACGTCGAGCGTACCGAGCGCCTTCGCATCCTCCATCGCGGCGCCGTAGGCCGTGTAGACGGCATTGCTCTTCGGCGCCAGCGCGAGGAAGACGCAGGCCTGGGCGAGTGCGAGCTCGCCTTCCGGGCTCCCGAGACGGTCGAAGCTGTCCCACGCCGCCAGTGCGAGCGTCAGCGCCCGCGGGTCCGCGTTGCCGATGTCCTCGCTCGCCATGCGCACGAGCCGGCGCGCGATGAAGCCGGGGTCGCAGCCGCCGTCAAGCATGCGGCACAGCCAGTAGAGCGATGCGTCCGGATCGCTGTCGCGCACCGACTTGTGCAGGGCCGAGATCTGGTCGTAGAAGAGCTCACCCCGCTTGTCGAAGCGGCGATGCCCGCCGGCCGTCGCCTCGCGCACGATCTCCGGTGTCAGCACCTGTCCGGTTGCCGTGTCGGACGCGAGGTCCGCCGCGACTTCGAGCAGGTTGAGCGCCCTTCGCGCGTCGCCGTCGGCCGCGTCGGCAATGATCGCAAGCGACTCCGGCGACGCGGTGACCCCGCTTCCGCCGAGCCCGCGCTCCGCGTCGGCGAGCGCGCGGCTGAGCAGCCCTTCGAGCTCGGGCCGGTTCAGCGCCTTCAGGAGGTAGACGCGCGCTCGTGACAGCAGGGCGGAATTGAGCTCGAAGGACGGGTTCTCCGTGGTGGCGCCGATGAAGACGAGCGTTCCGTCCTCGACGAACGGCAGGAAAGTGTCCTGCTGGGCCTTGTTGAACCGATGCACCTCATCGAGGAACAGGACAGTCGGCGGACCTCCGGCGCGGCGGGATGCTTGCGCCTCATCCACTGCCTCCCGGATGTCCTTGACCCCTGCGACGACCGCCGAAAGAGCGATGAAATTCGCCTTGCAGGCTTTTGCCGCAAGCCTCGCGAGCGTCGTCTTGCCGCTGCCGGGCGGACCCCAGAGCACCATCGAGTGAGCGGTGCCGTCGGTCAGCAGCCGGTGCAACGGCCGCCCGGCGGCAAGGAGATGTGACTGGCCCGTGAATTCCGCCAGTGTCCGCGGCCGCATCCGGTCGGCCAGGGGCCGGTAGCCTGCTGGAGACGCGTCGATTGGCAGTTCGGCTTGCCTTCGCATACGTGCGGATTCT
>Ga0111538_10004184_pt1 | contig 20097 bp, 25 predicted proteins | sample SoiMethybrSBSTD1_FD_79669 | JGI IMG/M metagenome (GOLD analysis project Ga0111538, IMG submission 79669) | Bulk soil microbial communities from a Populus tree surrounding site in Tennessee, USA - Soil MetaG P. TD hybrid SBSTD1 (version 2)... | ecosystem: Environmental > Terrestrial > Soil >... | reverse complement strand
TCGGCCGGCGGGGCCCCAGCCCCGCGACGGCCTGCGGCGCGCACATCCGCAGACTCATCGGCGCGCCTCGGCCGGCGGGGCCCCAGCCCCGCGACGGCCTGCGGCGCGCACATCCATTGCTCGCGTCGGACGACGCCGAGGCAATGTCAGACCAAAACCCGGCGAAGTCAAGGTGCTAGACTCGCGTCCGAGGTACACTGTCGCCCTCGATTTCCGAAACCGACGGGAGGTCGTGATGGACGACGAGACTGCGGTTGCCGTGACGACGGGCGTCGCCCAGGTGTTCGACCTCAACGCCCTCAAGGCGTTCGCCTCCGACAAGCGCGTCCGCAAGATGCTCTTCAAGACCGAGCAGCTCTGGTCCGAGATCGCCTGCTACGAGCCCGGCCAGTCGACGGTCATGCACAGCCATCCGCGCGAAGAAGAGGCGATCTACGTCCTCGAGGGCACCGCCACCATGAGCATCGCCGGCGACGAGGTCATCGTGCCCGCCGGCGCCATCGTGAAGTTCCCGGCGAACGTGCCGCACGACGTCCGCAATCTCGGCCAGCAGCGATGCGTCATCATGTTCCTCAAGGTCAACCCCAAGGTGCTGAAGGCCGGCGCGGGAGCGTAGGAGGTAGCGGTGGGCAACGTGGAGCGCTGCGACAAGACGCTGCCGATCAACGAGATGATCTTTCACGTCCGCCGCGACGCCGTGCTGCGCGCGCGCTTCCTGAGCGACCTGGAAGGGCTGGCGCGCGAGTTCAAGCTGAGCCGGGCCGAGTACGAGGCGCTGCGCGACAAGGACCCTCGCCGCCTGATGGACCTGGGGGTGCATCAGTATTACGTGCCGCAGATCCTCCGCCTGTTCTTCGGCGCCGCGCACAACAGCAACGCGAGCGCGGCGCTCGAGTGCTATCGGCGGGCGTACCCGGAAGAGACCGCGCAGGCGATGGCCCTGCAAGAGCGGCTGGAGCGCTCCCGGTAATGGCGCGCGTCGTCGCCGCGATGGCCATGACGCATTCGCCCGGCCTGACCGGGTGGTTCACGCGGGCGTCTCGCGAGTACCAGGAGCTGGCGCTCCAGGCGACCGCCGAGATGCGCCGCCGGCTCGAGGCAGCCCGGCCGGACGTGCTGGTGATGTTCACCAACGATCATCTCCTCAACTGGCCGATCAACAACATGCCCGAGTACACCGTCGGGATCGGCGAGGAGCACGTCGGCCCCGCCGAATGGTTCGACGAGTGGCTCGCCATGGAGAAGTACCGCGTGGCCGGTCATGCCCCGCTGGCACGCTTCATCGTCAACGAGGGCGCGCGCCGCGGGCTGGCGCTCTCGTACCTGCGCGAGATGCAGTTCGACGACGGCATCTCGGTCCCGACCCACTACCTGAACCCCGACGCGCGCTTCCGTCTGGTCCCGGTCACCATGAACTGCACGGTGCCGCCGATCCCGACGCCCGAGCGCGCCTACCAGGTCGGCTCGCGCCTGCGCGATATTCTCGCGGCGTATCCCGGCGACGAGCGCATCGCGGTGATAGCCACCGGCGGGCTCTCGCACGAGCCGGGCGGGCCGCGCTACTTCTGGGTCGACGAGGAGTTCGACCGGTGGTTCCTCGACCTCCTGAAGCGGGGCGATCACGCCGCGCTCTTGCGCGAGTGCACGCTCGAGCGCATGGAAGCGGCGGGCTCCGGTGGCACCGCCGAGCTCCTGGCGTGGGTGCTGGTCCTCGCCTTCACCCGCGGGCCGGCAGACGTGCTTGCCTACATGCCGGCAGTGGCATGGCGATCGGGAACGGGCATGGTGACCTGGAACGAGATGGCATGACGGTGGAGGTCTGAATGGCGACTACACATCACCTCGATCGGAGCGTCGTTCACCGGGCCTGGGACAACTCGATCGCGCCGCAGCTCGAGATCGATGCGGGCGACACCGTGATCTTCGATACGCGCGACGCCGCCGACGGCTACTACTCTCCGTCCTCGACGCACGACGACGTGCTCGGGCGCGGGCCGTTCCGCGGCCACCCGCTGACCGGGCCCGTCGCCATCAGAGGCGCGCGGCGCGGCGACGTGCTGACCGTCGAGATCCTGGACGTCAAGCCGGCCGCCCCCTTCGGCTGGACGGCCATCCGCCCGGGACGCGGCCTTCTGCCGGAAGCCGAGTTCTCGAAGCCGCACCTGACGATCTGGGACCTCACCGACGGCAAGCACGCGCGCATGGGGCGGGGCATTGCGGTGCCGATTGCGCCGTTTCCGGGAGTCATGGGCGTGGCGCTCGACGAGCCCGGCGCCCACAGCACCATGCCGCCCCGGAAGAACGGCGGCAACATGGACGTCAAGCACCTCACCGCCGGGACGACGCTGTTTCTGCCGGTGTGGATGGACGGCGCCCTGTTCAGCGTCGGCGACGCGCACGCGACGCAGGGTGACGGCGAGGTCTGCGTCACCGCGGTCGAGATGATGGGTACGGTCACGCTCCGCTTCGGGCTCGCGCGCGGGCGCGAGCTGAAGGAGCCGCAGTTCAGGACCTCCGGGCCGATCGTCTCCGCCGCCGACCGCGGGCCGTGCTTCGTGACGACCGCCCACGGACCCGATCTCTTCGCCAGCTCGCAGCAGGCGATCCGCTACATGATCGATCACCTCGTGACCGAGCGCGGGCTGAGCGGCGAGGAGGCGTACATCCTCTGCAGCGTGGCGGTGGACCTGAAAATCAGCGAGATCGTCGACGCGCCCAACTGGATCGTCTCGGCGTTCCTGCCCGAGTCGATCTTCACGTGAGCGCGGGGCTCGACCTTCCCGCGTTCGCCGCCGAGCTCCTGCGAGAGGGTCGGGTCGCGCGGCTCGGCACGGCGGACCGGGCGGGTCAGCCTCTCGTGGTCCCCGTGTGCTACGTCTTCGACGGGCGCTCCTGCTTCTCGGCGATCGACGCCAAGCCCAAGCGGACCCCGGCCGGGGGCCTCCGGCGCATCCGCAACATCGCCGAGAACCCGCGCGTGTCACTGGTCGTCGACCGCTACGACGAGGAATGGACGAGGTTGGCGTGGGTGATCGTGCAGGGGCACGCCGACGTGCTCACCGACGGCCCGGAGCGCGCGGGCGCCGTCGACCTGCTCCGCGACAAGTACGCGCAGTATCGCGCCCTGGGGCTCGACCGGGCGACCGCGACCGTCATTCGAATCTCGCCCGAACGGGCGATGTCCTGGCGCTGGAGCGGCTCGGCGGGAGCGGGCTAGCTCTTTTCGATCTGCAGGCCGGCCTGCGAGACGAGCACGCCGGACTGTCCTGCTTGGCGCATCGCGTGCGCGACCTTGTGCTTCTCGATCCACGCGCGGATCTCCAGGTCGCGATGCGAGTCGAAGAACTCCGCGGTCATCGTGATCAGCTGCGTGACCTTGCCGTGGTTGTCCTGGAGCTGGAACACCTGGGCGTTGCGCTGGAAATCGTAGAAGTCGTAGACGGTGCACAGCGGGAACTCGCGCTGCAGGTAACCGCGGACGACCGCGATCTTCGCCTCGTCCAGCGTCGGATGGTCGAGGAACTTGCGCCACTGCGGCGCGAGCTCGCCGTTGTCCGGGAGTGTGAGCCCCGTCAGGGCGGTACGCTGCTGATCACTGAGCTCGGTCACCGGGTCCTGGGACTCGTCGATGACCTCGTCGGGAGCCACCTCCTCGGGCTGGAGGTGAAGATCGGAGGCGAAGGGCTGGACGGCGAGCGTCTCGGGCGCGGTGGGCGCCGGGGCGGCCGTTGCGCGGGGCGCGGCAGGCGGTACTGCCGGGCGCGCGTCGAACGTGCCGGTCAGCCGGTCGAGGAACTTTCGCCACGTCGGCGCGAGGTCACTCTTGGGAGCCTCGGGCTTCGGCGCGGCGATCTTCGGCGCTTCTATCCTCGGGACGTCGGTCCTCGCTCCATTCCGGACCGGAGCGGGCTTTCGCGGAATCCGCGGATCGATCGTGCTCGGCGTGCTCGTCTCGACGCGCGCGGGCCTGGTGGACGCCGCCGGCGCGACATTCTCGCGCGGCTTCGCCGCCGCTTCCTTCGCCGGCGCTTCTCTCACCGGCACTTCCTTCACCGGAACGTGGGGAAGGTCGCGCAGGCGCGGGCCTCGCGGTGTCTCGGGCACGCGCAGACCCTTGAGCACGACCTTGTCGTCGGCCGGTTCGCCGCCGCCGTTCGACGCTGCCGGGGAGGCAACCCGGGGCGGAGGCGCGGGAGCCACTCGGGGCTGCGGCGGCGGAATCGGCTCCAGTCTCCTCGGGGCCTCCACTCTCGGCGGCGGCTCCACTCGGCGGGGAGGCTCCACTCGCGGCGCGGGCTCCGCGCGGGGCTCGAGCCGAAGTGGGGGTTCCGGTCGCGGCCGCGGCTCCACTCTGGGCGCGGGCTCGACGAGCCGGGGCGCGGGCTTGGGCTCGTGGAGCATGACGATCGGCTCCTCCGCGGCGACCGGCTCGCCGTGCACGACCACTTCGCGCTCCTCGGGCTCCTCCTGCGCTTCGAGCTCCTCCGGCTCCTCCTGCTCGGCGACCGGCTCGACAACGCGCGTCGGCGGTGCGACCGGCGGAGCCGGGCGCTCGAGTCGTTCAGGACGCTCGAGTCGCTCGGGGCGCCGGGGCTGCTCGTCCTCCTGTTCGTCGGGTGAGCCGGCGCCGCTTCGATCCCAGTCGGAGCGGTCAAGGTAGAAGCCCATCGTGCCGTTGGCCTCGACGTAGCGAAACTCGAAGAAGTCGACGGTGCAGAACTTCAGCAGGCGCATCTTGCGCACGAACGACTCGAGGAGTCGCTCGGCGACGAAGACAACGCGAGGCGGCCATTCCGGCGGTCTCGACGCGGGGAGGAGCTTCTGCAGCGACTCCGGGTAATCGAGGCACCAGGCGTAGGCCTCGAGCGCTCGCAGGAGCATCGTGTCGTCCGCGGTGAGGCCGAGCGTGACCAGTACCGGTGTGTGCGAGTCGTCGAGCGCGACGAGCTCGATGCTGGCGCGGCCGAGATTGAGATTCGATCCGATGATCTTGAGCCCGGGCTCGATGGCCTCAACGTTCTCCGCGACCAGCGTGCCGAGCTGCTGGAGGTCCTTGATCTCGCGCCGTTTGAAGGTCAGCTTCATGCAAGTCTGTTCCAATGCGGCATTACGCAACCGATGTGCCAGCTGAGCGGCATCACCCTTCCAGCAACGAATCCGGAGTGTTGCGAGCAGAGGTCCCCGAACCTCACGGGCCCCTCGTGCGCACTCTGACACGCCAAGAATGTACCGCTGCCACGCGGTCATTCAGCCGACTTGCCAGACCGGCAAACATTTGGTCATTGATAAGAATTTCAATGACCAGAAACTGGCCGAATGGCTACTTTCGATTCTTACAAATAATTCTATCTGGCTAATTTATCGGCAAACTGTAAGCTGCTTGTCAGTGGTCACTTGTGGCACTCAAATTGCTCAGTTGCACCGCGTGCTAGTCTGACCTTAGCTAGCCGGGAGGGCGCGCTTGAACCTGACCCAGGCGTTCCGGGAGCTGGTACAGATCGGGATCACGTTGACCAGCGAGCAGGACCTGGGCACGTTGCTGGAGCGCATTCTGACCGAGGCGCGCCGATTCACACGTGCCGAGGCCGGCACGCTGTTCCTCCGCGAGGGCGACCTGCTCCGCTTCTCCGTCGTGCAGAACGACCGCCTCGCCAAGGAGCTGGGCGAGGAAGAGATGCGCCGACGCCTCAAGGCCGAGCCCCTGCATCTTCGCGAGCTGAGCCTCGCCGGGCACGTCGCGCTCACCGGTGACATCCTCAACCTGCACGACACGTACATGATCCCGCCGGACCGGCCGTACGCGTTCGACGCGCGCGTGGACGCGCGCCTGAGCTATCGCACGCAGTCGATCCTGGTGGTGCCGCTCCAGGATCCCGCGCACAACATCCTCGGCGTGCTCGAGCTGATCAACGCGCTCGACCGCGGCCGCGTCGTGCCGTTCGACTCGCAGTACGAGTCGCTGGTGCGATCGCTCGCCTCGCAGGCCGCCGTCGCCCTGCGCAACGCGCGGCTCGAAGACCTCTCCTTCAAGGACGCGCTGACGGACGTGTACAACCGTCGCTACTTCACGATCCGGATGGAGGAGGAGTTCAAGCGCCACTCCCGCTTCGGCGAGCCGCTCTCGCTGGCGCTGATGGACCTCGATCACTTCAAGGAGGTCAACGACCGCTTCGGGCACCGCGCCGGCGACGAGGTGCTGCGCGAGGTCGCCCAGCTCCTGGTCAAGCACTCGCGAAGCTTCAGCATCGTCACCCGGTACGGCGGCGACGAGTTCGCGATCATCCTGGTGAACACGGCCAAGGCCGGCGGTCTCACATACGCCGAGCGCATCCGGAACGTCATCGAGCAGAACCGGTTCGCGCATTCGCCGGTCACCGCGAGCCTCGGGATCGCCAGCCTGCCGGAAGACGCGACGACCGTCGACGATCTCGTCGTCGCGGCCGATCGGGCGCTCTACGACGCCAAGCGTCTGGGCCGCAACCGGGCGGCCGCCCCGTGAGCTCTCACACCGCCGTCGACCGCGAGCAGATGCTGGACGAGCTCCTCGACATCGGGCTCGCCGTCGCCAGCGAGCGCGATCTCTACGCCCTGCTCAACCGGATCCTCGAGGCGGCGCGGCGCTTCACGCGTGCCGAGGCCGGGACGCTCTTCCTCCGTGACGGCGATCGGCTCCGGTTCGCGGTGGTGCAGAACGACCTGGTCGAGCGGAAGCTGGCCCGGCCCGAGCTGCAGCAGCGCTTCGAGGCCGAGCCCCTGCGGCTCAGCGAGCCGAGCCTGGCCGGCCACGTGGCACAGACCGGCGAGGTACTCAACATCGCCGACGCGCACACGATCGGGGTGCACCAGACCCGCGCCTTCAACGAGCGGTTCGAGGTCGCCAGCGACTACGCCACGCGCTCGGTGCTCGCGGTGCCGCTCCAAGACGTGACCGGCAGCATCGTCGGCGTGCTCGAGCTCCTGAATGCCGTCGACGATTCGGGCGCGACCGTGGCCTTTCACCGCGAGCAGGAGAAGCTCATCCGGACGCTGGCCGCGCACGCGGCGGTCGCCATCCGCAACGCCCGGCTCGAGGACCTCTCGTTCAAGGACAGCGTGACCGAGCTGTACAACCGCCGGTACTTCGGCCTGCGGATCGAGGAGGAGGTCAAGCGCCACACCCGGTTCGGCCATCCGCTGTCGCTTGTGGTGGCGAACGTCGATCGCTTCAAGCCGCTCAACGTCGAGCACGGCCAGGCGGCCGCCGACGAGGTGCTGCGCGAGGTGGCGCGCCTGCTCATCCGGCATTCACGGAGCTTCACGATCATCGCCCGCCTGGACGGCGACGAGTTCGCCGCGCTGCTCGCCAATACCCCCAAGGCCGGCGCCGTCACGTACGCCCAGCGGATCCGCTCGGTCATCGAGACGCATGCCTTCGCGCACGGCACGGTCACCGCGAGCCTCGGCGTGGCCGGCCTGCCGGCCGACGCCGTGTCGGCCGACGACCTGCTGGCGGCCGCGCAGCGTGCGCTGCGCGACGCAAAGGACCAGGGCCGTAACCGCGTCGTCGCGCTCTAGGTCGTTTCGCCGCGCCGTTCGCTCCGCCCGCGCTTGACTTGTCTCCCGCTCATGTGTCATTAGGTTCCTCGATCGCGCGCGAGCGCAACCGCCGTTCGACGCATCGATGGAGGAGCCGATGAGCAAGAGCCCATTCCGCGCCCAGCTCGAGGCCGCTGTCAGCGCCCGTCACAGCCGCCTGAATCCGTTCACCGAGAAGTGGGTGAAGGGCGAGCTGACGCGAGCCCAGCTCGGCGCCTGGGCCGCCCAGCACTATCAGTACGTCTCGCAGTTCCCGCGCTGGTGCGCCACGGTGTACGGCGAGTGCCCGGACCCCGATGCGCGCGATTTCCTCCTCGAGAACATCATCGAGGAAGAGTCGGGCACCAAGCACGTCGATCTCTTGATCCGCTTCGCCGAGGCGTGCGGGGTCTCGCGGGCCGAGGTGGAGTCCAAGCAGCAGCTCCCGACCACGCGCGGCCTCACCGCATGGTGCTTCGAGATGTCGCACCAGCCCTTCCACGTGGCGGCGGCCGGACTCCTGGTCGGACTCGAGTCGCAGGTGCCGGGCATCTACCAGCGCAACCTGCCCCCGCTCCGGACGCACTACGGCTTCACCGACCACGAGGTGGAGTTCTTCGCGATCCACATCGAGGCCGACGAGGTCCACGGCGAGCGCGGCTACCAGATCGTCGAGCGGCACTGCACGAATCCGGAGCGCCAGGCGCAGGCGATCGACGCGGTTCGCCAGGCGACCGAGATGCGCTGGCAGTACATGACCGGTCTCTACCGCGCCTTCGTCGCGAAGGAAGAGGTGTGAGCCGCCATCACGTCGGCCGCCTCGACGACCTGACCGCGGGCCAGCTGAAGCTGGTCGAGGCCAACGGCGCCCGCGTCGTGCTGGTGAGGGTCCGGGACGAGGTGTTCGCGTGCAGCGACGAGTGCACGCATCAGGGCGGACCCCTCAGCGAGGGACGGCTCACCGGCACGCGGCTTGCCTGCCCCTGGCACGGCTGGATGTTCGATCTGCGCTCCGGCGAGTGCTTGATGCCCTCGCGCGGAGGGCGCGTCGACACCTACCCGGTCACGATCGAAAACGGTGACATCTGGGTGGAGATCGCCTGAGGTGGCGCTCACCCGCGATCGCGCCCGCGCCTGTATCGAGCGGGGCGTCGCTCAGGCGCAGGCGCTCGGCTTCAAGGTCGCCATCGCGGTCGTCGACGACGCCGGGCACCTGATCGTCTGTGACCGGATGGACGGGGCGCTCTGGGTGACGCCCGAGATCGCCCGCGCGAAGGCCAACGCCGCGGCAGCCTTCCACGCGACCACCCTCGACCTCGAGGAGCGATTCGGCAAGCGCCAGCTCTTCGCCGACAACGTCGCGACCCTCGGCGACTACCAGTTCGTCTTCGGCCGGGGCGCGGTGCCGCTGGTAGAGGACGGGCGCATCGTGGGCGCCGTCGGCGTCAGCGGCGCGGTGCCCGCCGACAACGATCACACCATCGCCGACGCCGCCGCCGGCCATCCCGTCCTGCCGCGCGCCCACTAGGATCTCGCTTCTGAGGTAAAGTGTCGGACATGCAATTCGAGGTCGAAGTCCATCGCAACGAGCTGGGCGAGTGGGTCGCGGTCGCCGTGGCATGGGGCGTCGAGGCGACCGGGCGCACCGAAAACGAGGCCCTCGCCCGCATGATGGACGCGCTGGCGCAGCACTTCAAGAAAACCCCGGGCCAGTGAGCGGAGCGCTCGCCGGGCTTCGGGTCGTCGACTGCTCTCGCCTCATCGCCGGCGGCGTGCTCGCGACGATCCTCGCCGACCACGGCGCCGACGTTGTCAAGGTCGAGAACCCGCGCGGCGGCGATCCGCTGCGCACGTGGCTCCGCGATCGCGGCGAGCTCTGGTGGAAGGTCTACGCGCGCGGAAAGCGCTCGATCACTCTGAATCTCGGCCACCCGAAGGGCCAGGCGCTCCTGCGCCAGCTGTGCCGCGGCGCTGACGTGCTCGTCGAGAACTTCCTGCCGGGTACCTTCGAGAAGTGGGGTCTCGGCTGGGAGGTCCTGTCGGCCGACAACCCGCGCCTGGTCTTCGCGCGCGTCTCCGGCTGGGGCCAGGACGGTCCCTATCGCGACCGGCCGGGCTTCGGCACGATGGTCGAAGCGATGAGCGGATTTGCCGCCGCGACAGGTGAAGCCGACGGGCCGCCGACGCTCCCGTCATTTCCGATGGCCGACATGATCGCCGCGCTGTCGGCGACGACCGCGGTCCTGGCGGCCCTGCGTCATCGCGACCACGTCTCCGGGCGCGGCCAGGTGATCGACGTGTCGCTCTACGAGCCGCTCCTGTCGGTGCTGGGTCCGGCCGCTGCCGAATACGCGCTCGACGGAACCGTGGCCGTGCGCCGCGGCAACAGCTCGGACAACGCGAGCCCGCGCGGGACCTACCAGACGCGCGAGGGCAAGTGGGTAGCGCTCTCGGCCTCCACACCCGCCTCGGCCGCCGCACTCTTCGCGGGCCTGGGCCTCAGCGAGCTCCTGGCCGATCCGCGCTTCGCCACCAACGACGCGCGGGTCGCCCACAACGACCTGGTAGACGCGGCGCTCTCGCGCTCCATTGGCTCTCGGACGCTCGACGAGATGGTGCGGCTCTTCGAGACCGCGAACCTCACCGCCTCCCCTGTATATGACAGCGCCGACATCGCCAAGGACCCCCACGTCGCCGGCCGTGGCATCCTGGTCGACGTGCCCGACGCCGAGCTGGGTTCCGTGAGAATGACGGCGCCGACGCCGCGCCTGGCCGAGACGCCCGCGACGATCCGATCGTCGGGCCCGCCGCTCGGCGCGCACAACCGGGACGTCTACCGCGAGATCGGCATCGACGACACCGAGCTGGAGAACTTGAGCCGCGAGGGCATCGTATGATCACGGTGTTCGGCTTCGTCACGGGCGCGCTACTCACCGTGCTGCTCGGCCTGGCGCCGGCGGCTCACGCCGCCGACTACGGCGGGCCGCTGATCGACGCTCACTCGCACCTGCCCAACGCCACCGCGATCGACGCGTACGTGGCCGCGATGAAGCGACACAACGTCGTCAAGGTCGTGCTGCTGGGCGTCGGGGGTCGCCAGAAGGAAGACACGAGCTGGCTGACGGCGGCGAGCAAGAAGTATCCCGATCGCGTCGTGGCCGGCCTGCCTCTGCCCGACCCGACCTCGGACTCGGCGGCGAGCCAGCTCGAAGTCCAGCTCGAGCGCGGGCGGCCGCGGGTGATCGGCGAGGTTCACATGCGGCAGGTCGGACGCCAGCTGATCGATCGCGATCCGAACGGCGGGGCCTTCGGCCGGATCCTCGACGCCGCCGGAAAGTTCGGAGTCCCGATCGTCATCCACTACGAGCTGACCGACGCGGCCGAGAACGCGCTCGATCGCGCGCTGGCCGCGCACCGCAAGGCGACGATCGTGCTCGCCCACGGCGGCGAGGGCCCGCCCGGCCGTCTCGACCGGCTCCTGATGCGCAATCCGAATCTCCGCGTGGATCTTTCCGGCATGCATTTCCAGCGGACACCCGCGCTGGCCACCGAGACCGGCCCGCTCGATCCGGGCTGGAAGGCTCTGATCGAGAAGATGCCCGATCGCTTCCTGATGGGCGTCGACGTCTGGGCCGCGCGGCTCTTCGAGCCGGCCATGCTGGACCGTCTCTTCGTCTGGACCCGTCGAATCCTCGGTGAGCTTCGACCCGACGTGGCCGAGCGCGTCGCCCACCAGAACGCGATGGCGCTCTATCGGCTGGAGTAGCACCATGAGCTTCCGCACGGCGCTCTGCGATGTTCTCGAGATCGAGTATCCGATCGTCCAGTCGGGCATGGGGGCCATCGCGGGGCCCGAACTGGTCGCAGAGGTGTGCCGCGCCGGCGGCCTCGGCATCCTGGCCGGGTTGAATGTGCCGCCGGACGATCTGCGCAAGATGATCCGCCGCGTTCGTGAACTGACCGACCGTCCGTTCGGCGTGAACCTCTGGCTGCACCGCGATCTCCGGCCGCCGATCGATCCCGCCGGGGTCTCGGAGGCGACGCTCTCCGGAGCCCAGGCGATGCTCAATCGCTTCCGCGAGCGCCTGGGGATTCCGACGACGACGGCCCGGCCGGCCCGGGCGCCCGATCTGCTCGACGCGACGATCCAGGTCGTGCTCGAGGAGCGGCCGGCGGTGTTCTCGGCCGCGCTCGGCTGGCTCGACCACCGGATCAGCGAGAGCTGTCATCGCCGCGGCATCAAGCTCGTGGCCATGGTCTCGACCGTGGCCGACGCGCGCGTCGCCGTCGCCGAGGGCGCCGACGTGATCGTGGCGCAGGGCGGCGAAGCGGGCGGGCACCGCTCGATCGACGGCAAGCCGGCGAGCGCGGAGGCGAGCACGGTGGGGACCATCGCGCTGCTGCCCCAGGTCGTGGACGCGGTGCGGGTTCCGGTGGTCGCGGCAGGCGGGTTCGCGGACGGACGCGGGCTCGTCGCCGCGCTGGCCCTCGGGGCGAGCGGCATATTGCTGGGAACCCGCTTCGTGGCCACCCGCGAATCGCTGGCGCCCGAGCTCTACAAGAAGCGCGTGCTCGAGAGCGAGAGCGACGCGACGACCGTCACCGACGTGCTCAGCGGCCTTTGGGCGCGGGCCCTCGCGAATCGCTTCACCCGCGAGTACACCGAAGCCGGCGCGCCCGTGCTCCCGCCGCTCGTGCAGCGCGCCGCCGCCAACGACGTCTACATCGCCGCCCTCAAGCAGGGTGACGCCGAGTACTACCCGATGATGTGCGGCCAGAGCGTCGGCCTGATCCGCGACCTGCCCGGCGCGGGCGAGGTAGTACAGGCCATCGTCCGCGAGGCGCGCGCCGTGCTGCAGGCGCTGCCCGAGCGGGTCCGCCAGAGCTAGCGGCGCTTCGCGGCCCGGCCCTTCGCCGTTCGCCGGAGCTCGACCGCCGCCCCCTTCACGTGCCCGGCGCAGCGGCGGCAGACGTACTCGACCTCCACCGGATGCCCGCACTCGGCGTGCACGAGGGCCGTCTGCCGGTGGACGTGTCGCGAGCCCCACGCGGCGAGTGCCCCCACCACCATCCGGAGCTCGCGTCCCTTGTCGGTCAGGACGTACTCGGCCCGCGGCGGATGCTCGGAGTAGAAGCGGCGCGTCACCAGCGCGTGCTCCTCCATGAGCTTCAGGCGATCGGAAAGGATGTTGGGCGGAATACCGGCCAGGCTCTCCTGGAAGTCCTGGAACCGGCGTGGGCCCCGGAGGAGATCCCGGATCAAGAGAAGGGTCCAGCGATCACCCACCAGCTCGAGCGACTTCGCGACCGGGCACGCCTGACCGTAGCGCTTGGGCACGGCACCAGTGTACTCGCCGCTTGACACAAAAGCTAGTAACTATAAAATTAGTAGTTAGATCTGAATCGATAGTCGATGGATATGACTCCTGAAGGCATGGACGCGCGGACCCGCCGGCTGCTCGAAGGCCCCATCGCGCCGACGCTCCTGGCGCTGGCCGCGCCCAACGTCGTCATGCTGGTAGCCCAGGTGGCCATCAGCGTGCTGGAGGCGTACTTCGTCGGCTGGCTCGGCGCCGACGCCCTGGCCGGCGTCTCGGTCACCTTCCCGCTGGTCATGCTCATGCAGACGATGTCGGCCGGCGGCATGGGCGGCGGCGTCGCCTCGGCGATCGCGCGGGCGCTCGGCGCCGGGCGGGCGGCGGAGGCGAGCCGGCTGGTCGGCCACGCGATCGTCATCGCCCTCACCATGGCAGCCGCGTTCACGATCGTGGTGCTGGCGGGTGGCCGCGCGATCTACGGCGCCATGGGGGCGCAGGGCGGTGCGCTCGAGGCCGCCCTCGCCTACTCGAACGTGATCTTCGCGGGCGCCGCGGCGGTCTGGCTCTTCAACACGCTGGCCAGCGTGATCCGGGGCACCGGCAACATGGTGCTGCCGGCCGCCGTCGTGCTCGGCGCCGGCCCCATCTTGCTGGCCTCGCCCGCGCTGATCTTCGGCTGGGGGCCGATTCCGGCGCTGGGTGTCACCGGCGCCGCGCTCGCGGTCATCGCCTACTACACGGCGGGCGCCTTGGTGTTCTTCGCCTTCATCGTGTCCGGTCGAAGCCTCGTCCGGGTCTCCGGCCAGACGTTGCGCTTCGAGCGCCGCCTGTTCCGAGACATCCTGCGCGTGGGCGCGCCGAGCCTCGTCAACAACGTCCAGACGAACCTCACGGTCGTCCTGCTCACGGCGCTGGTCGGATCGTTCGGCACCTTCGCGCTGGCCGGATACGGCGTGGGCGTGCGGCTCGAGTACCTCCAGATCCCGCTCGTGTTCGGCTTCGGCTCGGCCCTCGTCACGATGGTCGGCACCAATATCGGCGCCGGGCAGCAAGAGCGCGCGCGGCGCGTCGCCTGGACGGGCGCGGCGCTGGCGGCGGGAGTCACGGAGTTGATCGGCCTGTCCGCCGCGCTCTTCCCGTCGCATTGGCTCGGCCTCTTCAGCGCCGAGCCCGAGGTCGTCCAGATCGGCGCGACGTACCTGCGCATCGTCGGGCCCGCGTACGGCTTCTTCGGGCTCGGCCTCGCGTTCTACTTTGCCTCCCAGGGCGCCGGGCGCCTGCTGTGGCCCCTGCTGGCGGGGTTGAGCCGCCTGGTCGTGGCCGCCGGCGGCGGCTGGATCGTTCTGCGACTCCTCGGGCCGAGTCTCGCCTCGGTGTTCGTCGTGATGGCGCTGGCGCTCGCGCTGTTCGGCACGGTCATCTCCGTCGCCATGTATCAGGGCGCCTGGCGCCCGCAGAGGGGATCATGAATGCGCAGCAGATCTTCGGGCTCCAGTTCGTCCTGAGCCTGGTGCTCTACACCGTCCTGGCGCGCTGGTACGTCGCCCCGCGCCTGGCGCCGTTGCCGCTGGCGAGCGCGTTGACGCCGCTCCTCTTCCTCCACGCGTCGCGCTATCTCGGCATGGTGTTCCTCGTCCCGTCGGTCACAGGCGGGCCGCTCCCATCGGAGTTCGCGTCGGCCGCGGCCTACGGCGACCTGCTCGCCTCGCTGCTCGCGTTCGCCGCCATCGCCGCCCTGCGCATGGGCTGGGCGATCGCGGTCCCGCTGGTCTGGCTGTTCAGTCTGGAAGGAACGCTCGACCTGATCAACGCGTTGTATCAGGGCTTCAAGCACAACGTCCAGCTCGGCGCGGCCTACTACATCCCGACGGTCGCCGTCCCGGCCCTGCTCGTCAGCCACGCCATGATCTTCGCGATGCTCCTGAGGCGCAGGAGCTGAGGACCAGATGGCCACGATGCTCGAGATGATTCGCCGCGCGCAGCGAGGCGAGATCCCGCCGCCGCCCGTCGCGAAGCTGATCGGCTTCACCCTGGCGTCGATCGATCCAGGCTGCGCCGTCGTCGAATTCTCGGCCGACTCCCGCCACGCCAATCCCATGGGCACCCTGCACGGCGGTATCCTCTGCGACATCGCCGACGCGGCGATGGGCATGGCGTACGCCTCGACCCTGGCGGAAGGCGAGAGCTTCACCACGCTCGAGCTCAAGATCAATTTCCTCAAGCCCCACTGGACCGGCCGGCTCGCCGCGACCGGACGGACCGTCAAGGGCGGGCGCACCGTCGGCCTCGTCGAATGTGACATCGTCGACGACCAGCAGAGACTGGTGGCGCGCGCGTCGTCCACCTGCATGACGCTCCGGGGAGACGACGCCAGAGGCCGCTAGGCCGCCGAGTCCGCTACAATGACCTATCCCGTGCCAAGGAGAGGCCAGTGAAGCTCGACGTCGGCATGCTGACCCACGACTTGAAGTCGATCCCCGCGTACGCGCGCAAGGTCGAGGCGCTCGGCTACGATTGCCTCTGGTCCTCCGAGACCCAGCACGATCCGTTCCTGCCGCTCGCCGTCGCCGCCGGCGTCACCTCGACGATCCGGCTGGGCACCGCCATCGCCGTGGCGTTTCCGCGAAGCCCGATGATCATGGCGCACATCGCCTGGGACCTGCAGAAGGCCTCCGACGGGCGGTTCATCCTCGGCCTGGGCACCCAGGTGAAGGGTCACAACGAGCGGCGCTTCTCGGTGAAGTTCGAGTCGCCCGGGCCGAAGATGCGCGAGATCGTCCTGGCCCTCCGGCACATCTGGGATTGCTGGCAGAACGGGACGAAGCTCGGCTTCAAGGGCCAGTTCTACCGCTTCGACCTCATGACGCCGTTCTTCAATCCCGGCCCGATCGCGCATCCGAAAGTGCCGATCTTCATCGCCGGCGTCAACCAGTACATGTGCCGCATCGCGGGCGAGGTGTGCGACGGCCTGCACGTACATCCGTTCAACAGCCCGAAGTACCTGCGCGAGTACGTCAACCCCGCCGTGGAAGAAGGGCTCAAGACCTCCGGCCGCAAGCGCGCCGACTTCACCTACACCACCGCGAGCTTCGTGGTGATCGGCGACACCGAGGAGGAGCTGGCGAGGAACCGGCGCTCGGTCAAGCAGCAGATCGCCTTCTACGCTTCGACGCGCACCTACGAGCCCGTGCTCGCCGCGCACGGCTGGCAGGACCTCACGCCGGCGCTCCACCGAAAGTCCGTCGAGGGTGACTGGCAGGGCATGGCCGACCTCATCACCGACGAGATGCTCGACACCTTCGCCGTCACCGGAACGTACGAGACGATCGGCCGCCGGCTCAAGGAGCGCTACGCCGGGCTCCTCGACAGCACGGCACTCTATCAACCCTACCAGCCGGGGCTCGACGATCCCCGGCTCCCGCGCCTCATCAAGGAATTCAACGCATGATCGACCTTTGCGACATCGGAGAGCGCCCGCCCCTGGGTGAAGTCCCCAAGCGCATGCACGCGTACCTCGTCCGCCAGAACCGCTTCGGCCAGCCGAAGGACGCCTGGCGGCGCGAGATCATTCCCACGCCGACGCTGGGCCCCGACGAGGTGCTGATCTACGTCATGGCCTCGGGCATCAACTACAACAACGTCTGGGCCGCGCTGGGCACCCCGCTCGACGTGATCGCCGAGCGCCAGCGCGCCGGCGAACCCGAGGACTTTCACGCCGGCGGCAGCGACTGTTCCGGCATCGTCTGGGCGCTCGGCAAGGACGTGAAGAGCGTCAAGGTCGGCGACGAGGTGGTCGTGCACAGCGGCTGGTGGCGCCCCGACGACCCGTGGGTCCGCTCGGGCAAGGACCCGATGCTCGCCGAGAGCACGCGCATCTGGGGCTACCAGACCAACTACGGAAGCTTCTGCCAGTTCGCGCGCTGCCAGGCTCACCAGTGCGTGCCCAAGCCGAAGCGGCTCACCTGGGAAGAAGCCGGGTGCTACCTGCTCTGCGCCTCGACCGCGTATCGCATGCTCATGGGCTGGCCGCCACACGTCATCGAGCCCGGTGACGTCGTCCTCGTGTGGGGCGCCGCCGGCGGGCTCGGCAGCATGGGGCTCGAGATCACGCGCGCCCTCGGCGGCCGCGCGGTCGCGGTCGTCTCCGACGACGCCAAGCGCAAGTTCTGTCAGGAGCACGGCGCGGCTGCGGTGATCAACCGCAGCCAGTTCTCGCACTGGGGCGCCATGCCGAGCACCGAGGATGCCAAGGCCTACGGCGAGTGGGCCAAGGGTGCGCGCGCGTTCGGCAAGGCGATCTGGGACGGGCTCGGCGAGCGCGTGAGCCCGAAGCTCGTCTTCGAGCACCCGGGTGAATCGACGCTGCCCACGTCGGTCTTCGTCTGCGCCACCGGGGGCATGGTCGTCATCTGCGCCGGCACCACCGGCTACAACGCGACGATGGATCTCCGGTATCACTGGATGCGCCAGAAGCGCTTCCAGGGCAGCCACCTCTCCAACGACGTCCAGGCGGCGGCCGTCACCAAGCTCGTCGGCGACGGCAAGGTCGACCCGTGCCTCAGCCACACTTACGTCTTCGACGACATCCCCGAGTGCCACCAGCTGATGCTCGAGAACAAGCACCCATACGGGAACATGGCGGTGCTCGTCAACGCCCGCCAGCCCGGTCAGGGCGCGTCGTGAAGGGACTCGCGGCGCTGCTCCTCCTCGCCGCGACGGCCGCGCCGGCCGCGGCGCACCACGGCTGGAGCGGCTACGACTCGACGAAGGAGCTGACGCTCACCGGCACCATCAAGGAGTCCGGATACGAGCATCCCCACGGCCATGTGCGGCTGGCGACGCCGGGCAAGGTCTGGCTGGTCGTCCTGGCGCCGCCTTCTCGCATGACGAGCCGCGGCCTGCCGGCCTCGAAGCTCGCGGTCGGCGCGACCGCCACGGTCGTGGGCTATCCGAACAAGACCAACGACGAGGAGATGCGCGCCGAGCGCATCACGATCGACGGCGCGACGGTGGAGCTCCGTTGACCCACGCCGGCCAGGCGGGCTGGCTCGCCTGGCTCGAGTCGACCGGGGCGGCGACCGCGATGCGCCAGTGGCTCTGGCTCTATCCGGTCGTCGAGATCCTGCACATCCTCGGCTTCGTCGTCCTCGTGGGCAGCGCCGCGATGTTCGACCTGAGGCTCCTCGGACTCTCGCGACAGCTCCCGGTCACCGGCATGGAGCGCCACCTCCTGCCCTGGGCGCGGGCGGCCGCGCTCGTCATCATCCCGACAGGGGCGCTCATGTTCATCGCGCACGCGACGGAGTTCGCCGGCAACCCGGCATTCCGGCTCAAGCTGCTCTTGCTCGCGGCTGCCGCGCTCAACGCGGCCATCTTTCATCTGCGGCCGTTCCGGCGGGTCACCGAGTGGGATCGCGGTACGACCGCTCCCCTCACCGCGCGGTTCGCCGCGGGCTGCTCGCTGGCGCTGTGGACGGGCGTGATCGCCTGCGGACGGCTCCTCGCCTACTTCTGACGGGACCGGTCAGCCACCCGCGGCGGCGTCGTAGCCCGGATCGCCCGGGTTGAGGACACGCCGCTTGCCGCCCTCGAAGATCACGCGCGGCAGAATCGCGCGGATCTCGCGGCCGCGCAGGCGATCGAGCGCGGCGGCGGCCGAGGCCGCGCCATCGAACAGCTCGAGGTTCTTGATGGTCGGATTGCGCAGCGAGAGCTCTCCCCGGGCGTTGGCGTCGAGCGCCTCGCGCGGCGTGAGCCATTGGACCTCGGTGATCTCGTGCTCGTCCGCGACGGCCTCGTGGACCGCCGGCATGTCGGTCGCGAAGAACCGCGTGTCGAAGCGCAGCGGCTGAACCACGGGTGTGATCCAGTGAGCGAAGTACACCAGGCGGTCGGTCGCAAGCGTGAGCCGCTCGGCCCGGATCATGTCCACGAAGGCGCGATGATCGCGCTGACACGCTCTCCGGTACGCCGCATGACGCTCGTCGTCCAGGCGGGCCGGTCGACCGTCGGCGGCGTAGGCGAGCAGGAGCCCGACCTCCTCGAACGTCTCGCGGATGGCGCCCACCCAGTGGCCGAGGGCGGCGTTCGCCGGCGCCTCGAGACCGAGGGCGCGCGCGGCGCGCGCCGCGTCGAGGCCATGGCACCACGCCGCAGCGCCGTCGGGCGCGTCGTCGGCTTCGATGCGGCCGCCCGGAAAGACGAAGTCGCCGGCGGCGAATTTACTCGCGGTGTGCCGGCGGATCAGGAGAATCTCGAAGGCGCCGGCGGGACGATCGCGAAGCACGACGACGGTGGCAGCCGGGACCGGCGTCACCGGCGGAGGTTTGACGGGCACGAGGTAGTGTGACACGATGACCGGGCCGCTGTCATTCGCTTCGTGGAGGCGAGCCGTCGATGAGCGCTGAAGCGCGACTGAAGGAACGAAACATCACGCTGCCCAAGCCCGCCACGCCGATGGCGAACTACGTCGGCGCCGTGCGCACGGGCAACCTGCTCTTCGTCTCGGGCCATGGGCCCGTGCGGGACGGCAAGGCGATCAGCCAGGGGAAGGTCGGCAAGGATCTATCCGTCGAGCAGGGTTATCAGGTCGCGCGCGAGGTGGGACTCTCGCTGCTCGCCACGGTGCGCGCAAATCTCGGCAGCCTCGACAAGGTCCGGCGCGTGGTCAAGGTGCTCGGCATGGTGAACTCGGCGGACGGCTTCGGCGACCAGCCGAAGGTGATCAACGGCTTCTCCGATCTGATGGTCGAGGTGTTCGGCGAGGCCATCGGCAAGCACGCGCGCTCGGCAGTCGGGATGGGGGGGCTGCCGGTGAACATTCCGGTCGAGATCGAAATGATTCTCGAGGTCGAGTGAACGGGAGGGTTCATGGCGCTGCTCTTCGACGCGTGTAGCACGCTCATCTCGCTCATCTTCCTGGGAATCGTCGGTCTGATCGCCGGCGTCGCGATCCCCGGCCTGTTCATGGCCGCCGCCGCGCCGTGGCTCGACTGGGTCCTGCCCTTCAAGAAGAAGTAGCCTCAGCTAATCGTGACGGGCACTTGCCTCGATTCAGCGGGGCTATGTGCTGATGTTGTGCTATCCAGAGCCGCGACGGCTTCACGGAGCCGCTCCGGAGCGAGATGCGAGTACCGCTGCGTCATGTAGATCGACTTGTGCCCCAGGAGCTCCTGGACCTCGCGCAGCGGGCGGCCCTTCATCGTGAGCCAGGACGCGAAGGTGT
>Ga0111538_10004182_pt1 | contig 20099 bp, 14 predicted proteins | sample SoiMethybrSBSTD1_FD_79669 | JGI IMG/M metagenome (GOLD analysis project Ga0111538, IMG submission 79669) | Bulk soil microbial communities from a Populus tree surrounding site in Tennessee, USA - Soil MetaG P. TD hybrid SBSTD1 (version 2)... | ecosystem: Environmental > Terrestrial > Soil >... | reverse complement strand
GCACGCCGCCGTCGGGAACGTTCGCATTGCCCGGATCGATGTCGACCGAGTCGAGCAGATGCTCGCGCATGAAGCGGCGGTAACTCTGCAGATTCTCCGGCGTCATCGGCCAGTATTCATCGAGATTGAACGTGATGACGTTGCGGAACGAGAGCCCCTCATCGCGATGCAGCCGCGCCAGTTCCTCATACACGCCCTGCGGCGTGGAGCCGGTGGCCAGTCCGAGCACGGCCTTCCGGCCCTGTGCCTGCCGTTCACGAATCAGGCCGGCGATCTCGGCGGCCACGGCGCGGCTGGCGGCGACCGACGACAGGTGCACCGAAACGGGAATGCGCTCGCAGCGCGCGCCCGCGGATGAACTCGATGACGACGTGGAGGCCGACGATGTGGAAGCGGCGATGCTCATGCTTGATCCGCGATTGGCTGTGCGAGATGCTCGATCAGTCGCGGGGCAGCGGCGATGTTCGCGATCCCGGCCCGCCCGGTCAAGGAATTGCCGCCGAAATGTGGTGAAAACGCCTCCGACACGTTACTTTGCGCTTGGAGGACGCCCGGCATGCCGTATCGATATCCGATTCGCAGTCGAACGCATTGGTTCTGGATCGTTGCTTTCATGATCGGAGTCGTTTCGCTGTCATTGTCGTCGTCAACATCGGCGCAGACGCCCGAAACTTCGCAGCAGCGCGATCAGCGCATGGCGTGGTGGCGCGAGGCCCGCTTCGGTCTGTTCATTCACTGGGGCCTGTACGCCGTGCCCGCGGGCGAGTGGAACGGCCAGACGAATCATGCCGAGTGGATTCGAACGACCGCGCAGATTCCGCTGGCCAAGTACGACGAGTTTCTCGGGCAGTTCAACCCGGTCAAGTTCAACGCCGAGGCGTGGGTGCTGGCCGCCAAGGCCGCGGGCATGAAGTACATCGTCATCACCTCCAAGCATCACGATGGCTTCGCGCTGTTCGATTCCAAGGTCAGCGACTTCGACGTGATGGCCACGCCATTCAAGCGCGACATCATGAAGGAACTGTCGGAGGCCTGCCACAAGCATGGCATGAAGATGTGCTGGTACCACTCGATCATGGACTGGCACCACCCGGACTACCTGCCGCGCCGCGATTGGGAAAAGGATCGCTCAGCCGAGGGCGCCGATTTCAACCGCTTCATCGAGTATCTGCATGGCCAGGTCACGGAACTGCTCACCAAGTACGGCGACATCGGCGTGATGTGGTTCGATGGCGAGTGGGAATCGACATGGTCGCACGCGTACGGCAAGCCGCTGTATGAACTGTGCCGGAAGCTGCAGCCCAACGTCATCGTCAACAACCGGGTCGATGTCGGCCGCAGCGGCATGGCGGGCATGACCGCCGAGGGCGAGTTCTGCGGCGACTTCGGCACGCCCGAACAGGAAATCCCCGCCACCGGCATGCCCGGCGTCGACTGGGAAACCTGTATGACGATGAACGATCACTGGGGCTACAACAGCCATGATCACGACTGGAAGTCATCCGAGGACCTCATCCGCAAGTTGATCGACATCGCCTCAAAGGGCGGCAACTTTCTGCTCAACATCGGGCCGACGTCCGAGGGCGAGTTCCCGCCGGAGTCCCTCCAACGCCTGCGCGACATCGGCGCATGGATGGACGTCAACGGCGAAGCGATCTACGGCACGTCCGCGAGCCCGTTCAAGAATCTGGAATGGGGGCGCTGCACGATGAAGAAAGACGGCGGCGGCGCCACGCTGTACCTGCATGTCTTCGAGTGGCCGAAGGACGGCGCGCTCACAGTTCCGGGACTGGGCAACGGCGGGCTGAGCGCGCAATTGCTTGCGAGCCCCACAACGGCGTTGACGGTTACGCGGCACGATTCCGATCTTCAAATCACCGTGCCAGCCGCCGCGCCTGACGCGATCGCTACGGTCATCGCACTGAAGATCGATGGCGAGCCGATCATCTATGACCCGCCGGCGATCGAGGCGGTTTCCGACATCCTCGTCAAGCCGATCAGCGTGAGCATCGCGGCGCCATCGGGCGCGCTGGAAATTCACTACACGATCGATGGCAGCGAGCCGACGATGCAGTCACCGGTGATCAGCGGGCCTGTGATCATCAGCGACTCGTGCACGCTCAAGGCACGCACCTTCCACAACGGCAAGCCCGCCAGCGCCGTGGCCGAGCGCCGGTTTACCCTTGTGCAGCCGCAGCTGGCGTTGCGACTCAAGGGCACCCAGAAGCCGGGACTCTCGTGCGGATTTTATCCCGGTGATTGGAGGACGTTACCTGATTTTGCAGGGCTCACACCGGCCAACACCGAGCACGTTGACGCCGTCTCCCTGCCGCCGGGACCTGTGCAGGAGCGCATCGCGCGGCTGTATGCAGGGTTCATTATCGTTCCCAGCGACGACGTGTACACCTTCGCGCTGACCTCTGACGATGGCTCTCGACTGATGATCGGCGACCGGGTTGTCGTCGAGAACAACGGCTTGCACTCGTCGCTCGAGCGCCAGGGCGTGGTCGCGCTGGCGGCGGGAGCGCATTCGTTCGCCGTCCACTATTTCAATCGCACTGGCCAGGCCGAGTTGACGCTGCGCATGGCGCCGGTCGGACAGCCGCTGCAACCAGTTGATCCGGCTTCATTCATGTACGTTCCCTGACGATGTCGCTCCTTGCCTGTGTCATGACGCTGGCTGCCAATATTCTGACGGCGCCGCCTGTTGAAGCGCCCGCGCCGCTTCCGCCGCTGCCCTCGCCGCAACAGATTGCATGGGCCGATCTCGAGACCTATGCCTTCGTGCATTTCGGACCGAACACGTTCACCAATGTTGAATGGGGCGAAGGTCGCGAAAATCCGCAGGTCTTCAATCCCACGCAACTCGATTGCAGGCAGTGGGCCCGAGTTTGCCGCGATACAGGACTGAAGGCCATCATCATCACCGCCAAGCATCACGACGGTTTCTGTCTTTGGCCGTCCAAACACACCGAGCACTCAGTCAAGTACAGCCCATGGCGCGGCGGCAAGGGCGATGTGCTCAAGGAGTTGTCGGACGCCTGTCGCGAGTTCGGGCTCAAGTTCGGCGTCTACCTTTCGCCGTGGGATCGAAATAATCCGTTGTATGGAACGGGCCAGCCTTACAACGAGTATTTCGCATCGCAACTGCGCGAAGTGCTGACGAGTTATGGCGAGGTGTTCGAAGTCTGGTTCGACGGCGCGTGTGGCGAAGGGCCCAACGGCAAACGCCAGACGTATGACTGGGAACTGTTTGTTCGAACGGTTCGCGAGTTCCAGCCCAATGCCGTGATCTTTTCTGACGCCGGCCCGGATGTGCGCTGGGTGGGCAACGAGCGCGGCTACGCGGGCGAAACCAACTGGAGCATGCTCAAGCGCGATGCCTTCTTCCCCGGCATTCCCAACAAGGAGAAGGAACTCAACGAAGGCGACATCGACGGCACGCACTGGCTGTCGACCGAGTGCGATGTCTCGATCAGGCCCGGCTGGTTCTATCACCCGGAGCAGGATGACAAGGTCAAATCCGTCGACGACCTCATCAGTATCTATCTCGGCTCGGTCGGGCGCAACGGCAATCTCTTGCTGAACCTGCCGGTCGATCGCCGCGGACTGGTACATGAGAACGAGGCGGCGACGCTCAAGGCATGGCGCATGCGTCTCGATTCGATGTTCGCCCACGACATCCTGCGCGATGCACGCACCCCCGCGCCGCAGGCCATCGACGGCGACGATGCCACGTACTGGCAGGGCGATGGCGTGCGCACCAGCGCGATGGAACTTCAATTGGATCAGCCGCGCAACATCACGATGGTCGTGCTCCGCGAGCCGATCGCCCTGGGCCAGCGCATCAAGTCGTTCGCCATCGACGCGGCTGACACTCAGGGCAAGTGGAATGAGATCGCCCACGGCACGACGATCGGGCACAAGCGCATCGTGGGGATTGATCGAGTGACGACCTCCCGACTGCGCGTGCGCATCCTCGATTCCCGGGCCGCGCCGCTGCTTTCGACGATCAGCGCATACGACATTCAATAGCAACGCCGCAACCCATGTCGCACGCGCACGCTCACTCCGACACTCTCCCTCGGCCGATCCATGCAGGTCGAACGATGGTGGCCGGCCGTGGGAGAGGGGGATTATGAACCTCGCGCCCATCGACTGGGGCATCTGCCTGGCGCTGCTTGCGGTGCTCATCGCTTTTGCGATCAAGACCACGCGTTACACCACGAGCGTGCCGGCGTTCCTGTCGGCCAACCGCTCAGGCGGTCGCTACGTGGTTGCCATGGCCAAGGAGATGGCGGCGCTGAGCGTGATCACGCTCGTCGGCCTGTTCGAATCGGGATACCAGATCGGTTACGTGCAGGTGTGGTGGCCGCTCATGGAAGGCCCGGCGATGATCGTCATCGCTCTGACCGGCTGGGTCATCTATCGCTTCCGCGAGACGCGCGCCATGACCATCGCGCAGTTTCTGGAAATGCGTTACAGCCGCAACTTCCGCGTGTTCGCCGGAATCGTCGCCTTCCTCTCCGGCATCATCAATTTCGGGATCTTTCCGGCCGTCGAAGCGCGCTTCTTCATGGCTCTTTGTCACATGCCCGAGACGTTTCGCGTCGCCGGCCTGACACTCGCGACGTTTCCCGTGCTGATGCTGGGCATGCTGACCCTGTCGCTGGCATTTGTCTTTCTCGGTGGTCTGCTGGCGATCATGGTCACCGATTGCATCGAAGGCATCTTCGCCTTCACCGGCTTCGCCATCATCATCATCTGGCTGCTTGCGTACTTCGGCTGGAATCGCATCACACACACGCTGCTGGCCCAGCCGGCCGAGCACTCGCTCGTGCATCCGATGCACACCGGCGGCGAGGAGAGTTTCAACTTCTGGTATTACGTCATCGGCGTGGTCATCCTTTTCTATACCTGGCTGGGCTGGCAGGGCGCTGCGGGCTACAACTCCGCACCGCGCAACGCCCATGAGGCCAAGATGGCCAACATTCTCGCCGGCTGGCGCTGGCGCGTGCTCATGCTCATCGCGACCATCGTGCCGATCTGCGTGCACGTCTTCCTTGAGCATCCGGATTTCGCGCCCCAAGCCGCCGCCGTGAACGAGCAACTGCAGGCGGTTGATTCCGAGGCGCGCAGCAGCCTGCGCGCGCCGCTGATGCTGGGGGCGATACTTCCCGCGGGCATGCTCGGCCTCACCGTCGCCACCATGATCGCGTGTTTCGTGAGCACCAGCGACACCTATCTGCATTCGTGGGGATCGATCCTGATCCAGGATGTGATCCTGCCGTTCCGCAAGCGGCCGTTCACCACGCGACAGCACCTCCTGCTTCTTCGGATGGGCATTCTCGGCGTGGCGGCGTTTGTATTTGTCTTCAGCCTCTTCTATGAACCGACGCAATACGTCAACATGTTTCTGGCGCTGACGGGTGCGGTCTTTGTCGGCGGCGCGGGCTCGGCCATCATCGGCGGCCTGTATTGGAAACGCGGCACGACGGCCGCGGCATGGAGCGCCATGATCGCGGGCATGACGCTTTCGGCGGGCGGCATCATCCTCAAGCAGATGCCACCGAATCCCGCCCTGCATTTCGTCCAGCGCTTCAGCGGGCAGGAACTGACCTTCTTCAGCATCCTCGGTTCGATCGCCATGTACGTGCTGGTATCGCTTCTGGGCCCGCAGGCCGACTTCAACATGGACCGCATGCTGCATCGCGGCAAGTATGCGATCGCGGGCGAGCACGTGGTGGGCGACTCCAGGCCGCCCACGATCATGGAGAAACTCGGCTTCACGCGCGAATTCTCCGGCCGCGACCGCATCATCACCTACCTCACGCTTGCCTGGCCGCTGATCTGGACCGCCGTGTTCATCGCGGTGATGCTGTACAACCTCGTTCACAAGGTGCCGGAGAACTCCTGGATGGTCTATTGGAAGTGGTGGACGCTGGGCATTCTCGCCGCCGGCATCGCGATCACGATCTGGTTCAGCCTCGGCTCGGTGCGCGACATCCATCGCCTGTTCCGCGACCTCAGGAGCGGAGCCATCAACATCAACCTCGCGGATGACGGTCGCGTCGTCGATCATCACTCCGCAGGCGACCCGGTGGAGGATCCGGCGGTGAGCGCGAAAGAGAGTATCCGCAGATGACGCAGATAGCCCAGGTGCTGCGAACAGGACCGCTGTGGGGCGTTGCAGCGACGGTGATGATTGGCGCCGGATGCGTCTCGCACCATGCTTCGCCGCCGCCGCCGCCCCCCGAGCCCGGCACGCCCAAGCGCTACGAATGCCGCCGCGTCGCCGGGCCGCTGACGATTGACGGCGTGATCGCCCGCGACGAATGGGCCTTCGCGCCCTGGAGCGATGCCTTTGTCGACATCGAGGGTTCAAAGCGTCGACAGCCGCGCCTGGAAACACGGATGAAGATGGCCTGGGACGACGAGTGCTTGTACGTCGCTGCATGGATGCAGGAACCACACGTCTGGGCCACGTACGACCGGCGCGACATGATCGTCTTCAAGGAGAACGATTTCGAGATCTTCATCGATCCCAATGGCGACACGCGCAACTATTTCGAGATCGAGATCAATGCGATCGGCACGATCTTCGACCTGTTCCTGCCGCGCACGTACATTGATCGCGGGCTTCCCGATCACGACTGGAACTGTCCGGGGATGCGCTGGGCGGTGGATGTGGACGGCACGGTGAATGATGCGCGTGACGTTGATCGCGGCTGGACGGTCGAGTTCGCGCTGCCGTGGAGCACGTTCGCGGACAAGGGAGGTATGCCATGCCCGCCGGGCGCCGGCGATGAGTGGCGCATCAACTTCTCGCGCGTGCAGTGGACTCTTGAAGCCGTGCGCGGGACGTATCGCAAGTCGAAGGGCCTGAAGGAAGACAACTGGGTCTGGACGCCGCAGGGCGTGATCGACATGCACCGGCCGCAGCGATGGGGCTACGTCGAATTCACCACGGAGAGCACTGAGAACAAACAGAGGGACAGGAAGTGAGGCGCGTGGACCTCGCCGCCGCAGCGTGGAGAGTCGAGGCGGTCGGTGATCAGTCGCACGTGCCGGCGAATGTGCGCGGCCGCGCGTTTCCGGCCCGCGTGCCCGGCTGCGTGCACAGCGACCTGATTCGGGCAGGGGTCCTCGGCCATCCGAACATCGGCGACAACGAAGAGTGGTGCCAGTGGATCGGTCGGACCGACTGGCGCTATCGCTGCAGATTTGAAATCGATGCCGAGTCGCTCGCGCATGAACGAATTGATCTGGTGCTTGATGGCCTCGACACCATCGCGGCGATCGACATTAACGGTCAGCGTGTAGGCGAAGCAATGAACATGCATCATGCGCACCGCTTTGGATGCAGACAGTTATTGCGGCGCGGCGACAACGAACTCATCATCACGTTGTGCGGGCCGGTCAGTTATGTCGAGGAGCAGGAGCGGCGGCTCGGCGCGCGGCCGGTCAACGGTGACTGGATTCCGTATCCTTACATCAGAAAGATGGCCAGCAATTTCCAATGGGACTGGGGGCCGAAGGTCGCCACGTGCGGGATCTGGCGCGGCGCGCGACTTGAGGCATGGAGCGGGGTGCGCATCGCCTTTGTGCGGCCGCGCGCCATGCAGGCCGGTGATCGGGATCCGCTGCCTGCGGGAACGTGGTTCGTCGATGTCCATGTCGATCTCGACTGGCCGGAAGCCGCCGTAACCTCGGATCTCAACGTGATGGCCGAGATTCGCGAAGATCAGAACGTGCATGCCTTCACGTTCGAGGGCATCGCGCTCCGACAGCCGAGTCTCGTGCTGCGACTGTCGATGCTGAACACGCCGGAACTCTGGTGGCCTCGAGGATCCGGTCCCCAGCGACTCTACCCGCTGGATGTCTGGGTCAACCGATGCACTCAGCCGCCCGACGCCGAGACGCTCGACTCGCGATCAATGCGAATTGGCTTTCGGACGCCACGGGTCAATACCAACGAAGATGCAGACGGCTCGTCATTCTCGATCGAAGTCAACGGCAGGCCTATCTTCTGCCAGGGCGCGAACTGGATTCCCGAAGGGTTGTTCCCGGAGGATCAGTCGCCGCAGCGCCTTCGCCAGCGCGTGCAGCAGGCAGCCGACGCCAATTGCAACATGCTGCGGGTCTGGGGCGGCGGCACCTATGAACATGACGCCTTCTACAACGCGTGCGATGAACTGGGCATCATGGTCTGGCAGGATTTCATGTTTGCCTGTGCCACGTACCCGGAGGACGAGCCGTATCCGGCGCTGGTGGAGCGCGAAGCCCGAGAAGCCGTGACGCGCTTGGCGCATCATCCATCCATCGTGCTGTGGTGCGGCGGCAACGAGAACATCCTCGGCTACGAGAGTTGGGGCTGGAAACAGCGCATGCCGCGCGATCAGAAGTGGGGGGAGCGCTACTTTCTCGACATCCTGCCACGTATGGTGCGTGAACTCGATCCGTCGCGGCCGTACTGGCCGGATTCGCCATACTCGGGTTCGCGCGAAATGCATCCCAACGATCCCGATCGCGGCGATCGGCACACCTGGGACGCGAAGGTCGAAGGCTATCGCGAAATCGTGCCCCGTTTCTGCAGCGAATTCGGCCACCAATCGCCGCCATGCTGGGCGTCGATGAGAGAGGCGTGGGGCGAAGATCAACTGCGGCTCGATTCACGCGCGATGATCCATCGCCAGCGCGCCACCGGCGGCAACGATGTGTGGTACGGACCCAAGGTGATGGGTCCCCGATTCGCAGTGCCGCGCGACCTCGACCAGTGGCTATACCAGGCGCATCTGCTGCAGGCGAGGGCCATATCGATCGGCATCGAATGGATGCGAGCCAACCAGCCGCGCTGCATGGGCGCGCTGTTCTGGCAGTTCAACGACGCGTGGGCCGGCCATTCGTGGTCATGCATCGACTCGGCCGGGCGACGCAAGCCCCTGTGGTACGCGGTGAAGCGATCGTTCGCGCCGCGACTGCTGACGATTCAGCCGTTTGGTGGCGATCTGTGGCTATGCGTGATGAACGATCTCGTCGACACCTGGTCGGCGGATGTGCGCGTGCGGCGCATGCGAATGACCGGCGAAATCGTGCGTGAGAATGTCAGACGCGTGAGCGTCGATGCACGTGCCGCCGTTCGAGTGGCTCGCCTTGCAGAGGCAGTGGGATCGCCGACTGATCCGCGCGCCGAGTTCATCGTCGCGGAGTGTGTTGGCGAGGCCAATCGTGAACGCGCGCGGACGTTCTGGTTCTTCGATCACGATCGCGCGCTGGAGCTGCCGACGCCGCGACTCGAGGCCACATCCGCGCGAACGGACGGTGCGATTCAACTCACGCTTACAGCGCACACGCTGGTGCGCGATGCGGTGATCGCGGTCGATCGCGTCGATCCTGCGGCTGAGATCGACGACAATCTCATCACGCTGCTTTCCGGCGAATCACGCATCGTGCGCATCACGACGCACCGCGATGTGCCGGCAGCGATATGGACGAGTGCGCCGGTGTTCCGCTGCGCCAACGAGTTCAGTGCCGGGGATCGAGCGTGACAGCCACGTTCGAGAAGCGGCAACCGGCGTACTCCAGGGGCGTTTCCCATCGGCCGCGAGTCTCCACGTCGAATGCCCCTGCATGCAGATGTTGTGAGCGATCACCCCACCGCGCGCCGCTGGCTTGAACCTGTCCGCGCCGGCTGATTCTCGCGCGCCAGCCGCGGCCCGCTCAACTGCGTCGCTTCGTCCCTCAGCTCGCTGCGGCGGACGCTGACCTCGCGAGGGGCCTCGATGGCCAAGCGCACCTTCTGGCCCCGCACGCTCACAATGCGCAGTTCAATGTCGTCGCCGATGCAGATCGCTTCACCGGCTTTGCGGGTCAGAACCAACATGCTTCGCCTCCGTGCGGTCATCTAGTAGCGTCGCGCCAGCCAATCGTGACGCCGGCAGCGGGGCGTCGAGGATCAACCGCCGGCAAAGCAACAATACGCCCGATAACGCACGGGTGTTTCGATGGAAGCATGCAAAATCGTGCAGGAAACCAGCCTGATCGAGCAGGAAGCCTGCAGATTCCTGCATGCAAATCACCGCCGTTCGCCCCCGAATACCGGGTCCTGACCGTGTTATTGCGGTTGATCGCTGACGACGACGCCCTCGATCACCGTGCCGGTGCAATGCGTGGTGTATTCGAACGGGTCGCCGTCGAAGAGCGCGACATCGCCATCCTTGCCGACTTCGAGCGTGCCGACGCGATCAGCGATCTGCAGGATCGTGGCGGCATCGCGCGTGCTCGTCGCGAGCGCTTCTTCGAACGAGAGGCCATTCGCGGCCGCGATCGCCGCCTCGAACAGCACGACGCGCGTCTTGGGAACATAACTCTCATACCCCGATTGAATCGCGACCGGTACTCCCGCCGCGTGCAGTTTTGAGGCAGTCTCGAAACTCTGGTTGTCGGCGTCGCCCACCGCCCGCTGCATGCTGGGATGAACGATCACCGGCACGTTCGCGGCCTTGATCGCATCGATCATCAGGTATGCCTCGGCCGCCGAATCCAGCACGATGCGGATCTGGAATTCATTGGCGAGCCGCAACGCCGAGTCGATGTCCTGGGCGCGGTTGGCCGTGACCAGCAACGGCAGGTCACGCTTCAACACTTTGGTGAGCATCTCGAGTTTGAGGTCGCGATCGGGCCGCTTGGTGACGTCGGGATTCGTCTGCTTCTGCAAGTATTCCTCGGCCTTGATCAGTTCAGCCCGCAGCATGGCCACGGCCTTGCCGCGCGTGCCGGGTGAGGACTTGTCGCTGTGATGGGCGGCTTCGGTGAGCGTGACGGCGACCATGGCCTGCGGGTTGAGAGCCGCCTGCTCGATGGTCGTGCCGCGTGTCTTGACGATGCACGTCTGGCCGGAAATGAGTTCGCCGGGCGCGTGGCCTGTGTGCACGGTCGTGATGCCGAAGCCGCGCAGGTATTCGACGAGTTTGTCGTTGGGGTTGTAGGCGTCGATGGCGCGTAGTTCCGGCTGCACGGGCGCGTTGTGATCGAGTTGATCCTGATCGTGCGGCGAGTTGTACAGCCCGCTGACGCCGACCGTGCCATGGGCGTCGATCAGACCGGGCGTGACCACATTCGCCTCGCGCACGGCGAAGCCATCGGGAATCGGCGTGGCGGCGGCGCTGCCGACTGCCGCGATCTTGCCGTCGCGAATGATGATGACGCCGTGTTGAATTGCTTCGCCATTCATCGTGTGGATGGTCTTGCCCTTGATGGCGATATTCTGCGCCAGCGCGACTGACGGAAGCGCGAAGAGGCAAGCGATGGCCGGCGCGATGCGTGCGAAGGAGCGAAGGGTGATTGGTTTGTGCATGGTCAGTTGCCTCCCGTCTGCACGGCGTGCTCGTGATCGAAGCAGCAGAAATAGGGGGATTGATCGTGACCGGCGCCGAAGCCGCCCGTGGCGTACAGGCGATCCTTCTCGTCGCCGCGATCGAAGACCTTGACGCCTTCGATCCATGTCTGCTCAACGTGCGTGTACACGCTCAGCGGATCGCCCGAGAGCACGATGAAGTCCGCATCCTTGCCGGCTTCCAGCGAACCGATTCGCGAATGGAGGTCGAGCATCTTCGCCGGGTTGATCGTGAGCGATTCGAGCGCGGCCTTGCGGCTCATTCCGGCGCGCACGCCCAGTGCCGCCATCCGTAGCCACAGACGGCTGTCGGTGATCCAGTCATCGGTGTGGAAGGCGGTCAGCACGCCGGCCTGCTCGAGGATGGGCGCGGTTTTGAACGTGAGTTCCGCCGCTTCGAGTTTGCCGCCGGGCGAATCGACGAGGATCATCGAGCACGGAACTTTGGCGGCGGCGATCTGGTCGGCGACCTTCCACGCCTCGCTGACGTGGTGCAGCACGACACGGAAGCCGAATTCCTCGCGCAGGCGCAGGACGGTGATGATGTCGTCAGCCCGATGCGTGTGATGATGCACGATGCGCGTGCCGTCGAGCACTTCGACCAGGGCCTCCAGGCCGATGTCGCGCGGCGGCATCTTGTCGGGATCGCCGCTTTCGCGGGCGCGGCGAACCTTGTCGCGATACTCCTGGGCCTTGATGAACTGCTGGCGCACGAGGGCCGCCGCCTTGCCGCGCGTGCCGGGAAACGGCGGATCGCCCTGCGGGTTGGTGCCGTTGGCCATCTTCAATCCGCCCATCGGCTTGCCGTCAGCGTCGAGGATGAACATGTCCTCGATCGTGCCTGCGGGGCGGCGCGGCTTGACGTAGATCGTCTGGCCGCTGAGCAGGTGGCCCGAGCCGGGCATGATGTTTATGGTGGTGATGCCGCCTGCCCGGACGCGCATGAAACCCGAATCGCGCACATTGAGCGAGTCATAGATGCGCACATCAGGCTGCAGGGGCGCGCTGCCATCCGCCCCGCCGATGCCGCCGATATGCGAATGCGTATCGACCAGGCCGGGCATAATGGTCTTGCCGCGGGCGTCGATCGTCTGCGCTCCTTGCGGAACCTGCACCGATGCGGCCGGTCCGACGGCGACGATCCTGCCCTTGTGCACGATGAGCGTTCCGCCGTCGATCGGTTCGCCCGCGATGGGAATGATGTGCGCGCCGGTGATGGCCAGCGGCTGGTCCTGGGCGGATGCGGAAGCGGCCACAAGGCATGATCCAAGTGCCGCGACAACGAACGAACGAAGGAAGCGTGGGCGCACCGATTGGTCTCCGCAGAGGCGAAGGGCCATCTTACGGCATTGCGCCGGCTGGTTGAAAGATGCATCGCGCCGTAGGCTGCTTGCATGTCAATGAAACGAGCGATTGTCCTCGTTGTCGCCGCGGTCTGGCTGGCGCTTTCGCACGGTGCATGTGGCCAAGGCGTGCTGGGCGATGCGACGCTCGAGCGCATCCCCATGACCAAGGCGCTGGTGATCGAGCGGGCGGGCGGCGGGGGAGGCCGCAGCTCCGCCGCCGTGGATGCGGTGCAGCGCCTGATCGTCACCGGTCAGTGGAAGACACCGAAGGCCGGAGACGAAATCACGCTGGGAGACGGCTCGACGCGCGCCTGGAGCGAGGCCGAGGCGGGAAACGATGGCACGCTGCCCGCCCAGAGCACACGCGCCGGCTACGCGCTGTGGGTGGTTGAGAGCGATGAAGACAAGATCATGCTGCTCAACGCCAGCGGTCACGGCATGGCGTACATCAACGGCGAGCCGCGCGCGGGCGATCCCTACGCCAATGGCATCGTGTCGCTGCCTGTGAAACTCCGCAAGGGCGTGAACGAGATCCTGTTGCAATGTCCGCGCGGCGCTGTGAAGGCGGAACTCGTCGAACTTGGCGACCCGATTGCCCTGCGATCGACGGATGCGACGCTTCCCGACCTCGCGCGCGGTTCGGATCAGGAATGCTGGGGCGGCGTGGTCGTTGTCAATGCCACCGGCGCATCGTTCAAGCCATTGACGATCACATGCGAACATGCCGGCGGCATGGCCAGCGTCGACGATGTCCCGCCGATTCCAGCGATGAGCGCGCGCAAGGTTCCGATTCGCATTCCGCGGCTTCCGCGCGATGCCGATGCGGGGACATCGTCCGTTCGCGTGCGGATCGTCATGCTTGGCCCGAGCGTGGGAGATCGCGCGCAGCTCTTCGAGCCACTCGAGGTCGAACTTGCGGTCGTCGACGCGCTGTCACTTCAGAAGCGCACGTTTGTCAGCGACATCGACGGCAGCGTGCAGTACTTCGCGGTGCGGCCGGCGCTCAAGGGCGCTCCGGACAACGGCTTGATCCTCACCCTGCACGGCGCGGGCGTTGAAGCCCGCGGCCAGGCCGCCGCGTACGAGAGCAAGGAGTGGGCCCACATCGTGGCGCCCACGAATCGCCGGCCCTTCGGATTCGACTGGGAGGATTGGGGCCGCATCGATGCCATGGAGGTCCTCGACATCGCGAAGAGCGATCTCGCGCACGATCCGCAGCGCATCTATCTCACCGGCCACTCGATGGGCGGCCACGGCACGTGGCAGGTCGGTTCGACGTTCCCGGGTGAGTTCGCGGCCATCGCGCCCAGCGCGGGCTGGATCAGTTTCGAGTCCTACGGCGGCGGACGCGGCGGCGGAAACCGGAATGCCGACAACGCCGACGCCATGCAACAGATCATGCGCCGAGCCGGCAACTCCAGCCGCACGCTCGAACTGCAGCACAACCTCGACGGCTTGGGCATCTACATCCTGCACGGCGACAAGGATGACAACGTGCCTGTCGAGCAGGCGCGCACGATGAAGGCTGAACTCGAGAAATGGCACCACGATCTCGAGTATCACGAGCAGCCCGGCGCCGGCCACTGGTGGGGAGACGAATGCGTCGACTGGCCGCCGCTGATGGAGTTCTTGAGCAAACACGGCAGGCCGGCCGCGAAGGCGATCGATCACGTGCAGTTCGCGACGGCATCACCGGGCGTGAACGCCTCGCGCGATTGGGTCACGATCCAGCAGCAGCAGCGGTGCATGGATTTCAGCCGCGTCGATCTCAAGCGCGACCTGACGAAGCGGACGATCTCAGGCACGACGGAGAATGTGGCTCGGATCACGTTGGACGTCAGCGACTTCGAGGGCGAGGGCGAGATCACGGTCGAACTGGATGGGCAGAGCGTGCGTGCACAGGCTTCGCGGCAAGCGATTGAATTGGAACGCAACGGCGACAAGTGGGGGGTCGCCGCAGCGCCGCTTGCGCCATCGCACAAGACGCCCGCGCGCTGTGGGCCGTTCAAGAGCGCCTTCAATCACCGTTTCATGTTCGTCTACGGCACGAAGGGAACCGCGGAAGAGAACGCCTGGGCCTTCAAGAAGGCGCGTTTCGACGCCGAGACCTTCTGGTACCGCGGCAACGGATCGGTGGATGTTGTCGCCGACGTCGATTTCAATCCGCGCGACAATGCCAGCCGCGATCGCAGTGTGATTCTGTACGGCAATGCTGACACGAATGCCGTGTGGGATGCGCTGCTGCACGATTCACCCGTGCAGGTGCATCGAGGGCAGATCAAGATGAGCGATCGCGCCATGAATGGCGACGACCTCGCGTGCCTGATGATTCGTCCGCGGCCGGGCAGCGACATCGCCAGCGTCGGCGTCGTCTCGGGCACTGGCGCGATCGGGGCGCGCATCACCGATCGGCTGCCGTACTTCGTCTCAGGCGTGGCGTATCCGGATTGCATCGTTTTCGATGGCAGCGGCCTGGCGCGCGGCGGCCTTGGAATTCGAGCCGCCGGGTACTTCGGCAACGACTGGAACATCGAGCATGGCGAATTCGGCTGGCAGCAGTAGGAACCGCACGGGATTCCCTTCTCGCATCTCGACTGTAAGCGACATCGCTCGCGGCGTCGTGAGTACGTTCATTCGAAGGGAGATGCCCGCATGATCCGCCGCCTCACATCCGGCAAGTACCGCCTCTACTCGCGCAAGAAGAATCCGCGCACCGGCCGCCGCCGCAACCTCGGCACGTTCGCCACGCGCGCCGCCGCGATGAAACATGAAAAGGCCGTGCAGTTCTTCAAGCGCCGCTGACCGGGCGCGAGCGCAGCAGCAGCACGGGCACGTCGGTGCGATGCCGCACCGCCTCGGCCACGCTGCCCAGCACCACATCCTTCACGAACCCGTGGCCGTGCGTGGACATCGCGATGAGATCGGGGTTGATGCGCTTGGTCAGCGCCAGGATCTGCGTCGATGGATCGCCGCACTCCAGGTGCGCCTCGACGTCGAAGCCGTCGCGCGCCAGCTCGGCGCGCCGGCGTTCGAGATAGGCCTGGTCGTCGCGCATCTCCTGCGATTCGGCCATGTTCAGGCCCTTCTGGTTTCGGGCCATGTGGCCGTCGGCCACGTGCACGAGCGCCAGGCGCGAGCCGCATAGTTTCGCCAGGCCGCGGATGTGCGAAAGGATCGCTTCATCGGTCGGCGAGTTTTCGAGCGGGATGAGAATCGTGCGATACATGAGGGCCTCACATCCACGCTCGGAAGGTCTGCCAGAGCAGGTAGCCGTTGAGTGCAACGATGATGATGGTGATCAGCCACGCGAGGATGATCAGCCAGGGCCTGTTGACGAATGTGCCCATTTTCTTCTTCTCGCTGGTGAACCATACCAGCGGAATCACCGCGAAACTCAGCTGCAGCGACAGAATGACCTGGCTGAGCACCAGCAACTGGCCCACGCCCTTGTCGCCGTACATGGCCGCGACGATGACCGCCGGGATGATCGCAATCAGGCGCGTGATGAGCCGCCGCAGCCACGGCCGCAGGCGAATGTTCAGGAAGCCTTCCATCACGATCTGCCCGGCGAGCGTGCCGGTAAGCGTGGAGTTCTGCCCACTGGCCAGCAGCGCGATGGCGAACAGCGTGCTCGCGCCCGCGATGCCCAGCACCGGCGTGAGCAGTTTGTAGGCGTCGTGAATGTCGGCGACGCTTTCGTGCTCGGTGCCGTGAAACGCCGCCGCCGCGAGAATCAGAATCGCCGCGTTGATGAAGAACGCGCACAAGAGCGCCCCCGTCGAATCGATCGTCGCGTACTTGATCGCCATGCGCTTGCCCGGCTCGTCCCGATTGAACGCCCGCGTCTGCACGATGCTCGAATGCAGGTACAGGTTGTGCGGCATCACCGTCGCGCCAAGGATGCCGATGGCGATGTAGAGCATCTCCGGATTGACGACAATCTGCGGCGTGGGAACCAGCCCGCCCAGCATGGAGGCGAGCGCCGGTTGAGCGTAGATGAGTTCGTACAGGAAGCAGCCGCCGATGATGATGATCAGGCTGGCGACGATGCATTCGAGCACGCGGAAGCCGCGCGCCTGCAGCAGCAGCACCACCATCACGTCCGCGGCGGTCAGCAGCACGCCATAGATCAGCGGGATGCCGAACAGCAGGTTGAGGGCGATGGCCGAGCCGATGACCTCCGCCAGATCGCACGCGGCGATGGCGATCTCGCAGAGCACCCACAGCGCGAACGACAGCGGCTTGTTGAAGTGGTCGCGGCAGGCCTGGGCCAGGTCGCGCCCCGTGACGATGCCGAGTTTCAGCGAGAGGTGCTGCAGCAGGATCGCCATGAAGTTGGAGATGAGAATGACGCTCAGCAGCGTGTAGCCGAACTTCGCGCCGCCGGCGAGGTCGGTGGCCCAGTTACCCGGGTCCATGTAGCCCACGGCGACCATCAGCCCCGGCCCTGAGAACGCCAGCATCTTGCGCCATACCCGGCCGTATTGCGGTACGGGGATCGAGGAGTGAACCTCGGGCAGCGAAGGCGAAGCGGAGCGATGGCGCCAGCCAGCGTCGACCGTCGCGGCGCCGCCGCCCGAGGGCGCAGCGATCGTGGAAGAAGTGGCGGCGTGATCCAGCGGACGGGCGCTCATGTGCGGCGATCCTTTCTCTGCTTCTCGACGAAGGCCTGCATGCGCTGCAGCGTCGCTTCGCCGACGTGATGTTCAATGCCTTCGGTGTCGCGGCGGGCTTCGCCCTCGGGCACGCCCAGCGCCAGGAGAAAGCCCAGGACGATCTCATGCCGCCGCCGGCTCTCGGCCGCCAGCCTCTCGCCGCGCGCCGTCAGTCGGATCGGGCGATAGGGCTCGGTATCGACCAGATCCTCTTCGGCAAGTCGCGCGATGACGCGCGTCACCGTGACGTGTGATACGCCCATGTGCTCAGCCAGATCCTTCACGCGGCATTCACCGGAGCGATGAAGGATGTCAGACACCGCTTCGACGTAGTCCTCGGCGGTCTCGGTCGCGTGGTCCGCCCGCACCTTGTTGAACGAGGCGGAGGGCTTGGACGTAACGGGCGACGGGTTGGAGGCGGATGCCGGCATAGCCACTCGATCGATCGATTGTAGCGTAAGCTACAATTCGGTCAAGCGGTCGTCGCAATTGATGGAATGTGCCTGAATTATCGGCATTTTCTATGCAATGACGGTAGCCGCTGCTACCAGCCCCACGCGATGCGACACCCGGCGATCAGGTAAGCCTCTGACTTCAGCCCTTTGGCTCCTCCGCCACCTTGAGCACGATCTTGCCCCGGGTGTGGCCGGTCTCGATCTGCTCGTGGGCCTTCGCCGCATCCTGCAGCGGCACGACCTGCGACACCGTCACCTTGATCTTGCCCGCATCGATCAACTCCGCGATCTCGGCCAGTTGCGCCGCGTTCGGCCGCACCAGAATGCCCTTGGCGTTGACGCCCTTCTCCTTAGCGAGATTCTGATCGGGGCCGCCCACGATCGAGACGAGCGTGCCGCCCTTCTTCAGGATGTCGAAGGATCGTTTCTGCGTCTCGCCACCGACCGTATCGAGCACGACATCGACGTCCTTCGCGATGTCCTCGAACTTCTGCGTCTTGTAGTCGATGGCGACATCGGCCCCGAGTTCCTTGAGGAACGCCTGGTTCGGAGTCGAAGCGGTCGCGATGACCCTCGCGCCCTTGGCCTTGGCGATCTGCACCGCGAACGCGCCGACGCCGCCCGAGCCGCCCTGAATGAGCACGGTCTGTCCTTCCTTCAGGCCGCCGGAATCGAGCATCGCCTGCCACGCCGTCATCGCCGCCAACGGGACGGCAGCGGCCTCGACGAATGTCAGCGACTTGGGTTTCGCGACGGCGATCGCCTCATCGACGATGCAGTACTCGGCGTAGCCGCCGCCGCGCTGCAGCGGCAGGAACGCGAACACCGCATCGCCCTTCTTGAACTTGCTCGCCGCGGGCCCCGCGCTTTCGACGATGCCCGCGACATCCCAGCCGAGGATCATCGGCGGGGCATCAGGCGAACGCCGTCCGAAGCCGCCGGCACGGATCTTCGCGTCAACCGGATTCACACCCGCGGCGATGACGCGCACGAGAAGTTCGCTCTCCTTGGGCTCGGGCCGCGGAGCATCTTCGTATTTCAGAACCTCCACGCCGCCCGAGGAATGAATGCGGACGGCCTTCATGGTGGCTGCATCCTGCGCAGAGGCGGCCGCGCCGTTCGGCCCAAGCAGAAAGGCGAATGTGATCAGCAACGTCATCTGGATCGCGCATCGTCGGAATGGCATTTCGTTTCTCCTGATTCAGTCTCGAATGATATCGCATGTGTCCTTGCGCCCGATTGGGTTGAGAACCTGGTACACAAACGCCGCGATGTATGCTGTACCACCGAGCGGTTTGCGAGACGGAGCACGACCATGCGGAACAGATCGTCGATGTGGTTCGCCCTGGCAGTGGCCTCCTGCGCCGCCGCGGCTCACCTGACCACCTCGCAGACGCCTGCGGAGGAGATGTCGGAGGCAGCCGCACGCTTTCTCGACTCGCTCACACCGGAATTGCGCGCCAGGGCCGCGCTGCCATGGAACGACAAGGCGCGCGAGGACTGGCATTACGTGCCGCGTGACAGTGCAGGCGTCGAGTTCAGCGAGATGACCGAGAACCAGCGCATGGCGGCGCGAGCGATCATGCGCAGCGCCCTGTCATCGCGCGGCATGAACAAGGTCGAGGAGATCATGCTCCTGGACGCCGTGCTGCGCGAGATGGAGCAGGGCCGCGGCCCGCGGCGCGATCCGCTGGCGTACTCGATCGCGATCTTCGGCAACCCCGGTGGTGCGGCAGGCGCAGATAGAGGGGGCGGCGGTGAGCCATGGGGCTGGAAAATCGAGGGGCATCACATCTCGCTCAACTTCACCACGGTCGCCGACGCGACGGCGGTCACTCCCTCGTTCCTCGGCGCCAATCCCGCCGAAGTGCGGCAGGGCGATCGTGCCGGCGTGCGCGTCCTGGCGTGGGAGGAAGACTTCGCGCGGGAACTGCTCGCCTCGCTGAACGATGAGCAGCGAAAGGCCGCGATCATCAGCGACAAGGCGCCGGCCGACATTCAGGCGGTTCCGGGACGCTCGCTCGAGGAGATCGATTCGGCGGGTGCGGCGGTGTCGTCGATGGAAGCCCATCAACGCGACATCGTCGAGCGTCTGCTCGAGGAATATGCCGGCACATTGCGGCATGAACTTGCCGACCACGAACTCGAGCGCATCCACGCCGCCGGCATCGAGAACGTGCGCTTCGCATGGATGGGAAGCGACCGGCGTGGCGAGGGCCACTACTACCGCCTGACCGGGCCGACGTTC
>Ga0111538_10004180_pt1 | contig 20109 bp, 17 predicted proteins | sample SoiMethybrSBSTD1_FD_79669 | JGI IMG/M metagenome (GOLD analysis project Ga0111538, IMG submission 79669) | Bulk soil microbial communities from a Populus tree surrounding site in Tennessee, USA - Soil MetaG P. TD hybrid SBSTD1 (version 2)... | ecosystem: Environmental > Terrestrial > Soil >... | reverse complement strand
CGCAGTCGGCCAAACGTCAGCGCTTCGTGTGGCTACGTGAACGAGGGTGGAGCATCCTGGCCGCGGCTCGCGAGGTCGGTGTTTCCCGTACGACGGGGAACAACAGGTCGCGTGGTTACAAGGCGTACCGCCACGGTCAGGTGGTCGGGTTTGTGCCTGCGCTGGAGCGGCTGGCGGTGCGTCGGATCAGCCCGAGGTTCTTATCGCAGGAGGAGCGGATCGAGCTCGCTGATCTGCGTCACGCGGGGTTGAACATCCGGCAGATCGCGCACCGGTTGGGTCGGGCGCCTTCGACGGTTTCGCGTGAGCTGCGACGCAACGTGACCGGGGGCCGGGGTTACCGTCCGTTCGATGCTCACCGTCGCGCGACCGCGCGTCGCAGCCGCAATCATCGGCGACGCATCGAGGCCAACGGCGAACTGCGGCAGTTGGTCGCGGAATTCTTGGCGCAACGGTGGAGCCCACAGCAGATCAGCCGTCACTTGCGCTTGAAGTTCCCCCAGCGGCCGGGGATGTGGTTATCTCACGAGAGCATCTACCAGGCGATCTATCAGCCGGGATCGGGACTGCTGCGGCCGTCTCGGCTGGCTCCCCATCGTCGCTCACCGCTACGCACCGGGCGAGATCATCGGCGCGCGCAGCAGCACACCGAATGGCGTCGGGCAAGGTTTGAGCATCCGATGCTGACGATCCGCCAGCGGCCCTTCCCGCCCGAGGACCGGTCCCAGCCGGGGCATTGGGAAGGAGATTTGATCATCGGCAAGGATCAGCGCTCGGCAATCGGCACGCTCGTCGAGCGGCGAACCCGGATGGTCCGTTTGCTGCATCTTCTGCAGCGCGACGGCGAGGCCTTGCACGATGCGTTGAAGGCGCGGATGGCAGACCTGCCGGCGGCGTTGCTGCGGTCGATCACCTGGGACCAGGGAACCGAAATAGCCCGTCACCTCACGATCGCCCAATCGCTGGGTGCGCCGGTCTACTTCTGCGACTCCCGCTCACCCTGGCAGCGCGGCTCGAACGAAAACACTAACGGGCTACTGCGGGATTATTTCCCCAAGGGCACCGACCTGAGCACTCACTCGCCGCAGCACCTCCTGGCCGTCGAGAACGAACTCAACAGCCGGCCCAGGCTCGTCCTCAACGACCGCGCGCCTGCCGAGCTTTTCAGGATGCTGCTGGCTAGCCTCAAAGAACCGTCCGTGTTGCGACGTTGATTAGAACCCGCATGTGTGAATTAGGGTGCCAGCCGGCTACGAGTCCAGCCCAGTCCAGCGCGGCGATATAACAGCCGGTCATGCATCCGGCTCGGTTGGCCCTGCCAGAATTCGATCATGGTGGGAACAATGCGGTAACCACCCCAATCCTCGGGGCAGGGCACTGGCACATCTTTAAACCGGCGTTCCGCCGTGGCATATGCGTCCGTCAGATCCTCGAGTGAGTCGACAGTCGAGGATTGCTCAGAGGCCCAGGCCCCTAACTGGGAGTCGCGTGGTCTGGTCGCGAAGTACGCCTCCGATTCAGACCGCGGCACCAGTTCGGCGGTCCCCTCGGCGCGTACCTGGCGATGCAGCGGATACCACCCGAAGAGGAGTGCGACCCGGCGGTTGCGGCTTAACTCACTGCCCTTGCGTGAGTTGTAGTTCGTGAAGAAGGTGAAGCCTTCGTTGGACACACTCTTGAGCAGCACCGTACGCGCCGATGGCTGGTCGTCCACAGCGGTCGCGACGACCATCGCGGTTGGCTCAGGCAGCCCTCCCCTCTCCTTAGCAAGAAACGCATCTGCCAGCCAGGCGTCAAAGAGCACGAAGGGATCGGCCGGCGCATTCGACTCCAGCAGATGCGCACCTCGGTAGTCGGCGCGCTCCCCGTAGAGATCCTGCATGCCTGTCAGTCTGACACCACGCCGAGTTGTCAGAATCCAGTTGAGCTATAGATCAACCAGATTCTGACAAGTCGGCGTGAGGTCAGGGCTTCCGGATCACCGCGACAACCGTTCCCGCAACAAGCGCTACGAAAGCGGCGAGCCCGAGGGCGAGAAGGGTTCCTTTCTGATTCTGAATCGCAGCAGACCGGTCGTCGGGAACGTCGGCTTCGGTCCCTGGCTCCTCGCTGGGGGTTGGCGTGGGGGTCGCCTGGCTGGGCACCGGAACCGAATACACCTTGGACTTCTTGCCCACGCTGCCGACCAGTAGAAACCGCTCATCCAGGCTCAGCGTCAACGACTCGGCCTGCGGTTGACGAGGAATGGGCGAGCTTGCCAGCACTTCATAAGAGCTCGCATCGATGACGCTGATCGTGTTGTAGGTCAGCAGTGCGATCCCGTCGTCCTCGGGCAGAAATGTCCCATCGGTGACACCGGCCGGCGCCGAGCCAACCTCCTTGAGCTCATTGACTCCCCGGCGGTCTGGTTTTTTGGGAGCGGCATAGATTGCGGCCTTCTGACCCTTGGTGACAATGAACAGCCGACCAGACTTATTGACAAGCAACGTCTCGGCGTTGTGCGGTCCATCCGGGTAGCGGAAGTCGTACGCGTGGTAGCTGACGGTCAGGCCGTTGGCCCGTGGGTTGTTGAAGTAAAAGACTCTCACGAAGCTTCGCTGGCGGCTGTTGTCACCGATATCGGCGATATAGAGCCGATCCTTGTGTACGGCAACCGCCTCGACGTCGATCGGCTTGCCGCGGAAATTGAGTGAGCCCTGAACCTTTCCATCGAGCCCGATGCCGTAGGCCACACCACGGTCCCCGGAATCGTTAACCGTCCAGTAGATGTTCCCGGCTGGATCCACCGCCAGGCCCGAGGATTCCGTGATTCTGGCGTCCTTGATGGTGAATGCCACGGTGTCCTCAGCGGCGGCGACAGTCGGGAATATGGCCACCAGCAGCCCCGCCAGCACAAGCAATCCGACGCGGCCCAGCAAACGGCCCTGCGTCCGGCCCACGACGCGGCCTGCCGGATGCAATGCCCGGCCAAATGCACGCCCTAATGTGCCGCGCAGTGCCATCGTGCTCGATCCCTTCAGCGAACTTCTCGCGCCCAATCGGCACCGCGAGCGTCGGTTCCTTGAGCTGTGCCCATCGAACTGGGAGCGTACGCGCCAGCGGCCTTCACCGTAGCCAGTTCCACGCAGCAGTTACGACGACTATCAGCATGAGCCCGCCGAGTACGCCGGATACGATAAGTCGACGTACCCGTGGATTCATGGGCCCAGAATAGGCATTATGCGCGCTGATCCTGTCAAAGCGCGGCGTTCCTTTGACAAGCTCAGGGCCCATCAAAACCCGGTCCTCACAAAAGCACCGCAGCCTCCTCTGCGCTGGATTACCGTGTCAGTCATGGGTGAACTTCGCTTGTATGCCATCGGCATCGAGGAGGTTCGCGGCATGTTCGGAGCACCGCCGCAGGTTGCGGAACACCTGCGCGCGGTCGCACAACGGGCCTTCGCTCCGTCGAGCACCGAGAGCCACCCTTATCCCGTTGGAAAGGGCGGCCTGCTCTCCAAACTCGGGCCGATCTTCAAGCGGGTGCCGGCCACACCGCTGATCTCACCGACACAACCCGAGCCGCACGATGTCGAGGTGTTGCTCGCCGGCGCGTACGTGCCACCCAATCGCACTGGAGCGACGTGGCGCTTGCTTGAAACCCTGGTGCAGGGGATCGCTTGGGGCTCAACGCGCATGGGTCTGACGGCACAAGAGCTCGATGATCTCGACTTCGCGCTCGCCCGAGGCGGCGCCTCTTCCTCGGTCGGCTTGCGCCACTTACTGAACAGCACCTTGAGCCTCAACCTCATCCCGGTAAGCGGGCTGACGGTCGGTTGGCACCCGCACCAGAAAGCCATGGCGATGGCGGAGGCCTATCGAGGAGCCATAGCAGGACTCAAAAACGCCGAGCAACGCGAGATGATCAACTCGCTGACGATCTGGCTCGATGGCTTCATGCCTTGGGCCCAGGTGGCCGCCTCCCTGGGCCGTCCGGTGCCTGATCTGGTTGGATTCTGGGCCAGCTGATCGTGTGTGCGCGGTGACGCGCACCCTTCGACAGGCTCAGGGCGCATGTCCTGCTAAGGCGGCGCATGTCCTGATACGCCGCACACGTCTTGCTAAGCGCTTGCGATCACCAAGACCAGGTCGCCGCCCTCGACTTGCTGCACATCCGCTAGTGCCAATCGCTTGACGACGCCGGACACGGCTGCGGTGATCGCGGCCTCCATCTTCATCGCCTCGATGGTCGCAACGGTGGCACCTTCCTGAACCTGATCACCTTCATGCACCGTCACCGTGACGACTCCGGCGAACGGGGCGGCTACATGGCCCGGGTTGTTCGGATCCGCGCGCTCGGCGGTCTTGACATCAACCTTGATCGACTTGTCACGAACCCGAATTGGTCGCAGCTGCCCGTTGATCGTGCACATCACCGTTCGCATACCGCGCTCGTCGGCGTTGCCGATAGCCGACAGGCCGAGAATCAAGCTGACACCTCTGCCGATCTTGGCAACGTGCTCCTGACCCGGCTGCAAGCCGTACAGGAAGTCCAGGGTGTTAAGACGTCCCACGTCGCCGTAGGTTGCGCGGTTCGCGAGGAAGTCCTTGGTGGGCCCGGGGAACAACAGGCGGTTAAGAGTGCTTTGTCGTACCAGTCCCTTGTCGTCGAGATCGGCTGAGTCCTCAGCAGAAAGCTCAATGTCGCGTACCGGGACCGTACGCCCTCGCAGCGCCTTGGTGCGGAACGGCTCTGGCCAGCCACCAGGCGGATCGCCGAGTTCCCCGTTGAGAAAACCGATCACCGAGTCGGGAATGTCATACTTCTGCGGATTCTCGGCGAAGTCATCAGGATCGGCTCCTACCGCAACCAGGTGCAGAGCAAGATCACCAACCACCTTCGATGACGGAGTGACCTTCGGCGGCCTGCCCAAGATCTTGTTCGCCGCGGTGTACATCGCCTCGATCTGCTCAAACTTCTCGCCGAGGCCGAGCGCGATCGCCTGTTGGCGCAGGTTGGAGAGCTGGCCGCCAGGAATCTCGTGATCGTAGACCCGGCCGGTCGGACTCGGCAGCCCTGACTCGAACGGCGCGTACACCTTGCGCACCGCCTCCCAGTACGGCTCCAGCTCCATCACCGCTCGTAGATCAAGATTGGTGGGCCGCTCGGTGTTCGCACAGGCGGCGACCAGAGCCGAAGCAGGCACCTGACTGGTCGTTCCGGCCATTGGGGCACTTGCCACGTCGACGGCATCGACTCCAACGTCGATTGCGGCGAGCAGCGTCGCGAGTTGGCCGCCAGCAGTGTCATGGGTGTGCAGGTGCACCGGGAGATCGAAGTTCTGCCGAAGTGCGGTGACTAGCTTCCGTGCAGCGGGCGGGCGGAGCAGCCCGGCCATGTCCTTGATGCCGATGATGTGGGCGCCGGCCTGGACCATCTTCTCCGCCAGCCGCAGGTAGTAGTCCAGGGTGTACAGGACCTCGGTGGGTGAGTTCAGGTCCCCGGTGTAGCACAGCGCAACCTCGGCGAGGGTGCTGCCGGTTTCGCGTACCGCCTCGATTGCCGGTCGCATTTGCTCCACGTCATTGAGGGCGTCGAAGATCCGGAAGATGTCGATGCCGACCTCGGCAGCCTCGGCAACAAAGGATGTCGTGACCTTTGTGGGATAGGGCGTGTAACCGACAGTGTTGCGGCCTCGTAGCAGCATCTGTAGGCAGAGGCCCGGCATGTTGTAGCGCAGCGCCGCGAGGCGTTCCCACGGGTCCTCGGCAATGAAGCGCAGCGCCACGTCGTACGTCGCGCCGCCCCAGCACTCGACCGACAGCAGCTCTGGAGTCATGCGTCCCACGTACGGCGCGATCCGTATCAGGTCCTTGGTCCGCACTCGGGTGGCCAGTAGCGACTGATGTGCGTCACGGAAAGTAGTGTCGGTCACCTCTACCGGCACCCTTTGCCGCAAGTCCGCGGCGAACGCCTCCGGGCCAAGATCAAGAAGCCGCTGCCGGGAGCCTTGGGGCGACGGGATGTTGACATTGATTCCCGTGGGCCGCTTGAGACCCGGGTCGAGCTGTGTCGGCGCCGGGCCGTGCGGCTGGTTGACCGTTACCTCGGCAAGCCAGCGCAGCAGCTTGGTGCCACGATCAGCAGGCGCGTACGCGGTAAGCAGATCAGGCCGTTCCTCGATAAACGACGTCGAGGCGTCGCCCGCCATGAAATCTGGATCCGCCAGAACCGCTTGCAGGAAAGGAATGTTCGTGCTGACGCCGCGAATCCGGAACTCAGCCAGCGCCCGCCGAGCCCTGGTAACTGCTGACTCGAAATCTCGCCCGTGGCAAATGAGCTTGACAAGCAGGGAATCGAAGTATGCGCTGATATCGACACCGATATCGACTGTGCCGCCGTCGATGCGCACGCCTGCGCCGCCGGCGGAGCGATAGGCGGTGATCGTGCCGGTGTCGGGCCGGAAGTCGTTCGCCGGATCTTCGGTAGTGATCCGGCACTGCAGCGCCGCGCCGTTGATCCTGATCATCTCCTGGGAGAGACCAAGATCGCCCAGGCTGTCCCCTGCTGCGATCCGCATCTGTGACTGCACAAGATCAACATCGGTGATCTCTTCGGTGATCGTGTGCTCGACCTGGATCCGCGGATTCATCTCGATGAAGACATGCTGACCGGCACGCGGTCCCTCGGTTTCAACCAAGAACTCCACTGTGCCCGCATTGCTGTAATTGATGGATTCGGCAAAGCGGACGGCATCGCCGCACAGCGCCTCACGCAACTCAGCCGAGATATGCGGAGCCGGCGCGATCTCCACCACCTTCTGGTGGCGCCGCTGCACCGAACAGTCGCGCTCGAAGAGGTGGATCGTGTTGCCGAAATCGTCGGCGAGGACCTGTGCCTCAATGTGGCGCGCCCGGGCGACGGCCTGCTCGATGTAGGCCGTCGGATTCCCAAATGCACCCTCAGCCTCGCGCATGGCGGCGGCGAGAGATTCTTTGAGCTGCTCCGGCCCGCTGACCCGGCGCATGCCCCGGCCACCGCCACCGGCAACGGCCTTGACGAATACCGGGAAGCCGATGTCCTCCGCCCCTGCGATGAGCTCATCAATGTCTGCTGAGGGCGGAGTGGACTTCATGGTCGGAACGCCTGCGGCTTGAGCTGCCTGGATGGCGCGGACCTTGTTGCCGGCCAGCTCGAGCACTTCAGCGGGTGGGCCGATGAAGGTGATGCCGGCTTCAGCACATGCGCGGGCCAGCTCAGGATTCTCGCTCAGGAAGCCGTAGCCGGGATAGATCGCATCGGCATCAGACTCCTTGGCAGCGCGCATGATCTCGTGGATATCGAGGTAGCCGCGTACCGGGTGTCCGCGCTCGCCGATCAGGTAGGCCTCATCCGCCTTGATCCGGTGGATGGCGTTTCGGTCCTCATACGGGAAGACGGCGACGGTCTTCACGCCGAGCTCGTACGCCGCGCGGAAGGCCCGCACTGCGATTTCACCGCGATTAGCGACCAGCACCTTGCCAAACATGGGAAGAATCTAGCCGCAGATTGTTACCGCAGCGAGACACAGTATTTCCGGTGGACCCTCAGAGGGAGACCCTGGTCAGACTGAAACGCACGGTGACTTGACCGGACACGGTTTGCGTGGCGGGCTGGAAGTCGAATGCGGCGTCGTCGGCTCCCTTTCCCATCGCAAATGCACGCATTTCCCGTACGCCAGCAAAACCGCTGTCAAGATCGGAAACCTCAACAAGATTTGCCACCGTTGTGCCGAATGCCGCCGCATAGTCGTCGGCACGGCGGCGAGCATCAGCGATCGCCGCGAGCCGTACATCACGAAACAGTGGGTTGTTGGGACGAAGCGACCACCACGGTCCATCGATTTGGCTGTTGTGCAATTCAGTGAGGGCCAGCACCAGCGGCGACAACGATTCGAGATCGGCCACAACGATCTGGCTGCTGAACGTGCCCTGGTAGCCGGTGATCTTGGCGGGCGTACGTCGGTTGAAGACCGGTGCGACATGCAGCCCGCTGGTGCTGGACCGTTCGATTGCCGCCTCGAACCGCTGCAACCGCTGGAAAACAGCGGTCGAGCCCTCGGCGAGTTGGGATCTGGTTCGCTCCGAGGAATCTCCTGAGGCGTGCAGGGTCAGCGTGAGGGTGGCAAGATCGGGCGGACCCTCAAGCTGGGCCTCTCCGCGTACGGTGACCAGGGGCCCAATTCCGGTAGGCACAGTCCCGCTGGGTTCGGTCATGGGCAAGACCTTACGTCCGGCCGCATCCGTCGCCCGCGTCTCCCGTCTTGGGATAGCTAGAGAGTGTTTCCAGGACGCATTCCACACTCGTTTGCCATCTGGTGACGCCAAACACGGTTGAGTTCCCGACAGCACAAGGTCGGTCAAGGGCGTACAGACTCATGGGCGTGCATACGAATGAGGTCAGACCCTTCCAGGTCACCGTCCCGGAAGAGCAGTTGCTCGACCTGCGTCGTCGGCTGACAGAAACCCGTTGGGCGGAGCCGGCAACGGTTCGAGATTGGTCGCAAGGAGTGCCGCTTGATGATCTTCAAGCGCTGTGCAGCTACTGGCAGAGTCACTATGACTGGCGCGCCACTGAGCGGCGACTTAACCGGTGGCCGCAGTATCTGACCGAGATCGATGGGCTGACCATTCACTACTTCCATCTGCCCTCCTCCAGCCCGTCAGCCGTACCGCTGATCCTTACTCATGGCTGGCCAGGGTCATTTTTCGAGTTCGAGCAGGCGATGGCACAGCTATCCGACTTTCACCTTGTGGTGCCGTCGCTGCCCGGGTATGGCTTCAGCGGCAAACCCTCGAATCAAGGCTGGGGCGTACGCCGAATAGCAGACGCATGGACGGCGCTCATGCAACGACTCGGTTATCACCGGTTTATTGCCGCCGGCAGCGATTGGGGCACCAGCATCTCAACGACTGTGGCTTTACAACACCCTGATCGTCTTATCGGCCTGCACCTCATCCCGCCGCTGGTACCGCTGCTGCCGACGGGCGGCGGCGAATCACCAACGCCGCAAGAAGAGGCGGCGGAACAGAAGCTTCACGAACGGAGCCAGACCGGATCGGGCTACTCCGCGATGCATGCCACCCGGCCCCAGACCATTGGTTACTCACTCGTCGACTCGCCGGTAGGCCTCTGTGCGTGGATCCTTGAGAAGATCTGGACGTGGGCCGACCATTCCGATGATCTCTACGACGTGCTGAGCCAAGATCAGGTGTTGGACAACGTCACGCTCTATTGGCTCACCCGCAGCGGCGCATCCTCTGCGAGGCTCTATTGGGAGAGCATCGGTGAGATCTCTGCCTGGTTCACCGACACAATCGGCGACACCGTCGATGTGCCGACGGGCTGCACGGTTTTCCCGAAGGAAGTGCCCCGGCCCTCCCGTCGACTGGCCGAGCGGCGCTTTAGCAACATCGTCTACTGGAGCGAACCGCTGCGCGGCGGCCACTTTGGAGCTTGGGAACAGCCCGCGTCGTTCGTTGAGGAGACGAGGGCGGTACGACGGGCATTGACCCAGAAAGAGACCTGCTAGCAGGTTCTTAGTCGGGCTATCGGAAGACCTCAGACACACTCGATAGTTCTCGACGTGGACCCCGGTTGTCACATTTGTTTGGCTGGGACGAGAATTGGCGGCGAGGGACGCTTCGCACGTTAAGGGGGGACGCAGCGATGATTGAAAGCTACGACTACACCCGCCGCACGGGGGTACGTGAGCTTGATTGGGAAACCTGTTCCGAGCTGGCCGCAGGTCTGGCCGAAGCCCTTGAAACGCTCGGAATCGATGCTGTCGTGGGGGTCGCAAGAGCCGGACTGATTCCAGCAACGACGATTGCACTTAGCCTGCGACGCGAAATGTTTCCGATACGCCTGAGCCGCCGTGTCAACGATGAGGTGAAATTCGACTCGCCAGTTTGGTGGATTCGAGTGCCGCCGGATGTCGGCGGGCTTCGAGTCGCAGTGGTAGACGAGCTCGCCGACACCGGCGGAACGCTCGAGATGGCCCGACAGGCAGTCCTCGAGGTAGGAGCCTCCGAAGTCGTGACGGCCTGCCTAGTGCAGCATTCCTGGGCGACTCCGGCCCCGACATTCGCCGGTCTGATGAGCGACGAACTGATCATCTTCCCGTGGAATCGGGTGCTGGATGGCGGAGGTTGGCGGCTGCATCCTGAGCTGGAGTCGGCCCTGCCGGCCCTTGGGAGCCCTCGGGCCCCCTAGATTGCCCCCTCGCCGGCGGCGCATTTACGTTGATTCACTCTCAGCAACAAGATCGCCAAGAAACTTCATGATCGTCTCAAGCTCTGCTCGGGTGCGCCTGGCCAACACACCCTGAAGCATCGCTGCCTGGCCGGCGTAGATGGGAGCGAGCCGGTCCGCCGCGTCAGGCATCGGCACCACGCGCACTTTGCGACGGTCATCGCTCACCCTTTCCCGGCGTACTAGCTCAGCCTTCTCGAGCCGATCGATTACGCCGGTCACCGTTCCTGAGGTGAGTCCAGTGGCTGCGGCCAACTGACCGGGTGTCATCGGCCCGTGGATCCGCAGCAACGTCAGGAACTGTGAGTCACTAGCGCCGAGCCCAAGGCTTGCATTGGCTGCGTGATTGAACAGCACCACCTGCGCAATCATGGCGATCATCTGCCGCTGGATCTCGACTTCAAGATCCTTCTTTTGCGCCATAAATCACCTCGTTGGACTACCGCTTGAATTTATCTCGTAATTTCAAGATACTCGGTACGACGAGATTCACGAATCTCTAGATAATCCTAGAACGGAGCACTTTATGACCTCGACGTCACCACGCGTCATCGTGATCGGCGCTGGCACCGGTGGACTTGCTCTGGCACATGGCCTGCGGCGTGCTGGAGTCGATGTACAGGTCTTCGAACGCGACGCGCTGCGCACCGAGGGGCTACATGGTTACCGGGTTGGCATCGACCCGGACGGCAGTCGTGCGCTGCATGCTCTGCTTCCGCCCGAGCTCTACGAGACTTTCGTCGCCACCTGCGCCCGAGCGCCGCGTTGGTTCAGCATGCTCACCGAAGATCTCCATGAGGTTCTCGCGCTCGAGATCCCAGTCCAAGCCGACCCAGTGGAGAGTGAGAAGTCGGTCAGCCGAATGACGCTTCGCCAGGTGCTCATGACGGGCCTGGAGGACGTGATTACGTTCGGCAAGGAGTTCACACACTTCGAGCAGCACACGGACGGCACCGTAACGGCCCACTTCGCCGACGGCTCGAGCGCCACTGGCGACATACTGGTCGGGGCGGACGGTGCCGGCTCGCGAGTCCGCAAGCATTATCTTCCGCAAGCGCGGCAGGAATACACTGGCATTATCGCCATCGCTGGAAAGCTGCCGATCACCGCGGAATCGGCCTCCCTCTTGCCGCCACGGGTGTTCCAGGGCATCTCGATGGTCCAGGCTCTTAAGGGCTATTCCTGCATCCTGCACGTGATGGAGTTCAAGTGGGACCGGTCAGGCAAGATCAAGAGCGGTATGGGCGACAGCGATGCCGAGCTGATCAAGGTCTGGCCCGGTTTGCAGTTCGACAACACCCGCGACTACATCAACTGGGGATTCTCCGCTACAGCGGACAAGTTCCCTGCCGACGTCATGGACCGCCGTGGAGATGATCTTGCTCGGCTGGTCGCAGAGATGACGCCGAATTGGCACCCGAACCTGGGCCGACTTTTCGAACTTACCGATCCGAGCACCTGTTTCCCGGTCAACATCAAGACCTCGGTGCCGGTCGATCCCTGGCCGGCCACGAATGTCACGCTGATCGGCGATGCGATCCATACCATGACACCGGGACGCGGAGTCGGTGCCAACACTGCGCTGCGCGACGCAGTGCTGCTCTGTGCGCGGATCATGGACGTGGCCGCAGACCGGTTCGGGCTCACCGAAGCGGTCGCTCAGTACGAAGCGAAGATGATCAAGTACGGCTTCGACGCGGTACTGAAGTCGCGGGAGCAGATGACCGACGAGAATCCCATTCACAAGCCAGTGATCGGGCGCATCGTTCTAGCGATGATGCGTACTGCGATGCGGATCACCAACCACGTACGTCCGCTCAAGAAACGGATGGCACGCTCGATGCTCGAGTACCGCGGCGCGGGTCGCGACAATGCAGACTTCGAGCTACCCGCTCGTACTCGGTCGCTCGCACGCTGATCAACATCAGAACCGGGTCGGACCTTCCAGCAGCTTGCTCGAGCCGTTGCTGAAACCTACGTTCACCTAGTTGCGCACGGTCTGCACAGTTTGCAACATGTGCAGACCGAGAGGAACCTACGTTCACCTAGGTTGCAGCACAGGGATCTCGGATTAGGCCAGGCTCACGACGACCTTTCCTCTGGCATGTCCCTCTTCCACATAAGCGATGGCGGCGGGGACTTCGGCGAACTTATATCGCCGGTCGATGTACGGACGCACCTTTCCAGCCAAGATCAGCTCCGAGAGAACTTCCAGATCTTCGGCGCTGACATGTGCCTGCACTTGAGCGACATCCTTACCGCCGCGCAGTGATACAGCCAGCAGATTTCCTAGGCTGGTAAACCCTGTGACAGCAGCCTTTCCACCTATGGCGAGCCCGCGTCTCAGGTCAGATAGAGATCGGTTTCCGACCGTGTCCAGTATTAGGTCGTAGCGGCGCCCGTTCTGGACGAAGTCGGTCGTCGTGTAGTCGAGTACATGGTCGGCGCCAAGCGAACGCACCAGCTCGATGTTGCGTGTGCTGGTCACTCCCGTCACTTCTGGTCCATATGATTTGGCGATCTGGACCGCGAAGCTCCCGACACCGCCAGTAGCTCCATTGATCAAGATCTTCTGCTCAGGCCTGATTTCGCCGTGATGGTCAAGTCCCTGAAGCGCGGTTACCGCGGCCATCGGAACTGCGGCCGCATCCTCGAACGAAAGGTTCGACGGCTTCAGTGCCATGACATCCACTGGCACCGAGACGAACTCTGCAAAGCCTCCGAAACCGTGATCAAGGAGATTGGCATAGATCTCGTTCCCAGGTTTGAACCGAGTGACGCCGCTGCCGACGGCCTCGACCTCGCCAGCAATGTCGCCGCCCAGGATCTGGTGCTTCGGCCGCAGCAGTCCCAACGTGGCGCGCGAGAAGAGCGGCTTACCCCTCACGACGTGCCAGTCCGCTGCGTTCACCGATGCTGCTCGTACCTTGATCAGGACTTCATCAGCCTTCGGCCACGGCTTCGCAACCTCGGCCATGCGAAGGCTCTGCGGCGGCCCATACCGCTGATACATGAATGCCTTCATGACAAGCCTCTCGGCTTCAAGTTGAAGCAAGGCCGGCATTGTGTTCCTGCTGGAGTCGGCGGGCGCTTGGTCATCAGCTCAACCTAGGCCAAGAGCACTCCTGAGTGTGGTTTAGCCGTCAGCCAGCTGTAATCGCCGTCGCAGCAACAGGCTGCTTGCCAGCACTCCTACCACCGTCACCGCGCCACCGACGATCAAGGTCCACCGCGGTCCCATGGTTTGGCCAACCCAGCCGATGATCGGCGAACCGATCGCAGTGCCACCCATCAGCACCATGATGTACAGCGCCATGACGCGTCCCCGTCGCAAGGGATCAACGCCGAGTTGGATGGAGGCATTGGCTGCCGTCAGCGTGAGCAGTGTCGCGAGTCCCAGGACTGGCAGGGTCGCCGCGTACGCGAAGTAGCTGGGCGCCAATCCACTTGCTATCTCGATGAACCCGAAGATCACCGCCATGACGACGACAAGGCGTCCCGACGGTGCGCTGCGGCGACGAGCCGCAGTCAGCGCACCGGCTAAGGAACCGACAGCCATCAGCGTGCCAAGAATGCCGTATTCCTCGGCGCCACGGTGGAACTGTTGCTGTGCCATCAGCGCGCTGGTCATTTGGAAGTTGAGGCCAAACGTGCCGACGAAGAACACCACCGAGATGACCAGCAACATCTTCGGCTTGCTGAGGATGTACGCCAGACCTTCCCGGATCTGCCGCTTGGCCCGCGGGGCTGGCGGGGTAATGCGAAGCAGGTGGTTGTCCATGATCACGAGCGCACCGATGAAGGCCAGGTAGCTGACCGCATTTGCCAGGATCGCCCAGCCTGATCCGACGGCGGCGATCACAAGGCCTGCCAGTGCTGGACCGACAATGCGGGCGGCGTGGAACGTGGCCGAGTTGAGCCCGATGGCATTCGGGAGGTTGTCCCGGCCAGCCACCTCCGGTACGAAGCTTTGGCGCGCGGGATTGTCAAAGGCAGTGCCAAGACCGAACGCGAAGGCGATCGCATAGACGTGTGCGGTTGTCGCAACCCCGGTGACGGCCAGCACGCCGAGCGCCGCTGCGCACAACGCCAGCCAGGCTTGGGTCAGCTTGAGGATCTTTTGCTTGTTGAATCGATCGGCGATGAGTCCGCCATAAGGAGAAAGCAGCAGCATCGGCAGAAACTGGAGGCCTGTCGTAATTCCCACCGCCAGACCGGAGCCGCCCGAAAGCTCGAGCACCAGCCAGTCCTGCGCCACACGCTGCATCCAGGTACCGATATTGGACACGAACGACCCAGCTAGGTACTTGCGGTAATTGGGCTCGACCAGCGCCCGGAACGTCCCGCCGCGCGGACGCTTAAGGGTCGCAGCAGGCACCTCGATTCGATCGGTCCGGCTCGCGTACGCCGACTCGGCCTTGGTGCTCATCCTCGGTTCACCTTTTCCAGGACTCGCACCGCGCGGCGCAATATCTCACGCTCGGATGGATCCAATTCGGCGATCCGCACAGCAAGCCACTCGTCGCGCCGCCGGCGGTTCGCTAACAGCACCTGCCGACCGGAGTCGGTGAGAGCTACCAGGCACTGTCGATGATCACGTGGATCGGGACGGCGTAGCACATAGCCCCGTGCCTCCAGGCTGTTGACAATACGAGTCATGGACGGCGGCTGCACCCGCTCCTGAGCCGCCAATTCACCCATAAGTTGATCACCGGAATTGAGCAGCACGGCCATGGCTGAGAGCTGGTTCGGGTTCAAGCCCAGCGACTCATCCTGCATTTGTCGCAGACGTCGAGCCAGTCGCATGACTGCCGGACGCAACGCGTGAGCCAGTCCAGCCGAAGTCCGAAGATTTTCCCCAGTTCCACCCACTCAGCCCAGTTTATACTTAGCAATGCTAAATAACAAGGCTATGCAGTAGTGGAGAGACGCCGCCGTTGGCTGAGCCAGATAACTGTTCCGATGAGCACCGCGCCAGCAGCTACCAGGCCGATGGCGGCACCCACAGCATCATCGAGAATCCGGTACAGCGAGACCGGCCAAATACTCAACAAGATCGCGCAGCCAATGACAGCGAAGACGTAGCGATGGGTTTGCACAAAGGCGGTCAGCAGCGCAGCTGTGACAACCGTCGCACATAACAACCCACGCCACTCGCCATTCGCCGCTCCCTGCAGCGCAATGCCCGCGGCCCAGCCGCTCAGGCCGGCCAGTGACCAGGCGAGGGTACGGCTGAGCACCAAGCCGCTGGCGGCGAGAGCCAATCCAACCAGCAGGAATCCGACCGCAAGATACGTCGCCACGCTCGCCGGATCCGTGCCGGCATCGATCCGGTTGAACACCACAGCGCATACCAGCAACATGCCACCGGACCAGCCCGAGACGAGAAATGCTCCGGAGCGCAGCAGCACCGCACCGATTGCAGAAGTCAGCACCACGACCGCCGCCGAGACCAAAAACTTTTGATCTTCGAAGACCACCAGGTAAGCAAAGCCCGCGGCGTAGCAGGCCAGCGCCAGCAGAATGTAGCCCAGCTCCGGCCGAGCTCGCCCCTTGACCAATGCCGCTCCTCCCAGAGCAGGCACCACCAGCGATGCAACCGCGACCAACTTTCGTCCGATCCTTCCAAGATCATCCCAGAAGAACGAGCCGAGCATGATCACAGCACCTAGCACCAACGCGCCTCCGACATAGCCAAGTACCTCAAGCACGGCAGAGCCCTTGGTCGTTGCCGGCGGCCCCGACTGAAGGGCGACCTGCGTAGCGACAGACTGCCCGTCCAGCCGGTCGGCACGCGCTGCATCCGCCAGCTCCTGAGCCTGCGAAGGTGTGAGCACATGCTGCTCGACCAGGCGCGCCAGTTGAGTTTGGAGTCTGTCCATCACCACATCCTGCCCCGAGTTGCGAACTACAGTGATTGTCATGGAGGAGCCGGTTCAGCACCGCCATTCTTGGGTGCAGGCGCCTGTCCCGGCCCTTGATATCGATGGCCTAGCCGTGGTGACCGTCGGTACCGCGATTTTTGGTGTCGTGTCGGTGGTCTTCGCCTTTGCCTATGACTGGCTTGCCGCACGTGGCCACGGTTCCTGGCTTCAGATCAGTGTCGCCGGTTTCGCGCTGGGGTTGGTCGGGCTGGCGTACTGCTGGAGACGGCGCCGTCGCCGTCGTTCAGTGGGTGTGTGAGCTAGCTCTAGAAGTTGAAGCGCTCCTCGTGGAGTTGCTGGCGCGGGAAACCGCGGTCCATGAGCGACTCACGGACCCGGGCGGCCAATCTGGGTGAAGCGCACAGGTAGACATCATGGTCGCTGAGGTCGCCGACGATCCGGTTCAGGGCGGGTGCGCTCATGTCGTTGGCAGTATCGGTCGATGGACCGACGAGGTAAACGACCCGGGCACCGGAGCGTTCTGCGATTTCGTCGAGTTCGTGCTTCAGGACCAGGTCCTGTTCCCTGGACGCCCGATAGACCAGTGTGACGTCCTTGCCGGGCAGATCGATCACCTCGAACAGGGCCCGCATGGGCGTAATTCCGACACCGCCAGCGATCAGCAAGACCCGAGGTCGGCGACGGCGCCTGCTCGTTAGTCCGCCGTACGGGCCCTCCGCGAACACCAGCGTGCCGATCGGAATCCGAGCTATCCGTCGGGTGCCGTCGCCACAGGTTTTGACGGTGATCCGCAGCCGATTGCAAGTTGGTGGTGCTGAGAGGGAGAACGGGTACGCCGAGCGCCAGGTCTGTCCCCTCAGGAACCTCCAGCGAAAGAACTGGCCTGGCTCTGCTCTCAGCTCATCCAGATGCGCCCCAGACATCAGCACGCTGATCACGTCTGGCGACTCCTGACGTACCTCCTCGACCCTGAGCCGGTGCCGCCACAGCTGGAAGAGCGGCTGCAGCACCCGCCACCGCAGGACAAGTGCGAAGGCGTAGGTGTACAGCAGGCTCCAGGCAATTTGCAGCCATTGCCGCCCGACGAGATCAGGACCGGCAAGCTGATGGGCAAAGCCGAAGGCCACGGCCAGATAGGTGAGCAGGTGCAGGAAGTGCCATTGCTCGTACGAGATGCGTCGTCGTAGCACCCTGAGCGAGGCGAGTCCAACCAACACCAAGATCGCGGTGCCGATCAATGCCGTCGCGAGCCCCGGGAGATCGAGCACCTCTTTCGCGGCTGCCATCGGATCGAGCGAGCCTGCTTCCGCCCAAGCCTGTGTCGCAGCAAGCGTGTGTATCACGGTGAGCATGATCACCACTGGGCCGCCCCAGGCATGCCAGCGCGCCAACCGGTGGCTACCAACGCCGCGTTCCAGCCACGGCGAGCGTGACATCAAGATCAACATAATGGCCGCCGCGTACCCGGCCGCCATACCGGTGACATGAGCCACCAGGGAGGCTCCGAGCCGGATCGGCAGTTCAGCGGTTGTGAAGCTCTGAAGTACCGCCAGGGCGGCTCCCAGCCACACGAGGACCAGGATGAGTGTCGCTGTAAGCCTCGGTAATCGCACGTCGGGGCAGTTCGGGCTAAGGCCCCGTCGGCGCCACAGGGTGCTGAACCACCGATGTGGGCGAGGTTTCAGGGGCACTCACACCGAGGCTGACGCCGAATGCCGTCGCTGCACTGAAGAGCATGACGGTCACGATGCGTAGCGACCAGCGAATCAGGGAGGGTGAAGGCGCTACGGAAGGCCGTGTAATCAGAGGGATCCGGCGCCGGTAGTCGAGAGCCGTGTCCGACATTGGTGATTCTCCTGGCGTGAGGGGAATCCCCCGAGACGTACGAGTTTGCTGTACGTCTCGACTCTGAGGAACCGGTTTGTGACGAACGTCACAGAGAAGTAACGGTCTGTCTCACGGCGGTTGCGACATGCCTGCCGGGCAACCGCTATGCTTTCGTCCCCATCTTCAGCGGCAGACGCTAGCGCGTGTTCCTAGTCGAAGAGCGAAATCGGAGTTTCCCACTCGATGGTGTCCCAGACCGGCGGCGGAGGCTGGTCGACCTGGTCCTCAGCCTGGACATTGGAGTGGGCGCCGCAGCCATGGTCAACGCTCACGACTGTTCCGTCCGAAACCGAGAAGGCGTTGGCGCAGACGCCAAACAGGGTTCCGAGATTGCCGCGGAGGCGTACGAAGAAACCGCATGTCTCACAGACGTCAGGCGCCAACCGGCTGAGCGAATTGTCCGGGCCACCGTCGCCCATCACCCACCGTTGGGCGGCCTCTTCGCGACCCTCAGCCGACAGCACGCGCTCGCGGCCTAGTCCAAGTTCTGCCACCACGGTGCGCACCAGGCTCGCCTCGGCCGGCTCCGAAGCAGTGGCATCCTCACCGCCGGCGTAGCCGGGCTCCAGGCGGGGGTCATCGTCCGAGCTGGGCAGCAGCACCCCCGGTGTCACATCTCGGGGCTGAATCCGCTCCGCCCACGGCACCCATTCCTTGGCTTGCAGCGCGCCTTCCCCTGGCAGCAGTACGACCTCATCGACCGTCACCGCGCGAGCCCGCGCCGCTCGGGCGACTGTCACCAGCCAGCGCCATCCCCGGTAGCCGGGATGTGGGCAGCCAAAGACGTGACTTACCACTCGGGTGTCCTCAGGCTGTGCGCCGAGATAGTCACCGACTCCGATCACTCCAGCGGTCTCTTCGGCCGCGGTGCGGGCAAGATCAACGGCGGCGAGGCATGCTGCGTCGGGCTGCGTCGTACCGGTGCTCGAAGCCATGGACCTCATTCTGGCAGTGATCAGAGCGAGCTGAGCGAGCAATCAGACAGTGATCGCTCCGACTCCTGGTCAGTCGAAACCTACGTATACGTAGGCTGCGGTGGCTCTGCACAGGTTGCAACGTGTGCAGACCGTACGCAACCTGTGTAGAGCTGACTGACCAGGCGTCATCATGCCGGTCAGCCTGAACTCCCTCACTCGGTTGCAGGAACCCACGTTCACGTAGGTTGCCTACGGTCTGCACAGGTTGCAACGTGTGCAGACCGTACGCAACCTGTGCAGAGCTGACTGACCAGGCGTCATCATGCCGGTCAGCCTCAACTCCCTCACACGGTTGCAGGAACCCACCTTCACGTAGGTTTCCTACGGTCTGCACAGGTTGCAACGTGTGCAGACCGTACGCAACCTGTGCAGAGCTGGCCAAGCAGAGGTCGTCAAGCCGGCCACCCGAACTCCCTCACTCGGTTGCAGAAACCCACGTTCACGTAGGTTGCCTACGGTCTGACTGGCCAGGCGTCATCATTCCGGTCACCCTGAACTCCCACATTCGAAGCACCACTGAATGCCAGACGCGTCATGACGAGCGGGTTAGATGGAGGACGTGGCGGCAGCGGTTCTCGAGCGCACCGGGCGCCTGCTGGCCTCGGGAGGCAAGGCAGTCGCTCGTGGCGGTCGCACGATCGGAGCTCAGCTGCGACGTGGCGGCAGCGCGGTGGTGAACTTCACTACTTCCGGCGGCGCGGGCAAGAGTGGACTGGCCCGTCTGGTGCACTTGCAATTCTTGACGGCGGCAGGTGATGCGACGGTCGCCGTCTCCTTAGCCGGAACCTTGTTCTTCACCCTGCCAACCGACCAGGCGCGCCCTCAGGTTGCCCAGTTCCTGCTGCCCACCATGGCCCCTTTCGCGATTGTGGCTCCGTTCATCGGGCCGTTCCTCGACCATTTTCGCCACGGTCGCCGTTGGGTGCTCGGCGTCAGTCTGGCACTTCGCGCTTTCCTGTGTTGGGTGCTTGCCAGCGTCCTTGATGGTTCAACGTGGTTGTTCCTTTCTGCGCTGGTCTTCCTCGTGGCCTCCAAGGCCTTTACGATCACACGCGCGGCCGCGGTACCGCGGCTGCTGCCACCCGGT
>Ga0111538_10004179_pt1 | contig 20110 bp, 19 predicted proteins | sample SoiMethybrSBSTD1_FD_79669 | JGI IMG/M metagenome (GOLD analysis project Ga0111538, IMG submission 79669) | Bulk soil microbial communities from a Populus tree surrounding site in Tennessee, USA - Soil MetaG P. TD hybrid SBSTD1 (version 2)... | ecosystem: Environmental > Terrestrial > Soil >... | reverse complement strand
TACTTGGCGGCGAAGTCGGGCAGCAGCCACAGCGGCGACAGCGCGGGGACGTTGGTCATCCCCAGCTTGACCTTCACCGGCGCCGGCAGCGGGCTGCGCACGTCGCTCTGCGCGCGGGCGGAGGCGCTGACCAGTGCGAGAGCGGCGAGGACGCTGACGGTGAGCAGCACGGCGCGGGAAGGGACGATCCGTCGAGGCATGAGCGCGCTCCTTGGGTGAGGTTCGCGTAGTGTACTCACTTGGCCCGCTGGAAGACCACCTCGAACTCCTTGCGCTGCACGGCCTGGTAGTAGATGCCCACCAGGTGGTCGCTCGCCGGATCGTAGGTCAACCGGTAGGTCGAGCCGTTGTAGCCCTCGGCGCGCAGCTCGAAGAACAGCTTCACGGCCTTGCCCTCGCGGGAGACCTCGGCCTTGCTGAAGGGCAGGGGCCGGGGATTGGCGTAGGAGGCCTGGATCTTCCCGCTGTTGTCGACGCTCCGGATCGTGATGGTGTAGCCTCCGTCGGGCCGTACCCAGTTCCCCAGCAAGAACGTCAGATCGGTGCCCTGCGCCGCCGATTCGCTCACCCACGCGCCGACAACGAGCACGAGCGTCACGACGGACACGGCGATGATGCTCGAGCCTCGAGTCATGAGCGGCGTACCCCTCGCGAAGTCACGGTTGGCCAACGTTGTATCACGGGTTTTAGAGTACTCTCATCCCGGCATGCCGCCGGGCCGCCACATCCTCGCGCTGGATCAGGGCACTTCGGGATCGACGGCGCTCGTCGTGGACGCCGAGGGCGTCGTCCGCGCGCGCGGCTACGCCGAGCTGACCCAGTACTATCCGCAGCCCGGCTGGGTCGAGCACGACCCGGAAGAGATCTGGACGACCATGGGCGAGGCGGCGTGCCGCGCGATGGCCGAGGCGCGGGTGACCGGCGCCGACATCGCCGCGGTCGGTATCACCAACCAGCGCGAGACCACGATCGTCTGGGAGCGCGCGACCGGCAGCCCGATCCATCGCGCCATCGTCTGGCAGTGCCGCCGCACGGCCGCGATGTGCGACGCGCTGAAGGCCTCCGGCGTGGAGGCGCTGGTGCGCGAGCGCACCGGGCTGGTCCTCGACGCGTACTTCTCCGGCACCAAGATCGCCTGGCTGCTGGACCACGTGCCGTGGGCCCGGCGCCGGGCCGAGCGGGGTGAGCTCGCCTTCGGCACCGTGGATAGCTGGCTCGTGTGGAAGCTCACCGGCGGCCGCGTCCACGCCACCGACGCCACCAATGCCTCGCGCACGCTCTGTCTCGACCTGCGCACGGTGGCGTGGGATCCGGAGATGCTGGCGCGGCTGACGATCCCCTCCGAGGTGTTGCCGACCGTGGTCGATTCTTCCGGCCCGATCGCCGAGACGAGCGACGTGGGCTGGCTCCAGGCCGGCGTGCCGATCACTGGCGTCGCGGGCGATCAGCAGGCGGCGCTCTTCGGTCAGGCGTGCTACGAGATCGGCAGCGCCAAGAACACCTACGGCACCGGGTGTTTCGTGCTGCTGAACACGGGCACCACGCCCGTGGCCTCCGGGCACGGCCTGCTCACCACCGTGGCCTGGCGCATCGGCGGGCGCACGACCTATGCGCTGGAGGGCAGCGTGTTCATCGCCGGCGCTGCGGTGCAGTGGCTGCGCGATGGTCTGGGCGTGGTCGCGCACGCCGCCGAGACGGAGCGGCTCGCCGAGTCCGTGAATGACACCGGCGGCGTGTACTTCGTGCCGGCCTTCGTCGGCCTGGGGGCGCCGTACTGGGACGCCTACGCGCGCGGCACCATCGTCGGGCTCACGCGCGGCACCACGCGCGCTCACCTGGTGCGGGCCACGCTGGAGGCCATCGCCTACCAGAGCCGCGACGTGCTGGATGCCATGGCGGCCGACGCCAAGCTCGCGCTGCCCGCCCTCAAGGTGGACGGCGGCGCCGTCGCCAACAACTTCCTCTGCCAGTTCCAGGCCGACGTGCTCGACACCCCTGTGATGCGCCCGCAGGTGATCGAGACGACCGCGATGGGCGCGGCGTTTCTGGCCGGGCTGGGCAGCGGCTTCTGGCGCTCCCTCGACGCGCTGGCCACCCGCCAGGCGATCGAGCGCACCTTCACCCCCCGCATGGATCCGGCGACGCGGGCCAGCCGTTACGAAGGCTGGCGCCGCGCCGTCGAGCGGTCACGCCACTGGGAAAAGGAGACCGTATGAGATTGCTGATGGGTCTGGCAGTTGGAATCGCGCTGGCGGCCGGCCTGGTGGGGGGTGCGGCGGCGCAGGCGCCGATTGAGAGCGAGCTCACGCTGATCACGCCGGTGTCGAAGTTCATCCACGACGCCGCGCTCAAGGCCTTTGCCGAGTACGCCAAGGAGAAGTGGAACGTCACCGTCAAGACCAACGCGATCCCGGCGGGAACGCCGGTCGCCTATGGGCGCATCGTGGAGTGGAAGGGCCGGCCGGACGCCGACATCTTCTGGGGCGGTGAGTCCGCGCTGTTCGAGAAGCTGGCCGAGCAGAAGCTCCTGCAGAAGGTGGAGATCTCCAAGGAGGCGTGGGACTCGATCCCGGCCTCGATCGGCAAGCCCAAGCCCATTCCCCTCAAGGACAAGGACGGCTACTGGATCGGCACCGCGCTGGAGCCGTACGGCCTCGTCTACCACCCGGTCAAGTTCAAGCGGCTCGGCATCGCCGAGCCGAAGGACTGGAACGATCTGCTCGATCCCAAGCTCAAGGGCGAGGTCGCCCAGTGCGCGCCGACCCGCTCGTCGTCCTCGAACGCGACCTACGAGGTCATCCTCTCGATGTACGGCGAGGACAAGGGCTGGGAGTGGCTCAAGAAGCTGGCCGCCAACACCGGCCACTTCACCGCGCGCAGCCGAGACGTGCCGACGGTGGTGGCCAAGGGCGAGTACGCGGCGGGCTTCGCCGTGCCGTCGTACATGGCGTTCGAGGAAAAGCTGGCCGGCTTCGACATCCGCTTCGTGGCGCCGAAGAATGCGTTCGTGACGCCGGAGCCGATGGCCATCCTGACCGGCGCCCGCAACAGCAAGGCCGCCCGCGCATTCATCGAGTTCCTCCTGACCGAGCGCGGGCAGCGGGTCTTCATGGAGCGGGGTCTGTTTCCCATCACGCCCAAGTACAAGGTGCAGGGCGCGCCCGGCTCGACGGCGGAGCTGGCCGTGCAGTTCACCGGCGGCGTGCGGTCCTACTTCGGTGGTGAGGTCAGCAACGTCTACGACGAGGCGGTGGCCTCCAAGCGCTCGGAGGCGCTCAAGACGCGCTTCAGGTCCGACATCGAGGCGGTCTGGAAGTCGCCCAACTAGGGGCCCGTCCGGATGAAGATCTCGCTGCAGGGCGTGGTCAAGCGATTCGGCGCCACCATTGCGGTCGATCGAACGCATCTGGAGATCGCCGACGGCGAGCTGTTCACGCTGCTGGGCCCGTCGGGGTGCGGCAAGACCACGCTGCTCCGGCTGATCGCCGGCTTCTACAGCCCGCCCGACGAGGGGACGATCCACTTCGGCGAGCGCCGGGTGGAGCGCCTGCCGCCCTACGAGCGGAACATCGGCATGGTGTTCCAGAACTACGCGCTGTGGCCGCACATGACGGTGGGCGCGAACATCACCTACGGCCTGCGGCTGCGCAAGCTTTCGGCCGACGAGATCGCCGGGCGGCTCGAGCGCGGCCTGCGGCAGGTGAACCTCGTCGGGCTGGCCGAGCGCTTTCCGGGCCAGCTGTCCGGCGGTCAGCAGCAGCGGGTGGCGCTGGCCCGCGCGCTCGTGCTGAATCCTGACATCCTGCTGCTCGACGAGCCGCTGTCGAATCTCGACGCAAAGATCCGGGTGCAGGTGCGCGCAGAGATCCGCCGGCTGCAGCAGGAGCTGCGCATCACGACCGTCTACGTCACCCACGATCAGGAGGAGGCGCTGTCGCTTTCCGACCGCGTGGCGGTCATGCGCGACGGGCGCATCCAGCAGGTGGCCACGCCGCGGGAGCTGTACGAGCGGCCGGTGAATCGCTTCGTCGCCGATTTCGTCGGCACCAACAATCTCATCCCCGGGGTCTGCACCGAGCAGGGGCGCGGGGGCGTCATCGTGGACACGCCGCTGGGCCCGGTCCAGGCGGGGCCGGTGGACGCGGTCGGCGCCGGCGAGCGCTGCGTGCTGGCGGTGCGGCCGGAGAACGTGGTGCTCGGCAGCGGGGGCGAGAACGTCTTCAGCGGGCGCATCGCGTTCGCCTCGTACCTCGGCGACACCCTGCGCTACGACGTCGAGACGGAGTCCGGGCTCGTCATCAAGGTCGATGTGCGCGACTCGTGGCACCACCGACTGCTGCCGGTGGGGGAGCCGCTGCAGCTCGGCTTTCCGGCCTCCGCGGTCCTGACGCTTCCCGACGAGTGAACGCCCGGTGGCGGCCGGGGCCGGCGCTGGGCTATGCGGCCATCTGGCTGTTCCTGATCCTCTTCCTCGTCTACCCCCTACTGCGGATCTTCTACGATGCGTTCACCGACGAGGCGGGCCGCTTCACGCTGACGAACTTCCTCGAGTTCGGCCGGGACGCGTACTACCTGCGCTCGCTGGCGAACTCGATGCTGCTGGGCCTGGCCACCGTGGCCGGCACGACCGTGCTGGGCTTCGCCATCGCCCTGTTGCTGGTGCGCTTCGACTTCCGCGGGCGTGACCTGTTCGGCTACCTGACGCTGATTCCCATCATCTCGCCGCCGCTGGTGGGCGTGCTCGGCTTCACCTTCATCATGGGGCGGGCCGGCACGGTGAACGTGCTGCTCCACGACTGGTTCGACGTGGCCCGGCCGATCAACTTCGTCTATGGCCTGCACGGCGTGTGGCTGGTGGAGACGCTGCACCTGTTCCCGATGATCACCCTCAACGTGCTCGACGCGCTGGCCAAGATCGATCCCTCGCTGGAAGAGGCGGCCGAGAGCGTGGGGGCCCGCGGCTGGACCAAGCTGCGCACGATCACGCTGCCGCTGACGACGCCGGGGTACGTGGCCGGCGCGCTGCTGGTCTTCATCTGGACCTTCTCGGACTTCGCCACGCCGCTGGTGCTGGGCGTCCACGACCTGCTGGCCGCGCAGGCCTATCTCAACATCGTGCAGTTCGTCGATCGCCGGCTGTTCCGCATGGGGATCGTCATCTCGGCGCTGATGGTGGGCCTGGCCGTGCTCTTCCTGGTCGCCGCCCGTCGCTATGTGGCCATCAAGGACTACTCGTCGCTGTCCTATTCACGGATTGCCCGCCGGCGCCTGTCGGGGGTGGCGCAGACCGCCACGATCGGCTTTCTGTCGCTGGTGATGCTGGCGTCGTTCATCCCGTACCTTGGCGTGGCGCTGGCCTCGGTGGGCAAGGGCTGGTCCCTCACCGCGATCCCGCTCAGCTACACGCTGCAGTACTACGAGCGCGTCATCGTCGAGACGCCCAAGTACATCCTGAACTCGTTCCTCTATTCGGGACTGGCCGTGCTCGGCTGCGTCATGTTCGGCGTGCCGATCGCGTGGGTCCTGGCTCGAACCCGCGCGCCGGGCCGCGACTTGCTCGACGGTCTCAACACGCTCATCCTGGCCATCCCCGGCACCGCCATCGGCATCGCCTACGTCCGCGCCTTCCACGTCCCGTTCCCCGGTTTCGACATCAACCTCACCAGCGTCTGGCTCGTGATCCCGCTGGTGCTCTGCATCCGCCGACTGCCGTACACGGTGCGCGGCGCCTACGCCTCGCTCCTGCTCGTCCATCGCTCGACCGAGGAAGCCGCCGCCAGCGTCGGCGCGACCGGCCTGCGCAGCTTCCGCGACATCACCCTGCCGCTCATCTGGCGCGGGGTCCTGATCGGCTCCCTCTTCTCCTTCATGACCTCCCTGCAAGAAGCCTCCGCCGTCCTCTTCCTCTCCCTCGGCGGCTGGGAGACGATCCCCGTAGGCATCTTCGCCTTCTACATCGCCGGCAGCGCCAACGAAGCCGCCGCCCTCGGCGTCATCCTCATCGCCGTCGCCGCCCTCACAGTCCTCATCATCAACCGCATCGCCGGCGCCCGCCTCGGCGGCATGTTCGGCTAACCAGAGAGCAACAGCAGAACGCCGAATCTCGTCCACCGCGCGAAGGACGCTCGCAGAACTGCTCGCCGATGCCCACACGACGCACAACCGTCCGGCAGTCGAAGGGCGTTCGCGAAGCGCTGAGGCCCTGGTTCGAAGGACAGATGCGGTGCTCAACTGGCGCGATGAGCGCGGGGCGGGCGTGACGGGGTGGGGTCCCTGGGGACTCGTTTCCCGCCACCCGTTACCGCGCGCCCCGCGGCCGATGGAGCCCAGCCGTGGCCTGCTCAAAACGACCAGCCGCCTCGTGGTCCCCGGGGGCCCCACCCCGTCACGCCCGCCCCGCGCTCATCGCCAGCCCGCACCCGCACTGTCGACACGATACGGAACGTGGTTGCGCGGATTGTCGGCTCTCAAAGGTTGTGCTAGTGTTCTCCTTCACATGGCGCCGTCCGGGGAAGAAAGCTCCTGGAAAGCGCTGGCCGAGCTGTCGTCGATCGGAATGACGCTGGTGCTGGCCACCGTCATCGGTCTGGCCGCCGGCTACTATCTGGACCGGTGGCTCGGCACCTCGCCGTGGCTGGTCATGATCGGCCTCGGACTCGGTATCGTCGCAGGATTCGTGAACTTCTTTCGATCGGTCAAGCGAGCGGAGCGGAACGCGGATGACGTCAAGTAATCTGACGACGCGCGTGACGCGGCGGACGGCCGCCGCGGTCGCGGTGCTGGCGCTGGGCGGCGGCTGGCTGGGCGGCGCGCCCGGCGCGGCCGGCGTGCTGGCCGGCGGCGCGCTTGCGCTCGGCAGCTTCCGCTGGCTGGCCGCGCGGGTGGTGGCCGTCTCCGCGGGCTCATCGATGTCGTCCACGTGGATCGCGGTGACCGGCCTCCGACTGGCCGCGGTGGCCGTCCTCGCCGCTCTCGCCTTCGCCGGCGGCTGGGTCCACCCGATCGCGTTGCTGGTCGGCTACACCGTGCTCCCGGTCGCGGTCGTCATGCAGGGTCTGCGCCTGGCGCGGGAGGAGAGCGGCTCGTGGACGTGATCGAGCATCCGCCGATCTTCCGGCTGCCGGGCATTCCCGACCACGTGACGTACACGTGGCTGGCGATGATCATCCTGGCCGGCCTGGCCTTCGTGGCCTCCCGCAACGTGGCGCTGGTGCCGCGAGGCGTGCAGAATTTCATGGAGGTCGTCCTCGAGCAGTTCCAGCAGATGATCGACGACGTCATCGGGCACGAGGGTCGGCGGTACCTGCCGCTCATCGCCACGCTCGGGCTGTTCATCCTGGTCGCCAACCTGCTGGGGCTCGTGCCCGGCATGAACGGCCCCACCACGAACCTGAACACCAACGCCGCGTGTGCCCTCGTCGTCTTCGCCGCCTATCACTGGATCGGCGTCCGCAAGCAGGGCGCGGTCACGTACTTGCAGCACTTCATGGGGCCGGTACCGCTCGCGCTGAAGCCGCTGATGTTCGTGATCGAGATCATCAGCCACCTGGCTCGGCCCCTGTCGCTGACGCTGCGGCTCTTCGGCAACATGTTCGGGGGCCACATCCTGCTGGCCATCATCTTCTTCCTGATGGGGCTGCAGGGACTCATCGGCTGGGCCCTGTCCGGCAGCGGGATCGGCGCGGTCGTGGGCGGCATCGGCGGGGCCGTGATGATCGCGTTCACGGTCGGGTTCTTGTACCCGCTGAAGATTCTGGTCTCGTTTCTCCAGGCGTTCATCTTCGTGATGCTCTCGATGCTCTACATCTCGGGAGCGATCGAGGAAGCCGAGCACCATGGCGGCGAGCACCAACCGGCGCATCACTAGCACACCACACGTACAGAGGAGGCGGTCGTGCGACGTTCACTGACCCTGGCAGCTCTGGTAGTCCTCGGCATTCCCAGTCTGGCCTTCGCAGCCGACGGCAGCCTGATCGGACCGTACTCGGTCCTCGTGGCCGGTTTCGCGATGGCGTTCGCCGCGGGCCTATGCGCCCTCGGTCAGGGCCGCGCGGTGGCCTCGGCGGTTGACGCCATGGCCCGCCAGCCCGGCGCGGCGGCGCGCATCCAGACCGCCATGATCATCGGTCTGGCCCTCATCGAGTCGCTCGCGATCTACGTTCTGGTCGTGGCGATGATTCTGCTTTTCGTGCAGCCGATCAAGTAACGACAGGTGGGCGGCGCGGGCGCCGGTCCGCGCCGCTCGGCCGGATGATGGCGCGTTCGAACTACCGCCTGCCGAAGATTCCGGAGATGACGATCCGGCGGCTGTCCGTCTACACGCGCTGCCTGCTGCAGCTCGAGGAAGACGGGGTCCGCACCGTGTCGTCGCAGGAGCTGGCCGAGCGCTTCAACCTGAACTCGGCCCAGGTCCGCAAGGACCTGGCCTACTTCGGGGAGTTCGGCGTGCGCGGCATCGGCTACTACGTGGCCGGTCTCAAGGCCGAGCTGCAGCGCATCCTCGGGCTGGATCGCGAGTGGGCGGTGGCCCTGGTCGGCTTCGGCAACCTGGGCTCGGCGCTCTTCCACTACAAGGGGTTCAGCCGCCAGGGCTTCCGCATCGCCGTCGTCATCGACGACGACCCGGCCAAGGCCGGCCGCGACGTGGACTCGGTACCGATCGTGTCGAGTCGTGACATGGCCCGCGAGCTCAAGACGCGGGGGATCCAGGTGGCGATCGTCGCGGTGCCCGTCGAGTCCGCGCAGGCGGTGACCGACCAGCTCGTGGCCGCCGGCATCAAGGCCGTGCTGAACTTCGCGCCCACCCGCCTGCGCGTGGGACGCGAGGTGCGTCTGAAGAACGTCGATCTGTCGATCGAGCTGGAGACGCTCTCCTTCTACCTGGCCAAGGGCGGGCGGTAAGCACGTCACCGTCACTGCGCGTCTCCGATCGGACCGTGAGCTACGAGGACTACGGCTCCGGGCCCATCGCGCTGCTGATCCACGGCTCGCCGGGTAACGGAAAAGCCTGGGCGCGGGTCGGCGAGCGCCTGTCCAAGCGCTACCGCGTCATCGCGCCGGATCTGCCGGGCTACGGCGACACCACGGCGCTGCCGCTGCACGCCGAGCCCGACACTGCCGAGACCGCCGCGCTGCTCGAAACCATGATGGCCACCATCGGATCGCCGGCGGTCGTCGCCGGCCATTCCTACAGCGGCGTGGTGGCGCTCACGCTGGCGCTGCGAGGGCGGCTGACGATGGGCGCGCTCGCGCTGTTCGAGCCGGTCGCGGTGCCCATCCTCCTGATGACCGGCGAGCGAGAGCTCTTCCACGCGACGAAGGCCATCTTCGACGACTACATCGCGCGCGTGGAGGCGGGCGAGGCCGACGCGATCAAGATCATGGTCGATTTCTGGTTCGGCCCCGGCGCCTTCGCGCGGATGCCCGAGCCCCTGACCGCCTTCATGACCCGGGCGCGCGTGACCAACACGCGAGACATCCGGGGCGCGTTCCGACCGCGCTATACGCCGGAAGCGCTCGGGCGCCTCACCATGCCCCTCGTGACGGTCGTGGGCGGCCGCAGCCCGGACGTCACCGGCAAGATCGCGCGGGCGATCGTCGGGCATGCGCCCCGCGCCTCGCTCGTCACGCTGGACACGGCCACCCACGCGCTCACCACCACCCACGCCGAGGCGGTGGCCCAGGCCATCGACGAGGTCGCCGGCCAGGGGCCCGCCGCCGCGACCGGCTCGCACCCCGTGATACCGTAAAGCGCTCCGATGTTGAGAGAGTGGCAGGCGTTCCAGCGGGTGGCAAAGGCCTTCGCCGAGGGAGAGGCCTGCCTGCGCGTCGCCGGTCTGGCGCCCGCCGCCCGCCCCCTCGTCGTCACGGAGCTGCTCGCCGCCCACCCGCGCGCCGCGATTCTCGTCGTCCGCTCGATGGCGGACGCCCACCGGTTCACGCAGGACCTCAAGTTCTACGGCGCGCCCGTGCTCGAGTTCCCCGAGCGCGAGCCACGACTCTGGCGCGGCGGACACCACCGCGAGGCCGATGCCGAGCGCGCGGTGATCGCGCGGCGTCTGGGCGCCGGGGAGCCGCTGGTCGTCGTAGTCACGCCGGCCGGGCTGGACACCCCGCTGCCGGCGCCGACCGACTTCGCGGCGCGCACGCTGCGCATCGGTGTGGGCGACCGGCTCGAGCGCGAGCTGCTGCTGGAGTCGTTCGAAGCCGCCGGCTACGAGCGCACCGAGACGGTGGTCGAGGTCGGGCAGTGGAGCGTCCGGGGCGGCATCGTCGACGTCTTCGCCCCCAGCCATCCGAGTCCAGTGCGAATCGAGTTCTTCGGCGACGACGTGGAGTCGATCCGCCGCTTCGATCCCACCTCGCAGCGGTCGACCGACACGCTCGACGAGCTGCTGGTGTTGCCGCTCGGCGCTCCGGCGGAGGACACCGACGGCGCCGGGCGCCTGCTGGACTATATCCCTGCCGGCGCCCCCGCCATCATCGACGCGCCCGCCCTGCTCGACGAGACGTCCGACGAGGCGCCCGGCCGCCGTCCGCTCCGCGAGATCCTCGGCGACCGGTCGCGCGTCGAGCTGGAGACGCTGGCCGGAACCGGGATCGAACACGTGCTCGACACACAGGAGGTCCCGCGCTTCACCGCGCACTTTGTCCAGCTCACCGAGGCGCTCGGACGCTGGCGCGCCGAAGGGTTCACGGTGCGCCTGGTGGCCGGGGACGAGCACCAGGCCGAGCACCTGCGCCAGATCCTGCGCGACAACAACGTCGAGGCGCCCATCGTCGGGTCCCTCGAGGCCCCCGAATCCCCGGCGATCGTGGTGGGCGAGTGCTCGGCGGGGATCGCGATCTCGGCGGTGGGCCTGGTGCTGCTCACCGAGGCGGAGATCTTCGGGGCCCGCCGCCGCACGCTCCGCCGACCGAAGTACCAGCGGGGTGCGGCCCTCACGGCCTTCACCGACCTCGAGGTCGGCGACCTGGTCGTCCACGAGGATCACGGCATCGGCCGCTACCTCGGGCTGCGCACGATGTCGGTCGGTGATCGCGACGGCGATTTCCTGCTGCTGGAATACGCCGAGGGCGGCCGGCTGTACGTCCCGGTGGAGCGGCTCGACCTCGTCTCGAAATACCTGGGCGGCGACGCGGGCACCGCCAAGCTCGACCGCATGGGCGGCGCCTCCTGGCAGCGCGTGAAGGAGTCGGTGCGCGCCGCGCTGCGCGAGATGGCCGAGGGGCTGCTGAAGCTCTACGCCCAGCGCGCGGTGGCCGAGGGCCATCCCTTCGCCACCGACACGCCGTGGCAGCGCGAGTTCGAGGCGTCGTTCCGCTTCGAGGAGACGCCCGATCAGCTGCGCGCGATCGAAGAGGCCAAGCGCGACATGGAGAACCCGCGGCCCATGGACCGCCTGGTGGCCGGCGACGTCGGTTACGGCAAGACCGAAGTCGCGCTGCGCGCCGCGTTCAAGGCGGTGGGCGACGGCCACCAGGTGGCCGTGCTCGTCCCCACTACCGTGCTCGCGCAGCAGCACTGGTCCACCTTCACCGATCGGTTCGGGCCGTTTCCGGCCAAGGTCGAGCTGCTCTCCCGCTTCCGCTCGCCGAAGGAGCAGAAGGCGGTGGTGGAGGGGCTGCGCCAGGGCACGGTGGACGTGGTCATCGGCACCCATCGCCTGCTGTCCAAGGACGTGCAGTTCAAGCGGCTGGGCTTGCTGATCATCGACGAGGAGCATCGCTTCGGCGTCGCCCACAAGGAGCGCATGAAGCAGCTGCGGGCCTCGGTGGACGCGCTGGCGCTGACCGCCACGCCGATCCCGCGCACGCTGTACATGGCGCTCTCCGGCGTCCGCGACATGTCGGTGATCGAGACCCCGCCGCTCGACCGGCTGCCGATCGAGACCATGGTGCGGCGCTTCAGCAAGGTCGTCATCAAGGAAGCGCTGGAGCGCGAGCTGGAGCGCGGCGGCCAGGTGTTCTTCGTGCACAACCGCGTGCAGTCGCTCACCTCCATGACCCGATTCATCCAGGAGCTGGTGCCGGATGCGCGCGTGATCATGGGGCACGGCCAGATGAACGAGCGCGAGCTGGAAGCCACGATGGTCCGGTTCGTCAGCGGCCAGGCCGACGTCCTGGTCTCGACCGCCATCGTGGAATCGGGGCTGGACATTCCGACCTCGAACACCATCATCATCAACCGGGCCGACCGGTTCGGCCTGGCCCAGCTCTATCAGCTGCGAGGACGGGTGGGGCGTGAACGATTGCAGGGTTACTGCTATCTTCTGGTCCCGGCCGATGGCCGGGTGGACGAGCAGGCCCAGCGCCGGCTCCGGGCGTTGCAGGAGCTGACCGAGCTGGGCTCGGGGTTCAAGCTGGCGCTGCGCGATCTGGAGATCCGGGGGGCGGGCAACCTGCTGGGAGCTCAGCAGCACGGCCACATCGCTGCGGTGGGCTACGATCTTTACAGCAAGCTTCTCGCCGAAGCTGTGCAAGAATTGAAGGGCGATAAGGCGGGGGTCGTCGTCGAGCCGGTCATCAGTGTTCAGGTCGAAGGCTTCTTGCCCGAGGAGTATGTCCCTGAGGTCAATCAACGACTGGCGTTCTACAAGCGGTTGGCCGGTGCAGCCGGTGACGAGGAGCTCGCTGACCTGCGCGCCGAGCTGGCCGACCGCTTCGGACCCCTGCCCGAGCCTGCCGAGCAACTCATCGACATCGTCCGCATCCGCATCGCCGCGCGGGCGATCGGCGTGGAGCGCGTCGAGGCCGGAGAGGGCAAGGCCGTGATCACGTTCGCCCCCTCCACGCCCATCGAGCCGGCCCAGCTGGTCGGGGCGATCCAGGCCAGTCGGGGACGGCTCCGGTTGCGTCGCGAGTTCACGCTGGAGGCGGCCATCGCCACGGGCGCGTGGCCGGCCGTGCGCGACTCACTGCTGGGCATGCTGGGCGGGTTCGCCGTTCGATGATGCGCCGCCTCCCGGGTCTCTGCGCGATCGCCCTGCTGCTGTCCGGATGCGCCATGCCGAGCTGGGTGCCGTGGGTCGGCAAGCAGACGCCGGCCCCCTCCGAGCCCGCGACCGTGGCGGGCACGCCGGTGGGGCCCCCGGTGGAGACCGCGCAGCCCGGAAGCGTTCGCATGCGGCCGTTCGAGGAGGGCGACGACACCGTCGCCGATCGGGTCATCGCCGTCGTCAACAACGACGCCATCACCCTGGCCGAGCTGCAGGAGTCGGTGGCGAGCCGGCGATCCGAGGCCCGGCAGCAGCAGCGTGACTTCGCCGACGACGCGGTGCTGCAGGATTCACTGAACCAGCTGATCGAGTTCCGCCTGCAGCTGCAGGAGGCGGAGCGCGAGAAGATCCTCGTGGACGAGATCGAGGTGACCGAGGAGTTCAACGACCGCATCAAGCGCTACGGCATGAAGAACGAGGAAGAGTTCGAGAAGGTCGTGCGGGCCCAGGGCATCACGATCGACTCGATCAAGAAGCGCCTGCGGGAATCCCTGAAGGTGCAGAAGCTGGTCCGGCGCAAGGTGGCCCTGCGGGTCTCGGTCACTGACGGCGAGATCACGCAGTACCTGGAGGAGAACCGAACCAAGCTCGAGACGGGCCTCTCCTATCACGCCCGGCACATCCTGGTGATCCCCGACGCGGACACCGACGCCGGCTGGGAGGGGGCCCGGATCAAGGCCGACATGCTGCGGAGCCAGATCCTCCAGGGTGCCGACTTCGCCGAACTGGCCAAGCAGCACTCCCGTGACGCCACGGCCAAGGACGGCGGCGACCTGGGCACCCTCAAGCGGGGGGAGCTCTCCCAGGACGTCGAGGGGGCCATCCTGGTGCTCAAGGTCGAGGAGGTGTCCCAGCCCTTCAAGTCCGCGCTCGGGTACCACGTGTTCCGGCTGGAATCCAAGGAGTCGCTGGACGGTGACGGGATGGTCAGAATCCGTCAGCAGATCAAGGACATCCTCTTCCGACAGAAGTACGACACGCGCCTCGAGGTCTGGATCAAGGAAATCCGGCAGCGAGCCATCATCGAGGTCCGGTTGTGAAAGCCGTTGACAAGGGGAGGGGCAGATGCGACGATGTCGATTGAAGTCGCAGCCGCCCCAACCCCGTAGAAAATCTACGCAAACGGCACCAACGTCGACAAACCACTAACTGTATGCGGCCACGCGATGCCGCCCCCGGAGCCCCCGAATGAGTTCCCGCCGCGAACGTAACCAGCCCAGCGCCACCTCGGAGACCGTCCAACCGCCTGCCAACGGGATGAACCTGTCCGAGCTGAAAGAAAAGGCGATCTCGGATCTCAACGGCATCGCTCGCGACCTCAACGTTCAGAACTTCGGGGGGCTCCGCAAGCAGGAACTGATCTTCAAGATCCTCCAGGCCCAGGCCGAGAAGGACGGGCTCATCTACGCCGAAGGCGTGCTGGAAGTCCTGCCCGACGGGTTTGGCTTCCTGCGGGCCCCGGACTACAACTACCTCCCAGGCCCCGACGACATCTACGTCTCGCCCTCGCAGATCCGCCGCTTCGACCTGCGCACCGGCGACACCATCTCGGGCCAGGTGCGGCCACCCAAGGACACCGAGCGGTACTTCGCGCTGCTGAAGGTCGAGGCGATCAACTTCGAGACGCCCGACCAGGCCCGCGAGAAGATCTTCTTCGACAACCTGACGCCGCTCTATCCGATGGAGCGGCTGAAGCTCGAGTGGAACGCGGAAGATCTGACCACCCGCGTGATGGACCTGCTCTGCCCCATCGGCAAGGGCCAGCGCGGCATGATCGTGGCGGCGCCGCGGACCGGTAAGACGATGATGCTGCAGTCCATCGCCCACGCCATCGCGACCAACCATCCCGAGGTCTACCTGATCGTCCTGCTGATCGACGAGCGGCCGGAGGAAGTCACCGACATGCAGCGCTCGGTGAAGGGCGAGGTCGTCTCCTCCACCTTCGACGAGCCGCCGCAGCGCCACATCCAGGTGGCCGACATGGTGATCGAGAAGGCCAAGCGCCTGGTCGAGCACAAGCGCGACGTGGTGATTCTGCTCGACTCGCTGACCCGCTTCGCCCGCGCGCACAACGCGGTCATCCCGTCCTCGGGCAAGGTCCTCTCGGGCGGTCTGGACGCCAACGCGCTGCAGCGGCCCCGCCGGCTGTTCGCCGCGGCCCGCAACGTGGAAGAGGGCGGCTCGCTGACCATCATGGCCACGGCCATCGTGGACACCGGCAGCCGGATGGACGACGTGATCTTCGAGGAGTTCAAGGGCACCGGCAACATGGAGGTCCACCTGGACCGGCGCCTGATGGACAAGCGCATCTTCCCCACGATCAACATCGAGCAATCGGGCACCCGGAAGGAAGAGCTGCTCCTGGAAAAGGACGAGCTCCAGAAGGTCTGGCTGCTCCGCAAGGCCCTGTCCCAGCTCAACCCGGTCGAGGCCATGGAGCTCTTGCTCGACAAGCTCAAGCAGACCAAGAGCAACAAGGAGTTCCTGGGCGCGATGCATTCAATGGGGTAGACCCTCGGAGGGGGGCTTCGCCCCCCATACGTCTTCGGAGGGGGCCTCGACGGCCCCCTCCGATGCCTCCCCCCAGACCAAGGATTGCGCGGGCAAGCCCGCGCGCGAAAGCGGCGAATCCACCAACCGATCCACCCAACCGTGGCGAATTCCCCAACCGATCGACCCGAGCGCGGCGAATCTAGTGGGCGGATCTGGCCCTCCAAAGTGGGTAAGGTGTTGTGGCTCTTTGCGTTATTGGGGTTGGGCTGGTAATGTTAGGGCTTCCAAGGAGGAGTGAGCCGTGAAGGTGGGTATTCATCCGGACTATGTGGATACGACCATTACCTGTGCGTGTGGGGAGGTCATCCACACCAGGTCGACCAAGCCCGACATCCGGGTGGAGGTCTGCTCCAAGTGCCATCCCTTCTACACGGGGAAGCAGAAGCTCATGGACACGGCCGGCCGTGTGGAGCGCTTCCAGCGCAAGTACAAGCGCCAGCCGACGGCGACGCAGTAAGCCGCCCGTCCCGTCCGCGCCTGGCAACGGCCGGGCTGCTCCTGTCTCCACCCGCTCGCCCGCGGCGGGGGTGCGCGCCCGGGAGGCGCTGAACCGCGATGCTGTTTGACAAGCTCCGCCAGATCGAAGAGCGGTCGCACGACATCGCTCGCCGTCTGGCCGATCCCGCCATCATCTCCCAGCAGGCCGAGTACGCCCGTCTCCGCAAGGAGCACTCCGACACGCAGGAGATCGTCGAGCGCTTCACCGAGTATCGCGACGTCTTGAAGAAGATCACCGAGGCCCAGCACATCCTGGCCGAGGGCGGCGACCGCGAGCTGCAGGAGATGGCGCAGGCCGAGATCGAGGAGCTGTCCGGCCGCCAGACCGAGCTGGAGGCCGAGATCAAGCGCCTGCTCCTGCCGCGCGATCCCAACGAGGCCAAGAACGCCTTCGTCGAGATCCGCGCCGGCGCTGGCGGCGACGAGGCCGCCCTGTTCGCCGCCGACCTCGCCCGCATGTACACCAAGTACGCCGAGCGCCAGCGCTGGAAGATCGAGATCATGGACAGCAGCGCCACCGGCGTCGGTGGCCTGAAGGAAGTCATCCTGTTCATGCAGGGCAAGGGTGCGTGGAGTCGACTCAAGTACGAGCGCGGCGTCCATCGCGTGCAGCGGGTGCCGGTCACCGAGTCGGCCGGACGCATCCACACCTCGACGGTGACGGTGGCGGTGCTGCCGGAGGCGGAGGACGTCGAGATCAAGGTCGACGAGAAGGACATCCGCGTGGACGTCTATCGCTCGTCGGGGCCGGGCGGTCAGGGCGTGAACACGACGGACTCCGCGGTTCGCATCACGCACATCCCCACCGGCCTGGTGGTGACCTGCCAGGACGAGCGCTCGCAGATCAAGAACCGCGCGAAGGCCATGCGCGTGCTGAAGGCGCGGCTGCTCGAGCGGGCGCAGGAAGAGCAGGCGGCGGCCATCGCCGCCGACCGGCGCTCCCAGGTGGGCACCGGCGAGCGCAGCGAGCGGATCCGCACCTACAACTTCGCCCAGAACCGCGTGACCGATCACCGCATCGGTCTCACGCTGCACCGGCTGCCCGAGGTGCTGGAAGGCGAGATCGACGAGCTGATCGAGGCGCTGGCGGTGGCCGAGGAGGCCGAGCGCCTGCAGAAGGCGGCGAGCTGATGACCATCCGCGCCGCGCTCGACGAGGCCACCGCGACCCTGCGCGCGGCCGGCGTCGAGACGCCGCGCGTGGACGCCGAGTGGCTGCTGGCCGATCTGTTGCCCGGCGGCCGGCGCGACGTCGTGCTGGGCCTCGATCGCGCGCTCGACGCCGGCCTGGCCGCCCGCTACCGCGGCGTCGTGCACCGCCGGGCGGCGCGCGAGCCGCTGCAGCTGATCCGCGGCTGGCAGGATTTTCTCGACGTCCGCGTCGGGCTTGCCGCAGGCGTGCTGGTGCCGCGGCCCGAGACGGAGACGCTGGCGGAGTGGGCGCTGGAGCTGCTCCCACCCGCCGATCCCGGCCGCCGGCCGCTCGTCGTCGACGTGGGCACCGGGTCCGGCTGCATCGCGGCGGCCATCGCGCACGCCCGCGAGGACGTCCGGGTGCTGGCGATCGAGCTGGACGCGGCGACCGCGGGGGTCGCGCGCTTCAACGTCGCGCGTCTCGGCCTCGGTGATCGCGTCAGCGTGGTCGCGGCCGACGCGCTCACGACCGTCGCCGAGGGCGCGGTGGATCTGATCGTGTCCAACCCGCCGTATCTGCCGACCGACCTGCTGCCGGGCCTGCCGCCGGAAGTCTCTGCGCACGAGCCCGCGCTGGCGCTGGACGGCGGCCGCGACGGCCTGGTGGTGATCCGCCGGCTGATCGAGGAAGCACCGCGGCGGCTGCGGCCGGGCGGCGTGCTCGTGCTGGAAACCGCCGGAGATCTACAAGTTCGCCGTGCCTCGACCTTGATGCGCACGGCCGGCCTGATCGGCGTCGCCACGCGTCGCGACCTGACCGGGATCGAACGGTTCGTGGCGGGGACGTCCCCCGCGATTTCACATCAGGAGGAGCGCTGATGCCGGCTCGTTTGCTCATCGAGGGCGGCGTACCACTCCGGGGTGAAGTGGCGGCCAGCGCCGCCAAGAACGCAGCGCTGCCCGCGCTGACCGCCGCGCTGCTGACCGCGCGCCCGCTGACGCTGACGAACGTCCCCGACCTGGGCGACGTCCGCACGATGCTGAAGCTGCTGGAGACGCACGGCGCCACGGTCGCGCGTCGCGGCCGCGAGGTCACCGTCACCGTCGAGAACGTGGCCAGCGATCTGGCGCCGTACGAGCTGGTCTCGACCATGCGCGCCTCCGTGCTCGTGCTGGGGCCGCTCGTGGCGCGCTACGGCTCCGCGCGCGTCGCGCTGCCCGGTGGCTGCGCGATCGGCGTGCGGCCGATCGACCAGCATCTCAAGGGCCTGGCCAAGCTGGGCGCCGAGATCGCCATCGAGAACGGCTACGTGGTGGCGCGGGCGAGCCGGCTGAAAGCCGCGCGCATCGCGACCGATCTGGTGACCGTGACCGGCACCGAGAACCTCATGATGGCGGCCGCTCTCGCCGAGGGCACCACGATCCTCGAGAACGCCGCTCGCGAGCCGGAGGTCAGCGACCTGGGCGCGCTGCTCACCGCGATGGGCGCGCGCCTGCACGGCGTGGGCACCAGTCGCATCGAGATCGAGGGCGTGCCCGAGCTGACCGGGGCGGTTCACAAGGTCGTCCCCGATCGCATCGAGGCCGGCACGCTGCTGGTGGCCGCCGCCATCACGCGCGGGGACGTGCGGGTGACCGACATGGTCCCCGACCACGTGGCCGCGGTGCTCGGCAAGCTCGAGGAGTGCGGCGTGGCACTGGAGATCGGCCCGACGTGGGTGCGGGTGCGGGGCGGCGCTCGCCCGCGGCCGACCGACATCGTGACCAGCCCGTACCCTGGATTCCCGACGGACATGCAGGCGCAGCTGATGACCCTGCTGGGCGTGGCCGACGGCCAGTCGAAGATCACCGAGACGATCTTCGAGAACCGCTTCATGCACGCCGCCGAGCTGGCCCGGATGGGCGCGCGGATCGACGCCGAGGGCTCGATCGCGGTCGTGCGCGGCGTGGAGTCCTACCAGGGCGCGCCGGTGATGGCCTCCGACCTCCGCGCCTCGGCCGCGCTGGTGCTGGCGGGCCTGGCCGCGCGCGGGCGCACGGAAGTGTCGCGCATCTACCACCTGGACCGTGGCTACGAGCACCTCGAGAACAAGCTCACCACGCTGGGTGCCAGGATCGAGCGCAAGACATGACGAGCCGGCTCACGGTGGCGCTGCCCAAGGGCCGTCTGCTCGACGACGCGCTCGAGCTGATCCGCGACCTCGGCGTGGAGGGCGTGGACCAGGACTCGCGGCGACTGATCTTCGACGACCCCCGCCGCGGGCTGCGCCTGCTCTTCCTCAAGCCCGCCGACGTGCCGGCCTACGTGACGTACGGCGCCGCGCAGCTCGGCATCGTCGGCAAGGACATTCTCCTGGAGCAGGAGCCCGACGTCTACGAGCCGCTCGACCTCGGCTTCGGCTTCTGCCGGCTGGTGGTCGCCGAGCCGCGCGAGCTGTGGGAGCGCGACGATCCCGCCAAGTGGTCGTGGGTCCGCGTGGCCACCAAGTATCCGCGCCTCGCCGAGCAGTACTTCTCCGCGCGCGGTGTCCAGGTGGAGCTGGTGCGTCTCGACGGCTCGATCGAGCTGGCCCCGCTGGTGGGGCTGGCCGAGCGGATCGTGGATCTCGTGCAGTCAGGCGAGACGCTGCGGGCCAACGGTCTCGTCGAGGTCGCGGAGATCGCGCGCTCGACGGCGCGGCTGATCGTCAACCGCGCGGCGATGAAGACGGAATACGCCGCCATCACCGAGCTCATCGGCCGGCTGCGTGGACGGACCCACGCCGCACCTCGATCGGGCCACCCACGTCCCGAACCGGCCGCGCGGACCTCGCTCCAATGAAGCCACGCGCACCTCGATCGGGCCACCTGCGTCGCGAGCCGGCCGCGCGGGGCCCGCTCCAATGAAGCCACGCGCACCTCGATCGGGCCACCTGCGTCGCGAGCCGG
>Ga0111538_10004178_pt1 | contig 20111 bp, 15 predicted proteins | sample SoiMethybrSBSTD1_FD_79669 | JGI IMG/M metagenome (GOLD analysis project Ga0111538, IMG submission 79669) | Bulk soil microbial communities from a Populus tree surrounding site in Tennessee, USA - Soil MetaG P. TD hybrid SBSTD1 (version 2)... | ecosystem: Environmental > Terrestrial > Soil >... | reverse complement strand
TGGGCGCGCTGAGCTGTGCGATCGTCACGAAGAGGAGGACTGCGAGATCGACCATGGCGTGCTCCCGGGCTTCGTTCGCGGGTGGGACGTGCGTCGGCGACCTCCTCGCCCGATCGCTGGGTGCGGGTTGCCGACGCTGCTCGCCGGCACCGATCATGGTCGATGCACCGGCCGAGGCGGTCAAGCGCTCACGCTCGACCGCCGGCGGCCTGCGTCACTCGATGTTCCCGTCGCCGTCGCGATCGACCACCTTCTCGCGCTGCTCGCTCTCTTCGACTTCCACTCGATATCGCGCCGGGACGGCGTCCGCGCTCTCGGCCACGAGCCGCTCGCGTGCGTCTAGGTTGGCACGAGCGACCTCGAGCTCGGCCTGCGCGTCCGCAAGGACGTCTTCCTTCACGTGGACCGCCAGCTGGTACGCGCCGATGTCGACGTCGTCGGTATCGGGTAGATCCACGTCGGCCACGGCCTTCGCCTTGGCCAGCTCTACTTTCGCTTCCTCCAGAGCGAGCTCGGCCTCCTTGGCCTCGACGTTGGCCTTGGCCGCCTCCACCTTCGCCTCCCGCTGACGGATCTTGGAGTCCACCCAGCGGCGGTAGGAGTGCGCCTGCAGTACCTCCTCGGCTGCCGCGTCGGAGTCACGATCAGGGACCCCGCGTGCCACCTCGGCCCGTTCCTCTGCCTGATCGAGCATGGCATCTGCGACGTCCGTTCCCTCCTTCGCGATGTCGAGATCGGCCTTCGCCACCTCGAGTTCGCGGCGCGCGAAGTCGACCTGGTCGCGCCGTTCGGGGAGGGACGCGCGTGCCTCGTTGATCGATCGGTAATCCGCTTCGGAGACGTGCTCGAGGAGCGCGTCGTCGATGGGCTTCGGATCGCTGCCCCGTCGGTTCCAGCCGTTGGATGCACAGCCCAGGGCCAGACCCGCCACCAGGACGGCAAGCTTGCTTCGACACTTCATGGTATTGCCTTTCTGGTGGAGCCCGGGGCAAAGGCCGTACCCTCGGCGGCTGACCGTCTCACGGAGCCGAGGCGTGGTCAGAATCAACGTTCTCTACAAAGCCCGTGGACGATTCTGGACCTTGCACGAGCGGCTAGTCGAGCTACGCCGCCGCTTTGCCACGATGGAACTCCCTGACCGCGGAGGCAGCCTTCGCTGAGAGCGTGGGGCGCGCGGGCTTTGCCGCCCGGGTGATACCTTCCTGCGAGCGCATGACCTCGGATCCGTCTGGCCGACGCTTCTTCTTCTTCCTCCTCGCCGGGGCCACGTTCCTCTTGCTGCTCGTCGTGAGGCCCCTCGCCACGGCGCTCTTCCTCGCCACCGTCCTGGCGGTGGTGCTATGGCCTGTCCACCGGAAGCTGGCCGCTCGGCTGGGAAACCGGCCGAGGATGAGCGCGAGCTTGGTAGCGCTCGGCGTGGTGCTGCTGCTCGTCGCGCCAGTGGCTGGGCTCTCCGCCTTCCTCGTGAAGGAGGGCAGCGAGGGAATGGCCTTCGTCGCGACCATCGTCCGCAGCGAGGGCATGAGCGGTCTGGTGAGGAAGTTGCCCGGGCCGCTGGAGAAGTGGGCGTCGGAGGGCCTCGCGCGCGTGGCAGAGTGGGAGCCCGGGACGCTGGACCCGAGGCCGGCCAAAGAGGTAGCCGCCGCAGGCATGAAGACCGCCGCGGCGCTGGGCGTCGCAGCGCGAGCGACCGGCTCCCTGTTGTTCCAGGCGGTGATGATGCTCATCGCCTTCTACTTCCTCTTGGTGCACGGCGACGAGCTCGTGGCGTGGCTGGACGAGGTGCTGCCCCTGCCGCACCGACAGACGCGCGAGCTCCTGACCGAGTTCAAGACGGTCTCGTACGCAGTGGTGGTGTCTACGCTCGTGACGGCCGCGGTCCAGACCGTGGCGGCGCTCGTCGGGTTCTACATCGCGCGCGTCCCGTATCCGCTCTTCTTCGCCTCCGTCACGTTCTTCGTCGCTTTCGTCCCCGCCATCGGGGCCGCCTCGGTGAGCCTGCTGGCCGCGCTCATCCTGTCCACGACCGGCCACCCCTACATGGCGCTGTTCCTGGTGATCTGGGGGCTCGTCGTGGTGGGCCTGGTGGACAACCTGATCAAGCCGCTGCTCATCAGGTCCGGAATGAAGATGAGCGGCGCGCTCGTCTTCTTCGCTCTCATCGGAGGCCTGGCAACCTTCGGCACCGCAGGCTTGTTGATCGGGCCGCTGGTGGTCGCGTTCTTCCTGGCGCTCCTGCGCATCTACCAGCGCGACTTCAAGCAACCCGTTCCCGCCAGGCCCAGCAAGGCCTGAAGCGCGCGTCTCGCCGCGTAGCCGTGCCTACCCCGGCGGCGGAGCGGATCAGGTCGCGTGCGCCCGCACGGCGGCGACGAACGCGGCGCGCTGGCGCCGCGAGACATGGATGCGCGCGCCCGAGCCCAGCAGCGCGATGAAGGCACCGTCGTTCGCCTCCTTCAACTCTCTGACGCCGCCGAGACGGACGAGGGCGCGACGATGTGCGCGGACGAAGCCGTGCGCGCGGACCCGTGCTTCCAGCCGGCCGAGCGATTCGCGGAGCAGGTAGCTGCGCGTGCCGCTCCAGAGGCGCGCGTAGTTGTCGCACGCCTCGATCCAGTCGATCTCGCGCACGGAGAGCACCGTGGCGCCACGCGTCGTCGGGACGACGATCCGCGGCTCGGGCGCGGAGGGCGCGCGCAGCAGCCGCGCGAGGCGCTTCATCGTGGCGGCGAAGCGCGCCTCGGCGACGGGCTTGACGAGGTAGTCGAGCGCCTGGGCCTCGAAGGCCGGCAACGCGAACTCGTCGTAGGCGGTGAGGAACACCACCGCGGGCATGCGCTCGCTCGAACGTCGCCGGATCACCTCGAAGCCGTCGATACCCGGCATCTGCACGTCGAGGAAGACGACGTCGGGCCGGGTCCGGTCGAGCGCCGTGAGCACCTCCGCTCCGTCGCGGCACTCGGCGACGACGGCGAACTCCGGGAACGCGCAGAGGAGCTGCCGCACGCCGCGGCGCGCCGCCGGCTCGTCGTCGGCGACCAGGACGCTCCACTCAGCGCTCGGCGACATCGGTCTCCTCTTCCAGCTCGCGATAGGGCACGCGCAGGGTTGCCAGCGTACCGCGCGCGGCGCCGGGCACGACCTCCAGGGAGGCCCGCTCGCCGTACAAGGCGCGCAAGCGCTCGCGCGTGCTCTCGAGGCCGTGGCCTCCGGGAAACGCGGCCCGTGGATCGATCGCGGCGCCGTCGTCCGTCACCGAGAGTTCGACGACGTCGCCGACGCGGCGCGCCCTCACGAGCACGACGCCCGCGTCGATGCGCTTCGCGATGCCGTGGCGTACGGCGTTCTCGACCAGGTGCTGCAGCGCGAAGCTCGGCACTGCGGCGGCGAGCAGCGCCTCGTCGATCTCGTAGCTCGGGCGCAGGCGGTCCGAGAAGCGCGCCTGCTCGATGGCGAGATACTGGCGCACGAGCTCCAGCTCCTCCGCGAGCGTCACCTCGTTCGCCTTCTGACGGCGGAGCGTGCTGCGCAGCACATCGCCGAGCTGCTCGACGAGACGCGCCGTGCCCGCTCCGTCGCCGTCGCGTGCGCGCACGGCGATCGTGTTGAGCGTGTTGAAGAGGAAGTGGGGATTGAGCCGGGCCTGCAGCGCCGCCAGTCGCTCGCTCGTGAGCTGCTCCGACAGCCGCGCGAGCTGGACCTGGCGCTCGCTCGCCTCGGTGAAGTACCGGATCGCGTGCGCGACTCCGGCGAGGCACAGGTACACGACGACTCCGAATGGAAGCGTCGTGAAGATCCAGCTCAGCCAGTCCACGGCGGCCTTGCGCCAGAACGCATCACCGGCCTCGGCGACGCCGGCGCGCAGTCGCTCCGGGTCGAGCACGGCCACGAGCAGGAGCTCGAGCAGCTTGCCGCCCGTGGCCCACGCCGCGCAGAACAGGAGCGCGACGACGAGATGCCGCGCGAGGCGTTCCGCGACGCGCGGTCGGACGATCGGCCATCGGCCGGAGACCCAGAAGACCGCCGGCGTCAGGAAGGCGTACACCAGCCAGTCGCCGCCCGCCCAGAGGAGCTCGCGCGCGCTCGCGGGTGGCTCGCCGTGCAGGCGTCGCTGCGCCACTTGATTGATCGTCGCGAGCACTGCCGGGGCGATCCATACCACGGACACGAGCATCCACGGGCGCACGCGCGTTCGAACAGGCACGGAGGCGAGGCTATCGGGCCGCCGGAGTCTCTCGCAACGACGCGAGCTCGAGAGAGACCGCTCGCGTCAGCCGGGACACCGTTCGCGTATCGCGCGTTGACTCCCGTGAGACGTACGCGCAAATGGCGACGGCTTCAGTCCCGGAGGATGCCGTTGCGCGAGCCGACCTCGAACCGCATCAACTCTCTCGACCTGGTCCGCGGGCTGGTGATGGTGTTGATGGCCATCGACCACGTGCGCGTGTATTCCGGGCTCCCCGCGGGAGGGCCGACCGCCGGGATCTTCTTCACGCGCTGGGTCACGCACTTCTGCGCGCCCGCTTTCTGCTTCTTCGCCGGCACCAGCGCGTTCCTGCAGGGCCGGAGGCTCGGCGCGCCCGCGCTCGCGCGGCACCTCGTCGCGCGCGGTCTCTTCCTCGTGCTGCTCGAGCCCACGCTGATCCGTTTCACCTGGACGTTCAACGTCGACGTCGCGAGCTTCTTGCTGGCCGGCGTGATCTGGATGCTCGGCTGGTGCATGGTGCTCCTCGCGGGACTCGTGCACTTGCGGACGCGGACGATCGCGACGATCGGCCTCGGCATCGTGCTCGGCCAGCAGCTGTTCCGCTTCTTGCCGCGCCTTCTACCCGGAACGATCCGTGACTCGGCCGGCTGGATCCTCGGGTTCGTCTATCCCGCCGGCCTGTCGGGCCCGGAGAACGTGGCCGTGCTCTACACCATCGTGCCGTGGATCGGCGTCATGGCGACCGGCTACGCCTTCGGCGCGGTCCTCGTCCGCGATCCCGAAAAGCGCGACAAGCTCTGCTGGCGGATCGGTCTGGCCGCGACCGCACTGTTCCTCGTGGTCGCTGGAGCGAAGGCCATCCTGTCGCCGCCGCCCGACGGTCCGATGCCCGCGCTCTTCGTCTTCCTGAACCCGCCGAAGTATCCGGCGTCGCAGCTCTTCCTGCTGATGACGCTGGGACCGACGATCGCCTTCCTCCCGTTCGCGGAGCGCATGCAGGGACCTGTCGCGAAGGCGCTGACGACGTTCGGCCGCGTCCCGCTGTTCTATTACCTGCTCCACATCCCGGTGATCCATGTCGCCGCGCTCGTGGTCAGCCGCGTGCGCGAAGGCGCGGTCCATGCGGAGTGGTACGCGACCGCTCCCTACGTGTCGGTGCCCCCCGAGCAGCGCTGGAGCCTGCCCCTCCTCTATCTCGTCTTCGCGATCGTCATCGCGATCCTGTACGTCGCTTGCCGGTGGTTCGCCGCCGTCAAGGCGCGCCAGCCTCGGGGTTGGCTGCGCTTCGTCTGACGGTACGCTGGCCCCCGAGCGCGACCCGGTTTTGGGAAAAGCGCCGGGTTTCCGGAGAGCGAGGCGAGCTCCCGGACCGTTCGCCCGGCGAAGATCGCCGGATCATGGCTGCCCCCCAACTGCTCCTCGTCCTCGCGCTGGTCCCGCTCCAGGCCCCGTTCGAGCGCGCGCACAGGACGCCGATCGACGATCCCCCGGTCCAGGTCGACGCGCCGCAGCAGGGTCCGCCCGACGTGCTCGTCATCCTCGCCGACGACTTCAACCTGATCGACCTGGCCTCGGTCGACACGCCGAACATCGATGCGCTGGCGAGCCAGGGGATGACGTTCCAGAACGGGTACGTGTTCCCGCTGTGCTCGATCACGCGCTATTCGTTGCTGTTCGGACGCTACCCGCAGCGCGATGGCATCGGGGGTCTCGTCGCGACAGCGCCGCCGTCGCCGAGCAACCCCTCGCCGACGATGGGGCTCGCGACGCTGCCCACGCTGATGCACGGCGTGGGCTTCGGCGGGTACCGCTGTGCTCTCTTCGGCAAGTGGCACCTGGGGACGAATCCCGACTACGACGGGAATCCCGCCCCGGACATCGGGCCGGCAGACATCGGCGCGCTGACGCCGCTCCTGCACGGCTACGACGCGTTCCGCGCGGGTTGCATGGCCAACCTCGCGGGCGTGACGGGCTACTTCGACTGGCGGCGCGTCGACGACGGCGTGTACTCCGACTCGACCGTGTACGCGCCCGAGGTACAGCTCGAGGCCTTCACCGACTGGTGGCCCCACAACTCGCCCCGCCTGGCCGTGTTCTGCCCCAACCTCGCGCACACGCCCGTGCACGTGCCGCCGGCGGACTTCCTGCCGCCCGGCTATCCGATGCCCGTCTCGCCGAGGGCGCGCTTCGAGGCGATGGTCGTCGCGTGCGACACGCTCGTCGGACGCGTGCTGGAGCAGGTCGACCTCGCGAACACCTACGTGTTCTTCCTCGTCGACAACGGCACGCAGCACATGCTCTCGATCACGCCCTGCGGGCCCGACGCGGACATCGCGGGCTGCACCAAGACGACGACGTGGCAGGGGGGGATCCATGTCCCCTTCTTCGTCGCCGGTCCGGGGATCGCCCCGGGCTCGAGCACGAACGCGGTGGTCTCGAGCACCGACGTGATGGCGACGCTGGCGGAGCTCTTCGATCAGCCTTCGCCGGGTGAGGACTCGATCTCGTTCGCTCCGGTGCTCTTCGACCCGGACGCGCGCACGCGGCGCATCGCGTTCTCCGAGGTCTTCGGTTTCTTCTTCGACGAGAACGGCGATCCGTACTTCCGCCACGAGCTGGCCGCGATCGGCGAGCGCTACAAGCTGCGCGTGCTCGGCACGGAGGAGTTCCTCTACGACCTCCAGAACGACCCGGGCGAGACCGTGCGCCTCGATGTCGACGACCCGGAGCTGGCCGAGGTGGTGGGGGACCTGCGCGCCGTGATCGCGGATCCGCTCGATCGGTCGCTGCAGGAGTGAGCTGAGTTCGGACGGACTTCCTCCACCTGGGATTGCCGTGCGAGGATCGTTGCACCGGCAGCGGACGAACGACCGATGGAGAACAGACGAGCACAGCGCGACCACCGTATGCCCGTCGTCTTCGCGGCGCACGGAGCGCCCATCCTCCTCGACGACGCGGTGTGGATGGAGGAGCTCGCGGCCTGGGCGCGCGCGATGCCGCGGCCCGGGAGCGTGCTCATGGTGTCGGCGCACTGGGAGCAGCGGCCGGCGACGCTCGGTGCGACGCGCACGGTGCCGCTCGTCCACGACTTCCACGGGTTTCCCGAGCGCTACTACCGCACGCAGTACCCGGCACCGGGCGCCCCACAGCTCGCGGAGCGCGTGCGCGAGCTCCTGCGCGAGCGTGGGCTCGGCGTGGCGGACGAGCCGGAGCGCGGGCTCGATCACGGGGCCTACGTGCCGCTCGTGGCGATGTACCCGGACGCGGACGTGCCGGTGCTGCAGCTGTCGATGCCGGCGCTCGATCCGGACGAGCTCTTCGAGCTCGGGCGCGCGCTCGCGCCGCTGCGCGACGAAGGCGTGCTGCTGTTCGGGAGCGGCTTCCTCACGCACAACATGCGCTACGCCTTCCGGCCGGGAATTCCGACCTGGGCGCGCGAGTTCGACGAATGGGCGGCGGAAGCCCTCGCGCAGCTCGACTTCGACGCACTGAAGGACTTCGAGGTGCGCGCGCCCGCGGCGCGCACGGCTCTGCCGACGTGGGAGCACTACGCGCCCGTGCTCGTCGCCGCGGGCGTGGTGGCCGACGATCGACCGTCTGTCGCTTTTCCGATCACGGGCTTCTGGCTCGACGGCGCGTTCACGAAGCGCTCGGTGCAGTTCGGCTGACGCGCAAATTGTCGAATCTACACCCGCCCTCGTGAAGATCGCGGCGCGTAGTCCCGCGCGAGGCGCGGGATGATGCTCTGGCGAAGCTTGGCGAGCCACCGATCGCGCTGCGCGCCCGGGCATGCGGCTTGCGCCCGCATGTGCAGGAGCCAATCCCATGCTGCGCAGCCTCAACGGAATGAAGGGCTTCAAGCTCGGCGCAACCGACGGCGAGCTCGGAGAAGTCATGGACTTCTACTTCGACGATTCGCGCTGGACCGTGCGCTACCTCGTCGCCGACACGCGGCGCTGGTTGCCCGGACGGCGCGTGCTCATCTCACCGGCGGCGCTCGGGGAGCCGTCGTGGGAGGAGGGGCTCATCCCCGTGAACCTGACCAAGGACCAGGTGAAGCACGCGCCCGACGTCGACACCGACAAGCCCTTGGCGCGGCAGAAGGAAGCCGAGCTCGCGCGCCACTACTCGTGGCCGGAGTGGTGGGGCATGGTGCCGGCCGCGCTCCCGGGGTTGCAGGCCCCGAAGCACGAGAAGACCGCGATCGAGGATCCGTCGCAGTGGCCCGTCGACACGCACCTGCGCAGCCTGAGCGAGGTCACCGGTTACGCCGTGCAGGCGCGCGACGAGCGCATCGGCAAGCTCAAGGACCTGATGGCGCAGACGGACAGCTGGGTGATCCGCTACTTCGTCGTCGACGTCAAGACGTGGCGTCCGGGCGGCGAGGTGCTGCTCTCGCCCGCGTGGGTCGAGCGCATCGACTGGAACGAGAGCAGCCTGGTCACCGGGATGACGGCGAACGAGCTGCGCGAGTCGCCGCCGTTCTCGCACGCCGACGGCGTGAACCGCGACTACGAGGAAGCGCTCCACGAGCACCTCGGGCGCGAGAAGTACTGGCACGGATAGTGCGCGCCTCACGCGGCCTCGGCAGCCCTCGATCGCGGCGCGGGCCCTTCCTCGCGCTTCCGTGAGAGCGCGGAGCGCGAACAGCGCTTGACAGTCCGCGCGCAGGATCGAGCACGGAGAGGCGCACGCGCTCCGGCCATCCGCCGGTGAACGTGTGCGGCCGCCAGACGTCGGCGATGCTGTCGCGCGCCGCGCTGAGCGGCGCCGACCGGAGGGTCATCGGCGCGAGCCGTGCGAGCGAGCACGCGAACGCGTGCGCGCCGCCTTGCGGGCGATGCGGCTCCGCTCGGCGTGCGACTGGTGCGCGAGGCGCGTACGCGCGCCGCGTTTCGCGCTCGCCCGGCGCCGCACCGGACCGCGTTGCACCGCCTGGCGGTGCGCCTGGCGAGCGAGTGCCGCGTGCGACGCGGCCGAGTGGCCTTCGTGCTGCAGAGCGCGTCGGACGGCCTTCGAGCGCCGCGGGTTCACGTGGTGACGGCCGTTCGTCTGGCCCGCGCGGTAGGCGCGGGTCGCGTTCGCCCGCGTTCGAGCGGACGTGCTCCCTCGCGCCGGCGGCTTCAGCTTCACGCCGGCGCGGCGCGCCTTCGAGAGGCCGATCGCGATCGCCTGCTTCGTGGAGCGGGCACCGTGCCGGCCTTCGCGGACGTGGTGCATCTCCTCGCGGACGAACTCACCCGCCTGCGTCGAGGCCGACTTGCCCTGCCGCCTGTCCCTGCGTGCACGTTCGAGCGTCTTCTTCTCGGGCATCACGAACCTCGGTGGCTCAGCGGTCCTGCCCGCGCACTTCGATGGACTTGCGCGACTCGCTCTGGCGCGGCACGGGCACGTGCACTTCGAGCACACCGTCGCGGAACTCGGCGCGGACGTCCTTCGGATCCACGTTCTCCGCCAGCGGGATCGAGCGGAAGAAGCTCCCGTAGCGGAACTCGCTGTGGGCGTGCCCCCGGCGATCGTCCTGGCATTCCTGGTGACGCTCGCCCTGGATCACGAGGTTGCGGCCCTCGAGGTCGACGTGCACGTCCTCCTTCGCCGTCCCGGGCAGGTCGACGCGCACGACGAGGTCGCCGTCGTGGCGGTGCACCTCGATCGCCGGTGCGAAGAACGTGGACTCCATCTCGTCGCCCTCGACCTCACGGCCGAACGGCGCCATCAGCCCGAAGGGCGAGCGCCAGAAGTCCTCGAACACGCGGTCCATCTCGCGCGAGAGCTGGCTCATCAGCCGGAACGGGCTCTGCGAACGCGACATCCCGCGCCCGGACCCGCGCGGAGCGATCTCGCTGGACGAACCGCGACGCTCCTGGAGATCGCGCTCTTGCGTGCCCTGCACGTCCTCTCTCTGCCGGCCGCCGCGGGGCTCGTCGCCCCTGTCGTCGCCGCGCATCTCCCTACTCCCCGTTCGTTCCCTTTGATTGGCCACGATCGACCTCCGGTTTCCTTTGCTGTGTTCCTTCGCAGACACGGCGGCTCGGAACGCCGGAAGCAATGGATGTTCCGGAAGACCGCCCCGTGCCGGCGGCGCGCTGTCTCGCACGGCGACCGTTCCGTTGCACGAACGCGTGAAAGCCGCGCCGCCCTTTCTCCAAACTTCTCCTGGCCGCTCTCGCTCTCCGCGTTCCCCGTCGCTTTCCGCGTCTTCGCGGTCGGTTCTCGTTGACGCTGGAACTCCCTGGCGGGAGTACGCTCCGCTACGGCTCGCTCGGCTCGACGGACGTCTCGCGCACCTTCCGGCTGAGCGCGGCCACGGTTGTCAGGAGCTCGACGGCGTTCACGGGCTTCGTGACGTGCGCCTGGTAGCCGGAGCGCAGCGCCTTCGCGCGGTCCTCGGCGCGCGCGAACGCGGTGAGCGCCACGGCCGGGATGAGGATCCCGCGCGAGCGCATCTCCCGCGCGAGGTCGTAGCCGTCGCGGCCGGGCATCCCGATGTCGCTGATCAGGAGGTCGAACTCGCCGCTCTCGAGCGCGCGCAGCGCCTCGTCGGCCGACAGCGCCGTTCCCACCGTGGCCTGGCTCTCCTCGAGGATGCGCCGCACGAGCGCGAGCGCGTCCTGCTCGTCGTCGACGACCAGCGCGCGCACGCCCTTCAGGCGCGCCGAGGCCTGCGCCGCGACCTCGAGCGGTGGGCGGCGTGGCTCGAGCCAGCTGTCGGCTCCGGCGAGCGGGAGCTCGACCACGAACAGCGAGCCCCGGCCCTTGCCGGCACTGTGAACGCGCACCTCGCCGCCGTGCAGATCCACGAGCTGCTTGACGAGCGCGAGGCCGATGCCGAGGCCCCCGTGCTGGCGCGAGGCCGACGCGTCCGCCTGGCGGAAGCGCTCGAAGAGATGCGGCAGGAACTCGGGAGCGATGCCATCGCCCGTGTCGTTCACGTGGATCTCGGCACGCTCGTTCTTCGTCGCGAGCTCGACCCGCACTTCGCCGCCGCGCGGCGTGAACTTGACGGCGTTCGAGAGCAGGTTCCAGATCACCTGCTGCAAGCGTGCGGGATCGCCGCGCACGACGCCCGTGCCCGGCACGACGACGCTGCACAGGCGGATGCCGCGTGCCTCGGCCGTGGGCAGCATCGACTGGACGGCGGCCTCGATGACGACGGGCAGGTCGACGCGCTGGACATCGAGCTCGACCTTCCCGGCGCCGATGCGGCTGAGGTCGAGCAGGTCGGAGATGAGCTGCACCTGCACGCGCGTGTTGCGGTAGATGACGTCCGCGGCGTTGAGCACCTTGGCCGGGTCCGTGGCGTCCTTCTTCAGGAACTGCGCCCAGCCCAGCACCGCGTTCAACGGGTTGCGGAGCTCGTGCGAGAGCGTGGCCAGGAAGTCGTCCTTGAGCCGGGCCAACCGTTCGGCCGCCGCGCGCGCGTCGCGCTCGCGCTCGAGCACGGCGTGGCGCTCGAGCTCGAGCGCCTTGCGTTCCGTGATGTCCTGCACGGTGCCGCGCAGGGCCACGACCGAGCCATCGTCACCGCGCACGACCTCGCCACGCGTCGTCAGCCAGAAGGGCTCGCCCGCGCGCAGGCCCTGGAGCTCGAGGCCCCAGCCCTCGCCCGTGAGCACCGCCTTCTGCACGGCGCTCTCGAGCAGCACCCATTGCTCGTGCGCGTAGAAGAGCCCGTCCTGCTCGTCGAACGGCGGGATCGGCCTTTCCACCGGCCAGCCGAGGAGGCGGCACAGCTCGTCCGAGAAGAGCTGCTCACCCGTCGCGAGGTCCCACTGCCAGCTGCCGACGTGGGCGAGGCGCTGGGCCTCGTTGAGCGCGCGCTCCTGCTCGCGCAGGGACTCGGAGGCCTTGCGGCGCACGCGCGCCATCTCGAGGTGCGCCGCCACGCGCGCCTGGAGCTCGCGCGCGCTGAAGGGCTTGACGAGGTAGTCGTCCGACCCGGCGCTCAGGCCCTCGACGCGGCTCTCCTCGCCCGCGCGCGCGGAGAGCAGGATCACGGGCACGTCGCGCGTCGTCGGATCGGCGCGCAGCTCGCGCAGGAGGCCGAACCCGTCGAGCTGCGGCATCATCACGTCCGTCAGCACGAGGTCCGGCGGCTCGCGGCGCGCCTCCGCCAGCGCTGCCTCGCCGTCGGGCACGGCGATGACGCGGTAGCGCTCGGCGAGCAGGCGCACGACGTACTGGCGCATGTCGGCGTTGTCGTCGGCGACGAGCACGCGCGGGCGCTCGTCGCGCAGGCCGGGATGTACCGCGGGTGCAGGCACGGGCAGCGGGTCGTACTTCTCGGGGAGCTCCGCCTCCGCGTCGCCCTCGCGATGCCCGGGCAGCCAGCGCAGCGCCTCCTCGACGAACGGGGTCGCGCGCGCGCTCGCCGACGTCGGAGCGCGCGTCTCGCGGAGCTGCTCTGGCGGCAGGTGCTCGGACCCGAGCGGGACGCGGATCGTGAACGCGGTGCCCTCGCCGACGGTGCTCTCGGCGCCGATCGAACCGCCATGGATCTTCACGAGCTCCTGCACGAGCGCGAGCCCGATGCCGCTGCCCTCGTGCGTTCGCCCGCGGGCGTTCTCGACGCGGTGGAAGCGCTCGAAGAGACGCGTCATCTCCGCGGCGGGGATGCCCGTTCCCGTGTCCGTCACGCGCAGCTCGGCGGCCGTTTCCGTCCGGCGCAGCGCGATGGTGATGCCGCCCTCGAACGTGAACTTGAAGGCGTTCGAGAGCAGGTTGAGCACCACCTGCTCCCACATGTCGCGGTCCACGAAGACCGGCACCGCCAGCGGCGGACAGTCGACCGTGAGGCGCATCCCGGCGCGCTCGATCGCCGAGCGGAAGACGCCCGCGAGCTCGGTGGTGAACGCGGCGAGGTCGGTGGGCTGGAAGACGGCGCGCACGCGGCCCGCTTCGATGCGCGAGAAGTCGAGCAGCGTGTTGACGAGGCGCAGGAGCCTGAGGCCGTTGCGGTTGACGACCTCGAGCTGTTCCTTGGCCGCGGGCGAGAGCTCGCTGTAGCTGCGGCTGAGCAGCTCCTCGACGGGCCCGAGCATCAGCGTCAGCGGTGTCCGGAACTCGTGGCTGACGTTCGAGAAGAACGCGGTCTTCGCGCGGTCGATCGCGGCCAGCGCCTCGGCGCGCTGCTTCTCCTCCTCGTAGGCGCGCGCGCTGGCGATCGCTGTCGCCACCTGCGTGCGCAGGAGCTCGAGGAAGTCGCGGTAGTGCTCGTCGAGCCGCAGCCGCGAGCTCACACCGGCGACGAGCAGTCCGGCGGGCTCGTGCGGCTTGCTCGACGGGATCGCCAGGACGACGCCCGTGTCCGGCGGATCGTGCCACGGGCCCCTGGGAACGCGCGCGAAGCGCTCGTGCAGGTGCTCCGCGACGTGCACGGCCTCGTCGCGCGCCGCCTCCGCGAGCGGCCAGCCGCCGTCGCCCGTTCCGTCGAGCGCGACGCTCACCGGAGCGATGTCGTCACCCGCCGTCGCGCCCGCCGCTCCCGCAAGCCGCGCCGTCCGGCCCTTCGCGTCGGTCTCGCCGGGCGCGGCGACCAGGTAGAGGAGCACGAACGGCAGGTCCTTGCTGTAGGCCGCGAGCGTTTCGGCCGCGATCGCGCAGGCCTGCTCGGCCGTGCGCGCCTCGCCCGCGCGCGATCCGAGGTCGCGCAGCGCGGCGACGCGCCGCTCGGCGAACACGGTGGCGCTGATCTCGTGCACGGTGGCGACGACGCCGCCGATCCCGCGCGGCGCCGTCTCGTCCGGCACCGGGCTGTAGGCGACGGTGAAGTGGCCCTCCTCGAAGTAGCCGTGACGCCGGAGCTCGAGCTGGAAGTCCTCGATCCACGTCGGCGGACCGCCCTGGAACGGCGTCTCGATCAGCGGCCGCAGGACGTCCCAGATCTCGCTCCAGCACTCGCTCACCGGCTTGCCGAGCGCCCACGGATGCTTGGCGCCGAGGATCGGCGCATAGGCGTCGTTGTAGATCGAGCAGAACGTCGGTCCCCACCACAGGAGCATGGGGAAGCGGTTTGCGAGCAGGAAGCTCACCTGCATGCGCAGCGCCGGTGACCACGTCTCGACGGAACCGATCGCGGTCTTCGACCAGTCGTGCGCGCGGATCAGCGCGCCCATCGCGCCGCCGCCGGCGAGGAAGGCGTGGCTCGAGGCGCTCGAGCTCATGGTCGCAGCGCCCGGTCGCGGAGCGCGTTCATGGGACACCCAGGTGGCGGACCGGGACGAGGAGGAACGCGGCGAGGAACGGCCTCGGGCCGGGTGGCGCGGGGAGCGAGGGTACCAGACCTCGCGCGAAGCGGCGACTCAATGCTCCCGATCCAGCGCCGGTCCATGGGGCTGCGTGAGGTTGAACGCCGTGTTGACGAGCGCGACGTGCGTGAACGCCTGCGGGAAGTTGCCGAGCAGGCGCCGCGTGCTCGGGTCGTACTCCTCCGAGAGGAGCCCCACGTCGTTCGCGAGCGCGAGCAGACGCTCGTAGAGCGCGCGCGCCTCGTCGGTGCGGCCCTGGAGCACGAGGTTGTCCGCCAGCCAGAACGTGCACGGCAGGAACACGCCCTCGCCTTCGGGCAGGCCGTCGATCTCCGGATGCGTGCGGTAGCGCCGGACGAACCCGTCCCGCAGGAGGTCCGCTTCGATCGCGGCCACGGTGCCGCGCACGCGCGGATCGGTGGGCGGCAGGAAGCCGACGAGCGGGATCAGGAGCAGCGCCGCATCGAGCTCGGACGAGCCGTAGTGCTGCACGAACGCGTTCCGGTGCGCGTCGAAGCCGCGCGCGCAGACCTCGGCGTGGATCTCGTCGCGCAGCGCGCGCCAGCGCTCCACGGGACCGTCGGCGCCGTTGCGCTCGACCTCCTTCACCATGCGGTCGAACGCGACCCAGGCCATCACCTTGGAGTGCGTGAAATGGCGCCGCGGTCCGCGCACCTCCCAGATGCCCTCGTCGGGCTCGCGCCACGCCGCCTCCAGATGCCGCAGCATCGTGCGGATCACACGCCACGCGCTCTCGCTCGACGGAACGCCCTGGCGCTGCGCGAGGTGGATCGCGTCGACGACCTCGCCGTAGACGTCGAGCTGCAGCTGGCGATACGCGGCGTTGCCGATGCGCACCGGGCGCGAGCCCTCGTAGCCGGGTAGCCAGTCGAGCTCGAGCTCGGGCAGACGGCGCTCGCCGGCGATGCCGTAGAGGATGCTGATCTGGTCGGGCTTGCCCGCCACCGCGCGCAGGAGCCACTCGCGCCACGCGCACGCTTCCTCGGTGTAACCGGCGAGCAGGAGCGCATAGAGCGTGAACGTCGCGTCGCGCAGCCAGCAGCAGCGGTAGTCCCAGTTGCGCACGCCGCCGAGCTCCTCGGGCAGCGACGTCGTCGGCGCGGCGACGATCCCGCCCGTCGGCGCGTAGGTGAGCGCCTTCAGCGTGATCAGCGAGCGCAGCACCTGCTCGCGCCACGGACCCTCGTAGGTGCAGCGCCCCGACCACAGGTGCCACCATTCCTCGGTGGCCGCGAGCGTCTGCTCGGCATCCGGACAGTGCCGGGCGGGCCGGAACGACGGATGCCACGCGAGCGTGAAGGGCACGCGCTCGCCGGCGGAGACGTCGAACGAGGCCACGGTCTTCAAGTCGCGGCCCTCGAGCTCGACCGGCGTCGCGAGGCGCAGCGCGTCCGGTCCGCCGACCGCGTAGATGCCGCCGGGGATGCGCCGCACCCACGGCACGAGCGCGCCGTAGTCGAAGCGGATGACGAGCTCCATCCCCATGCGCACCGTCCCGCGTCGTCCGATCACGAGGCGCACGAGGTCGGGACCGTCGGCGCGCGGCGGCATGGCGTCCACGAGCGTCGCGGCGCCGTCCGCGGTCTCGAAGTCGGTCTCGAGCACGAGGGTTCCTTCGCGATAACGACGGCGCACGGAGCGCACGTCGCCCTCGGGCGCGATCCGCCAGCGCCCGTGCTCGTTCGTGCCGAGCAGCGCGGCGAAGCACGCGCCCGAGTCGAAGCGCGGGAGACACAGCCAGTCGATCGAGCCGTCGCGTCCGACGAGCGCGGCCGTCTGGCAGTCGCCGATCAGTGCGTAGTCCTCGATCGGAAGCGGCATGGTGGAGGGCTCTACACGTTTCCTGCGCGCTGCTCCGCGTTCTCCGCGCCTCCGCGGTCGGTCGGGATCGCGCGCGGAGCCTCGTTCAGCGCACGCACACCGGCACGAAGTCGCGGTGCTTCGTCCCCGCCATCGTGGGACGCAGGGGCATCGTCGCGGGCCACGACGAGCGGTCCTCGTGGACGAAGACCTGGAACTCCTCGGGGAAGAGCTCCGAGTCGTAGAGGTCGACGCTGCGGAAGTGGCCGTGCAGCCGGTCGTAGTAGTCGAGCCCCGGAGCGCGCACGTGTCCGGCCTCGTGTGGATTGGGCGCGCCGTACTCGACGGTGTGCGCTGCGATGACCGGCACGGGCACGACGGCGACGCCGTCAGGGCGCAGGATGCGCGCGATCTCGGCGATCGCCTCGCCGTCCTCCTGGATGTGCTCGAGCACGTGCGACGCGAAGACGAAGTCGAAGCTCCGGTCCGCGAAGGGCAGGCGGCAGAGGTCGGCGCGGTAGTCGGCGTTACGCCCGTTCCGGTCCAGGCTCGCGTAGCGGCGGAAGCGCCGGCGGAAGAGCGCGTGGAAGCACGGCTCCGGCGCGACGTGCAGGACCGACATGCGCTCGAGGTCGTGCACCGCGGCGATCTCCTCGAGGACGAGGACCTGCAGCCGGTGACGCTCCGCCGAGCCGCACGCCGGACACAGCGCGTGCACTCGCCGCTTGCCCTCGCTCCAGTGCGACAGGAAGGGACCGCGATAGTCGCAGATCGGGCAGTGGAAGCTCGCCCCGCCGCGGCGCGACCAGCGCAGCATGCGCTGGCCGACGCGGGTCCTCAGGAGAGGTTGTCGAGCCTTCGCCAGGACCTTCCGCGGGAGATCGGCCAGTCGAACCATGAGACGGAACTGCGGCGTTGGCCCCCCTCGCCAAGTGAGCGCGAAGGCACTGTGGGTCGCGCGCGACGCATGGCGGGTTAAGTCCGCGAAACGTCGACGATGAATTCCGTCTCATGCCGTCGAGACGAAGACGCGCGCGCAGCCACGCTCCGTGGCCACGCGCGCGATCGAGGAACGATCAACGGCCGTCGTGGGCCGCTTGCAGCTTGCGGATGTCGAGCTTCGTCATCTGCATGAGCGCGTCCAGCGTGCGCTTCGCGCGCGCCGGATCGTCGCTCTTGATCAGCTTCTCCATCACGCTCGGCACGATCTGCCACGAGAGGCCGTACTTGTCCTTGAGCCACCCGCACTGGCTGGGCTCGCCGCCGCCGGCGGTGAGCTTCGTCCACAGCTCGTCGATCTCGGCCTGCGTCTCGCACGTCACGAAGAGCGAGATCGCCTCGGTGAAGTGGAACGTCGGCCCGCCGTTGAGGGCCATGAACTCCTGACCGGCGAGCTGGAAGCGCGCGGTCATCAGCGTGCCCTCGGGCACGGGACCGCCCGGACCCCAGCGCGACTCGGAGAGCACCTTCGAGTCGGGGAAGATCGAGGAGTAGAAGCGGATCGCCTCCTCGGCGTCGTCGTCGAACCAGAGGAAGGTCGTGATCTTCTGCGGGGTCATGGTCTGGATCCTGGGCGAGGTGGGTGGCTCCCGATCGATCGGCGCGACGGTGACGAGACCGGGCAAGCAGCAGAGGAGGAGGAAGAGGATGCTCTTCATCGGGCGGCGTCTTTCGAGGGTCGGGGGACGTTTCGGACGTTCGCCGGAGAGTCGGAGCCGCGCGGCGGAGCTCGACATCGATCCGGAGATTCCTGCGGCTCTCTTCCGGCCGGCCCTCACTCCGCCGCGAAGAACTCGATCAGCACCGGCGCGACCGCCTGCGGCCTCGTCGAGGGCGACGAGTGGTCGAGTCCGTCGAGGACGCGGTGCTCGGCGCCGGGAAGGAGATCGGCCAGCGACGCCGACCCCGCGTGCAGCCACGGATCGCTCGCGCCGCCGCACAGGACGAGCGTCCTCGAACGCGCGCCGACCCAGCGCTCACTGGGCAGAGGCTTGCCCGACTGCGTGCCGTCCATCAGCGTCAGGTCGTAGGGCAGCGTGTGTGCGAGGCCCTCGAGCGACTTCCACATCGGCAGCGCCTGCATCTGCGTCACGATGTCCTGGGGAAGGCCGACGCCCGCGGTCATGAAGAGCTCGACGGCGTCGCTCCGCTTTCCGCCGGCGACGAGCGCGTTCGTGCGCGCGACGATGTCGGCGGGAACGGGCGCGCGGCTCTGGTCGACGACGAAGGGCGGCTCGTACAGCACGACTCGCGGGACCTTCGTCGGGAGCCGGACCGCGGCCTCGAGCGCGAGGACAGCGCCCGACGAGCTCCCGAACAGGAACGCCGATCCGCCGGCGGCATCGATCAGCGCGGCGACGTCCTCGACTTCGCGCTCGATCGCGTAGGGCGGCGTGTCCCCGCTGCCACCGCGGCCGCGGCGGTCGTAGCGGATCACGGTGAAGCGCGGCTCGAGCAGCGCAGCCAGGCCCGCTCCGTCCGCGCCGGTGGAGAGGGCGCCCGACACGAGGATCACGACGGGACCCTCGCCCGAGCGCTCGAACGCGATGCGCGTCCCGTCCTTCGAGGTCACGGTGAGCGCTCCAGGGGCGCGCGAGGTCGCCGAGGTCCCGTGGGGCGACTCGTCCCGCACCAGGGAAACCAGGGAGACGAGGGTCGCGGCGATGAGACGGGCGAACACGAAGAGCGGGGGCTGGATCATGGGGTGCTCCTGTCGCCCTCGAGTCGAATGGAGTCGGCTGCCCTCGACAGGAAGTACGGAGATTCGCGGCGGAGCACTGCAACGACCGGTGAGCAGCGCACTTCGGCCAGGCAGCGCGGCGGCGCAGGGAGGAGCTCCATCGTGCCCGCGCTTCGGGGGCCAGCGTCGGGCGGCGGGGTGGCGTCGCCTAGAACCCGACGACGACGTCGAGGGCGTTGGAGAGCGACACGCCGCCGCCCGTGCACACGCCCTGCGAGCTCGCGGAGAGCCCGACGAGCGAGAGGTCGAAGGGCACCGTTTCGGCGAACTCGACGACCGAGCCCGCGTGCGCGCGGCTGCGCTGGAGGTACAAGGGCCCGCCGGCGAGCACCTGTCCGAAGTGCGTCGTGACCGTGATCGGGAGCGCCCGCACGAAGAGGCTGGACACTCCCGGCGTGTGGGCCGAGCAGTCGAGCCGCGTGATCCACGCTCCTCCGAGGACGGGCGTCGCGTGGTTCGACAGGATCAGCGGGTTGAGGCCCGTCCCGTTGCGCACGACCGCGCTCGCGTGCGCGGCCGCGGCGCCGCTCCGGCACCAGGCGAGGTCGTCGACGCCGCCGGCACCGTCGAGCACGACGTCGATGCGCACGACCCCGTCGGCGTCGAAGCCGGAGTCCTCGGTCGCCGTGGCGGCCGCGTTGAAGCCCGCCTGCGGCGCGAGCGCGGTGAGGTCGAGCGTGCGCTGTCCGGGCTGCGCGAGCGCGTGGTCGCCGGTCCAGTCCGGCGGCACCGTGTAGGTGCGCTCGCGGTCCGACGAATCCGTGAGCACGACCTGGTTCGCTCCGCCGCCGGCATCGATGTCGACGAGGCGCAGGCTGCGCGGCTCGACGGGCACGGAGAACACGAAGCTCAGCGCTCCGCCGTCGTCGTCGTCGTCCGGCACGGGGAAGACGTCGTCGGGGTCGGGCGGGAAGTTCTCGGCCTGCAGGACGAGCAGGTTGCCCGTGCCGACGAGCAGGTCGGCGTCCGGCCCCGGGTCGTTCGGTCCGCCCGGCGTCGAATCGAACACGCCCACGCCGGCGTTCGGGCCCGAGCTCGTGATCGTCACGCGCGTCCCGAACTCGGTGTTCACGTGCTGGCCGTTGACGAGCGCGGT
>Ga0111538_10004177_pt1 | contig 20111 bp, 11 predicted proteins | sample SoiMethybrSBSTD1_FD_79669 | JGI IMG/M metagenome (GOLD analysis project Ga0111538, IMG submission 79669) | Bulk soil microbial communities from a Populus tree surrounding site in Tennessee, USA - Soil MetaG P. TD hybrid SBSTD1 (version 2)... | ecosystem: Environmental > Terrestrial > Soil >... | reverse complement strand
CGGAACGCCACCACGCGGTCGCGCTCCTCGCCGGTCAGCAGCATGCGGGTCTTCCATTCCGCCGAGAAGCGCTGCTGCTCGGCGCGCGCCTCGCGCGCAAGCGTCTGGCTGTGCCGGCCGGAGCCGGAGTGCGCGGGGCCCATCTCCACGTCGACCACGAATCTCTCGGCGCCTCCGAGGCGCACCACGTCCCCCGACTTCAGGAACGCGCTCTGCACGCGCACGTCGTTCACGAACGTGCCGTTGGCCGAGCCCAGGTCCTCGAGCAGCAGCTGGTCGCGGGTCCGCTCGACGCGCGCGTGGACCTTCGAGACGTCGCTGGTGTCGGCCACCACGTTGCACGAGGGCGAGCGGCCGAGCGTCACCTCGCCCACGGCGACCTCGTGTGCCGTCGCGTCGCCGCCCTGCTCCACGAGCAGCGCGCGCACGATCGCCAGGGTCGGCGCGGGCGGCGCCGCCGCCTCGCTCGTCAGGAACACGAGCTCGACGCCCTTGCCGACCGTCACCACGTCGAAGTGACGGAGCTTCTCGCGCGAGACCGGATGCCCGTTGACGAAGGTGCCGTTCGTGCTGCGCAGGTCTTCGACCCAGTGGCTCTTGCCGTCCCACGTGACGCGCGCATGGCGGCGCGAGACGCCCTCGGCGGGAAGCGCGATCGCCAGCCCGGGCTCGCGGCCGAGCACGGCCTCGCGCTCCGTGAGCTCGAACGAGAGCGTCAGGCCGGCACGCAGCCGGCACACCAGCCGGCCGCTCACGGCGTCGCCTCGGGGTGGTAGCGGTGGCACGACGCGCAGTCCGCCCGCACCGCGCGCGGGCCGTGACACTCGCGGCAGCTCGCGACGCCGGGGACGAAGAGGTCGGAAGACTGCTTGCTCGCCTCGATCCCCTGGTGGCAGCGCGAGCACTCGGCCTGCATCAGGTGCGGAGCGTGCTCGAAGCGCGCGCGCACGAGCCGCGGCCGCGCGACGCGGGCCGGGGCGAGCGCCGCCGACTCGAGCACGTGGCATTTGCGGCAGGGCGCGCTCAGCAGCTCGAGCGCGGCACGCCGCCTCGTGCGCCCGGCGTCGTCGAGCGCCGGCGCCGGACTCGCCTCGTCGAAGGCCGCGAGCTGCTGGCGCGCCGCGGCGAGCGCGTCGCGCAGGCCCGACTGCTCCGCGGCCAGGAGCGCCACGGACGGCGGCCGCACGCCGAGCGCGCGGAGCGCCAGCTCGTCGCGCACGCGGGCGAGCTCGGAGCGCCGCTGGTCGCGGACGCGCGCGAGCAGCTCCGCCGGACGCTCGCCCGGCGCCAGCGCGATCAGCCTCCGCCGCAGGTCCTCGGTGCGCGCCCCGAGCTCCGGGTCCGCGGCGGCCGTCGCGTCGAGCAGCGTGAGGATCTCCTTGCGCCGCGCCTCGGCCTCGGCCAGCGGCAGCGACAGCGTGTCGGCCGTCGCTCCTCGGAGCGGCTCGCCCTGGGCCGCGAGCGACTGCGCGGCCGCGGCGGCGTCGGCGTCGCCGCTGGCGGCGGCCGCGGCGGCGACCTCGCGCAGCCGATCGAGCCCGGCGGAGGTCGAGGCCGCCTGGGCCTGGCCGGCGAGCCGGGCCTCGAGGCCCTCGAGCTCGGCCGCGAGCGCGGCTTCCCGGGACTGGAGCTCGTCCGCGTCGAGGCCGGCGAGCGGCGCCGCGAGGGCCTGCCGCCGCGCGAGCTGTGCCTCGCGGGCCGCAAGCGCCGCGCGCTCGGCGGCGAAGCCTGCCGGGTCGAGCTCCCGCCGCAGCCGACGCAGGTTCAGCACGACCCAGTCGTCCCGATGGCGCACGGACGTCTTCGCGATCCGCCCGCGGCTCTCCTCGAACTCCTCGGTGCGGAGGCTCACGCCGGAGGCCGCGAGCTGCGCCGGAGCGGCGACGTCCTCGAGCGGGATCGGCTCGACCAGGCCGAGCGAGCCGTTCTTCTCGTGACAGGTGGCGCAGTGACGGGCGAAGGAGATCGGCGAAAGGTCGCGGCCGGGGCCCTCGGGCTCGTGGCAGCGCAGGCAGGCGTCCTTCGCCGCCACGTTCTGCTTGGCGAGCTCGCGCATGTGGCGCTCGTGCGGGAACTGGATGCCGGGCGCGTCCGGCGTGCTCGTGCGCAGCAGCGCGAACTCGGGGTGCGCCGACAGGCTCTTGAAGTGGCAGCTCCCGCACTGGCGCTGGTCCACGGCCGCGAGGCGCGTCCCGCGTCCGTGGTGGTCGACGTGGCAAGAGACGCAGGCGCGCGGCTCGCTCGCCGCCGCCTTGCGCGGATCGCCGCTGCCGAAGAGCACGTGCGCCCGGCCGGTGAGCCGCCCGGCGCCTGAGGCGTCGTGGCAGCGCTGGCAACGCACGTCGGCGACGCCCGCGCGCGGCGTGTGGCACTCCTCGCAGCGCGCTTCGAAAGGCGCGTGCGGGCTCGTCAAAGCACCCGGAGAGACGCTGCCGCGCCAGCCGATCGCGTGGAGCGCGAGCGGGAGCACGAGCGCGAGCAGGCCGAGCCCCAGCGCGGGCCCGAGGAAGGTCCACTTCGCGCGGAGCGGCGCGTAGTGCGGGGAGCGGCCCGGCGTGCCCCAGCTCACCCCGCGCGCCATCAGTACCAGACCCAGGCGAAGACGTGGACGACGACGAGTCCCATCAACAGGCCGGCGGGCGGAACGTGGATCCACAGCCAGCGGCGCAGCACGCCCTGCAGCCTGAGCTGCGCGTCGAGCTCGAGCTTGTCGGTGTAGAGGCTCGCGAGGTCCTCGAGCCGCTCCTTGTCCTCCTGCGGGACGTACGCGCGCATGCGCCGGAACGGATCGAGCGCCGCCTCGCGCCCCGCGCGCACGTCGAAGAGATAGCCCCACGACGGCGAGAGCGACCCGAGCCGGTCGCGCACCTCCTGCCGGTAGAAGCGGTCGAGCGCGTCCGACCCCTCGGCGGCGAGGCTGTCCGCCTCGGCGACGAGCCCCTCGACGAGCTCGGGGATCCGCTCGTAGAGCGCCTCGACCTGCAGCCCGCCCGCCATGGCCGCGGGGATCCACTTCTGCAGCCAGACCCCGAAGAGCCCGCTCGCCGTGGTCCAGAGCGAGAGCAGCAGCAGCAGCCAGCCGAGCGTCCCCCCGGGAAAGCGCAGGCCGGAGTGGATCACCACGCAGACGAAGGCGAACGCGCCCAGGTAGACGTGTGCCTGGAGATAGCGCAGCGCGGTTCCGAGCGGGCGCGCGCGCGAGCGGCGCGCGGGATAGAGCATCTCGAGCACGTAGACGAGGGCGGCGGCGATGCCGAAGGCGAGACCCAGCCCGCGCTTCGGGCTCCACGCCCAGCGCCAGGAGACGAACAGGAACAGCGCGAGCGCGACAAAGGACGCGGCCACGGTCGCGTGCAGGTTGCGCGGGACCTTGGGCCGCAGCACCTCGGCGAGGCTCAACGCTCCAGCCTCACTTCAAGGTGGAGACCACGCGCTCCATGTCCTTGAAGGAGATGCGCACGGCCGAGCCGTGCGGGCACATCTGGACGCAGGCCGGTCCCTCGGCACGCCCGAAGCACAGGTCGCACTTCGTCGCGACCTCGATCGGCTTGCCGTCGGGGCGCGTCTCCTCCTGCTCGACCATCACGATGTTGCCCCACGGGCAGCGCTTGGCGCAGTTCGAGCAGCCGATGCAGGTCGACGGGTCGATCTGGACCTCGAGCGTCCCGATCGCGCGCGTGATCGCGCCGGTCGGGCAGTCCACCATGCACACGGGGTCGGTGCACTGGTAGCACGCCGTGGGCACCAGCCAGTTGCGGTAGCGCTGGCCCTCGCGCACGAAGCGCGCCTCGCCGGCGTGGGCGTCGGCGCAGCCGCGCACGCACTCGTCGCAGCGCGTGCAGGTCGCGAGGTCGATCAGCAGCACGCTCTCGCCGTGGATCAGGCCGGTGTCCATGGCCATGCGCATGTACTCGGACGACACCGGGCTCTGCAGCGCCGCGCCGCGCTGCTTCAGGCGCGCGAGCGTCGCCGCCCAGAGCTTCTCCTCGACGGGCGGGTGCGCCGCGAGCACGCGCCGGAACTCCTCGCGCGTGATCTTGACGAGCTCGACGTGCTCGAGCGCCTGCAGCGTGAACGGCCAGGGCTCGTCGAGGATGAGCGCGGCCTCGCCCGCGAAGTCCCCGGTTCGCAGGTACGTGATCGCGAGCTCCGAGGTGCCGGCCGCGGCGCTCACCTTCACGTAGCCGCCGCGCACCAGGAAGAACGCGTCCGCGGGCGCCCCCTCCTCGACGATCACCTGCCCCGGCTGGAACGCGACGAGCTCGGCTTTCTCGCGGACCGCGTCGATCACCGCCGGGCTCACGTCCTCGAACAGGCTGACCCCGCGCAGGTGGCGTCCGAGCGTTCGCTCGCGGTAGCGGGTGTCGAGGAACTTCTTGAAATCCTTCGACGCCGCCTGAAGCATGCGCAGGCCCGGCAGGCGGATCTGCAGCAGCCGCAAGTCCGAGGCGGCGCGCACCGTGGCCGAGATTGGATAGCGCGACAGCGCGCTGATCTCCCCGAACACCTCGCCGGCCTCGAGCACCGCCCTGCCGCCGGGCGCGATCTCGGCGGCGGGATGCGCGGACAGGATCACCGTGCCGGGCACGTGGCCGCGGCCGATCATCCCCGAAGCACCCGGCTTCGCGCCGCCTTTCGCCGAAGCGGCGTGCGCTCCCCCGCGGACGCGCGGCGCCGCGCGCCGGTCAGCCGCTGCCGGTTTTCCGAGCAGCACCTCGGCGCTGCCCTTGACGACGTAGTAGGCCGAGTCGCCGTAGTCGCCTTCGCGCAGCACCACGTCGCCACGCCGGTAGGCGGCGAAGTGCATGTACTTGCGCACCTTCTCGAGCACCTTGTCGCGCGCCTTCTCGGGGATGCCCGCGAAGAGCGAGAGCTCCGAAAGCGCGGCGAGCTCCGCCGGCACGCGGAGCTGCAGCCGCTCCTCGTAGCGCCGTCGCAGCTCCGTGCGGTCGGCGCCGCTCGTCACGGGCGCCTCAGCGCTTCGAGCGCGAGCGCCATCGCCTCGTCCTGCAGGCGAAGCAGCTCGCCGTCGGGTCCCGCGAACTCGATCGGCCGCGTGGGCGCGGCCGCGCCCGGGCTCCTGGCGCCATTGCGGAGCAGCCGCTCCAGGAGGACCGCCGCCCGACCGCGCAGCTCGGCGATCTCGGCCGAGCGCGGACGCAGGCGCGCGGCCGCAGGCGCCGTGGGCGACGCCGTGAGAGCGGGAGTGGGAAGCGTGCGCGGGACGGGCACGTCCTCGGCGAGCGAGAGCGGAACCGTTGTGGCAATCCGAGCCGGCGGGGCGGGCATGGCTTTCGGCGCCGAGGCCGTCACGGGCTCCGGCACGTAGTCCTGCGGCAGCGGCCGCACGGGCTGGGACCAGTCCCACGGCGCGGCCGCCGCGGGCGCGGGTACCGCCTTCGCGGTATCGGCCGCGGCGGGTCCACGCGAGGCGACGGCAGCCGGCGCTGCCGGGGCGCGGCCGGCGCCGAGCGAGCGGCCCACGGCACTCACCTGCGCGAAGTCGTAACGCTGGTTCCAGTGCACGAGCTTCTGGAGCGAGAGGCCGGCGTCGAAGGCGTCACCCGTGGGGTGCCCCGCCGCCGCGAGACGCCGGTCCGTGAGCACGTGGCACTCGACGCAGACGCGCGCGATCGCGGCCGGCTTGTCGCGCAGGTCGTGCATCCCGGCGGCCACCGCCTTTGCGTACGACCCCTTCTGCTGGTGCAGCTCGTTCCAGCCGCTCGCCGGGCCATGGCAGCTCTCGCAGGAGACACCCGCGTTCGCGTCGCCGCGGAACACCGTCGCGTGGCACTTCACGCACGCGCCCTTGAGGTCGTACGGATCGACGCCGAGCGCCTTCGCGAAGCCGGCGGCTTTCGTCCCGTCGAGCTGCTTCAGCGTCGCGAAGTGGGCCTTTCCCTTGAAGGCCAGCGGCTCCTCTCTCTGCCACTTGGCCGCCTGGCGGTCGTGGTCGTGGCACTGGACGCACTTGCTCGGGCCGAGGTACGTCTGGGCGCCGACCGGGGTAGCCAGCGCCAGGAGCGCGAGCGCGAAGCGGCACCGGCTGCTGGCCCGCGCGGGCCGCTCCCCAGGCATTGCGGGCATTGGACCGGATCGTCGCTGCGGGTGTCAAGACAATGCAGCGATGCCGGTCACAGACGAATTCCGTGTGCTTCCGCAGCATCTCCGAGCTTGAACCTCTCGCGGGCTCGGCCTAGAGTTCACACAATTCGAACGCCACGGCCCACGGCCTCGGGAGGCACCGCGATCACCGACCACAAGCGCAGCACGGCAGCCCTGAGCGTCCTGCTGGGGGCCGTGCTGATGCTCCCGAGCTGCGGCGGCGGGTCGGCTTCTCCTGTCGCCGCTTCCAGCGCCGCGCCCGCCACGTCCCTGAGCGCCGACGAGGCACGCCGGATCGTCGAGCAGGCGGCGGCGGCGGCGCGCGCCGCGGGGCTGGCCGCCACGATCGCGGTGACGGATGCCGAGGCCAACGTGCTCGCCGTCTTTCGGATGGACGGCGCACGTACGACGAGCCGCGTCGCGGGCGACGGGGGTGGGCTCGAAGGCCGTGGCTTCGGCTCGGACGCGGTGGCGGTCGCGAAGGCGGCGAGCGGCGCCCTGCTCTCGAGCGGCGGGAACGCGTTCTCGACGCGCACCGCCAGCTTCATCGTGGAGTCGCACTTCCCGCCCGGCGTCGACTTCACTCCCGGCGGCCCGCTGTTCGGAGTCCAGCTCTCGAGCCTGCCCTGCGGGGACGTGAAGCGCCCGGGCTCGCCGCTCGGGCTCTCGGGCGACCCGGGAGGCGTGCCGCTCTATCGCGACGGCCTCGTCGTGGGCGGCCTCGGCGTGGAAGGCGACGGCGTCTACGGGATCGACACCGATCCCGCGAGCGCGCCGCCCGAGGAGGGCATAGCGCTCGCCGGCGCCGCCGGGTTCGACGCCCCGGCGCTCGTTCGCGCGAGCGAGATCCTGGCCGACGGCATCCGCTTGCCGTTCGCGAACGCAGCCGCCGCGCCGGGCGGAAGCGGAGGCGGCGGCGGAACGTGGCTCGTGCTGCCACGGCCGGCGCCGCCGTCGACGCTGGTCCAAGCCACGATCGGCGGCGTCGCGGGACGCGTCGACCCGCGCTTCCCGACGCGCGCGGGCGCGGTCCTGACCGCGGCGGACGTGGCCGCGGTCCTCGACCAGGCGGCGAGCCAGTCGGCGAAGACGCGGGCCGCGATCCGCCAGCCGCTCGGCTCGAGCGCTCGCGTCTCGATCGCCGTGGTGGACACGACGGGCGCCGTGCTCGGCTTCTTCCAGACGGGCGACGCGCCCAACTTCGGCCTCGACGTGTCGGTGCAGAAGGCGCGCACCGCCGCGTTCTTCAGCAGCGAGAGCGCGGGGCTCGAGCTGTCGCGCGCGGGGCTCTCCGCCTATCTCGCGAGCGACGTGCCGCTCGACGGCCGCTACGCGTACACGTCGCGCGCCATAGGCTTCCTCGCGCAGCCCTTCTATCCGCCCGGGATCGGCGGCGCCGGCTTCGGCCCGTTCTCGCTGCCGATCGACCAGTGGAGCCCGTTCGACACCGGGCTGCAGCTCGACCTGCTGAACCTGGCCGGTGCCGGATCGTGCTCGGCGATCGCGCGACTGCCGAACGGGATCACGATCTTCCCGGGCGGCATCCCGCTCTTCAAGGACGGGCGGCTCGCGGGCGCCGTCGGCGTGAGCGGCGACGGCGTCGACCAGGACGACCTGATCGCCGCGGCGGGCGGCGCGTCGTTCGAGGTCCCGCCCGAGAAGCGCTCGGACCAGCTGGTGGTGCGCGGGACGCGGCTGCCGTGGGCGAAGTTCCCGCGGCACCCGGAGCTCTGAGCGGCGTGCGGCGAAGGGTCGCGGGATCGCTCGCGCTCGCTCTGCTCGCCCTGGCCGCCCTCGTCGCCGCCGACGAGGTGCTGGTCCTCAAGGACGGGCGCAGGATCCCGGTCACTCGTCTCGCCCGGCGCGATGGGCAGGTCGTGTTCCAGACCACGCGCGGCGAGGTGTTCTCGGTGCCGGAAGGCGACGTAGTCTCGCCTCCGCTCGCCTCGATCGCGGCCGACGAGAGCCAGCAGCTGGTCCTGAAGGACGGGCGCAAGATCGCGGTCACCCGGCTCGCGCGGCGCGGCGGTCTCGTGCTCTTCACAACGCCTCGAAACGAGTCCTTCTCGGTCCCGGAGGGTCAGGTGGTGTCCCCGCCGCTCGATTCGATCCCGCGCCTCGACGCTCCTGCACCGGCTCCTCCGCCTGCGCCGAGCGCGCCGAAGCCGGAGCCGAAAGCGGTCGAGCCCGAGCCCGCTCCCCCCGCGACTGCCCCGACGCCGCCTGAGCAGGTGCTGCCTGCGGCGCCGCGCCCCGCCTCGGGCGAGCCGGAATTCGTGCCGCTTCCCGACCGCTGGTCGATCCCCTACCCGGACAGCCCGCGCCTCGTGAAGGGAGGAGGCCTCGATCCCTACGACCAGAACGTGCTGAAGGGCGACCGGCCCGTGATCGGCGACTCCGTCTTCTTCGTGCTCGGGGCGACGCTCGACCTGCCCCTCGAAGTACGCGGACTTCCGGTCGGCAGCGGGGTGAGCACCGCCAACCCAGAGAGCCTCGAGTTCTTCGGCAGCGGCGACCAGCTCTTCACCACGCCGCGCGCCTTCGTCTCGGCCGAGCTCTTCCACGGCCAGACCGCATTTCGCCCGCGCAGCTGGGCGCTCAAGGTCACGGGCGCGTTCGACCTCAACTACCTGCACGTCGAGGAGCAGAACGTCGTGAACCCCGACCCGCGCGAGGGACGCACGCGGCGGCGCGAGGATCTCGCGCTCGAGGAGGCCTACGGCGAGCTGAAGCTCAAGGACCTCTCGCCGGCCTACGACTTCGTCTCCGTTCGCGCCGGCATCCAGCCCTTCGTCTCCGACTTCCGCGGTTTCGTGTTCAGCGACCAGAACCTCGGCGCGCGGCTCTTCGGCAACGCTTCGTCCAACCGCTGGCAGTACAACGCCGCCTTCTTCGACCTGCTCGAGAAGGAGACCAACAGCGAGCTCAACACCTTCGAGAGGCGCGAGCAGCAGGTCGTGGTGGCGAACCTCTACCGGCAGGACTTCCTGGCGCACGGCTACACGCTCTCGCTGAGCTACCACTGGAGCCGCGATCACGCGAGCGTGCACTACGACGCGAACGACTTCCTGGTGCGGCCAGCGAAGGTCGGCAGCGCGCAGCCGCACGAGGTCGAGGCGCACTACGCAGGCTTCGCCGGAGACGGCCACGTCGGACGCCTCAACCTGTCGCACGCGTTCTACTGGGCGTTCGGGACCGACTCGCTCCAGCCGATCGAAGGCCGGCCGGTGGACGTGAGCGCGTCGATGGCGGCGCTCGAGCTGTCGCTCGACCGCGACTGGGCGCGCATCCGGCTGAGCGGCTTCTTCGCCTCGGGCGACGACGACCCGCGCGACGGCAAAGGCCGCGGCTTCGACTCGGTCTACGACAACCCGAACTTCGCGGGCGGGCCGTTCAGCTTCTGGGCGCGCTCCGGCATCGCGCTCACGCAGACCGGCGTGCTGCTGAAAGCGCCCGGCAGCCTGCTCCCCAGCCTGCGCTCGAGCGAGTTCGAAGGCCAGGCGAGCTACGTCAACCCCGGCCTGCTCCTCGTCGGAGCCGGGCTCGACCTCTCTCTGACGCCCAAGCTCCGCGCGAGCCTGAACGCGAGCTACCTGCGCTTCGACAAGACGGGCGCGCTCTCGTTTCTCGTGTTCCAGCCGGGAATCCGCAAGGACATCGGCGTGGATCTCGGCGGCGGGCTCATCTACCGGCCGCTCCTGAGCGAGAACGTCGTCGTGCTCGCCGGCTTCGCCGGCCTCTTCTCCGGCCAGGGCTTCGACGATCTCTACTCGTCGAGCTGCGGCGTCCCGGGCTGCGGCGCGTCGTCCCCGAAGCTCTACAACGGCTTCGTCCAGCTGAAGCTCTCGTTCTAGCGAGGTCCACGGATGCTGCTTTCCAGGCGGGTCGTGATCGTGGCGCTCGCATCCGGAATCGGCATCGGCGGGCTCGCGCTCGCTCGGCGAACGATCGCCCAGGGCTCGCCGCTCAAGGAGCAGTCGCAGGCGGAGGCCGACCGCAAGAGCGCGGGCTGCCTCTCCTGCCACACGCAGACGGACGCGCGCACGATGCACACGGCGCAGTCCGTGCGGCTCGGCTGCACCGACTGCCACGGCGGCGACGCCGCCGTCCGCAAGGCGGGAGGCGAGAGCTCGTCCGAGTACCAGGCGGCGCGCGACAAGGCGCACGTCCGGCCGAAGAACCCCGAGCTCTGGACGTCGAGCGCGAACCCGGAGCGCAGCTACACCGCGCTGCTCGACGAGAGCATCGAGTTCGTGCGCTTCGTGAACCCCGGCGACCTGCGCGCGGCGCCGCTCGCGTGCGGGCCCTGCCACCGCGAGGAGGTGCGCCGCGTCAGCAAGAGCCCGATGACGCACGGGGCGATGCTCTACGGCGCCGCGCTCTACAACAACGGCGTGCTGCCCGCGAAGGACCCGATCATCGGCGAGAGCTACGGACCCGACGGCCAGCCGCGCATGCTGCGGACGGTGCCGGAGCCGATTCCCGAGCAGACGCGCACGCAGGGCGTGCTGCCCTCGCTCGTGCCGTTCCCGCGCTGGGAGCTGGGGCAGCCCGGCAACCCGTTCCGCGTCTTCGAGCGCGGCGGGCGGCGCCGGCTCGAGGTCGGCCTTCCCGATCCCTTCGAAGAGCCGGGCCGTCCCGACAAGGGCCTTTCGCCGCGCGGCCTCGGCACGCTGAACCGCACCGACCCGATCGTGCTGGGCGCCCAGAAGACGCGCCTGCTCGACCCGATGCTGTCGCTGCTCGGAACCAACGACCACCCGGGCGACTATCGCTCGAGCGGCTGCAGCGCCTGCCACGTCGTCTACGCGAACGACCGCTCGGCCGCGCACTCCGGCCCCTACGCGGACGCCGGCAACCGGGGGCAGTCGCGCAGCGCGGACCCGACGATAAAGAAGGACGAGTCGGGCCACCCGCTGCGCCACGTCTTCACGCGCTCGATCCCGTCGAGCCAGTGCATGACGTGCCACATGCACCCCGGCACCAACATGGTGGCGACGTTCCTCGGCTACACCTGGTGGGACAACGAGCTCGACGGGCAGGCGCTCTACCCGAAGACGGCGCGATCGCTCTCCCCGCACGAGGCGGACGAGATCGAGCGCAAGAACCCCGAGGGCGCGGCCCTAAAGGGCCTCTGGAGCGACCGCGAGTTCCTGAGCGAGGCCTCGAAGCTCAACGCGAAGCTCGAGAAGACGCAGCTCGCCGACTTCAACGGCCACGGCTGGCTGTTCCGCGCGGTCTACAAGCAGGACAGGAAGGGCAACCTGCTGGACGCCGCCGGCCAGAGCGTCCGCGCCGACGACCCCGAGCGCTTCAAGAAGGCCGTCCACCTCAAGGACATCCACCTCGAGAAGGGCATGCACTGCGTGGACTGCCACTTCCAGCAGGACAGCCACGGCGACGGCCGGCTCTACGGCGAGCCGCGCGCGGCCGTGGAGATCGACTGCGTCGACTGCCACGGCACGATCGGCGCGCCGGCGACGCTCGTCACGAGCGGGCCGGCCTCGCGCGGCACCGACCTCTCGGCTCTCTCGACTCCATTCGGCCAGCCGCGCTTCACGAGCCGCCGCGGCCGCGTCACCCAGCGCAGCATGGTGAAGGACGGCGTCGAGTGGGAGGTGCCGCAGGTCGTCGACACGATCACTCCCGGAAACCCGCGCTACAGCCAGCGCTCGCAGCTCGCGAAGACGATGCTGCGCGACGGGACGAGCTGGGGCGACGCTGCCGCCGACTCGAAGTCGCTCGCGCACTCGAACGCCTCGATGACCTGCTACGCCTGCCACTCGGCCTGGACCACGAGCTGCTTCGGCTGCCACCTGTCGATGAAGGCCAACCAGAAGAAGCCGATGCTCCACAACGAGGGCGGGGACAGCCGCAACTGGACGAGCTACAACTTCCAGACGCTGCGGGACGACATCTACTTCCTGGCGAAGGACGGCACGGTCACGAAGAACCGTATCGCCCCGGCGCGCTCCTCGTGCGCGATCCTCGTCTCCTCGCAGAACCAGAACCGCGAGTGGATCTACTCGCAGCAGCAGACGGTGTCGTCAGCCGGCTTCTCGGGCCAGGCCTTCTCGACCTACGTCCCGCACACGGTGCGCTCGACCGAGACCAAGGGCTGCAGCGACTGCCACCTGTCCGCGGCGGGCGACAACAACGCCTGGATGGCACAGGTCCTGATGCAGGGCACCGGGCTCGTGAACTTCGTCGGGCGCTACGCCTGGGTCGGTGAAGGCTCCTCGGGCTTCGAGGGAGTCGTCGTGACCGAGCGCGACGAGCCGCAGGCCGTGATCGGGAGCCGCCTGCACCAGCTCGCCTACCCAGAGGAGTACTCCGTCCACTCCGCTCGCGGACGCCTGCTGCGCGAGGCTTACGGCCACGGCGGCGAGACGCTCTCGCTGCAGCTGCGCGGCGAGTACCTGTTCGCCGCGCAGGGCAAAAGCGGCCTGCGCATCTACGACGTCGCGCAGGTCGACCACAAGGGCTTTTCCGAGCGCCTCGTCTCGGCTCCCGTCTCGCCGCTCGGGCAAAGGCTCTCCGTGGACACGAAGGACGCGACCTCGGTCGCGCTGCCGGCCACGATGACGATCGACCCGACGCGCGCCCCGCTGCCAGCGAACGAAGAGCAGCCGGTCCATCCGCTCTACGACTACGCCTTCGTGACGGACCGCGAGGAGGGCCTGGTGGTCGTCGGCCCGCTCCACCGGCTGCTCGACGGCGACCCGACGAACAACTTCGTCGAGCGCGCGGCCACGTTCGACGGCGGCGGCGCGCTCCGGGGCGCCACCTCGATCTGGCTCGCCGGCACGACCGCCTACGTCACGACGCCCCGCGGGCTCGCGGTCGTCGACCTCGACGACCCGCGCCGGCCGCGGCTCGTGGCCCACGTGGGCACGCCGCTGCGCGGCCCGCGCGCGGTGGCCGTCCAGCTTCGCTACGCGTTCGTGCTCGACGAGGACGGCCTCAAGGTCGTCGACGTGACGCGTCCGGCCGCGCCGCGCGTGGTGCCGGGAGCGGCCGTGCCGCTGCCCGGGGCGCGCGCGCTCTACGTCGCACGCACCTACGCCTACGTGGCGGCCGGCGCGAAAGGCCTCGCGATCGTGGACGTCGAGCGCCCCGAGCAGCCCCGGCTCGACCAGAGCTTCGACGCCTCGGGCGCGATCGACGACGCGCGCGACGTCAAGGTCGGCATGACCAACGGCAGCGCCTTCGCCTACGTGGCGGACGGCAAGAACGGCCTGCGCGTGATCCAGCTGATCTCCGCCAACGACACGCCGGGGGCCTACGGCTTCAGCCCGCGGCCGACGCCGTCGCTCGTGGCGACCTACAAGACGCGGGGCCCGGCGCTCGCGCTCTCGCGCGGCCTCGACCGCGACCGCGCGGTCGACGAGACCGGAAACCAGCTCGCGGTCTTCGGCCGGCGCGGCGCGCGGCCCCTGAACGCCGCGGAGGCGCAACGCCTCTACCTGCGCGACGGCAAGGTCTTCACGGTCGCCGACGTGCCGCCCGGGCCGCCGCTCGCCCGGGCGCCCACGAAGTAGAAAAGTCCCTTTCGAGCAGGCCGGACCGGTGCGAGAATCCGTGTAGTTCCGACAAGCGCGGGAGGCACAGCCATGGCCAAGCTGAAACTGCACGTCAACGGTGTCGATCACGCGATCGAGGCCGACCCGGACATGCCTCTGCTGTGGGCGCTCCGCGACCTGCTCGGCCTCACCGGCACCAAGTTCGGCTGCGGCGAGGCGCTCTGCGGCGCGTGCACGGTGCACCTCGACGGCATGGCGGTGCGCTCCTGCCAGACGCCGGTGAGCGCGGCCGCGAAGCAGAAGATCACCACGATCGAGGGGCTGTCGGCTCACGGCGACCACCCGCTGCAGAAGGCCTGGTGCGACCTGGGCGTCCCCCAGTGCGGCTACTGCCAGCCCGGCCAGATCATGAGCGCGGCCGCTTTGCTCTCTGCGAAGCCCAAGCCCACCGACACCGAGATCGACACCGCGCTGGGCGGCAACATCTGCCGCTGCGGGTGCTACCAGCGCATCCGCGAGGCCGTACACGTGGCCGCCGGCCAGTCCCCGAAGGGAGGCGCGCGATGACCACCGCTCCCGCGCTCCCCGAGCTCGCGCTCAGCCGTCGCGTCTTCGTGGTCGCCCTCGGCGGCGCCGTCGGCGGGCTGGTGCTCGGCCTGCGCATCGCGCCGGCCGGCGCCGAGGGCCAGCCCGACTCGCCGTTCGCGCCGATCCACTTCGTGAAGGTCGGCAAGGACGGCGTCGTCACGATCGTCTGCTCGCGCTCCGAGATGGGCCAAGGCATCCGCTCGTCGCTGCCCTTCGTGCTGGCCGACGAGCTCGGGGCCGATTTCGCCCGCATCTCGATCGTGCAGGGCGACGCCGACGCGCGCTACGGCGACCAGAACACCGACGGCTCGCACAGCGTGCGTGACTTCTACGAGACGATGCGCGTGGCGGGCGCCACGGCGCGCAGCATGCTCGTGTCCGCGGCGGCCGCGCGCTGGGGAGTGCCGGCCGAGCGCCTGATCGTCCACGACCACGCGGTGCACGACCCGGCGACCGGCAAGAAGGCCGGCTTCGGCGAGCTGGCCGAGGCCGCCGCGGCGCTTCCGGTGCCGGATCCGAAGAGCGTCAAGCTGCGGCCGGACGCCGAGCTCGTGAAGAGCAAGGGCCGCCTGCCGCTCGTCGACGGCCCCGCGTTCGTGACCGGCAAGGCGCACTACGGCGCCGACACGCAGCTGCCCGGCATGCTCACGGCCGTGGTCCTTCGCCCTCCCGTCGTCGGCGGGCGGGTGAAGAGCGTCGACGACTCGAAGGCGCTCGCCGTCTCGGGCGTGCGCAAGGTCGTCCGGCTGCCCGACTGGACGGCGCCCGCGAAGTTCCAGCCGCTCGGCGGCGTCGCCGTGGTGGCGGATCACACCTGGGCCGCGATCCAGGGCCGCAAGGCCCTCGTCGTCGAGTGGGAGAACGGGCCGAACGCGAGCTACGACTCGGACAGCTACCGCCAGTCGCTGCGCGCGGCGGTGAACGCACCGGGAACCGTCATCCGCCAGGTGGGCGACGTCGACGCGGCGCTCGCCGGCGCCGCGAAAGTGGTGAGCGCCGAGTACCACCTCGCGCACCTCGTCCACACGCCGATGGAGCCGCCGGCGGCCGTCGCGAAGGTCGGCGCGAAGTCGTGCGAGGTGTGGGCTCCGACCCAGGACCCGCAGACGGCGCAGAAGGAGCTCGCCACGGCGCTCGGTCTCGACCCGTCGCAGGTCACCGTCCACGTCACCTTCCTGGGCGGCGGCTTCGGCCGCAAGTCGAAGCCCGACTTCATCCTCGAGGCGGCGCTCCTGTCGCGCGCGGTGGGCGCGCCGGTGCGCGTGCAGTGGACGCGCGAGGACGACATCCGCCACGGCTACTACCACGCGACCGGCGCGTACCGCATCGACGCCGGGCTCGACGCGCAGCAGAAGCTCGTCGCCTGGCGCCAGCGCGTGGCGGCGCCCTCGATCGGCTCCACGTTCGACCTCAAGTCCGACCGCCTCTCGGGCTGGGAGCTGCAGACGCTCAACGACCTGCCGCTCACCGCCCCCGCCGTGCGCCTCGAGAGCTGCCAGGCGCCGGCGCACGTGCGGATCGGCTGGATGCGCTCGGTCTACGACATCAACCACTGCTTCGCCGCGCAGAGCTTCATCGGCGAGCTGGCCGCCGCGACGGGCCGCGACCCGAAGGCCGTGCTGCTCGACGTGCTCGGCCCCGCCCGCACGCTCACGGCGCAGGAAGTTGGCATGAAGGAGCTGATGAACGCGCCCAAGGGCTACACGCCCGACGTCGGCCGCCTGCGTCACGTGATCGAGCGCGTGGCGGAGCTGTCGGACTGGGACGCGGCACGCCGCGCCGGCAAGGCGGTCGGGATCGCGGGCTATCGCGGCTTCCTCACCTACGTCGCGGCCGTCGTCGCGGTGTCGTACGACGCGAAGAAGCAGGTCAGGATCGACGACGTCTGGCTCGTGGCCGATCCCGGCCAGGTGGCGAACGCCGACCGCGTGCGCTCGCAGCTCGAGGGCGCCGTCGTCTTCGGCCTGAGCCTCGCGCTCTACGGCAAGATCACCGCCAAGAACGGCGCGATCGAGCAGGCGAACTTCGACAGCTACCCGCTGCTGCGGATCTTCGAGGCGCCGCGCACGCACATCGAACTCGTGGCCAGCCAGGCGCCGCACGCGGGGGCGGGCGAGCCGGGCGTGCCGCCGGTGGCGCCGGCGCTCGGCAACGCGATCTTCGCGCTCACCGGCAGGCGGCTGCGCGAGATGCCGTTCGCCACGGCCATGAACGCTCGCGCCTAGAAGACCGGACCGCTAGTCCTCGCGCAGCACGCGCATCGGGTCGAGGCGCGCGGCGCGCACGGCCGGCACCAGCGACGCGAGCGCCGCCGTCACGACCACGAGCGCGACGACGAAGGCGAGCGTCGAGGCGTCCGTCGCGGAGACGCCGAACAGCAGGCCGGCCAGCACGCGCCGCAGCGCCAGCGCGAGCACGATTCCCGAGGCGCAGGCGAAGCCCACCACGCGCAGCCCCTGGCCCAGGAACTGGCGCACGATGTCGCCCCGCAGCGCGCCGAGCGCCATGCGCAGGCCCACCTCGCGCCGGCGCAGCCCGATCGCGTAGCTGAGCGTGCCGTAGAGCCCGACGCAGGCCAGCGAGAGCGCCGAGAGCGAGAACAGCAGCAGCAGCAGCGTGAGCAGCCGGCGCATGGTGTAGGCGGCGTCGATCCGCTCGTCGAGCGCCCCGACGTCGTGGACCGATCGCTGCGGCTCGATCTCCTTCATCTTCGCACGCACGGCCCTCACCATCGCGAGCGGCTCGGCGCTCGTGCGCAGCACGAAATAGGGCGTCGGGTTCGGGGCGCCCAGGCACGTGTACACGGTCGGCACGGGGTCGCGGTCGATGCCGCGCTCGCGGGCGTCTCCCACGACTCCGACGACGCGGCCGGGCCGCCCGCTCTTCTCGGGATCGAGGTGGAGGCCGATCGCCGACGGGAAGTCCGACAGGTAGCGGGCTGCGAACGCGCGGTTGACGACCGCGTCCCATTCCACGAGGGCGCCGCGCGGGCCGACGGCGCGCTGCGTGCAGCGCTCGCCGTCCAGCAGCGGGATCCGCATCGTGTCGAAGTACTCGGGCGACACGCTGCGCGCGTCCGCGACGATCCGCCGGCCGACGTCGCCGCGCGCCTCGACGAGCTCGAAGCTCGACTCGTACTCCACCGGCACGCCGGGCAGGGTCCAGCCGCTGCTGGCGGCGGCCTCGACCCCCGGCAGCCCGCGCAGCGCCTGAAGCGTGCGGTCCACGCGCGCGACGAGGGCCGGGTAGTCCGCCGTCTCGTTCCAGCTACCGCTCATGCGGAAGCTCAGCACGCGGCTCTTGTCGAAGCCCGGCTCCACGCGCGCGAGCTCGTGAAAGCTCCGGGCGAGGAGCGCGGCGGCCGCCAGCAGCGTGACCGAGAGCGCGACCTGGGCGCCCACGAGTGTCCACTGGAGCGGCTGGCGCGCGCTCACCTGGGTGCGGGCGGACTCGCCGGAGGCCACCCGCGACTTCTCCCGCATCGCGCGCAGCGCGGGCAGCAGCCCGCAGACGAGCGCCACGCCGAGCGTGCTCGCCGAGCAGTACGCGAGGATCCGGCCGTCCACGACGATCTCGTCGACGCGCGGCAGCTCGGCTCCGAGCGAGCGCAGCGCTGCCGTCGCAACGCCCGCGATCAGCAGCCCGAGCCCCCCACCCACGACGGCGAGCAGCAGCGTCTCGGCCAGGACCAGCCCGGCGATCGCGGTCCGCGAGGCGCCGAGCGACAAGCGCAGGGCGATCTCCTGACGGCGCGAGGCGCCCCGTGCGAGGAAGAGCGCCACGATGTTGGTGCACGCGATCAGCAGCAGGACGCTCACGGCGCCGAACAGCAGCCAGAGCGAGTGGCCGACGCCTCCGATCGCCTGGTCCTTGAGCGGCGAGAGCTCGACGCCAATCGTTCGATCGGGGTCGGGGTACTGCTCGGCGAGCCGCGACTGGACGGCGGCGAGGTCCGCGCGCGCCTGCTCCAGCGTCACGCCCGGGCGCAGCCGCCCGACCCCGCTGTACCAGGTGCTCTTGCGCGACTGCGCGAACTTCGCGTCGACCGGCGACGGGAACCAGAGGTCGACCTCCCGATCGGGGAAGCGGAAGGACGCCGGCATCACGCCCACGATCGGCACGGCCTTGCCTGCGATCCGGACGCTGCGCGCGAGCACGTCGGGGCTCGCTCCCAGGCGGGCGCGCCAGTAGCGATCGCTGACGAGGGCGGCGGGCGGGCCGCCGAAGCGGTGCTCCTCGTCGCGGAAGCCGCGGCCCTGCGCGGGCGAGACGCCGAAGGCTTCGAGGATCCCCGGCGTGACGAAGGCGCGCCGCACCCTTTCGGGCAGGTCGCCGGACGTCTCCGACACGTCCTCGACGAAGTAGCCGCTGATCACGCGGAAGCTCGAGTTCAGCTGGTTCCAGTCGCGCAGCCTCACCGGCGCGATCGAGGTCTCGGAGCTCTCGGCCTGCTTCTGCATCAGGCGCACCAGGCGATCGGCCTCGGGGAACGGCAGCGGCCGAAGCAGGACGGCGTCGAGCGCGGAGAAGACGGCCGTGTTCGCGCCGATCCCGAGCGCGAGCGTCGCGATGACCGTGAGCGCGAACCCCGGCGCGTGCCCGAGCCGGCGCACGGCGTGCCGCAGGTTCCGGACGGCCCCGTCGGCCCAGGCCGAGACGTCCGCGTCGCGCGTCCGCTCGGCCTGCAGCAGCGGGTTGCCGAGCTGCACCCGCGCCCGGCGCGACGCCTCCTCGGCGGACAGCCCCGCCGCGCGCAGCTCGTCGGCGCGCTCCGCCGCGTGGAACTCGAGCTCGCGCCGGATCTCCCGCTCCAGCTTCCCCGCTCGCAGCACGTTCGCCAGTCTTCCGAGCCACGACATGGCTAGCCTCGCTTCACGCGTACCGCAGCACGCGTCCAACCCCCTCCGTGAGCCGGCTCCAGCTCTCCTCCTCCAGCTCCAGCTGCTTGCGCCCCTTCGCCGTGAGCGAGTAGAAGCGCGCCTCGCGCTTCTTGTCGGTCGTTCCCCACTCCGACCGCAGCCAGCCGAGCTGCTCCATCCGGTGCAGCGCCGGGTAGAGCGAGCCCTCCTCGACGCGCAGCAGCTCGTCGGACACGCTCTGGATGTGCGTGGTGATCGCGTATCCGTGCAGCCGCTTCTGGGACGCCAGCGTCTTCAGCACCAGCAGCGACAGCGTGCCCTGCAGGATGTCGTTCTTCGACAGCGCCGAGCTCATACCCTAGCTATCTAGGCATAGCGATTTGCGCATGTCAATGGGGTCTAGAATGCTCGAGAGCAATGGGCGCGTTCCGACAGGATCTCGCACACGCCGTTAGACGCCTGGCGCGGCGGCCTGGCTTCACGCTGGTCGCCACCTTGACGCTCGCGGTGGGGATCGGCGGCGCGACGGCCCTCTTCAGCGTCGCTCACGCGGTGATCCTGCGGCCGCTGCCCTACGCCGCGCCCGACCGCCTGGCGCTCGTCTGGCAGAGCGACCGCGAGCGCGGCCAGCCGTTCGTCGAGATGTCCTACCCGGCTTTCCGCGACTGGCGCGCCGGCAACCCCGCGTTCGAGGACATGGCGGGTTTCCCGAGCACGAACCAGTCCTGGACGCTCAGCGGGAAGGGCGAGCCGGTCGAGCTCGTGGGCCGTCTCGTGTCGTGGAGCTTCTTCCGCGTGCTCGGAGTCCAGCCCGCGCTCGGCCGCGCCCTGGTCGAAGACGACGACCGCCGCGGAGCCGCGCGCGTCGTCGTGCTCTCGGACGCGCTCTGGCGAGACCGCTTCGAGTCGGATCCGGGCATCGTCGGCCGCGCGCTCGTGCTCGACGGAGGGCCGTTCACGGTCGTCGGCATGATGCCGAAGGGCTTCGCGTATCCCGCGGGCGCCGAGCTCTGGACGCCGCTCGTGGCCGGCGTGG
>Ga0111538_10004173_pt1 | contig 20123 bp, 14 predicted proteins | sample SoiMethybrSBSTD1_FD_79669 | JGI IMG/M metagenome (GOLD analysis project Ga0111538, IMG submission 79669) | Bulk soil microbial communities from a Populus tree surrounding site in Tennessee, USA - Soil MetaG P. TD hybrid SBSTD1 (version 2)... | ecosystem: Environmental > Terrestrial > Soil >... | reverse complement strand
TGTAGGGTCCGCGCGGCGCCTCCTCCAGCTCCGCGATGATCTCCATCGCGCGCCGCTTCGGCGCTCCCGTGATGGAGCCGCCGGGAAACGTCGCGCGCAGGAGCTCGGCGAGGCCGATATTCGGTTTCACCACCGCCGAAACGCGCGAAACGAGATGATGTACCGTGGCGTGGCTCTCGAGCGCCGCGTGCGCCTCGACACGGACGGAGCCGGTCTCCGCCACGCGCCCGAGGTCGTTCCGCTCGAGGTCGACGATCATCACGTGCTCGGCGCGCTCCTTCGGGTCGCGCGCGAGCTCGGCGGCGAGGGCGGCGTCGCGCGCCGGCGTGTCGCCCCGCGGCCGCGTCCCCTTGATGGGATGGGTCTCGACGCGCGCGCCGCGGCGGCGGAGGAACAGCTCGGGCGAGTTCGCGACGAGCCGTGCGTCACCGACGTCGAGGTACGCCGCGTGCGGCACGGGATGGCGCCGCATGAGTGCATCGAACAAGCGCCACGCGGGCACGGCCAGCGGCGCCGCGAACGGCTGCGTCAGGTTCACCTGGTAGGCGTCGCCCGCGGCGAGGTAGTCGAGGATGCGGCGGACGTTGGCACGATGGCGCTCGGGGGTGACGAGCGCCGCGAGCGGCGCGTGTGCCAGGGGCCCGTCCGCCGGCGTGGGCGCCGGCAGGGATAGACGCTCGAGCCAGCCGGCGCGGGCGCTCTCGGCGTCGCGGCAGACGAGCGCGTACTGCTCGCGCGTCGGGTCCCAGGCGAGGATCGGATCGTAGTGTCCGACGACCGCCAGCGGGAGCGGGCCGCGCGCGGCGGCGATGCCGTGCACGTGGCTCCCGAGCTCGTAGCCGAGAAAGCCGACCGCGCCGCCGCCGAGCGGGAAGGGCGCGGCGGCGGCAGAGCCCGCGCCGCGCACGAACGCCTCGATGGCACGCAGCGGATCCGCGTCGCACGCGGCGCCGTCGCTCCGGACGGTCCGGACGGCGGTGCCGTCAACCTCGATGCGCAGGACGGCGCGCGGCCGGCAGCCGAGGAGCACGAGCGGCCGCGCCGCATCCGGCACGCGGAGGAGGAAGGCCCCCGGCTCGTCGGCGATCGCCGCGAGGACGTGCGTGGGATCCCGGCGCAGCGCCAGTGGTACGACGCGCATCGCGCGGATCGTATGGGCGGCCCCCGGGGTGGTCAAGGACGGTGGTACCGGAATTCGAGGTCCGCGCTTGCGTCTCGATTGGCGACCGATTAGCGTCGCCCCGGTGAACGCGGACGTCGGCCTCCTCGCGCGCACGCTGCGCTCGACCTTCCACATTCGCGCGCGCATCCCGCGCGAGCATCCCTCGGCGCAGATCCTCGGCACGGAGCGCATGGGCTCGGGATTCGTCGTCGACCAGGGCGGGTTTCTCCTCACGGTGAACTACGTCGTGGTCGGCGCCGAGGAGCTGGCGGTGGTCGGGCTCGACGAGCGTACGTACTCCGCCGAGATCGTGCGCCAGGACTTCCGCTCGGGCCTCGCGCTCCTCCGCGTCGCGGAGCGCGGGCTCCCCGCGCTGCCCCTCCGCCGCACGGCGGATCTCACGCTCGGCGAGAGCATCTTCATCGTCGCCAGCGTGGGCGAGGGCTCGGCGCGCGTGGCGGACGGGGCAGTCAGCTACATCGGCCCCTTCGACGCCAACTGGGAGTACGTCCTCGAGCGCGCGATCATGGCGACGGCGATGAACCCGGGGCTCGGCGGCGGCCCGCTGATCGACGCGCATGGCCGCGTGGCCGGCATCGCCTCACTCAACCTGAACGACATCGGCCGCTTCTCGCTCTCGATTCCCGCCGACTACTACCTCGACGCACGCGACGCGCTCGTCTCGGGCGCGTCCCCCGCCGGCGACGCGCGCGCCTGGCTCGGCATCTTCTGCCACGCCATGAACGATCAGGTGGTGATCGCCGGCATGCTGAGCGACGGCCCCGGCGATCGCGCGGGCCTGAAGCCCGGCGACGTCGTCGTCGCCGTCGACGGGCAGGACGTGACCGATCGGCGGTCGCTCTATCGGCTCTTCTGGGCGCACCGGCCGGGCGAGCCGATCGTCCTCGAGGTGGTCCGCGGCAAGGACCGCCACCGCATCACCGTCGCGTCCGGGAACGCCGAGGAGTTTTTCGCGTAGCGGCCGCGTGCGCGCCACCATGCCGCTCGGCGACTTCCTGGTCGCCTACCTGAAGAAGATCGGCGTCACGCACGTCTTCGGGATCCCCGGCGACCTCGTGCTGCGCCTCTTCGCCCGCCTGGCGCGGGGGCCCGACCTCCGGATCGTCACGCTCTCGCACGAGCCTGGTGTCGGCTTCGCGGCCGACGGCTACGCGCGCGCGACGGGGCGGATCGGCGTCGCCTGCGTCACCTACGGCGCGGGCGGGCACAACATGGTGAACGCGGTCGCCGGCTCGTTCTCGGAGCGCGTGCCGGTGCTGGTGCTGAGCGGCGGGCCGGGCGACGTGGAGCGTCGCCTCGGCACCCTCATCCATCACCAGGCGAAGGAGGTCGAGTCGCAGCTCCGCATCTACCAGGAGGTGACGTCGGCCGCGCGGCTGCTCGACGACCCGAATTCCGCGGCGGCGACGGTCCACGAGGTGGTGCAGACCGTCTGGCGCGAGCAGCGGCCCGGCTACCTCGAGATCCATCGCGACATGGTCGGGCGCCGCATCCGCGTCCCGCGCGAGATATTGGCCTGGGACGGGAGCCTCCACTTCCCCCGCTCCGACGAGCGGAAGACCGTCGAGGCGGTGCGCGACACCGCAGAGCGCTTCAACGCCGCGCGGCGGCCGTTCACGCTCGTCGGCATCGAAACCTACCGCTACAAGATGCACCGCGAGGTCCGGCGCCTCGCCGAGCGGATGGGCGCGCCCGTGGCCACCACGGTGCTGGCCAAGGGCGCCTTCCCGATGGACCACCCGCTGCACATGGGGGTCCACATGGGCGCCCTCGGCCCACGCGCGATCGTGAAGCGCGTCGACCGCGCCGACCTGGTCCTGAGCCTCGGCACGCCGCTCACCGACATCGATCTCGGGAGCGGGCCGTCCCGCATCGCGATCGAGAGCTCCATCCGCGCCGTCGACGGCCGCGTGAGCGTCAGCCATCACACGTACACCGACGTCTACATCCGCGACTTCGTGCGCGGGCTCCTCCGCGCGCGCCTCCGCCGCCATCGCGAGCGCGTGCGCTACTACGACAACCTGCCGCCGCAGCCCTCGGCCATCGCGCGGCCCATCCAGGTGAGCGACGTCCTGCACGAGGTGAACCGCTTCCTCCGCGGGCGGCGCGGCTACGCGGTCGTGGCGGAATCCGGCGACATGCTCTTCGGCGGCCTCGAGGTGCGGGTCGCGGGCGGCGGGCCCTACCTCGCGCAGGGGTACTATGCGTCGATGGGCTTCGGCATCCCGGGCGCGATCGGGGCCGAGATCGGCACCGGCCTCCGGCCGCTCGTCCTCTGCGGCGACGGCGCCTTCCAGATGACGGGTCCGGAGATCGCCCAGGCGCCCCGCTACGGGCTCCGGCCCATCGTGCTGGTGCTGAACAACGGAGGCTGGCAGATATTCCGACCGGTGATGACGCGCACCGACCTCCTGGACGTCCCGCCGTGGCCGTACGCGCGCCTCGCCGACGCGTGGGGAGGCCGCGGCTTCCGCGTCGAGCAGCTCGGCGACCTCCGCGACACGCTGGCGGCCGCGGCCCGCATCCCGTCCTTCGTGCTGATCGAGGTCATGGTCGCGCCGGACGACCTCTCGCCGGTGTCGCGGAAGTACATCGCCGCGTCTGCGCGTCATGGCCGGGAACGGACGACCCTGTGATCACCGTCCGCCGTCGCTACGAGGACCGCGTGCGCGACTTCACGTGGCAGGTGCCCGAGGAGTTCAACTTCGGCGCGCTCGTCGACGCGTGGGGCACCGACCGGAGCCGCGTCGCCCTGTACTGGGAGGACGAGGGCGGGCGGCGCGAGCGGCTGACGTTCTGGGACGTCCGCCAGGGGTCGAACCGCTTCATGAATGCGCTCGCGGCGCTCGGGGTGGGACGGGCCGATCCGGTGATGATCATGTTGCCGCGCGTCCCGGCGTGGCAGATGGCGATGGTCGGCGCGATGAAGCTCGGCGCGCTGGTGATCCCGTGCACGGCATCGCTCCGGGCGAAGGACATCCGCTACCGCGCGCAGCACAGCGGCGCCCGCGCGATCGTCACGACGGTCGAGCAGGTCGCCGAGGTCGATGCCGCGCTCGCGGACGCCGCCGGCCCGACGGTGCGCATCGCGCTCGGCGGCGCGCCCGCGGGCTGGCACGACCTCGACGCGCTCCTCGCCAAGGCGTCCACGGGCGGCGTCCCCGCGCGCACGCGGAGCGACGAGCCGGCGCTCTGCTACTACACCTCGGGCACCACGAAGGACCCGAAGGCCGTGCTGCACACGCACGCCTATCCCTTCGCGCACCGTTGGACGGGCGAGTACTGGCTCGACCTCCGGCGGACCGATCTCCACTGGACGACGTCGGACACCGGCTGGGCGAAGGCCGCGTGGGGCGTCCTCTTCGGGCCATGGATGAACGGCGTACCGGTGTTCATGTACAACGGCCGCTTCGAGCCCGAGCGCGAGCTCGACCTCCTGGAGCGGAACGAGATCACCGTCTTCTGCGGCCCGCCGACGGAGTACCGGCTCCTCGTGAAGCAGAATCTCAAGCGCTGGCGGCTCCCGCGCCTCCGGCACTGCGTCGGCGCCGGCGAGCCCCTCAACCCCGAGGTCATCAACGCCTGGCACGAGGCGTACGACCTGATGATCCACGACGGCTACGGCCAGACCGAGACCACGTGCCTGGCCGCGAACCTCCCCGGCATGCCGATCCGTCCCGGGTCCATGGGGAAGCCGTTCCCCGGCCACGACGTGCGCGTGATCGACGAGCAGGGCAACGAGGTCGAGCCGGGACAGATCGGCGAGCTCGCGCTCCGGGGCTCGCCGCCGTCACTCTTCCGCGAGTACTGGAAGAACCCCGACGACACCGCGGCCGCGCGGCGCGGCGACTGGCACCTCACCGGCGACCGCGCGCGCCGCGACGAGGATGGCTACCTCTGGTTCATCGGGCGCGCGGACGACGTGATCATCTCCGCCGGCTATCGTATCGGCCCGTTCGAGGTGGAGAGCGCCCTCCTCGAGCATCCAGCCGTGGTCGAGTCGGCCGTCGTCGCCAGCCCCGATCCGGTCCGCGGCGAGGTGGTGAAGGCGTTCGTCGTCGTCCGCGAGGGCCACGAGGCCGGCGCCGACCTGGCGCGCGCCCTCCAGGAGCACGTGAAGAAGGTGACCGCTCCCTACAAGTACCCGCGCGAGATCGAGTTCGTGGACAGCCTGCCGAAGACCGTGAGCGGCAAGATCCGGCGCGTCGAGCTGCGCGAGCGCGAGCGGACGGCGAAGGTAGCGGCTAAGCCCGCTCGGCCGAGCTGATCGGTTCGGGCTTCGGCGCCGCCTGCCGCGTACCCGGGTGGGTCGTCCGCAGGATCCAGTCGGCGAGCGGCACCGTCACGTTGAAGTTCCAGTGCTGCATCAGCTCGGGCGTGTGGTGCCAGGCGTGGTGGCGGCGGAGGACGCCGATGATGCGGCTCCGGCCGATGCCGCGGTCGGCGGGCAGGTGGTAGGAGAGGTGAAGCCACTCGTACGCGACCACGTAGCCCATCGTCGTCGCCACCCAGAGGCACGCGACGTTTCGCGACACGAGCATCGCGAGCGCGATCGTGATGGGGAGCGCCGTGACGAAGATGGCGACGATCCCGTAGGAGGGGATGAGCACCAGCCGGAACTCCTGCCGGGAGCGCATCGCCATGTCGTCGCAGACGTAGATGACGTGGTGCTCGGGGGTGTGACGCCAGAAGAGCTGCTCGAGCGGCCAGAAGCGCCGGTGGAGGATGTTCCGGTGGACGTGCCACTCGTTCAGGTTCACCAGGAAGAACACGATCGGCACGGTGAGGAGCTCGCGGGCCGTCACGTCCCGCAGGAGCGCAATGGAGAGGGCGATTGCCCCGATTCCCACCGCCGACGGGAAGGCCAGGTGCGCCCAAGGGTTGTACCACCAGGGCATCTCCGCGATGGCCTTCGCCCGCAGGGCGTCACGCCGATCGAGCGGCTGCGTCCTCTCCATCTCGAGCGCCACGGGGCGATCTTAGGCACCTCCTGCCGGCGCGCACAACGCCCCTCGGCGTTGAACGAGCCCGCGCGGCACGATACTCCCGCCGGGTGCGGCGTCTATATCTGATGCGTCATGGGGAGACGCTCTATCTCGGGCCCGACTGTCCCGAGGGGCTCGATCTCACGCCCGAAGGGCGACGGCAGGCAGATGCGGCAGCGCGCGTCTTCGCGGGAGTCCCCCTCGACCTCGTGGTCGCGAGCCCCCTCTGCCGCGCCATGGGCACTGCCCGCCTCGTCACCGTGGGGCACGGCGGGCTCGTGGTCGAGCCCGTCGACGACCTCCGGGAGATCACGCCCATGCCGTCGCCCGAGATGGACCTCGGGCAGATCTTCGCGCAGGTGATCGAGTTCTTCTCGAGCTCGAGCGTCACCTGGGACACGCCGTTCGTCGGCGGCGAGACGTTCCGCCAGGTGCACGGCCGTGTGATGGGCGTCCTCCGCGCGCTGATCGCGCGCCCCGGCTGGACGACCGCGCTGGCGGTAGGCCACGGCGGCGCCAACATGGCGCTTCTCGCAGGCGTCCTCGGGTTGGCCGAGGGCGAGATCCCGCGCATCGAGCAGGACCTCGGCTGCATCAACGCGATCGACCTCGATGCCGCCGGCCGGCCGATGGTCCGGCTGGTGAACTTCTCCGCCCATGACCCCCTGAAGGCCATCCAGCGGGAACCGAGCTCCGTCCAGCTTCGCCGCGCCTTCGAGGAGCGCGGCTGGACCGCGCCCCCTGGCCGCGGCCTGACCGGCGACGAGCCGACGTAGATAGGAGGAAAAAAGGGGCGCCGGCTCGGCTTTTGCACGTCCCGCGCACCCCGTCGCCACCGAGCACGGCTCGGACGCGGAATACTCTTGACTCTCTGAGGTCCCACAATTACCCTGCCAGCCGAGGCTCGCTTCTCGCGACCTCATCCGCGCGCCAGCGCGACACGGTTCCGAGACTGCTCAGGACATTCGACAACTCCCGTCAGATGGTACGCGCCAGCGCTGTGCGCGACCCCAGTGATCCGGGCCCATCGACCCGGATGCGCGCGTGAGGGCACCTCTGCGTGAAGCGGCCAGAGAAGCGAGACGTGAAGAAGTCCGTGGCTGAAGTGCGCGAGCCGGCCCGCCCCCGCGGGCCCCGGCCGGCCACCGCCGTCGCCAACGAGAACCGCGACGGCGGCGAGATCGGTGACGGCGCCGCCGCCGAGGAGCTCGACCAGGTCGTCAACATCCTCGGCGAGATGGACATCGAGGTCGAGGCCGTCGAGGAGACCGCGCTCGCGGAGGAGCCGGACAAGGCCGAGGAGCCGGAGTGGACCGAGGAGAAGCCGGAGGCCGAGGAGACCGAGCGGGCTCCCGCCGAGACGGCCGATCCCGTCCGCATGTACCTGCAGGAGATGGGTGGCGTCCCGCTGCTCACCCGCGAGGAAGAGGTCGCCATCGCCAAGGAGATCGAGGCCGGCGAGCGCGACGTCCGCGAGGCCGTGTTCTCCCTCGACCTCGCCCTCCAGTACGTGCTCGGGCTGGCCGATCGCCTCCGTCACCACGAGATCGAGGCGCGCCACATCTTCGGCGACGACGAGACGACCGAGAGCACCGAGGTCGCGGAGGGCGCCGAGCCGAAGGAGGACAAGCGCGCCGACGCGTTCCTCAAGCAGACGGGGAAGCTCCGCCGCCTCGGTGGAGAGCGGGAGAAGCTGGTCGCCGAGGCCGAACGCGCCAAGACGTCCAAGGTGCGCAAGGAGCGCATCGCGAAGCGGCTCGACGTCATCAAGATCGCGGTCCGCGACTGCCTCCTCGAGATGCAGATCGGCGCCAAGCACGTCTCGCTGCTGGTCGACAAGCTGAAGGACACGCAGCGCCAGGTCGACGCGGAGAACGCCGAGATCCGCGGCTACGAGCACCGGCTGGGCAAGCCCGCCGCGGAGATCCTGAAGCACGCCGTCCGCATCCGCGCCGACGAGAAGGACGCCATCACCACCGCGCGCCGGCTCTTCCGCGTGCCGGCGCCGCAGGTGGTCGAGGCGGCGGACGCCATCCGCGAGGCGCGCCGCAAGGGGCAGCTGGTGGTGAAGGAGCTCGACATGCCCGGCGAGCTTCTGCGCACCGTGCTCATCACCATCCGCCGCGGCGAGATGAAGGCGCAGGACGGGAAGAAGCGCCTGATCGAGGCGAACCTCCGCCTCGTCGTGTCGATCGCCAAGCGCTACACCAACCGCGGCCTCGGCTTCCTGGACCTCATCCAGGAGGGGAACATCGGCCTCATGCGCGCGGTCGAGAAGTTCGAGTACCAGCGCGGCTACAAGTTCTCCACCTATGCCACGTGGTGGATCCGCCAGTCCGTGAGCCGCGCCATCGCCGACCAGGCCCGGACCATCCGCATCCCGGTCCACATGATCGAGACCATCAACAAGGTCATCCGCACGTCCCGCTATCTCGTGCAGCAGTACGGTCGCGAGCCCACCGCCGAGGAGATCGCCCAGCAGATGGAGATGCCGGCGGACAAGGTGCGCAAGGTACTGAAGATCGTGAAGGAGCCGGTGTCGCTCGAGACGCCCATCGGGGACGACGAAGAGAGCTCGCTCGGAGATTTCGTGGAGGATCGCCAGACGCTGTCACCCGCCGACGCCGCCATGGCGCTGTCGCTCGAGGAGCAGACGCGCAAGGTGCTGGCCACGCTGACGCCGCGCGAGGAGCAGATCCTGCGCCTCCGCTTCGGTATCGGTGAGAAGTCGGATTACACCCTCGAGGAGGTCGGACAGCGCTTCGCGGTGACGCGCGAGCGCATCCGTCAGATCGAGGCCAAGGCGTTGCGCAAGCTACGCAGCCCGAACCGCTCGCGCACGTTGGAGACCTGGGTACAGCGGCACTGAGGGGTGGTGGGGATTTCATGCCGGCCGGCGGGGATGGGCCCGCGCGGTTGGAGGAGCGATGCTCGAGAACCTGGAAGAAGAGCTGCGGAAGTGGCGGCAGAACCGCGCTTCCAAGCCGCAGCGCGAAGCGCCGAGTGACCGGCGCACCGTCAAGGTGAACGGTCAGGAAGTGCTGGTCGTGCGTAAGAAGCAGCGGCCCCGCAGCACCGAAGAATCCTAGCCCGACCCCCGACTTCGTCTCGGGTCCGGAAGCGAGCGTGCGGCGTCGCCTCGCGCGCGACCGCCGTGCCGCGGCTGGCGTTGCCGGGCGTGCGTGAGCCGCCCAAAAAACCCCTTCCAGGCCGGCCGGGTATGACATAGGTCATACTCGATGGCCTGCCCGCAGCGAGGCGGACGGTGACGGAGCCGAGCGCCGACCACGGCGAGCTCCTCCACGTCTTTCCGGGTGATACCGAGATGGCGCGCCGGATGCGCGCGTTCGATTGGACGCGGACGCCGCTCGGGAAGCCCGCGACGTGGCCTCAGAGTCTTCGCAGCGCAGTGTCGGCGCTCCTCGTCTCGAAGGCGCAGATCATCTTCATCTGGGGAGATGATCTCACCACGTTCTACAACGACGCGTATCGGCCCGTCTTCGGGTCGAAGCACCCGGACGCCCTCGGGTTGCCCGTCCGAGAGGCGTGGTCCGAGATCTGGGCGGGCGGGCTCGAGGAGCTCTTCGGAGGCGTCCTCTCGAGCGGCGAAGCCTTCTGGGCACAGGACCGGCCGTTCTTCATCGAGCGCCACGGGTATCTCGAGGAGACGTACTTCGACGTCTCGTACGATCCCGTGCGGGACGAGTCCGGTCGTGTGCGAGGCGTGTACTGCATCGTCACGGAGACGACCGGCCGCGTCGTCGGCGAGCGCCGGCTCACGACGCTTCGGGACCTGGGACGGATCGCCGAACAGAAAGCCACCGTTGCGGAGGTGTATCGGGCCGCAGCCGATGTGCTCCGACAGAGCGCCGATGTCCCCTTCGCGGTGCTCTACGGGGTCTCCTCCAGCGACGCGGCGCCGACTCACATCGCCGACAGTGGACTCGAGCACTTTTCCCCCGCCTCGCTGCGCGAGCTTGCCGGCCTTGCCCGTTCCTGTGTCGAACTCACGATCGTAGACACGGATGGCCTCCTACACGCCGGTCCACTGCACGGTGGCCAGTGGCGCGAACCGATCCGCCAGGTCGCCGTCGTGCCGCTGGCACTACAGGGACAACCGGCAGAAGGCTGCCTCGTCGCCGGCATCAGTCCCCGACGACAGTTCGACGACGAGTACAGGAAGTTTCTCGGGGTCGTCGCCTCCAACATCGCCGGCGCCGCCACCACGGTACGTCGGACGGAGGAAGAGCGTCGTCGGGCGGAGGTGCTGGCGGAGCTCGACCGTGCAAAGACCGTCTTCTTCTCGAACGTCAGCCACGAGTTCCGCACGCCGCTGACCCTCATGCTGGGGCTTCTCGAGGAGACGATCGGCGCGGCCGGTGTGCCGGAGGAGTCCCGACAGTCGCTTCAGGTCGCCCACCGAAACACGCAACGGCTTCTCAAGCTGGTCAACACCCTCCTCGACTTCTCGCGCATCGAGGCCGGGCGTGCCGATGCCTCATACGAGGAGGTGGACATCGCCCGCCTGACGAGTGACCTCGCGAGCGTCTTCCGCTCGGCCTTCGAGCGAGCGGGATTGTCCCTCGCAGTGCGATGCGAGAAGCCGCGAGCGCCCGTCTTCGTCGACGGCGAGATGTGGGAGAAGGTGTTGCTGAACCTCCTATCGAACGCCTTCAAGTACACGCTGGCCGGCGGCACGTCGGTCGTCCTGACCGATGAAGGCACGCATTTCGATCTTCGTGTCTCGGATTCGGGAATCGGCATTCCGCCGGAGGAGATTCCGCACGTCTTCACGCGCTTCTATCGCGTTCGGGGGACGGAGGGCCGCACGCACGAGGGCACCGGGATCGGGCTGGCGCTCGTACAGGAGCTCGTGAAGCTCCACGGCGGCGTGATCGAGGTCTCGAGCGAGCTCGGGAGAGGCACGACCTTCCGGGTCAGGATCCCGACCGGCCACGCACATCTGCCCAAGGATCGCATCGGCGCGAAGAGGGAGCTGCGCTCGACGACGGTGGGTGCCGCGCCCTTCGTCGAAGAGGCGCTCCGGTGGCTACCCGACGCCGATGGGTCGCTCACGGCTCTGCCGACCGCGCCCGTGGTGCACGTGAGGACGGCGGGCTCACGCGTGGTTCTCGCCGACGACAACGCCGACATGCGCGCGTACACGGCGCGGCTCCTGTCTCCGTATTGGCACGTCGAGTCGTTCCCGGACGGCGAGGCGGCGCTGCGCGCGATCCGAGAGAGTCGGCCCGACCTCGTCGTCGCGGACATCATGATGCCGCGGCTCGATGGCCTGCAGCTTCTTCGCGCGCTCCGTGCGGATTCGGCGCTGACGGGCCTCCCGGTGATCCTCCTCTCTGCGCGTGCCGGCGAGGAATCCCGGATCGAGGGTTTGAACGCGGGCGCCGACGACTATTTCGCGAAGCCGTTTTCCGCGCGCGAGCTCATCGCTCGTGTCGACGCCCAGCTATGCCTGGCGCGTGAACGACGCGCCGCCGAGCAGGCCCTTCGATATCGAAGCGAGCAGCTCGAGACGCTTCTCGAAGAGATCCGCCAGGCGCGGATCGAGGCGGAGGATGCCAACCGTGCGAAGGACGAGTTTCTGGCGACCGTTTCGCACGAGCTACGGTCGCCGCTCCAAGGCATCCTCGGCTGGCTTACCCTGCTGAAGCAGGACCGCTTCGACGCTACCCAGCGCTCGCGCGCGCTCGAGTCCGTCGAGCGCAGCGTGCGCCTCCAGGCGCAGCTCGTCCACGACATCATGGACATCTCACGCATCGTGGCGGGCAAGGTGGAGATCACCCGGGCGCCGATCGATCTCACGGCGATCGTCGGTAGCACCGTCGACGAGTTCATGCCGGGCGCCGTATCGAAAGAAGTCGAGCTCACGCTCGAAGGCGGCCACTGCGGCATCGTCCTGGGCGACCGCGAGCGGCTCCATCAGGTATTCGCGAACCTGATCAGCAACGCGCTCAAGTTCACACAGCCGGGCGGTCGCATCGTGCTCACGTGTACTCGCGAGGACGGCGAGTGCGTCGTGACGGTCACGGACACGGGGGAAGGCATCGAGCCGCACTTCCTTCCGCGGCTGTTCGATCGTTTCTCCCAGGCCGATGCCTCCAGCACGCGACGCCATGGCGGGCTCGGCCTCGGTCTCGCGATCGTGAAGCACCTCGTCGGACTTCACGGCGGCACCGTCAGCGGTGCGAGCGCGGGTCGCGGCCGCGGGGCGACGTTCCAGGTGCGGCTGCCCGAGGAGCTCCCTTCCTCGCGGCACCGGCACGTGCCGAGTGCGGTCACGGAGCCTCCGGCCATTCGCCTCGATGGGGTCGAGATCCTCCTCGTCGAAGACGACCGCGACTCGCTCGAGGCGATGACGCTCGTCCTGCAAGCCACGGGGGCGGTGGTGCGGGCGGCGGCGTCTGCGAGCGAGGCCTGGTCGGCATTCTCTCAACGCCCCCCGGACGTGCTCGTCTCGGACCTCAGCATGCCGGACGAGGATGGGTACTCGCTGCTTCGACGTATCCGCGCACAAGCGGCGCCGGACGGCGTTCCGGCGATCGCGCTCACCGGTTACACACGACCGGAGGACAAGCAGCGAGTGCTGGCCGCCGGGTTCGTGGCCCACGTTCCCAAGCCGGTACGGCCCGACGTCCTCGTGAAGGTGCTCGGCGACGTCCTCGGCCGCCCGACCCCAGGCACCCAGCTGCACTGATCGCGGCTCTAGCAGGTTGCTGAAAAACGCCTTCGGCGTTTTTCAGCAAGGCCTGCTATCCGGAGAAATCGTAGCAGGGTTCGCTGAAAAACTGCGCGTTGCGCAGTTTTTCAGCGCCCTGCTAGGCGCCGCCCGTCACCACCACGGCCTGACCGTCGTGGAGCGCTTCGCGCTCGCTGACGACGACCGTCTCCGTGCCGGCGAGCCCGGACGTGACCTGGATCTGGTCGCCGAAGTCGCGCCCGAGCGTGAGCGGCGTGCGCCGCACGTGCTCGCCGACGACGACCCATGCGAACCTCTCGGCGCCGTCCCCCTGAACCGCGCGGCGCGGCAGGAGCACCGGGGTGCGCCCGGGCGTCGGCTCGAGCGCCTCGAGGAACGTGATGCGCACGCTCATGTCCGGCCAGAGCGTGTCGTCCGGCTCCTCGATCCGCACCTCCACCCGGAGCGTGCCCTTCTGGCGGTCCACCTGCGGATAGAGCTTGGCGACGACGGCGCCGTAGTGCCGGTCGGGATAGGCGTCGGGGATGACCGCGGCCCGCTGGCCGAGGTGGACCTTCGCGAGGTCGCTCTCGGTGATGTCGACCTGCCCCCGCAGGTCTTCGAGATTCGCCATCCGGATCAGGTCGCCGGAGCCCGAGAATCCGCCCGGCACGGCGATCTCACCGACCTCCTTGAACTTCGCCAGGATGACGCCGTGGCGCGGGGCGCGGAGCGTCGTGTAGTCGAGGGAGACGCGCGCGGATGCCAGCTCTGCCTCCGCCTGCTGCACGGTGGCGGCGCTGGCGTTCGCCTCGGCGACGCGCAGGTCGAGCTCCTCGCGCGAGATGACGCCCGAGCCCGAGAGCTCGCGTGCGCGCGTGAGCTGCTGCGCCTTCAGCGCCGCCGTGGCGCGCGCGACCGCGAGCGCCGCCTCGGCGCGCTTCACGGCCGCCTCGTAGTCGCGCGGGTCGAGCTGCACGAGCGCCTGCCCCGGCTCGACGCGGTCGCCCTCCTCGACGAAGTAGCGGTCGATACGGCCGGCGACGCGAACGCCGATCGCGACGTAGCGGTCGGCGCTGACCACGTAGCCGGCGCCCGACACGACCGCCACGGCGTCGGGGGTGCCCGAATCGGGGACGCTCGCGCGCGCCACCTCGACCGGCACCGGGCGCGGCGCGAGGAGGCGGTAGACGAGCAGCGCGGCCAACACGACCCCGGCCGCGACCGCGGCGATGACCCAGCGCCTGGGTCCGCGCTGGGGGCGGACGGGCGCGCGCTCGAGCCGCAGCGTCCCGAGCTTCTGCCGGAGCTCTTCGGCGGTCTCGGCCATCAGGCGCGGTGGAGGGCGTCGACGACGCGCAGCCGGGCGGCCCGCCACGCGGGCGCGAGGCCGCCGACCAGGCCGATGAGGCCCGCGATCACGAACCCCGCGAGGAGCGAGCCCGGAGTGAGATGGAGAAGCACCGTCGCCACGCTGAAGGTCATCATGCTGAACTGGACTCCCGAGAGCAACGTGTTCACGGCCAGCACTCCGAGCGCGGCGAGCGCGCTGCCGGCGAGGAATCCCGCGCCGGCGAGGACCAGCGACTCGCCGAGGAAGCTCCGGAGGATCGCGCCCCGCCCGAAGCCGAGCGCGCGGAGCGTCCCGATCTCGGCGGTACGGCTGGCCACGGCGGCGTACATCGTGTTGAGCGCGCCGAAGACGGCGCCGATCGCCATGATCACGGCGAGCGTCACGACGAGGACGTAGAGCGTCTGCGTGGTATCCGCCTGCTCGCGGTAGTAGTCGGTCTCCGGCTTCGCCTCGAGCGTGAAGCGGCCGTCGCCCTCGATCCGCTGCTTGAGAGTCCCGAAGTCGGTGCCCGGGTCGAGCGTGAGTCGGACCCCCGAGTAATTGGAGCGCCGCGTGTCGTCCTGGACGTCCGCCACGTCGGCCCAGATCTCGCTGTCGAACGCCTTCCCGCCCGAGTCGAACACCCCGACCACCTTCCAGGTGCGGCGGCCGAACTCGATCTCGCCGCCGAGGCTCGCGCCGACGTAGCGCCCGCGGACGCCGACCCCGACCACCACCTCGCCGACGTGGGGACGGAACATGCGCCCCTGGACGAGATGCGCGGCACGGTGGACGTCGAAGGCGACGGGCTCGACGCCGCGGATGAGCACGATCTCGCGCCCGCCGCCGCGGGTGATCATGAAGGGCTGGTTCACCAGCTCGAACGACGCGAGCGGCTCCCCGTCCGCGCGCCGTGCGACGCCCGGCATCGTCCGGAGCGCCAGCGCGGCGTCGCGCGTCACCTGGCTCACGCCGTCGTTGGTGGATCCCTTGCGGAGAACGACGACGTTGTTCGGCTCGCCGCTCGACGCAAGCATGCGCTGGAGCCCGCCGACGAGCGTCAGCAGGAGGACGGTGGCCGTCACCACGAGCGCGACGCCGCCCGCGGTGAAGACGCTCGTCCACTTGCGGACGAGGAGGCTCCGGACCGGGTACGCGAGGGGGATGGCCATGCGATCAGAAGAGCCGCCGGAGCGCCTCGACGACGCCGAGGCGCGCGCCGTTCCAGGCGGGGACGAAGCCCGCGATGAGCCCGACGACGAGGGCGACGGACACGCCCTCCGCGAACACCGTGCTCGACATTTGGAACTGCCCGAGGGGTCCGAGGAGCTGGCTGTAGCCCGTCTTCCCCGCACGCGAGAGCGCGCTGAAGAGGCCCCACGCAGTGCCCGCGCCCACGAGCCCGCCGACGAGCGCCACGGTCCCCGACTCGGCGAGCAGCGCCAGGAGGATCGGCCGGCGCCCGAAGCCGAGGCTCTTCAGGATCGCGATCTCCGGGATGCGCTCGCGGATGCCCATCGCGCTCGTGTTGGCCGCGATCAGCACGACGGCGCCCACCACCAGCACGCCGACCGCCATGATGAGCCGCATGAAGGTCCGGAACGAGCCGAAGAAGCCCATGAAGAACGACTTCTCCGTCTCGGCCGTCACCTGGGCCTCCGAGTTCCGGAAGAGCTCGTTCACCTCGTGCATTATCCCTTCGACGTGCTCCGGCGCGTCGGCACGGACCCAGATCATGCCGACGCCGCGGAGTCCGCCCTGCGATTCCATCGCCTCCTCGAGGTACTCGCGGTTGAACCAGAGGACGAGCGGGTTCCCCGCGCCCTCCGGGATCGTGCCGACGATCAGCAGCGTCAGGTTCACCGGGAAGATCGTCCCGCGGAGCGTGATCTCCTGGCCCACCTGCCAGCCGAACTTGCGCATCGTGGCCCCGCCGACGAGGCAGGCGTTGCGGATGCGCTTGAAGCGCGCGAGCTCGCGCGGGTCGATCTTGTAGTCGGGCCACACCGCCAGGACGTGGTCGGGGTCGAGGCCGAAGTTCGGGAACTGGTTCTTCGGCTCGTCGTAGATGCCGCCGAACCAGCTGAAGTGGTTCACGGCGGCGACGCCGGGGATCGCGCGGACCTTGTGGACGTACGAGAACGGCAGCCAGTACGTGAGGCCGGCCTCGTGGTGGACGGAGATGCGGACGCTCGAGCCGACGCGCGCGATGATGCGCTCCATCGCCGCCGGGAGCGTCAGCACGGCGCACACGAGGAAGATCGAGAGCGCGATCGACAGCGTCGTGAAGAGCGTCCGGAGCGGATGGCGGAAGAGGTTCCGCCAGACGAGCCGCGTGTAGCTCATGCGCTCTGTCCCGCGGGCGCGCCGCCGTTCGCGAGCACACCCTTGTCGAGGCGGATGACCGTGTCGACGAAGCGTTCGGCGCGCGGGTCGTGCGTGACCATGACGACAGTCTTCTCGAAGGCCCGGTTGAGCTCGCGGAGCAGCGTCAGCACCTCCACGGCGCTCTTCGCGTCCAGGTCGCCGGTCGGCTCGTCGGCCACGATCAGGTCGGGGTCGGTGACGATGGCGCGCGCGATCGCGACGCGCTGCTGCTCGCCGCCGGAGAGCTGGGCCGGGCGATGATGGATGCGCGCCGCGAGCCCCACCACCGACAGCGCCGTCTCCGCGCGCCGCCGCCGGTCGGCGCGCGGCAGCTTCGTGAGGAGGAGCGGCAGCTCGACGTTCTCGACCGCGCTCAGCACCGGGAGGAGGTTGAAGAACTGGAAGACGAGGCCGACGTGCCGCGCCCGCCAGGCGGCGAGCTCGTCTTCGGAGAGCCGCGAGAGGCGCGTGCCCGCGACGACGACCTCGCCGCTGTCGGGCCGGTCGAGGCCCGCGAGCAGGTTCAGGAGCGTCGACTTCCCCGATCCAGACGGACCCATGAGCGCGACGAAGCGACCCGCGGGAATGCCGAGGCTCACGCGCTCGAGCGCGTGTACGAGGTCCACGCCCCGGTGGTACAGGCGCGATACCTCACGGACCTCGATCATCGGCACGCCGACGGCTGTGCCCCGGCCGGCATTGCCTTGCAAGTGGCAGCGGCCTGGGCGCGCGAGGTATGCTCCCGCGGTGGCCGCGACGCCGCTGCCGTCGAGCACGGTGATCCTCCTCCGCGACGAGCCCGCGGGTGGCGATCCGTTCAGCGTGCTGCTCACGGAGCGGCACGGGAGCATCGCCTTTCCCGGTGCGCACGCGTTTCCGGGAGGCGTCGTCGAGCCCGGCGACCAGCAGGCGGGCGACGCCCGGCTCCCCGCGGCGCAGCGCTGGGCCGGCGCCGGGGACGGCGACACGTCCGCGGACGCGCTCCCCTACTGGCTCGCCGCCGTCCGCGAGCTGTTCGAGGAGGTGGGCATCCTGCTCGCCGCCGACGGCGATCGGCTGGTCACCGGGCCGCTCCCGGGCGACGTGGCCGCGCTCCGCGCCCCGGTCTTCGGCGGCGAGCCGCTCGCCGCGGCGCTCGGGCGCGTCGGCCTCCGTCCCGCGACCGAGTCGCTCTTCTACTTCGCGCGCTGGATCACACCGGTCGTGAATCCGAAGCGCTTCGACACCCGCTTCCTCGTGGGGCGCGTGCCCGACGGGCAGGAGGAATGCGCCGACGGCGCGGAGACGGTGAGCTGCGTGTGGCTCACGCCGCGCGCGGCGCTCGCCGCCTACGAGGAGGGGAAGCTCTCCTTTTTCCCGCCGACGGTCCGCACGATCGCCGACCTGACGTTCTTCCCGTCGGTGGACGCGGTGCTCGCGGACGCCGCGCAGCGGACGGTCCGGCCTTTCATGCCCGAGATCGCGCAGGAGGACGGCGCGCCGACGCTCCAGTATCCGGACGTCTCGGGACGGCCGGGCGTGGCGCCTCGGGTGCTGACGCTGCGCGATGGGCAGTGGCGGCCGAGCTAGATCGAAGTATCGCCGCAGAGTGTTCGCTGGTAGGGTATCGCGATCGTGACCGACGGAGCCCGAAGGGCCTGGACGCGCGGGATGCTGCCGTTCGGCATCCTCGTGGCCCTCGGCGTCGGCGCGTGGTCGATCGAGACGCACGGCCGGCGGGTGGAGCGCCCGGACGGGATACGGACCGGCGCGTTCGCGACCGACGACACGGCGCTCCCCGACGACAACTTCCTCCGCGTCCAGCTCGAGAAGGCGGTCGACCTCCGCCGCCGCGAGGACTTCGACCGCATGCTCGACGCGCGCGAGGCCGGCGAGCTGGTCGAGCACGCGACGCTCTCGGAGCAGGCGCTCGACCGGCGCACGCTCGGCATCGATGCGCTCTTCATCTTCGGAGACGAGCTGTTCGGATACCTCTTCCGCCCCGAGAACGGCTGGGGCAGCGGAGCCAGCGACCGCACGGCGATCGACTACACGCCGCGGCCGCGTCGCATCCACACGGGCGAGGCGGGCGGGCCGGATGCGTTCGGGTGCTTCAGCTGTCACTCGAAGGGTGGTCCGGACGGCGCCGGGACGAATACACAGAACGCCTTCCTGCGCGGCGACGGCGAGCGCCTCGTGGCCGCGGATCAGCGCAATCCGCCGCATCTCCTCGGTCTCGGGCCGGTCGAGTGCCTGGCGCGCGAGATGAGCGCCGAGCTGCAGGCGGAGGCGGCAGCCGCCCGCGGACGCGCGCAGGCGGAGGGACGCGCGGTGGAGCAGCCGCTGACCGCGAAGGGAGTATCCTTCGGTCGCGTCATCGCCCAGCCGGGCGGGACGCTCGACTCGAGGGGCGTCGAGGGCGTCGACGCGGACCTGACGATCCGTCCCTTCGGATGGAAGGGTCATCAGGCCACGCTGCGCGACATCGCGGAGGAGTCGCTCCACATCCACCAGGGCCTGCTCTCGATGCGCATCCAGCGCGCGGTGGCCGATGGGACGCTCGCCGCGGGTCCGTACGGCAAGGGCCGGTGGTACGACGTCGATGAGGACGGAGTCTCGGAGGAGATCCAGGCGGGGATGATGACCACCGTCGTCGGCTATCTCGCGCAGCTCGAGGCGCCGGTCGTCCGCCCGCCACGCGATCCCGGGCTGGTAGACGCGTGGGCGCGGGGCCGGACGCAGTTCGAGGACATCGGGTGCGCGAGCTGCCACGTCCCGACGCTCGAGCTGCGCGACCCGAAGCTCGACGCGCGGCGTGCGGCCCCCGACCTGCCCGCCTTCGTCGTCGACGTCGCGAGGGACGGCGACGGTCCCAAGATCGAGCCCAAGTACGCGCGCGACGACACGCCGTATCTCGTGAACCTGTTCAGCGACTTGAAGCGCCACGACATGGGGGACGGGCTCGCGACGCGTGCGCCACAGGGGAAGATCCCGGCGCGCGTCTTCCTCACCCGGCCGCTCTGGGGCCTCGCCGAGACGGCTCCCTACCTGCACGACGGCCGCGCCCCGACGGTGCACGAGGCCATCGTGCTCCACGGCGGCGAGGCGGCTCAGGCGCGGGACGCCTATCTGGCGCTCGACGAGAGCGGCCGCGCCGGCGTGCGCGTTTTCCTCACGTCCCTCTCGCGGCAGCCGAAGCTCTTCGTGCCATGAGCAGACCTGCTACGGCGCTGTGCGTGTTGCTCACGCTCGCCGCGTGCGGCAGTAGCGCGCGAAACGACGCGCCCGCATGGCGCGCCGACTGCGCTCCGCTCGCCCGCCCTGCGCCGCTCAGCCTCGAGGCGTCGCGCGAGGCGCACCGCATGGCCGACCGGCGTCACGAGCTCCGCCTGCGGGAGGCCGCGGCGCCCGGCTGGTTCCTCCGCGAGATGCACGCGGCGCTCGATACCCCGCGCCTCGCGGCCGGCGACGTATGCCCGGCCGAGCTCGCGGATCTGGGCGAGCTGCTGTTCGAGCACGAGTACAACTTCTCCGATGGCCTCGGTGGCGGCGCTTCGGCTGGCGCCGCGAAGGGACCAT